>Ga0182016_10000271_pt1 | contig 65048 bp, 56 predicted proteins | sample 712S2MmetaG_FD_120491 | JGI IMG/M metagenome (GOLD analysis project Ga0182016, IMG submission 120491) | Permafrost microbial communities from Stordalen Mire, Sweden - 712S2M metaG | ecosystem: Environmental > Terrestrial > Soil > Wetlands > Permafrost | place: Sweden: Stordalen | collected...
CCTCTACCTGCTTCAGCGCAGCGATGATCTGCGCCTCCGTGTGCCTGCTTCGACTCATCCCTTCTTCCCCTTTCCTTCGTCCAGATCGTATTCCGATCTGGACGGTTTCAGGGGGTCAGGTCAATCGTTCGTACACGTCGCCCCGATCGCAGGGATCGGACTCGGGCTCCTGGGACTTTACATCGTCGCCATGTTCCTGGCGCTCAAATGGGAACACGCCGGAACACTTATTGCTGTTGGATCTCTCGCAGCGTTCTTCGTCATACTGTTCCAGGGATCGTTCCCCGGAAATGTCTCTGGTCGTTTTAGTCCGAAGGGCGTCCTGAACCCCATCCTTTTGTGCTTCTGGCTGCCGGTCCTTCTCTACTTGCTCTGTTGGGGGCTCGAGGGAAAGCGAAGGCGAGAACCGATGTCTCGGTGAATTTCCTCGATGAGAAATCCAAGTAAGTTGCTGCGATCAGCTACCGGCCACTGGCTGCAGGGTTCAAGCGCGAACACCCACGACCGACAGCATTCGTCCGGTAAACCCCTGTTCGGCGCGGTAGGAGAAATAGCGGTTGTTCTGGCACTGTGTGCAGTCGCCGATGACGGTAATCGCGTCCGGCCGCAGGCCTGCGTTGAGCAGCTGCCGTCGGTTGGCTTCCATCAGGTCGAGGTGCAACGAAGGCCCGATATTGCTGTGCCCGGGTGGGCGCTGCGTCAGGAACAGCATCGGGTATTTTTCACGGATAGGATCGGAATCCGAAACCTCGCTAAATAGCTCCTCCGCATACGCGAACTGCGAACCGAACTCGCTCCGCACCTCTTCGCCCACCGCGTAACAGCAGCCGCCGATTCCCGGACCGATCGCGGCGATCAGATCCTCGGGACGACTGCGAAACTGCACTCTCATCTTTCCCACGCCGTTCTCGACGATCCGCCTGACCGTGCCCCGCCAGCCCGCGTGAAACGCCGCGACCGCTTTCTTCTTCACGTCGCAGATCAGGACGGGAATGCAGTCTGCGGTTTGAATACCCAGCAGGACTCCGGGCGTGCTGGTCATGAGGCCATCGCCCTTGCACGGTTGCGCTTCGGATGCGTTGTGTCGACTCGGCCGAGCGATGTGCCTCACGCTGGCGGAGTGAATCTGCTTCAGTGTTACGAGCCTCATGGATGGCGGCGCGCCGAGAGCCTGAAGGAATCGCCGTCGATTCTCGAGGACATTTTCGCGTGTATCCGACGCTGTTAATCCAAGGTTCAGCTCACCGGAGCGCTGCGCCGGCCGGTACGCGGTGGTTACGCCGCCGGTGCGTGTGCTGAAGCCGTGCACCAGCCACGGAAAGCCGTCCCACGCAAGTACACGGACAATTTCGATCCGCGATTTGACGACACGCCTGGCCGGCTGAGGGATCGGTGCAGCAGAAGCCTCTTGCCTCGCCTCGTGAACTTTCGTTCTGCCTCTCGAGACGCGACCAGCCGACGCCAGTCCGACTTTGGCAAGCAGATCGTCATTCAATGCGGTCGGAGAATCGGAGGCGCGAAGCATCGTGACCTCATTTTATCCGCGCAGGATGCGCCTGCGACCAACATTCGATACTCGGCTACAACGTCCGCAACCCGGGTTTGTCAACCAGGAATATATTGTTTCGGGGTACCTCATGCGCCGCTCTCTGACTTTGCTCCTGGGTTTTGCCTCCACCATTGCCTTCTTCCACAGCCATGCCCAATGCACGCCCGTCCACCTGACCGCTGAGCAGGATCACCAGCGCACGATGGACCTGCTGCACATCCAGTCGCTGCGCCCTGGACCCTCCGGCACTGCCGGTGCGCCGAACGCCACGAACTACGACGAAGACAAGGCCGGCCCGTTTTCGAAGCTGCCTGACCCGCTGATCCTGAACAACGGGAACCGCGTCACTTCGGCGAAGGTATGGTGGAAACAGCGGCGTCCGCAGATCGTCGAGGTCTTTGATGAGGACATTTTGGGCCGCGCGCCAAAGGACATTCCCGCCGTGCACTGGGAAGTTGTGAGCACGACGAACGAAAAGACTGGTGACTTTCAGGTTGTGACGAAGAAGCTGCTCGGGCATGTCGATAACTCCGCCCGCGCCGCAATCAAGGTCGACATCGATGTCACGCTCTCCACGCCTGCGAACGCGTCGGGCCCCGTTCCGGTCATCATGGAACTCGATTTTTCGCCTGAGTTCATCGCGCAGATGGCAAAGCGTTTCCCCAATATGCCGAAGCCGGCGGGACCAACGTGGCAGCAGCAGGTTCTCGCGAAAGGGTGGGGTTATGCGAGTTACATTCCCACCAGCGTGCAGGCCGATAACGGCGCAGGGCTCACTGAGGGCATCATCGGTCTGGCCAATAAGGGCCAGCCCCGTTCGCTCGATGATTGGGGCGCGCTCCGCGCATGGGCTTGGGGTGCGAGCCGGGCACTGGACTACTTCGAAACCGACAAAGCTGTCGACGCGAAGCACGTCGGCATCACAGGCCACTCGCGTTACGGCAAGGCATCCCTGGTGACCATGGCGTACGACCCGCGCTTTGCCATCGGTTATATCAGCTCCTCCGGCGAAGGCGGAGCGAAGTTATACCGGCATATCTTCGGCGAACAGCTGGAGAATGTGGCCGCCACGAACGAGTATCACTGGATGGCGGGCAATTTTCTTAAGTATGCGGGACCGCTCAAAACCGACGACCTGCCCATCGACGCGAACGACCTGATCGCCCTCTGCGCCCCGCACCCTGTTTTCATCGGCGGAGGCGCGACCGATGGCGACGGCTGGGCGGACGCGAAGGGAATGTTCCTGGCCGCCGCTGGCGCCGATCCTGTGTATCGATTGCTCGGAGTGCAGGGTTTGGGCTCGACAGACTTGCCACCTATGCAAACCGGACTGATCAGCGGCGAGCTTGCTTTTCGCCAGCATAGCGAGGGTCACACGCCAATGCCGAACTGGCCGTATTTTCTTGATTGGGCCGCGCGCTGGCTCTAACTCAACAGCCGCTGACTAATCCTGGTCAACGCCCACGCGATGGGTCAGATGATCGGCTTGCATCCAGATCGACATACGTCTTCTCGGAGGGCGGCAGCCCCGGCGCATAACATCGGCCATCGGCCCTGTAAGTGTACTCGCACGCGACTGTATCTTCAGGACGGCGCGGCGACTGCGCGTATTGCCACACAAAAGCTTTCGCAAGTCCGGTCTTTGCCGGATCGAAATCCCTGACCGGAACAACGCACCCAGGCGTCGGCGGACAGCGGTCGTCCCACACCCACAGCTTCACGCCGGGAAATCGAGTCACGATTTCCTGCGCCGTCGAAATCATCTCCGCGCCCGACGGCACGGCAATTCCCGAGCAATAAATTCCGACGTTAAAGGGCGAATGATTGACGGCTATGAGCCATGCTCCGATATAGCCAGCCTGTTCCGGTAACAAACTCCCGCCTTCTTCCTGATCCAGAAAGATGATTGTGCGCGACGGGAACCCCTCCCTTTTCGCTGAGTCAACCGCGTTGGCAGCGTCTTGGCGGCCGATTGCGGCCGCATTTTGGCCCTTCAGTTGAGCGTCCAGCCGGCCATTGAACAACACCAGGAACCCGAAACCCGCCGCCCGCACCACGCGGCGCTTCCCTGTCCAGGGATTGTTACTCATGCCTGGTGGATTGTTGAGCCAGTAGCCCGTGTACGCGAAAGTTTTGCGCAGGGCTGGCAGCAGATCGTCGCCAGGATAGCCATTCTTGTCGAAGCCCACATAGCTGCGCTGAGCGCCGGCAAAAACCGCGCTCATTAACATGCATCCGGCGAGTGATCTTGCCAACTTCATCACGCTAAGACCTGATCCTTGGATTCACCACCATATATAAGACATCGGTCGCCAGGTTAACCAGAACATAAGTCAGACCTACCGCTAAGATGCAACCCTGCAGAAGCGGGTAGTCGCGATTGGAGATGGCCGAAACGGTCAGACGCCCAATCCCCGGCCAGCTGAAGATCGTCTCGGTGACAATGGCTCCGGCCAGCAGCGCGCCGAATTGCAGTCCGATGAGCGTCAGCACGGGAATCATGGCGTTGCGCAGCGCGTGCTTGTAGACGACAGTCCGCTCCGGCAGCCCTTTCGCGCGCGCAGTGCGAATGTAATCCTGGCCAAGTTCTTCGAGCATCGAAGTCCGTACCATGCGGGTGAGGATTGCAGCGAGAGCACTGCCCATAGTCACGGCGGGCAGAACCAGATGCGATAAATCGCCCGCGCCCGAAACCGGGAGCCACCCCAGCTTAATCGAGACCAGCAGGATGAGAATCGGTCCCAGCGCGAACGACGGAAACGAGAGCCCCAGCAGGCTGACAACGCTGAGCACATGGTCGCGCGCCTGGCCGCGATGCAAAGCGGCGGAAATGCCAGCAGGAATCGCCAACAACAAGGCGAGCACCAGCGCCGCCGCCGTCAACTCCACCGTAAATGGATAGCGTGTGAGCACGAGGTGTGTCACCGAGTCGTTCAGCCGGATCGATCGCCCCAAATCTCCATGCAGTACGCCACGCCAGTAGTGAACGTACTGCGCGCCGAGCGGCTGATCGAGCCCGTAGGCGTGACGCAGCGCGGTGATGTCCGCAGGTCGCGCGCCCTCGCCCAGCATCTGCTCCACAGGATCGCCCGGAACGATGTGGATGAGCAGAAAGACTACCGACACAACCAGCCACAGGACGGGCAGCGTATAGCCAAGCCGCACAAGGAGCGATCGCAGGAGCCGTTTCATCCGGCCGCCTTCTGCGCAACTGGCTCCAGCTGCTCGACTCTCACCTTGCTGATGCGTCTCCCGTTCATCTCGAGCACGGTAAGGCGGCGGCCCTCGTATTCAATGCTCTCGCCGCCATGAGGAATTTTGCCCAGGCGCGTCAGCAGAAATCCGGCCAGCGTCTCGACGCCGCCGTCGCGAGGAAGGCGCCAGCTCATCTGCGTTTCCAGATCGCGCAGGCTCACGCTGCCGTCGAGAACCATCCCTCCCGTCGCGGTCGCCAGAACCGCGCGCGCACCCACGTCGAACTCGTCTTCCACTTCGCCAATCAGCTGCTCGATGGCATCCTCGACGGTCACCAGGCCTACCGTCGATCCGAACTCATCGACCACGATCGCGATGTGCCGGCGCCTCTGCTGGAATTCGTGCAGCAGATCGAGAACCGGCTTCGTCTCCGGAACCACCAGCACCTCGCGCATCACCTGGTTCAGGCGAAGATCGCTGAGGGGCGCGGTGGAGAAGCGCGTGGCCGCCGTGGCGCGAAAATGCATGATGCGGCTGATGTCCTTCGAGTAGACCACACCCACGATGAATTCCGACCCGCGCAGTGGATCGTAGACGGGAACCCGGGAGTGCAGTTCTTCAACGATGCGCGCGCTTGCGTCCTCAATCAGCATATCCGCGGGGAGCGAAAAAATTCTCTGCCGCGGGGTCATGATCTCCCGCGTCAACACTTCGTTCACTTCGACAGCGCGATGAATGAGCGACTCCTGATAAGCGGGCAACATGCCCATGCGGCGCGCGGCCGTGGCCATCAGCTTCAGCTCTTCGGGCGAGTGGACCGCGCCTTCAGGCATCAGGGGCGCGCGGAAAAGCCGCAGCACCAGCGAGGCGGAGCGGTTCATCAGGCGCACGATGGGCCGCGCCAGGCCGATGAACACATCCATCGGCCCGGCAACAGCGACGGCCATTTGATCGGCACGGCGCAGGGCCAGGGCCTTCGGCACCAACTCCCCCAGCAAAACGTGGAAATACGTGATGAAGGCGAAGGCGAGCGGAACCGCAACCAGGTGCGCGTAGAGGCGCGCATGCGGCAGTGGCCCCAGGGCCTGCTCGAAGATTCCCGCCACCGCCGGCTCGCCGATCCAGCCCAGCGCCAGGCTGCACAAGGTAACTCCCAGCTGGACGGCCGGAAGAAAATCCCCCAGGTTCTCCTGCAGGCGGCGAACGATGCGGGCGCCCGGGTTGCCCTCGGCGATGAGCTGCTCGATCCGCGTTTCACGGACGCTGACCAGCGCGAACTCCGCCGCCACAAAGAACCCGTTCGCCAGGATCAGGATCACGATGGCGACGCCGTGAAAGAGGAGGAACTCCGACATTGGCTCCGATTCTACGGCGAGTGCGCCGGTCGCGGCCTATTGATTGCCAGCCTCCGTGCCCTTGATGAATGCCGCCACGCGATCATGCAGCTGCTTCAGGCACTCGTCTTTTACGTAGACCATGTGGCCCGACTCGTACCAGGAATATTCGATGTTGGCGGCGATCTTGTCTGAAATGGGCAGGTGCTTGTCCTCATACATGGCGGCGTAGAAGGGTGTTGCCAGATCGTAATAGCCGCCGTTGACAAGGACTTTCAGCTTTGGATTGGTTTTCATGGCCGTTGCCAGGTCATTGCTAACATTCAACAGAGGGAAGCCCTGGCGTTTGAAATCCCAGATAAAGCCACCACCGAAGTCCGCCTCGGGCAGGTAAGTCTGTCCTTCGCCATACTTCAGCGTGTTGCGCACGTACTGGTTGAAGAGCGCGACATAGGCTGAGGAGATGGCCGAGCTTTGCGGATCGTAATCCGCGGTTTCGCTCAGCGGGTTAATGGACGGCCCGGTAAAGCGGGTGTCGAGACGGCCGGTGGTGTCGCCGGTGTCATCCTGAAGGCTCTTCTCGAACTGTCCCCCGGCGATACGCAGGTCGCCTTTCACCAGATAGTCGACCGGCAGCCCCGTGTATTCGTGCAGCTTCTGCGCGATGGTTTGCTTGTCGCTCTGGCTGAGGTCGGTACCTTTGGCCAGGGCTTCAGCGTAAGGCCCCATTGCGAAGTCCTCGACTTCCTTCATGAAGGCGGGGAGATCGGGATGCTCGGTGGGCAGTTTGTGGTGGTAGCGCGCAGTGGCCGCATACGTCGGCAGCGCCAGTTCATACGACAGATCAATGCCTGGGTTCTGGTGGGCGCCATCGATGTCGGTGGCGAAGTTGAATATCTGCGACAGCAGGATGACCCCGTTCAGGTCGATGTCTTCCTCGTTCTCGAGGATATTGGAGAGGACCGCCGAGCGGGTGGTGCCGTAGCTCTCGCCGAAGATGTACTTGGGAGAATTCCAGCGGTTGTATTTGGAGAGGAACCGTTTGATGAAGCGGCCGAAGGCATGGCCGTCTTCGTCGATGCCCCAGAAGGCTTTGCCGGCATCTTTGCCGGTCAGACGGCCAAAGCCGGTGCCGGGCATGTCGATGAAGACGAGATCGCTGACGTCGAGCAGCGAGTAAGCATTATCCGTGAGCTTGTAGGGCGCGCCAGGCAGGTGCGTGTCCATCTCTGTGACGACATGCTTCGGACCGAGGGACCCCATGTGAAGCCACACGGTGGAGCTGCCGGGGCCGCCGTTGTAGAGGAACGTGATGGGCCGGGGCTCGGTGGCATCCCGCTTAAAGTAGGCGACGTAAAACATGCGCGCAAGCGGGGGAGCCTGGCTGGCGTCCTTGGCAGCGGCGAATGACGCAGCCAGATCGGTATCTGGCATCGGCTTGCCATCGGGGCCAAGCTGAGAGTCCTCACCGTTGGAGGAGCCGACGGTGATCGTTCCCGCAACGGCGTTGTAGAGAATGTGCTGGCCGCCCGCATCGAGCGTGCCGGGCGTCGTTACTTCCTGCGTCGCGGGTTTTTCCGCCGGCTTTTCCGGAGCCTTTTCGGCTGGCTTGTCGTCGCTCGCTGCGCGCGCGATCGCGGGTGAAAACGTAACAGCGGCGGCGACCAGTGCCACCAGCAAACGTATTGGCTTATGCATCCATGGCTCCTCAGAACAGGGAATGTCTGTTTGCAGCAATTACGGGGAAATGCAGATTATAGTTCCCGCCTCACATTTGTGCGCCCCGATGCTTTGCCTGGCGCCGGCTGCCCTGCCTTACATCAGCCAGGGCCACAGTGTCGCGGGACGCAATTCGCCCTCCCGTTTCGAGTCCTGCGGTTTGCGATACACAACCGCAGCCGGCGGGCGTGGTGTCGCGTGATGAGCGCGTTTGCGGAGAAACCCGGAAGTGGTAACGACGGCCTCGCCATGGACGGCAAACTATCTGGAATGAGAAGCATATCCACTTCCGTTCAAATTCCGAAAATATTCACTATTTAGGCATTGACTGTGGAATTCTCCCGGGCTACTCTGACCGCAACTTCGACTCTTTTGCTGCCAATCGCCAACCCGGTTCCTTTGCCCCGCCTGAGGCATCCTATGAGCGTGGAACGCAATCGGTTGCGGACAAAAGCGATCCAAACCCTGACCCAATATCAGCTTCGTGGCCCGCACCCAGCCACGCCCGGAGGCTATTCCCTCGCCTGATGAGAAAACATCTCGAGATCACGCCCAATCTTGAGCCCCTGTTCGGGACCCGCGACGAAAATCTGAGACTGATGGAGGACGCCCTCCGTGTACGCATCGACCTAATATCCGATGCGGTCATGGTGGAGGGTCCTGAAGACGCCCTTGCCCGCGTCGAGCGAATCTTTCAGGATTACGAGGCGCTGCGTCGTCAGGGTATTCTCCTCCAGAACGGCGAACTCAACGGCATGCTGCGCCTGGTCACATCGGATTCGTCCGTCTCCCTGCGCAGTCTGGCGGAGAGCGGCAAGCAGCGCTCCGCCGGCATTAAGCGGATGGTGCAGCCGCGTTCGCTCAACCAGCGACTCTATGTCGAGGCCATCGAACAGGCGGATATGGTTTTCGGCATCGGACCTGCGGGTACCGGCAAGACCTACCTTGCCGTGGCGATGGCCGCCGCTGCCCTGCTTGCCAAAAAGGTAAGCCGCATCGTCCTCGTGCGCCCGGCGGTCGAAGCGGGCGAACGCCTTGGCTTCCTGCCCGGGACCCTCCAGGAAAAGGTCGATCCTTACCTCCGCCCGCTCTACGACGCCCTTTACGACCTGCTGGAGCCCGAGCGCGTGGATAAGATGTTGGAGCGCAACGTGATCGAAGTGGCTCCGCTGGCGTTTATGCGCGGCCGCACACTCAACGACGCTTTCATCATCATGGACGAGGCGCAGAACACCACCAGCGAGCAGATGAAGATGTTCCTGACCCGCATGGGCAACAACGCCAAGGCGGTCATCACCGGCGACATTACGCAGATCGACCTGCCTAACCCCCGCAAGTCCGGCCTGGTGGAGGCGATCAATATCCTCGAGGGCGTCGACGGAATCCGCTTCGTGCGCTTTGAGGATGGCGATGTGGTTCGCCACCAGCTCGTCCAGCGCATCATTCGCGCCTACGAGGGGTTCGGCCGCTCCCAGCCCGAGCTGCCGCTGGCGATCGGCGACGATGGAGAGGTCCGCCGCCCGCAAACTCAATAGTTCTCGTGGCGCATCGCACGACCGCCAGGCCCCGCTTTGGCAGCGGGAATCAGCGTACGATGGAGAGAGGAGGATGCACCCATCCTCCCCTTATTCGTGCATCGACCACTTCAGAGGCCCGATTGCACAGGACCATGATTCTGATCGAACCCACGATACAAGTCAGATTCGGCCGCGCTCTGCGGCGCAGGGCGCTCGCTGCTTTTCTCAAACAGGCGTCTGAGGCCGCGCGGCTCAATGGTGACGTCGCGGTCCTGCTGACCACCGACGCCCGTCTCAGGCGCCTCAATCGGGAGTTCAGGGGCAAGGATCGCCCGACCGACGTTCTCTCCTTCCCGGCCCTCCTACCGCTCACCCAGGCTCTGAATGGACATCGGCCTGCGGCTGGCGATCTCGCCATTTCTGTCGAAACCGCGGCGCGCCAGGCTCGGGCGCATGACCACCCGCTGGCGATGGAGCTCGAAATCCTCGTTCTCCATGGCCTCCTTCACCTGGCTGGCTACGATCATGAAACCGACAAAGGAAGGATGGCCCGCAAAGAAGCCGCTCTGCGCCGCCGTTTCGGCCTGGCACAGAGCCTGATCGAGCGCAGCGCAAAGCCGGCGCCGAAGAAGAAAGCCAGTCCGCACGGGGGTGGCAAGCCATGAGCCTCACTTCCGCCTTGCTGATCGCGTTCCTGCTGGTTGTTTTCACGCTGGCTTCGTACATCGACCGGCTTTACTCCGAGATGGGCAAGTTCCTGGCGCGTGAGTTCCAGGAGAACATCGACCTGTGGGAACAGCGCGTCGAGCCGCGCCTTGGGATGAACCGCGACCGCATTACGCTCTCGGCGGCGATCCTCATGCATCTCTCGCTCGCCTTTCTCACCCTGATCTTCGGGATGCTGCTCTTCGATCGCGCCCGGGCTGGCGACCGTCCGGGCTTTCCGGAGATCGCCCAGGTGGTGCTGGGCATCGTTCTCGTGATCGTCCTCTTTAACCGGCTGCTGCCCTTTGCGTTCTTCTCGCGCACCCGCGGCGCGTGGATCGTGCGCTGGCGCTGGCTGCTGCAGGTGCTGATGTGGCTGGTGCTGCCCATCACGCTCTTCGTGCAGTTCCTGCTCTCGATCGCCGCTCTGGCCGAGGAGCAACCCGGCGCCAACGGCGAAACAGCCGTTTCCGAGGCCGTTGAGGCGCTGATCGAGGCCGGCGAAGAGGAAGGCATTCTCGAGGAAAGCGACCGCGATCTGGTGCGATCCGCCGTCGAATTCGGCGACAAAGTCGTGCGCGAAGTGATGACCCCGCGCCCCGCCATCTTCGCCGTGCCCGGCACAATCACTCTGGAGCAATTTCTCGACCTGCTCCGCGCCCAGCCTTTTTCCCGCGTCCCTGTCTACAGCGAAACACTCGACAATGTAACCGGCATCGCCTTCGCACACGATCTCCTGCAAATTTCAGACACCGATGCGCGCTCCCAAACCGTGGCTGGCATCCAGCGTCCGGTGGCGTTCGTACCGGAAACCAAGCGAGCCAACGAGTTGCTGCGCGAGATGCAGCGCGAAAAACAGCACATGCGCATCGTCATCGACGAATACGGCGGCGTAGCCGGCCTGGTCACCATCGAAGATCTGCTCGAAGAGCTGGTCGGCGCCATCCGCGACGAGCACGAAGACGAGGACAACACCGCAGTTGTCAAAGAACCGGGCGGCGCATGGGTCGTTCCAGGCAATCTCGAAATCGCCCGCGTCGACGAGATCCTGGGCGGCGTTGAATTGCCGGAGGACGTGGAAGCCACCAGCGTAGGTGGCCTGGTCAGCGAAACGGCGGGCCGCATTCCACAGCCCGGCGAGGTCGTCGAGGGCTACGGCATTCGCTTTGAAATCCTGGCCTCCACTGATCGGCGCGTCAACCGGCTTCGCGTCTCCCGCCTGGCGGAGGCCGGCACCGTATGAAGATGCGCTCAGGCTTCGTCTCCATCATCGGCCGGCCCAACGCCGGCAAGTCCACACTGCTGAATGCGCTCATCGGCGAGAAGGTCGCAATCGTCACGCCCAAACCGCAGACCACGCGCACCCGTATCCACGGAATGGTCGAGGTCCCCGAGCGCAAAGGCAAACATCCGTCGACGCAGATCGTATTTGTGGATACGCCCGGCATTCACATAGCTGCGTCGCAGCTCGACCGCAGCATGATGGGTGAAATCCACGAAGCGCTCATGACGCGTGACCTGGTGCTGCTGGTGGTGGACGCGGTTCGCAAACAGTCCTTCGCCGCCGACACGCCGCTCAAGCTCGACCGCGCCAGCGAGGAAGCTCTCGCCTTCGAGATGATCCGCAAACTCGACTGCCCCGTCTTCCTGGTGGTTACTAAAATCGACCTGGTCCCGAAAGACGCGCTTTTGCCGCTCATCGCAGGGCTCAGTGCCCTGCACCCCTTCGTCGAGGTGATCCCCGTTTCAGCAAAAAAAGGCGACGGACTCAAGGTGCTCCTGCACAAGATTGCCGAATACCTTCCCGAAGGTCAGCGCTGGTTTCCGAAAGACCAGTTTACCGACCAGCCGGAGCGCTTCCTCGTCGCGGAGTTGATCCGCGAACGCATCCTGACGGAAACCGGTGAAGAGGTTCCCTATGCTTCCGCAGTCGTGGTTGAGCGCTTCGAGGAGCCCGAGGCGGCAACCCCGGGAACGAAGAAGAAAACCGCCGCCAAACTCCCGCTCACGCGCATTTCCGCCGCTATTTACTGCGAGCGCGCGGGACAAAAGGCAATCCTGATCGGCAAAGGTGGCGCAAAGCTGAAGGAAATCGGTACCAGCGCCCGGCGCGAGATTGAAGCGCTGTTGGGCACCCGTGTTTATCTCGAGCTGCGCGTCCTGGTCCGCGAGCACTGGCGCGATTCGCGTGTCTTCATCGAAGCGCTCGATTGGCGCAAGCAGTTGACAGAGCTGGCTACGAAAGAGGGCGCGCCGGGAGAGGAATAGCCGGTGAGTGCCGGACTGGTGTGTCTCTCAGTTCGCCACGATCCGAGCCATCCCCTTCCGCATTGCCTCCACCTTGTCATGCAAATCCAGAGCTGCGGATTTCCTGTCCGAGTACGCCCGCCGTTCAGGATAAAACTCCACTTCCGCCACTACTCCCGCCTTTCCCAGGGTTCGCAGCAGATGCCGCAGAAAGGGGGCATCGCCGAACCAGCACATTGCCCGCTCTTCCCCGCCCTGTACCCGGTAGCCAATCGCTGCGGGAGTCATTTCGGCCTGCAGTTGCACAGCCGCCTCCAGCAGCGTGGGGTGAAAGCGCTGCACTGCGCTGCCGTCGGTACTGGTCCCCTCGGGAAACAACAAAACCGTTACGCCAGCTTCGAGCGCGACCCCGATCTGCCGCGAGACATTTTCGCTGCTCGTGCGGCTCTGCCGGTCCACAAAGATCGTGCCCCCATTGCGCGCCAGCGCCCCAAACGCAGGCCAGCTCCTGACCTCGTGTTTGGAGACGAAGACACACGGCACCGCCGCGGCGTAAACCAGAATATCCAGATAGCTGAGGTGGTTGGAGCAGACAATTCCCTGCGTCGGCCGCATGCCCCGGCATTCCAGCCGCATGCCCATCCGCCGCAGAATCATGCCGCAGGAAGCATGCAGCCATTGCGCGCGTCTCCATATTTCGGGGGAAGAACCGAGCCGCAGTTGAAGAAAGTAGAACCGAGCCCCAACTTCTGCGAGGCTGAAGAGAAGAATCAGCAGCCGCAGCCAGGCGCGGGCGATGCCGGCGAACGTTCCACGTCCTGTTCCGACTCCGGCAGGAACCGGTTCTTCGCCGCCGGGGAGAGCTGCGCCAGATCCAGCAGCGTCAGAAAGTCGATCGTTCCGAATTCGCGATCCCATGCTGGTGCGCCGCAGATTCTCGCTCCCACTGCAATATACGTCTTCAGCAGTTTCGGAACCTTCACTTCCTGAACCGTCACTTCCTGCTCGTCGCCGGCAGCCTCCTCGGGCAGCTCATAGGAGCGGGTCGGCCGCGTGCGCAGCGGCTCTGGCGCGAGAAACGCTACAAGATGCCGGTACATCGACCATCCCTCGCGCGGATCCCGCGAATTCAGCGAGGAGCAGCCGATGAGATACCTTAGCCGGTAGAAACGCGCATACTGGGCAATACCTCGCCATAAAAGCGTGAGTACCTCGCTGGTCCGGTGCTCGCGGTCGATGGAAGCCCGCCCCAGTTCCAGGACCTCGTCGCGAATCCCCTCGTAGGGGGAAAAATCGAATTCCTGCTCGCTGTAATAACCCAGCTTCTGCGCTGCGGTGCTTCCCGTCTGCATGCGGTAAGTGCCAACCACTTCCCGCCTGGAGCGGTCTTCGACGATCAGGTGATCGCAGAACAGATCGAACTGGTCACGATCCAAACCCGTTTCGTAGGACGATTCCAGCCCCTCACCCAGCTCAATGTTAAACACCTTGAACCGCAGCCGGCAGGCCGCCTCGCGCTCGGCGAGGGTCTCCGCCTGCCGAATCCTGTAGCGGCCCATTTCCAGCGAAATAAGCGGCGTCTGCTGGGTGAACCCGCCCGTAAAATGAGCTTTGCCGCCAACCTGTACATCAAGGGAACCCGACGCACCCGGGATCAACCGGCGCGGTATTTCCAGACGTTTAATGCTGTCCACGCCCTGATGATGCTTCACTCCCTCGTTGCGGAATTTTACAAATCGGAGAAAAACGTGCAAATTCTAAATCAATGTAGCATTTCAGTACAGCAATCTTCCGGTTCCATGTGCCGCGATCCGCCTATGGCAAAAATCTTTGTAACAGCTCCTTGAATTTGTTATGGTAAGCGGTGTTGCATTCGTTCCCCGCAATAACTGTCCCAAAACACACGAGAGAAAAAATGACACGCGAAGAACTTGTTACTGCCGTTGATGAAGAAATCAGTCGACTTGAGAAGGTGCGCGCTCTCCTTGAATCCACGAGTAGCTCCCGCTTCTCCGCCTCTACGTTTGGTAACCGTCCCCGCAAGAAGCGTGTTCTCAGCGCCGATGCTCGGGCCCGCATAGCTGCCGCCCAGAGACGGCGCTGGGCTAAGCAAAAGGCAGCTCAGGCCGCCGCAAAGAAATAGCTCTCGATCTCACGAGCTTTGCGAACTGCCGTGGGTTCTTCACGTTACCGGATACCTCCACGCTTCCGTGAGGAGAACCTCGCCCGTCCGCGCCGTCGAGTTTATACCTGACGTGCTTGGTGCGGTCGCACGGAATTCGCGGCACCGTCATGGCTCGTGAGAGAGGCAGCCCAGTTGCTGAAATACCTGCCTGCGATCTGAAGCGTAAGTCAGGGGGTCGGCGGAAAGCCCGGACAAGGGGTAGAGGAGTCCGGACGAGAGCCCCTGCGCCCCACGGTCGCCGGCTTCAACGGCTAAGTGCGGAATGGCTCGGCGCGGCCATGCACCCGCTCTGACGATTGCTTCCACGTTTGCAGCAACGGCTACTTCCTGAGGTAAGCATCCGTCCCTGCGATCCAGTCGGCTCGCGGCGGACTAAAAACATCGAGATCGAGCGTGTCCTCCAGCGCCTCCGCCTTGTGCGGCATGTTGGACGGTATGACCAGCAATTGCCCGGTTGTTACTGTGATTACACGTTCGTCTCCCATGGTGAATCGCAACGCCCCCTCAAGCACATAGGTGATCTGCTCGTTCTCGTGATGATGCTCCGGCACAATCGCACCCTTGCGCAGCACCAGGCGCGCCAGCATGGCTCGCTCTCCATAGACAAACTGGCGATCAATGAGAGGGTTGAGGTGATCCACGGGAATTCTGTCGAAGCTGGTGTATTGCAGCTCTTTTTCGTTTGTCAACTTGTCTCTCCAGTGGTTAGATTGCGCCGGGCGACTCGACTATCATAGGGCGCATGGACACAGGACTGAAAAGCAGGGTCGCCCTTGTGGCCGGCTCCAGCAGCGGAATCGGCAAGGCCACTGCTCTGGCGTTCGCCGCAGAAGGCGCGCACCTGGCGCTCTGCGCGCGACGTCAAACCGAGCTGGACCAGGTCGCGGCCGAGGCCACGACTCGCTTTGGCGTCGAGACCCAAACCCAGGCGTTTGACGTCAGTGACCGCGCCGCCGTCCGGAGCTTCGTCGAATCCACGCAGGCGCGTTTTGGACGCATCGACATCTGCGTCCCCAACGCCGGAGGCCCTCCCGCCAAGCCCTTCCTCGATACCACTCTCGACGACTGGGAGCGAGCCTGGCAGCTCAATCTCCGCAGCGCTATCGTCTTCTCCCAGGCCGTCATTCCCCACATGCAGAAACGCCACTGGGGGCGCATCGTTACGCTCACCTCGTACACCGTCAAGCAGCCGGTTCCGGAGCTGATCCTTTCGAACACCATCCGCGCCGGCATCATGGGCCTCGTGCGCTCGCTCGCCGGCCAATTCGGACGGGACGGCATCACCATCAACAACGTCGGCCCCGGCTTTACATCCACCGACCGCTCCCGCAGCCTGCTTGAAACCCGCGCGAAGAACCGCAATGTCTCCCTGGAACAGGTTCAAACCGAACTGGAGCGCGAAATCCCCATCGGCCGCATGGCTACTCCGGAAGAAGTCGCTGCAACGATCGTGTGGCTTGCCTCAGAACCCGCAGCCAGCATCACTGGTCAGACGATCTTGGTGGATGGCGGGAGCTACAAAGGGCTGTAGGGCGGGTACGATGGCGTGATGGAAACGCTTATGACGTAGAGGTTGTTGACTATCACTGAGGTGTATATGCCCAGGCTATTTGCAATACATCCCGGAGAAATCCTCCGCGAGGAATTCATGAAGCCCACCGGACTTACCGCCTATCGTCTGGCGAAGGATCTCTGCGTCCTCTTGCCGCGCATCCACGACGTGGTTCGAGGCCACCGGGGCATTAGCGCTGACACCGCGATCAGCTCGGTATTTATTTTGGCCTTCCCGCTCAGTTCTGCCTCAATTTGCAGAACGATTACGATTTGCGGCTTGCAGGACGCAAGAGCATCCACAGCAAAGTCAAGCCGCGCCTGGTCGCCGCGTAACTCAAGGGCTACTGCTCCCCCTCCGGCCGCTTATACGGCGTCTGGATCCAGTGCCGCGCCTCGTTCATCGCTCCTGCCGTGTTGTCGTTGGTCTGCAGCGCCTGCCGGTACTCCTGAATCGCCCGCTCCCGCTGTCCAGTCAGGTCGAAAATCTTACCCACCGCAATATGGCTCCAGACCTCCGTCCACCGCGGATCGTCATCGCCGTTCAGCGCGTCGCGGTAGGAGTTCACGGCCGCCTGGTAATTCCTCATCGAGAACAACAGCTCGCCAATCCGATAATTAGCCAGCGAACTCTGCGGATTCGCCTTCAGCGCCTTCTGGTACTCCGCCAGCGCACCTCCAGAGTCGCCCTGCGCCGCCAATTGCTGCCCGCGCAGAATCGCCACCCGCACCTCAAGGTCCGGCGTGTTCTTCAGCACCCAGCCGTCAGGATCGATCAGCACCCGCCGGGGCCGGCCGAAGGTGTCGATCACATATTGCGAGTCGGTGCCCACCACGTCGATGCGCTTGTCGACCGTCTTGCCTTCCGTTTCCACGCGCAGGTCAACCGGCATGTTGAACAGGTCCATGTCGCCCTGCACTTCGCCAATCGTGCGGAAGCCCTTGTTATTTCCCAGCCGGTAGACGGCGTACTTATCCGTGAACTCCGGTGCGCCGGTGCCATCCAGCCACTCGCTGAAGAACGGCGTCAGTTGCTGCTGCGACTGCTCCTCAGCCGTGCGCTCGAACTCACCGGTCCGCACGCCCTTGTCTTTATACTGGCTCAGTACCGCGCGCAGAATCTTCTCGAAGCTGTCGTCGCCCACCTCCCAGCGCAGCATGTGAAACACCAGCGCGCCCTTCTCGAGCGTCATGGACTGGAACTGTGGTGAGTAAGCCGGCAGGGTCCCCACGCTCGACAGTGGAATCGTGTCATAGGCAAGCGCGCCGGCGGAGACGTCGTGCACTGCGGACTCGAGGGCGCTCTTACCCTCGTCGTCTTCCAGATACATAAGCTCGGCATAGCGCGACATTCCGTTGATGATCCAGGCGTCGTTCAGCGTTGCAGGACTCACCTCGCACCCCCACCACTGGTGAGCGATGGTGTTGGCCAGCAGCCGGAAATCGTTCTTGCCGCCAATATGCGAGCCTGCGATGGCCGCGATCTCCGGCGCCCAGAACGCAGGCACCGTATCATCGGGCAGCTCCACGACGTTCAATTGCGTCGATTCTGGAATTCCAAACGTGCTGGTGTAATAGGCAAATTCGCGCAGCGCTGTGCCCGCATAATCGATCGCCTGAGCCTTATGCGCGGGCAAAACGTAGACGTGAATATTCGAGGCGCTGCCAGAAACCGGCGCGTCAAATTTCCCTACGATGATCGTCCCGGGAAATCCCGGCTTGTCCCACTTGAAGTCCCACTCCTGCTCGCCGCCCGCCGCAGTAGGCTTCCCGGTGCTGCCGCTGCCGATCACCCGATAGCCCGCCGGGGCCTTCACGTGAATCTCCGCAGTGAACCGGTCAGTCAGGTAGCCCGTCATCGGGAACCATCGACCCGCATACAGCAAATAGCTAATAGGCTCGCCCACGTACGCCAGCTTCAGTCCTTCCACCGGACCGCCGGCATCGGTCTCGAGTTTCCCGGAATAATGAAACGTCCAGGTCACCGGCTGCCCCTTCGCCAGCATTGCCGCCGGCGTCACCACCAGCGTGGCGCCCGGCCCGCGCTCGCCGTTCAGGTTCGCACCACTCGCATCTGTTACCTTGTCCACGAGTAACGCGCCATGCAGATCGAAGATCGCCGACGGGAGGTCGGCCTGTGGCGTAAACGTCACCTGGGCGGTCGCGTCCAACGTATGATCGCTCGGTTTGATTTCAGCATGGATGTTGTAGGCCGTGATGTTCAGCGTGGGCTTGGGCGCGACGTTCTGCGCGCGAGCCGGCAGCAAATAAGCCCCCGCCATCGCCGCGCAAAGCCAGAAAACACGCGCGCCGTAGAATGGCCGGAGCTCAGATGGCTCGGACCGAGACGGCTCAACAGAATAAAAAATGGAATTCGTCATCGAACTTGGCTCTGTCTTTCTTCCGGCGTCAATCTCTGTCTCATCATCCTGCGTCTCATCAATTCGGATGTTATCTGGGCGACGCGGCCCACGGCGCTCTGTTCGCTGCGCAGCATCTCTCCCACCTGCCGAAGATTCGCCCGCATCCTCGCCCGCGCGTCTTCATTTTCGACCAGCGGCCTGAGCTGTGAGACTACCCGATCGGCCGTAAAGTCACCCTGAATCAGTTCCGGTACGATGCGTTTTCCGGCGATCAGGTTCACCATGGCCACATGCGGCACATCCACCACCCGCTTTGCCACCGCATAGCTCAGCGGAGAAATCCGATATACCACGATAAACGGATTGCCGATCAGCGCCGCCTCCACGGTGGCCGTCCCGCTCGCCACAATGCTCGCCGTCGCATGATGGAGCACCGCCCTGGCGTCCTCGACCACAACAATCCGCGGCGGATTCGCCTCCGCTGCCACCGTCGGGGTCCCCGCCACGCCCGGGTTTGGCTTGGTGGGGCGGAGCAGCTCCGACAGCAGCACCCGGATATGGTCCCGCTGAGGCCCGGTCAGCGTCGGAGCCAGCGGCATCACGAACTCAATGTCCCTCCCCGGAATCGCCGTCTCAGCCACGGCAGGGTTTGGCTTGGTGGGACAGAGCATCGCGGCGGCTCGCACCATTTCCGGCAGGTTGAGACGGACTTCCTTTTCCCTGCTGCCCGGCAGCAGCCCAATCCAGGTTTTGGAGGGGTCCAGCCCCGCCTCGCGAGCAAAATCCTCGCGGCTCACGTGCGGCGGTTCCAGCTCAGCCAACGGGTGCCCTACGAACTCCGCTTCTACTCCATGGTCGTGATAAAACCGCTCCTCGAAGGGGAAAATGGTCAGCATCCGGTCCACATACCGCTGCACGCTGCGGATCCGGTATTTCTTCCACGCCCAGAGCTGCGGGCTCACGAAATAGATCACCGGCACTCCCTGGCGCTTAAGATGCCTGGCCAGCGACAGGTTGACGTCGGGAAAATCGATCAGCACCGCGGCGTCCGGCCTCTCGGCAGCAATCGATGCGCGCAGCCGCCGGTATTCACGGTAGATGCGCGGCATGTGGCGCACCACCTCGGTGATGCCCATGACGGCGACGTCCTCCGCGCGCACGATGGGCCGGAAGCCCAGGTCCTCCATCCGACGCCCACCCAGACCGAAAAACTCCGCGTCGGGCTCGATCCGCCGCAGCGCATCGATCAGCAGCGTGCCGTAATGTTCGCCGCTAGCTTCTCCCGCCGAGATGAAGATTTTCGGACTGCCCTGCATCGTTCTCCTTAGATCGGATCGCTCCCCTGATGTTAATTTGCCGGGATGGTGAGGGGGAGATGCGGGTTGGGAGCAGATGCTAGACTAAGTCATATGACTAAGTCTTATGAGACGAAGATGGTGAACATCCACGAAGCCAAGACCCACCTGTCGCGCATCATCCAAAATATTCTGGCGAGCGGCGAGCCTGTGACTATCGCCCGCGCCGGCAAGCCGGTCGTGATTGTCTCCGCGCACCCCGGGTCACGCCCCGCACGGCGCACGCTGGGCAAACTGCGAGGCAAGGTCCGGCTGCCGGAGGACCTCGGAGCTCAGGACGCCGAGATTCAGAAGATGTTTGAAGGCGAGCGCCGGTGAACTATCTGCTCGACACCCACGTCCTCCTCTGGACGCTCGTCGATCCGGACAGGGTGCCGGGGCCGATGCGCCGGCTCATTGAGGATGCCGGAAACCGCGTCAGCTTCTCGGCAGCCTCTATCTGGGAGATCGCCATCAAGCACTCTCTGGGCAGAGACGATTTTCCGGTCGAGCCAGCGACCATCTGGAAGGCGGCACGGGAGACCGGCCTCGAGGAGCTCGCTGTGACGGCAGAGCACTCGGTCGGCGTGGACGCACTGCCCTGGCTGCACAGGGATCCCTTCGATCGACTCCTTTTAGCGCAGGCGCGCTCCGCCGGGATGAAGCTGCTCTCCCTGGACCCCGAGGTCAACGCTTACTTCTCGCGCGGCAGGCGTCGCGGCTGAGGCGCCTGGCCGCCTCGCTGTTGGTACGAGAGATTCACGGGAGATTGGAACCGCGCGGATGCGGAGGGTCGATTTGGCGACAGGGGAGTAACTCATTTCAGCATTGCCCAGAATCTCTAAAATTGCAGCACCGGACTCCAGAAATTCTCCTATCATCGGCGTCAGGTCGAACTTTGAACCATATGGGAAAATCTGACACACGTTTGAAAGTGAGATTCGCTGTTTCGGTCGCACGCGGAGTCCGTTTTGTCGTTGCCCCCCTCTATACCGCCCTGTTTGGAAGGCTGGATGAAGCCCTCTACTGGCGGAACAGGAAGCAATTCATCCTTGAAATCGAATCGGCTTTCTCCAAAGTGATGGCACGGCATGGCGGCAGCATTGTTCCCGGTGAGGGAGAGGAAATGCCCAGGGCGTTCGATTACGCAGTGGTAACAGTTGCGTTCGTCGATTTGCGGGTCCGCCTTATTCGAGGACGCGAAGAACTGGTAGCGCAACTGGCAACCGTCCACAATCCTCACGACTGGGAAGAAATGTCTCGTTTGTGGCGGCGCGAAGCGTTGAATGAGTGTGGCGCTCCGCCGACCGTCTACGATCATCTCGATGAAGTTGCTGAACGTCTTGAGAGATGTTGGGATCGGTTGGTCCCGGCATTAGCTTCGACAGACCACTGACGCTGTCCATGCTGCTGTATCACCGGCACGCGGGGTTACACAATTGTGGCGTCGTAGTCGCCCCCTCGCGGCTTCATCCTCCCTCTGCTAGCCTTCCTCCATGATTGCCCGACCCGATGTACTGCTCCGGCTGGAGTCGCTCCTCGTGTTATTGGCGGCCGTCCTCGGCTATCGCCTGGTTCTGCACGGACATTGGTGGTTTTTCGCTGCCCTGTTTCTGTTGCCAGATTTCTCCCTCGCGGGATATCTGCTTCCCGGACATGTACTTTCCGATAAGCGCGTCGCGGCACTCCTCTACAACGCGGTCCATAGTTACCTGCTCCCGATTCTGCTGGCATTCGCCGCCTGGCGCCTGGCCGATGTTCGCCTGGGGCAAATTGCGGCAATCTGGATCGCCCACATTGCCTTCGACCGGCTCCTCGGCTTTGGCCTGAAATTTCCCCAGGCGTTCAAGCCCACGCACATCCAGAGCGCTGGCGTTTTCCCCTCGGCGTGACTCCGCGGTCTGCTAGTCCGTTCCGACAGCCAATGACGGCGTGAGCCCCGCGGCCGGCTCGCCCAGTTCCTGATCCTTGTATTGCAACTGGTAGAGCTTCCAGTAAATCCCCCGCAGCACCAGCAGCTCCTGGTGCGAGCCCATCTCGCGCAGCTGACCCCTGTGCATCACCAGGATCGTATCCGCGCGCTGCACCGTCGACAGACGATGCGCGATCACCACCGACGTCCGCCCCTCCACCATCCGCTCCAGCGCAGCGCGCACCAGGAACTCCGTCTCCGTGTCCACGCTCGAGGTCGCCTCGTCGAGGATCAGAATCCCCGGCCGGTGCGCCAGCGCCCGCGCAAAATTAATCAACTGCTTCTGCCCAGTTGATAGTCCCGCCCCGCGCTCCCGCAACGGCTCCGCGTATTGCCCAGGCAGGCTCCGGATGAAGTCGGCCACATTCACCTGCTCAGCCGCCAGCCGCATGTCGTCGTCCGTAATGCTATCCGTGCCCAGCCGGATATTGTCCCCCACCGTTCCGCTGAAAAGGAACGGATCCTGCAGCACCACGCCGAAGCGCTGCCGCAGCCGCGTCAGATCCTGCTCGCGCACATCCACGCCGTCCACCAGCGCATGTCCGTGCTGGACGTCATAGAAGCGCATCATCAGGCTGGTAATGGTGGTCTTGCCCGCCCCGGTGTGCCCCACAATGGCCGCCGTCTGGTTCGGCTCAACCACGAACGAAACACCCCGCATCACCCACTCGACCCCCGTCATCGCCTGCAGCTCGGCTCCGGTCGCAGCGGCGATGCGCGCGACCGTTTCCTTGTCCAACCGTTGATAGGTAAACCACACATCGCGGAACTCGATCCGGCCTGAGCCGTCGCCCTGCTTCGGATTGGCCGGCGAGACGATCTCCGGAGCAGTATCGAGCAGCTTGAAAACCCGCTCGCTGGCCGCCATCGCCGCCTGCAGGATGTTGTATTTCTCGCTCAGGTCCTGAATGGGCCGGAAGAACCGCTGCGCATATTGCATAAAGGCCACCAGGATTCCCAGAGACACCGTCCCGCGCAGCACGCCGCCTCCACCCAGCCAGATAATCAGGGCAATGGCAAACGAGCTCAGAAATTCCACCGCAGGGTAGTAGAGCGCATAGGCCAGGATGTTGTCCTTGAACGCCTCCATGTGGATGCGGTTGATCGCCGAAAAATCCCGGAACGCGCGCTCCTGGCGGTTGAACAACTGCACCAGCGACATGCCGCTGATGTACTCCTGGGTGTAAGCGTTGATCCGCGCAATCGCCGCCCGAATGCGCCGGTAGGAGTCTCGCACGTACTTGCGGAAGATGCGCGTGGCCAGCAGGATAAGCGGCAATACCGAAAAGGCCAGCAGCGCCAGCCACCACTTCATCCGCAGCATGACGGAGACGATGGCAGCCAGCACGAACACATCTTCGAAGATGGCAAAGACGCCCGAGGTGAACATCTCGTTCAGCGCATCCACATCGGTCGTGAGCCGTGTCACCAGCCGCCCCACTGGATTGCGATCGAAGAAGGCGATGTGCATCTGCTGCATGTGGCGGAAGATTTGCCGCCGCAGATCGAACATCACCTTCTGGCCGGTCCACTGCATCAGCCACGTCTGCACCGCCTCCAGCGCATAACTAAAGACCAGCGCCACCAGCCAGATCGCGGCCAGCTCCGTCACGCCGGTCCACGCCCCGCCATCGGAATACGGACTCAGCCAACGCGCCATCCACGCATGCTGATGAACCCCTCGCGCAGCAGCCACAGAGACCGCCTGCGGCGTCTTCTGCCACGCCGGGGTCAGGTACACATCCACGGCCACCATGGTCAGATACGGCCCAAGCACGTCCGCGCCCGCCTTCAGCAAAATCGCCACAATAGAGGCAATACACGCCCATTTGTAAGGAAAGAGGTAGGTAATCAGCCGCCCCATCAGCCGGCTGTCGTATGCCTTTCCAACAACGTCGTCATCCTGCTGGGCCGCGCTGGGTTTTGGCCCCGCCTTAGGCTCTGCCCCGGCGTTCGGAGCGCTGTCTGTGCGGATCTGGGCGTCGGCGTCGGGCATGGATTCCTCTTTATCTTACCGGCGCGAGAATGCGCGCGCGATCTGACCAGCCGAACCCTGCCCACCCCTGCTCCTGTTCATCCACAATGCGAAGATGGTATTCGTGACTACAATCCGTCCCTGTCGTTACGACGAGCACAATGAAATGCTGGCCATTGTCAATGCTGCCGCCGAAGCGTACCGCGATGCCATCCCGCCGGACCGCTGGCACGAGCCCTACATGCCGCTCGATGAGCTGGAGAGTGAAATCGCGGCGGGAACCGAATTCTGGGGCTATGAAGCGGATGGCGTGTTACTGGGCATCATGGGCATCCAGCCCGTTCGCGACGTCGACCTGATACGCCATGCTTATGTCGGGCCGGCCCACCAGGGGCTGGGTGTCGGCGGTGCTCTCATCGAGCACCTGCGAAGTCGCACCACACGCCAACTTCTGGTTGGCACCTGGGCCGCCGCAGTCTGGGCGATCCGCTTTTACGAGCGGCACGGCTTCGCCATGGTTTCGCCCGAGCTCAAGACCAAACTGCTCCGAACCTATTGGAACATCCCCGAGCGCCAGGTTGCGACTTCCGTGGTTCTGGCCAGCCCACCCGTAAAGGAAGGTTGACTGGCCTTCCGCCGTACCAGATCGGTCACCGCTCCCCAACCCGCTTGACATCCGCCGCTCCAGCAAGCAAACTTCGCCTACGGGAAAATCTCCCGAAAAACCAGCGATCCGCGAAGCGAGGAAGGGCCATTGACAGGACAGCAGGCAAGCCGCGTCACGTACACTCTGGATTCCTCGCTGGACAGCGTCAACAAAGTCGAGGCGACCGCCGAGCAAATGGCACGCAAGGCCGGCGTGGACGAGGATGAAATTTTTCGCATCTCGATGGCGGTGCGCGAGGCAGCGGTGAACGCGGTCCTGCATGGCAACGCTTATGACCCGGAAAAACGCATGACGGCCTCGTTCGAAAATACCGGCTCCTCGCTGGTGATTCGGATCACCGACGAAGGCAAGGGGCTCGACCCCGCGACGCTGCCCGATCCCCTGGCCCCGGAGAATCTTCTGCGCGGCTCTGGCCGCGGCATCTTCCTCATCCGCTCGTTTATGGATGAGGTACACTTCAGGCAACTGCATCCGGGAACCGAGCTGACGCTGATTAAGCATCTCGGAGCCGCTCCGGCCGGGGCTTAGATTTCCGTTTCAAGTTTTCCAAGGAGGAATTTCACGTGAGCATGAAAATCAGTACCCGTCAGGTAGACGGCATTACGATTCTGGATCTCGGCGGACGGATCACTCTGGGCGAGGGCAGCGTGCAGTTGCGTGATTCGGTCCGTGACCTGCTCGGCAAAGGACAGAAGAAGATTCTGCTCAATCTGGGCGACGTCAATTACATCGACAGCTCGGGCATCGGCGAGCTGGTCAGCGCCTACACGACCGTTCGTAATCAGGGCGGCGAGCTCAAGCTGCTCAATCTGACGCGCAAGGTCCACGACCTGCTGCAGATCACCAAGCTCTACACCGTCTTCGACATCAAGGACGACGAGGCCAGCGCCATCGCTTCTTACGCGCACGCCTGACAGTTGCCGAATATCAGGACCAGGCCTAAGAAAAGGGCTGCCTTCCCCAGGGCAGCCCCTTTTCCCATCCGGCCCAGTCTGCAGACCTACCGTCTCAGCAAGTCGACCGGCTCATCGGCATCCGTTACCCGGAAATAGGGCGCCAGCGACGGATGCTGCCGCTCTACTGCGCGGTACATTTCCCAGGCCACGCGGCGATAAGAGAAGTGCCCCTGTGGCGCCGAGCGGAGTTCCGAAATGTACAGCGCCTCGGCAAAGTCCATCTTGAAGAGCGCGCGATTGCGCGTGCCCAGCGGCAGTACATACTGCGCAGACGCGGCTGCGTCCGGTTGCGAGGCGCCAGCCAGCGCGACATAGGCCGCGTGCGCCGACTGCATCGTCTCTTCGTAGAGCGGTTGCACTCCAGCCTCGGCCACTCCCTCGGGAATTGCATAACCGTGGGCCGAGGTGAATGACTGCAGCACCTGGACGCAGCGGCGATGCCGATGCATGTCACGGAATCCGCCGATGTCCATGAGGATGTCGAAGCGCAAGGCCTGGCCGGCGGAGAATTCCCGCAGCAGCTCGTCGTGCCGCCCGCGATGCCGTACGCCCAGCGCAATAATTTCGTTGCGCCGAGCCTCGCTGAGCGCCGCCACATGACGCCGAATCTGGCGGTACGGATAGTGACACTGCCCGTAGAGCAGGGTCGTCGCGAGGTCCACCTCCAGCGAATCCGCGCCATCGATCAGATCCACCAGCGGCGTGGCTTCGATGGGCTCGCTGGCCAACAGCTCCGCAGCCGCCTGCCGCAAATCCTGCCTGGTCCGCATCAGATATTCGTTGGCCGAAGCGTACTTCACCAGGGTTGGGGACGTCTTCACCTCGCGCGTCAGCAGGGCCGCCGCGCGCTCGCCGAGGGCAGGATCGAGAGCCGTAATCTCGCGCTGCAGCGCAGCCAGCTCGTCGCCGTGAACATTCCACGCAGCTCCCGCGGCAGCCGCCTGCAGCCGTTCCCCCAGTTGCCGAATCTCGGCTGTTGGGCTCGAGAGCAGGCGCGAGATTTGCGACTCAAGCGTCCGCGCATTCACAATCTGACCCAGCGAGGTGTTCGTCGCCAGCGGAAGCAGGTACCGCGCAACATCGAATGCCCGCGCCCGCAGGGTCCGCTCGTAGGCCTCCTGCTTCATCTCCTCCGGCTTCCGCACCTGTTGCGTGAGAGAGGCAAAGACGGCCTCGAAGATATCGTGATACCGGGAAAACAAGTGTTCGATGGTCTCCTGGTACCGACTGGCCGCGGACCCATCCCCGCCAAAATCCGGCTCGTACCATCCACTCTTGCGGAAGTTCTGATAGCGCGTCGAGCGCTCCTGCCCATCCCACCGCTGCTCATCGACCAGCACGATGGCGGCCAGCAAGGACAGCTTCTCAATCGCGAAGGCTACGTGCGCCAGGTCGGCAATCGACCGATGCCCATACTGGAAATAAAACGTGTTCAGAAACTGCTCGGCCCGCTGGCTACTGATCTCCCGCAGCGACTCCTTCATCGAGAGCGCCGAGCGCGAATACTTCGCCATCGCATAGGCGAGCACTTCAGGATCGGCGCCGTGCACGGCGAACACTTCGGTCTGCCGCGTGCGGGCATTGTTGCCGGACGCGTTGCGATCCTCGTTTCCGGGTCCGCTTAAGGGTTCATGCGCTGGCGGCGTTTCCGATCGCACGGGAGGAGTCTGTGTCATGGGGGTCATGCACGAATGCTAAACCCAAACGGTGCGGATATTCCGTTCCTCCCGGCGGAACCCGGGACGCCGATGTCCCAGGCGAAACCTCGCATTGTTATGCCCCTGCAAAGAAAGAACGGGTACCATAGGGAGTGTTTTTGCCGGTGCATTGCGCATCGATTACTGCCTCGGAACGGCCCACGTGCATGAACAACATTCTTTCGACCACCGAGCATCGTCCGTGGCCCATACCAAAGTCCCCATGGGTGATGACCCAACGCTGGAACGATCTGCTGTTTGCGCACTGGCCCATCCCCGCCAGCGAACTGACTCCCCTGCTGCCGGATGAGCTCAACGTCGACACCTTCGACGGCTCCGCATGGGTTGGCGTAGTCCCGTTCTGGATGGACGAGGTGCGCTTTCGTTCACTCCCCGCCATACCCGGCGCCAACCGCTTTCCTGAACTCAACCTGCGGACATACGTGCGCGACCGGCATACCAACCAGGCCGGGGTGTATTTCTTCTCGCTCGACGCCGCCAATCCATTCGCCGTCTCCGTTGCCCGCATCTTCTTTCACCTGCCCTACTACTGGGCGCACATGAAAGTGGAATCCGACGATAGCCGCTTCGTCCACTACAGCAGCGAGAGACTCCTGACCCGGCGGCCGGCCCGCCTGCGCGCGCGTTATCGCAGCCTGGGCAAGCCCAGCGCCAAAGGCGGCATCGAGAGTTTTCTCACCGAGCGCTACGCGTTGTTCACAGCCACGCGGAGCGGCGACATTGCCCGTGTCAACATCCACCATCTGCCCTGGCCGCTCGAGCTTGCCGAGGCCGACTTCGAGCTCAACGATCTGGCGCAGGCGCACGGCATCCGCCTGCCCGATACCAAACCGCTTCTGCAGTACAGCCGTGAGCTGATGGTCTACATCTGGGCGCCTGAAGAATTGCCGTCGCGCGCTGCACGGCGAGCCACTGCGCCCGTTCCCGCGGGACCGTAAGGCTATGCTTACAGGGCTGGGGCGCGACCCTGCGATTGCGCCTTGAGGCTGCGGTAGGCTATAGCCATGTCGTCATCGCTTCAGGGAAAAATCGCTCTGGTTACGGGAGCCTCGCAGGGTATTGGACGCGCCTGTGCTTTGGCTCTGGCCAAAGCCGGCGCGCGAGTGGGCCTCGCGGCGCGCAACGAAGCAAAGCTGAACGAAGTCGCCGCGGAAATCGCAACCGCCGGCGGCGCGGCTGCTGTCTTTGCTCTCGATATGGCCAGCGAAGAATCGATCAAGAACTGTGCCAAAGCCGCCGTCGCCCACTTTGGCAGCGTCGATATCCTCGTCAACAACGCCGGCATCACCCGCGACACGCTGGCGCTTGGCATGAAGCGCGCCGACTGGGAGGATGTGATTCAGACCAACCTCACCGGTACATTCCTCATGACCCAGGCCGTGATGCGCTCTATGCTCAAAGCGCGCTGGGGACGCATCATCAACATCTCGAGCGTCGTGGGCGAGACCGGCCAGGCGGGCCAGGCGAACTACTCCGCCAGCAAAGCAGGACTCATCGGGCTCACCAAATCCCTCGCCCGCGAGCTCGCGTCCCGGAATATCACGAGCAACGCAATTGCTCCCGGATACATCGAGACTGCCATGACCGCGGTTCTGGACGAGAAGCAGCGCGAATCGATGCTGGCGCAAATCCCGCTGGGCCGGGCGGGAACCGACGCCGACATTGCCAACGCCGTCTGCTTTCTCGCCTCCGACGAGGCCGCCTACATCACGGGCCACGTGCTCGACGTCAATGGCGGCATGTATATGGGCTAGAACAGGTCTTACCAGCTCAGAAGTGCAGGCTGGCATCCTGAAAGCGTTTGACCGGGACTTCGGCCAAACTCGCCCGATTAGCGCAGACTTTAATGCTCGCCGCTCCCGCGGCGGTTCAGAATTGCCTCATGCCCTGGGGAAGGTCTTACCCATAGCGGCACGTCAGATCCCTTTCGCAACGGTCTTGCGCAGGTGAGCGATCTGGCTCGATAGCGACTTGTACTCATCGGGTGCAAGGGTGACGAACATCTCCTGAATAAGAGCTGCCGCCGCCGGCTCAAGCGTACTCTTCAGGATGCGCCCTCGCGCTGTGAGAAAGACTCTGGAGACTCTGCCGTCGGTCTTGTCCTTTTTTCTCTGCACGAAGCCGTCACGTTCCATCACGTCCAGGCCCACCGTAACGGTTCCGCCAAGCTGCTCCAGTTGTTCTGCAATCTGCGTCGTCCGCAGCCCATCCTCTTTCCACAGGCAGCAGAGAACACCCCAGTGCAGAGGAGTGATTCCGTGCGGGGTAAGAATCTCCTGAAAGCGCCTGGTCATCTGCTGCACCAGCAGGAACATCTGGTAGGGCAGGTTCTCAGGGGCCAGAACGAGACGATCGGATGACGGGTTCGCAGCTGGGGCCTTGCGCCTCACCACTCCAAAGTAACAGTCGCACGATTATTTACTTCAAATTTAAAGTAGCTTGTGTATATTGGTCCCGCGGGTGGCCCGCCCGACACAACCTTTATGGAGGCCGCGGTTGATCGTTCCATCGGCAAGTCCATCCAGTTTTCTTCGCTATGACTGCGTTGTCCGTCTCACGCAATATGTCCCGGCTGGAGCAGCCGCAGCCTCTCCACAGGCGTTCCTGGCAGCGTGGACGGAGGCCTTTGCCGCCTCCTCTCCCGATGGAGTGTTGTACCGGGAGCTCTGCCGTCAGGTGCCGGAGTGGAGTGCGCTTGCGAAGCGAGAGATCGACAATCCGATTGAGGCGGCATTCATCGAATACATGATCGTTGAGCCGTGGGTCGACCTTTCCGCCCTGTCCGCTGTTCCTGCCACACAGCAGGCCTCCTGGTCCATCACCCAGGACGTGCACAGTGTGGCCTTTCGCTTCGCTAAAGAGTCGCAGCAAGCACCCGGCGCATTGATGTTCAACCTTTTTGAGATCGACGGTCCTGCCGGCATGGAGCAGGGGTTCCTGATGGCATGGCCGCCGCGGGGCGAGTTCAAAATTCACGAGCACACTACGATATCCACCGTGCTTCATCAGCGGATGCTGCCCCACGCCACGATCAAGGCGTTCAATCGAGCCGAGGTCACCAGTGCGGAAGACTACGCCGAAGGGATCGACCGCTTTCAGCAGGCATTCCCCAGAGCCGAACGGAAGGCCGGTACCGAAGCACCTCCAACCGGCAAGCCGCCCATCCGAAGCCATCTTGGGTTATTTGAGATTGTAGCCATCGCTGCTACCCGAACCAGTGCTCCTGCGAAGAGGATGAAGGCTGTGGTTGCCCGAGAATATGGTCCACCTTCGGTACTACGACTGGAGGAGCTGCCAATCCCGTCACCGGGTCCGGCACAGGTGCGCGTCAAGGTAGTCGCATCCTCCATCAACCCACTTGACGTAAAGATGCGTTCCGGAGATGTCCGTCATATCTACCCCGCCTGGTTTCCTGAGGTCTATGGCTACTCGGTCTCCGGCATCATCGACGCGCTGGGAGCCGGCGTAAGGAGCCGCAAAGTCGGCGAGGAGGTTTACGGAATCAACAATCCCATCATGCGACACGGGTACGCGGAGTTCCTGTGCGGTCCGGAATCGAACTTCTATCCGAAGCCGGCCACTATGGACTTTCCGACGGCCGCCGCAGCACCTTCTATCTTTGCCACCGCTTTCGGAGGTCTCTTCCTTCGGTTCCCTTTGCACGCGGGACAAACCGTTCTGATCCACGGTGGCTCGGGCGTGATTGGAAGCTACGCGGTGCAGCTTGCCAGACAGGCTGGCGCTCGCGTAATCGCCACAGCCTCCACTTCGAATGTGGATCGTGTCCGTGCGCTGGGTGCAGACGTTGTCGTCGATTACAAGCGGGAGCGGTTTGAAGACTTCGCCCCGGGTGTGGATCTGGTGTTGGACACGGTTGGCGGCGAAACCCGTGAGAGGTCGTGGCCGCTTCTCCGCAAAGGAGGAGCCCTGGCTTCACTGCTCCCGCCACCTCCCGATCCGGCCACCGCTGAGCGCTATGGCGTTCAGGCATTCATGGTCCACGGGCATCCGAACATCGTCGAGATCATGCCCGATATGACACGCCGCCTGGAAAGTGGAGAGTTGGCCTTTCCGGAGATTGCAAAGACGTACCCTCTGGTCGACGCCGCCGCTGCGCATCAGGATTTCGAGCGCTCACCGCCTCGTGGACGGTTGGTGCTTCTGGCTTAGAACTGGTCTTACCATTGTCCGGCATCCGCAATGCCGCGGGTGAGACCCGCCATCGAAGCGGGGGTCATGCAGCCCCCGAAGCCACTGCGCCGTAGATGAGACCGGTTCTGGCGACCTGAACGCTGCACCGGCTTCTCGGAGCTATCCCCAAAGACTATCTGCTCTCGGGACGCAGAGGATCGGGGCCGGGCAGCATGTCCATGCCATACCGGCTCAGAAGGTCCGGCGTCATCTCAATAATCGGGGAAGCGCCCTTGGGCGGGAGAACCCGTTCGGTGGCCGGCCTCGCTAACTCTACCAGGCACGCTTCAAGGCTGGCGGGTGTGTAGCTGTTAAGGAACCGCGCTGTCTCACTGACAACGCGAAATGCGTGCCGCGTATTGCGGGGAACCATCAGGAAGTCACCGGTTCGCACCGTCTTGATCTCTTCGTCGACTAAGACGGTAATCTCGCCATCGAGAATATAGAAGGTTTCGTCAGACCAGGAGTGTTTGTGCGGCCCCGGACCTAGTCTTTAGGCAAGAATTCATACATCATGGAGAAGCGTCCGCCGGTATCTTTGGCGTCCGCGAGGACGATCCACAGATCATCCAACCACCAATAGGCGGGCGCGGAGTCGACGTTATGAATGAAGAGTTCCGATCCAGGCATCGGTGGCAGGGTATTTGTAGTGTTTGTCGTCATGGTAGCCTCTGTGGATGAATGACGCGAAAATGGCGCATCCGACTGATGGAGCAGAACGGTTCGATCATCGGTCACTTGTGATGCGGAATCAGAGGATGGGGCGGCTCAGTTTGGTATGAAATCACCGATTCCGGGTGTCTTGCGTGGGTTTGTGACCACCAGCGCCATGCGCTGCCTCGGCCTTCGACTACCATCGTCTGGTTGACATGAAAATTCTGACCGCCGACGAAATGCGCACCGTCGATCGCATGACGACCGAGCGCTATGGCATTGCCTCGATCGACCTGATGCGCAACGCCGGTGCGGCCGTAGCTCGTTTTGTGCTGCGGGAGTTTTCCGATTGCTCGCACATCGTCGTCCTCTGCGGCAAAGGGAATAACGGCGGCGATGGCTTCGTTGCCGCCCGCGAATTGGCCGCCGCTGGACGCAGCGTCCAGGTTCTGCTCCTTGGCGATCCATCCCACCTGAAAGGAGACGCGAAGACCGCTTTCCAACAGACGCCCGTGGCTCCGCTGCTCGCGCCAGATGGAGCGTCCCTTGGCTTACCAGAAATCCAAAGCGCTCTGCACTCCGCCGATCTGTTCGTCGACGCCATCGTCGGCACGGGTTTCAGGCCGCCTCTGCGCGGGGTCGCGGCAGCACTGCGCGATCGGATCAATGCCCTCTCCGCCCCGGTTGTCGCCGTCGATCTGCCTTCCGGCTGGGACGCCGACTCGCGCGAATTCGCCGTCGAAGGAGCATTCCGCGCCAACGCTGTCGTCACCTTCACCGCGCCCAAACTGGCGCACCTCTCCGGCAATCTCACCGGCAGCGCCACCGGACCCATCGTCGTTGCCCCCATCGGATCGCCCGAGGAGGCGATCCAATCGGCAACCAACCTCACCTGGGCCGGAGCCTCAAAATCCCTCACCGAACAACCGCGGAATGCCGATGCCAACAAAGGCCTCTACGGACACGTACTCGTCGTCGCCGGGGGCCGGGGCAAGTCCGGAGCTCCCGCCATGGCCTCGCTGGCCGCACTGCGCGCCGGAGCCGGCCTCGTGACCGCGGCCGTCCCTCACTCCATCCTGCCTAATGTCGCCGCCCTCACGCCCGAGCTGATGACGTTGCCGCTTGAGGAAGACCAAAACGGCGCCATTGACGGATCCAATCTCGACGCCTATCGGCTGCGCCATATGACCGAACGCGCAACCGTGATCGCGGTTGGCCCAGGTATGGGCACCGAACCGGAAGCGTTTGTCTTGGGGCTGATCGCAAAGACCACGCTCCCCATGGTCATCGACGCCGATGCGCTCAACATCCTCGCCGAGCATCCGGGCACAATCGACGGCCGCAACCGCACGGTCGTCCTCACGCCACATCCCGGGGAAATGGCTCGCCTTGCCGGGATCACCACAAAAGAAGTCCAGGCCAACCGGGAACACCTCGCGCGGGAGTTTGCAGCAGAGCACAATGTGACAGTTGTGTTAAAAGGTTGGCGGACCCTGATCGCCCATCCCGATGGCCGCATCGCAATCAACTCGACCGGCAATCCGGGCATGGCGAAGGGCGGCAGCGGCGACATTCTCACGGGTATCGTCGCAGCCCTTCTGGCACAGCATCCTGACCATCCCCGCGAGGCTGTGGAGGCCGCCGTGTACCTCCACGGGCTTGCCGCCGACTTCGCGCTGCGCGAGCAGGACGAGCACACCCTGCTCGCCACCGACACCGTCGGTCATCTTTTCCACGCTTTTCTCTTTCGTTCAAGGGACGAAGCGGGATATGTTTGGTTGGAGGGAATTCCATCCTCTCCGGCGAGGTCGAGATGACGCAGACGGCAGACCTGAAAACCTATCAGTTCGAGAGCCACAGCGGGAAAGAGACCATCGAAATTGGCCGCCGGATCGCCGAGCTGCTCACGCCGCCGAACTTGCTGATCCTGCGGGGCGACCTTGGCGCGGGCAAAACCACTCTCGTTAAGGGAATCGCCGAAGCGCTCAATGCCGCCGATCCCGATGAAGTCACCAGTCCCACCTTCACTTTGATTCACGAATATGAAGGCACGCGCAAGGTTGACGGGCATGAAGAGCCGGTGATTCTGTATCACCTTGACCTTTACCGGATTCAGAATGAGCGGCAGCTCGACTCTCTCGGCCTTGAGGAACTGGTCGCACCCGACAGCGTCGTGCTGGTGGAGTGGGGCGAGAAGTTTCCCAGCGTGGTCAAGCGCAGCCACGGTGAAATCGAGATGCGGACCACGCGCGGCGACTCGCGCAGCATTACGCTGACGCTGAGGGACTGAGCTTCCGTTCAGAAATGGTGAATTTTCTCCGGCTGCGGTATCTCCACCGGCCGTGCCGCTTCCCGCTCCAGCGACCGGCTCACCAGGTCGCGCGAGCCAAGCCCGACGGCTAAGGAAAGCGCAAAGACGATCCCGCCGAAAAGAATGCCGAATCCCAACTCGACGATGGCTCCGCCCAGCGCCAGATGATCGAGCACCATGGCCCCGGTCAGCACCAGAATCATCCAACGCACGCCCATGCTCAGCAGGCGCGCATAACTGAGGTTGAGATTGACCCCGGTTATCAGAACGCTTCGTGAGACAAACCGGGCCAGCACGTTGCCGGCAAGCAGCAGGATGGCCGCCCCAATCACCCGGGGAACGTAGCCGAGAATCCAGCCGGAGATGATGTGCTCCGAAGTTCCAGCCTCGAATGCGGAAACACCCACCACTACTCCGGCAATTACGAAACACCAGAAGACAATGCGCGCAATCAGCAGCGAGGGAGTGGAGCGTGGGCTCCACTCCGCGATGGCGCTGGCGCCGCGGCTCATTCGCTCGTCGAACTTCACCGCGGTAAGAATCCATTTCACCAGTAGCGATAGCAGCCAACCCACGAGAAGAAAGAGGAGAAAGGCAACCACGAATGCGAGAACGCCGGGCAGCAACGTGGCCATCCGGTTCATCACGCGGCCCATCGATGACTGAAGCGATTGTTCTACCTGCTGCCACATATCTTAGTTCTCCTCCGCGGTCGAGCCCGAGCAGGGGGAATTTGCTAGGGATTGAATCGATCCGGCCATCTCCACCTCTGCAACAGATACGGCTTCTTATCCTCCCACGCGCGGGAGAACTGCTCCAGACGCTGCTCCGCCGCGCCGCTGCTGAGAGTGGATACCTCGCGGACATAAGATGCAACCCACCCCAGGTATAAAGGCGTAAGCGCGCCCAGCAAATGTACGCGGCTGATCGTGCGTAAACGATAAGCCAGCGCGAAATCGAACACGATGCTCGCCCATAACTCGTCCGGCATCCGGAATTGTTCAGGTGTCATCCGGGTCAGCCGGCGCAGCTCCAGCAGAGTGTTGGGCGGAAGCACCAGCCGCCACACTTCATCGAGATTCTTCGATCCGAGGAGAAACGAATCCAGCATCGGCTGCGCGTCGATGGGCTGACCATCCTGTTGTCCATCCGCGGCATTGCCCCAGATCGGCGTCGCCTGCGACCCGCGGATTCGCTGCCAGTGCGCGGCGCAGTGCTCCATCTCGTAAAAAAGGGAGCCCGCAATCTGTCCCAGCACCGCGCTCAGTTCCAGTCCCCCGGTTGCTACTTCGTGACGAACCTCGACGTGGACTTGCCCAACCGGGACCTGAGGAAACTGCGTCGCCGCAACCGTTACCGGCCACAACAGCGAACCGCCGGAGTTATCCGGCGCCGCCATCGTTCGCGCCAGAGAGCCGCACAGCGCGCCCGACGCAGCAAAGTCGAACGCGAGGGGATAACGCACTCTCCTGCCGTATAAGGTGCGGCTCAGCGGGCAGAGGATTCCGCTGTTGATGAGGCCTTCGTATTTCGCCGCGGGATAAACCGGCATCACAAGGCCGCACTGCCGATCGAGAATCGCGTAAACAAGAAGCTGGATGACATGCGGATCGAGCGCTGCCAGGTCCGACCCAAGAACAATGCACGCGCGCGCGTTCAGCGACTCGGCAAGAGCCAGGACCGCGCGTTGGTGGGCCGAGACCGCAGTCCAGAATTCGCCCGCCGGCGCTGGCGGCGCAAGTGGCGCCACCGTGAGCGAAGAGTTCTCAGCAGCGTCCCCGGCTTCGGGAGCGGCTCCGGGCCAGGTGAAGACAAACCGCAAGCCGGAGAGGCCCGAACCCAGTTCTTCGATGACGCGTGCAGCGCGAACGCGCGCATCTTCCCCGGAAACTGCGCCTGCAATGCCCACCACCACATCCGCGGTCCCGATGCGCTCCGCCTGCTGCTTCGTCTCTTCCGTGATTTCGAGGCCTGCCATATCAGTGCTCATTGCTAAGTTTCAGGACGGAAGAGAGAGGATGCCATGCAGTGGAATGCGAATCCACGCGGGCCGATTGTCCAGCTCGTAGACCAGCTCGTACAGCGCTTTATCGAGGATATAGATTTCGAGCAGCGCGTCGAATTCCTCCCGCTCCGCGGGAACAACCGCAGAATCGCCGATCGCGTCGCGATAGGCGCGCAGGAATTCGCCCGAAGCCGAAGCTTCCCAAAGCCGAGCCCACGATTCCAGCTGGGCGAAATCCTCCGGCCGTCGCGTCGTATATTTCGTGAGCGCGACGAAGGCGGCATAACTGAAGGAGCGCAGCATGCCTGCAACGTCCTTCAGGGGCGAGTGTTTCATGCGCCGCTCCGCGAGAGGCCTCGCCGGCTCGCCTTCAAAATCCAGAATGACGAAATCCCCTTTCGAGCGCAGCACCTGGCCCAGATGATAATCCCCGTGAATGCGGGTCCACTGCCCCGGGCTGCGCAGACTATCCAGCGCCCGGAACTTCGCGAGCAGGGCGCCACGCCGGCTCAGCGCCAGGCCCGCTGCCTCCACAGTATCGTCGGGCAATCCCGAAAGATGCGTCTTCAGCAAATCGAAAGCGTGCGCGGCATGGCCCGCCAGCTCGTCGCGCAGAGTTGCCAGTTCGCTCGACTCGGGCGTGTGCGGTGCAAAAGCCGCCTCGCGGCCCGAAGCAAGCGCCAGGTGCATCTCCGCGGTACGGCGCCCCAGCATTGCTGCAGCATCCAGATAAATGCCGGCGTGCTCGCGCGCCTCGGGCGGCACAACGTCCGACGCGGCAGAAGGAAGGGCCGCTGGACCCCTTACCGAAGCTGTGCTTTCGTAATAACGATCCAGCTCATCGAGCGTCCACTGCCAGCCGTCGCCCTCGTTTTGTACCAGCCCCTGGAGCAGCGCGACGGTGGCCGGCTCGCAGTCAGCGCGGCGTACTTCAATCGATCCGCCAAACGGCGGAATATTCGTAGACTTCACCGTCTCGGTTAGAAAACGCCCGATCTCCACGTCCGGGTTCTGACCCGGTTGCTGGCGTCGAAACAGCTTCATGATCAGCCGGTCGCCGAAGATGGCGGAGGTATTGCTTTGCTCGGCGCTGCTGACCCTTGCCGCCAGAGGCTGCGATCCCCGTAGTCCGTCCAGCACCGAGCTCGGCAGCCCGATCATCGTGCCGCCGCGCGTGTGCAGTTGCTCTCCTTTGGCCAGCATCTCGAGCAGCGCTGAGGGCGCGCTGCGCAGCAACCCCTCGTGCAAAACGCCCGCGTTTGTCGCCGACCCAGCGGTTGCCAGAACCTGGTTCGGCGTTGAGCCCCTCACGCCAGTCGCCGCATCGCCAAAGCTAATCGCCAGGCACAGAAGCCAGCTATCCGGCTCGCCTTCGACATAATCCACACAGACCCAGAGCAGCGCGGAGCGGTGTTCATCGAAAAGAACCGAATCGGCGATTTTCGCGCGAACGATATTGCGCGACTTACTCCCGAACCAGCGTTGCCGTTGCAAATAAGCTGGAAGTATGGCCTCCAGCCGCCGTACTCCCTCTCCGGAGAGAATGCTCTGCCAGTCCCACTCATTCTCCACATAGAAAGCCTGCTCCCCGTCCGAGACGGATGAAGCCTCACTTGTATCCATTGACGGCTGTAACTCGAGCCACAAGAAACCATAGGGGCCAAGAGTAAGAGAGTAAGGAGCCTTTGTAATGGGCGGAAACTGAACATAGCCCAGCATCTCAACCGGGGTCACGCCTTCCATCCCGCCTAAATCCAGCTGCACCGGCTGCGCAAAACGCGACAAGTTAGCAACGCAGAGGACGGTCTCATCCTGAAATTGCCGGATATACGCCAGGATCTTCCGATTGGAGGGATCGAGAAAACGCAGTGCCCCCCGGCCGAACACCTGGAAAAGCTTGCGCAGGGCGATCATATTGCGCATCCAGTTCAAAAGTGACGAAGCATCGTTCTGCTGCGCTTCCACGTTGATCGCCTCGTAACCGAATACCGGATCCATGATGACCGGGCTGTAGAGCTTCGCCGGATTGGCGCGCGAAAAGCCCGCGTTCCTGTCCGGACTCCACTGCATCGGCGTGCGCACCCCATTGCGATCGCCAAGATAGATGTTGTCGCCCATCCCGATCTCATCGCCGTAGTAAAGAATGGGCGTTCCAGGAAACGAGAACAGAATACTGTTGAGTAACTCGATCCGGCGCCGGTTGTTATCGAGCAGCGGAGCCAGCCTCCGCCTGATCCCGATATTGATCCGCATCCTCGGGTCGGCGCTGTAAGCCAGATACATATAGTCACGCTCATCGTCGCTGACCATCTCCAGCGTCAATTCATCGTGATTGCGAAGAAACAGCCCCCACTGGCAGTTATCGGGAATCGACGGCGTCTGCGCCATAATGTCGGTGATCGGCAGTCGATCCTCCTGGCGCAGCGCCATATAGATGCGCGGCATCAGCGGAAAATGAAACGCCATATGGCACTCGTCGCCGTCGCCAAAGTAAGGCCTGACATCCGTAGGCCACTGGTTTGCCTCAGCCAGCACCATCCTCCCCGAGTAGCCCTCATCAATCGCTGCGCGAATAGCCTTGATCACTGCGTGCGTTTCCGGGAGGTTTTCGCAGCTGGTGCCGTCTCTCTCGACGAGATAGGGGATTGCGTCAATCCGCAGAGCATCCACACCCATATCGAGCCAGAAGCGCATCACCCGCAGCACCTCTTCGAGGACCGCGGGATTGTCGTAATTCAGATCCGGCTGGTGCGAGAAAAAGCGATGCCAGTAATACGCGTGCGCTACCGGATCCCAGGTCCAGTTCGATTTCTCCGTGTCGGTAAAGATGATGCGCGCGTCTTTGTACTTCTGGTCGGTGTCGCTCCAGACATAGAAGTTTCGCTCCTCCGACCCGGCCGGAGCGTGACGCGCCCTCTGAAACCACGGATGCTGATCGGAGCTGTGATTAATCACCAGCTCGATCATCACCTGCAGTCCCCGATCATGTGCCGCATCCAGAAATTGGCGGAAATCCTCAAGCGTCCCGTAACTTGGGTGCACGCTCATGTAATCGGAGATATCGTAACCATCGTCACGCAGGGGCGAGGGGAAAAACGGCAACAGCCATAGGCAGGTTACCCCGAGGTCCTGCAGGTAATCCAGCTTCTGTGTTAGTCCCTGGAAGTCGCCGATGCCGTCGTTGTTGCTGTCATTGAAGGCCTTGACATGGATCTCATAAATTACCGCGTCCTTATACCAGAGAGGGTCAGTGACACTGCCCGCCTTGCGCACGATCGTCTTCGTTTCCGGCATGGGCTCCTGGGCCTTCACTGGTAGTAATCGAAATCTTTTTCCGACCGCACTTTGCGCAGGACGCGGAAGATATGCGCGGGTATCCTGTCGGGCGCCAGCTCTACATAGTTGCGTGCCCCTTGCCACAGATAACGAGTCCCGGTGAGTTCGTCGAATACCTGAAAGCTCTCATCCGGGCGGAGGCGCAGCCTCGAAACGTCAAGGTTCACCCAGCCCGATTGGGTGTGGAAGAAATCCAGATTCACCACCGTCAGCACTGTGTTGCTGCCATCGAGACTCGACTTACTGTAGGCAATGAGATACGGATTGTCGGTCGGATGAAAAACGAGGCCGTAACTCGCCTGCAGCGCCGGATTCTCGCGCCGCGCTCGATTCACAGTCGCCAAAATTCCCTGGAGGCTCTGTGGCGCATCGAGATCCCAATGGCGAATCTGGTATTTTTCCGAATTTAGATACTCCTCGCTGCCCGGCCGGATCGGCTGGTTCTCCCCTAACTCGAAAGCCGGCCCATAGATGCCGTAATTCGGCCCCAGCGTCGCAGCCAGCACCAGCCGGCTCAGAAACGCCGGACGCCCGCCAATCTGCAGGGTTTCATGCAGAATATCGGGAGTATTCGGCCACAGATTCGGCCGCATATATTCGCGGACCCGGGTCTGCGTCAGCTCGGTGAAATATTCCGTTAGTTCCTGCTTCGTATTTCGCCAGGTGAAATAAGTATAAGACTGAGAGAAGCCCAGCTTAGCCAGCCGCTGCATCACCCGCGGCCGGGTGAATGCCTCCGCCAGAAAGAGAGCATCGGGAAAGTCGCGCTTTACTTCGGCAATGAGCCACTCCCAAAAGGGAAAGGCCTTGGTGTGCGGGTTATCGACGCGAAAAATGCGCACGCCCTGCTCGATCCAGAACAAAAACACGCCCAGCAACCCGTCCCACAACCCCTGCCAGTCGCTGCTCTCAAAATCGAGCGGATAAATATCCTGGTATTTCTTCGGCGGATTTTCAGCGTATTGAATCGTCCCATCCGCCCGCTTTTTAAACCACTCGGGGTGCTCGCTCACCCACGGATGATCGGGTGAACACTGAAACGCGATGTCCATCGCCAGCTCGATGCCCTTCTTAGCCGCGTTGTCGAGAAGACTGCGAAAATCGGCCAGCGTACCCAGCTCAGAATGAATCGCGGTATGACCGCCTTCTTTTGCGCCAATCGCCCACGGACTGCCTACATCGTCGGGCTCGGCCGTCGTTGAATTATTCTTGCCCTTGCGGAAGCTCAGGCCGATGGGATGAATGGGAGGCAGATAAAGCACGTCAAATCCCAGGCGGGCAACGTAGTCCAAACGGGCCTCACAGGCTTTAAAGGTTCCGTGCCGGCCCCGCTCTGCCGCCGTCGAGCGAGGAAACAACTCGTACCAGGCTGAAAAGCGCGCCTTCTCGCGATCGACCGTCACGTGCAGCTCGCGCTCGTAACGTGTCTCCAGCGCCGGATCGAGATACAGCGCCATCGTCGCAGCCAGCGCGGGATCGAGCGCGGCTGCCTGCGCGGCATCCACATCTTCGGTCGCCCGCACCACCGACGCCCAGCGGCGCAGCGCATCCGCGTCGTCGCGCCCTGCCCGCTCCGCAGCCTGCTCCACCAGCTGCGCTCCGCCCAGCAGATCGGCGCGAATATCCTGGCCGGCGGCAATGCGCTTCTCCAGATCGCTGCGCCAGGTGTCGAAGTGGTCGATCCAGCCCGCGACCGTGTACAGATATTCGCCCATATGCGCGACCGGAAACTCGCCACGCCAGCGGTCGTTGCCCAGCGGCCGCATGGGGACCGACATCCATTCCTGAACGTCGTGGAAACGAAATACAAGGCGGGCGGCTACGTGATCGTGGCCATCGGCGAAAACATCCGCCTCCACCTCGACCGTATCGCCGACGATTCGTTTGATGGGATAGCGGCCCGCGTCAATCTCCGGCTCGACGCTTTCGATGACGACGCGTTTCCGTCCATCCGCGGGTTTTTGCATAGTTCCGATCGGCTTTCCGGCAAGCCAGGCAATGCTTTGAGCGCCCGGCCGCTTGCTGGCGGAGTTGCGGAATCCCGCGCGCGTATTCAGTTACGGAATTATACGGACAACGGTCACGGAATTTTCGGTCCGCTTCCGAGTGTAACCGCAGGTCATGTCAAGGTGATGTGATTCGATGCCCGCCAGGCCGGTTGCCGCGCAAGCCCAGTACAGCGCGGCGTGCGCTAGTTATCGGGCAGAATATTGGATTCTTCCGAGGCGCGCAATCTCACCAGGCGGTCCACCGTATAAGGCGCGCGCTGCGTGGCGGTGTGATAGTGGCGGACCTGCAATTCGCCCAGCAGGCCGATCGCCAGCAGCTGCGTTCCCCCGAGGATCATGACCGCGGCAATCACGAACAACGGCCCATGCTGCTCCATTACGGGTTGACGGGTGATCAGCTTGAGCGCCAGCAGAAAGGCGGAGAGGGCGCCGCCGCCGAAGATTCCAAGGGCACCGAACAGCCCGAAGAAATGCAGCGGGCGGGTCATGTACTTCAGCAGGAATCGAATGGTCATCAGGTCAAAGAAGACCCGGAAGGTGCGCCCGATTCCGTAATGCGATTTGCCCCGGAGCCGGTTCACGTTGGTGATGGGCACCTCGCAGATGCTGGCGCCATACCAGGAAGCGAGGGCAGGGATAAAGCGATGCATCTCGCCGTAGAGCGGAATGTTGTGGATCACCTCGCGCCGGTATGCCTTAAATGTGGTCCCGAAATCGTGAATGTCCACGCCGGACAGCTTGGCCATCAGCCAGTTCGCGCAGCGCGAGGGAAGGCGCCGCATGACGAAATTGTCGATTCGCTCTTTGCGCCATCCACTGACGACGTCGTAACCCTCTTCGAGCTTTTCGAGGAAGGCCGGAATCTCGCTGGGATCGTGCTGCAGATCGCCGTCCATGGCGAGAATAAATTCGCCCTCGGCATGATCGAAGCCGGCGGCCAGCGCCGAAGTCTGTCCAAAATTGCGCCGCAACTTCACTACCAGTACGCGGCTGTCGACGGCGGCAATCTCTTCCAGAAGCCTGCAGGTGCGGTCATTCGAGCCGTCGTCCACAAAGACGAGCTCAAACGGATCGCCGACGTGCTCCATGACCTGCTTCAACCGGTCGTAAAGAACTGTGACGTTGTCTTCTTCGTTGTGGAAGGGAACGACGATGGAGTACCTGGTCATCGACTTTAATTATAGACATCAGAAGCCGGCAAACTGCGGCCCTGGGGTTGGTATTTATATAGAAACTTCACAAAGGGCCGGGCATCTCGTCTGGCGTACCTCCGGCCGACGCGCCCCCCGGGCTCATCGCTTTGCTTGAGGTACAGCGCAGTTACGCGCCCAGGATTTCCACCGCTGCGCGTGCCGCCTCTTCGCACGCCGCCCGGTCCACGTCCCGGTGGGTCACGAAGCGGATTCCGTGGCGCCCGGCGTTGCTCACCAGAATTCCGCGCCGCTTCATTTTGGCGATAAAGTCGTCAGCGCCCGTCATATCCTGCAACGTGAAGATCACGATGTTGGTCCGCACCGCATCGAGGTCGATCTCCACCTGAGGCAAGCCGGCCATGGATTCCGCCAGCAGGCGCGCGTTGGCGTGGTCCTCATGCAGCCGCTTCGGACCCTCCTCGAGAGCCATCAGTCCCGCAGCGGCCAGGATTCCCGCCTGCCGCATGCCTCCGCCGAGCGCTTTGCGAATCAGCCGCGCCCGATCCATCTTCTCGTATGTGCCCACCAGCATCGACCCGACCGGCGCTCCCAGCCCCTTCGACAGGCAGAACATCACGGTGGTGAAGCCGCGCGTCAGCTCGCGCACGCTCACTCCCAGCGCCACTGAAGCGTTGAAGATTCGCGCCCCATCCAGGTGAACCGGGAGCCCGCGCTTCTCCGCTCCCGCCCATATCTCCTGCGTCACTTCGAGCGGCGTGACTGTGCCGCCCGCCATGTTGTGGGTGTTTTCAAGCGCGATCAGCCCGGTCGGCGCCCGGTGGTGGTGTTTGCCGGTGATGTGCGGCTCGATCTCGCGCCACGTCAGGATTCCGCGGTCCGCCGGCAGGGTTCGCAGCTGGCAGCCGGAAAACGCCGCCGCCATCGCGATCTCCCACTCCACAATGTGGGACCGCGCCTCGCAGATCACTTCCTGCCCATGCTGGGTGAGCAGCCGGATGGCTGTCTGATTCCCCATCGTGCCGCTCGGCAAAAACAGCGCGGCCTCGCGGCCAAAGATTTCCGCGGCCCGCGCTTCCAGGCGGTTGATGGTGGGGTCCTCACCGTAAACGTCGTCGCCAACCTCCGCCTCAGCCATCGCGGTGCGCATGGCAGGGGTGGGTTTCGTCACCGTGTCGCTGCGCAGATCGATCGTCGCCACAGGCGAAGACGAAGCGGCAGCATCGAGAGTGAGAACAGCGGTATCAGAGGACATTCGATTCCCTTCCGCAACAGCCAATATTCGAGTATTGCACTACGCGGTCCCTACGCGACGACCGGCTCCACCAGAAACCGTCCAAAAACGTCGTTAGAGAGGAGGCGTCCGCGTGCCGTCAGGGCGACCCGGTCGCCGTCGGCAAAAGCGATCAGGCCATCGCCTTCCAGTTCGCCGATGGTGGAGAGGAATTCGCGGACCGCAGAAGCCGAAAATTCACTGCGCAGCGCCCCGAGGCTCACGCCCTCATTCAGCCTCAGCCCCAGGAACCACGCCTCCTCCATTTCCTCTTCACGATTCAGACGGCGTGGCTCGTCCCAGTCCGGTCCTTCCAGATACGCATCGAGATTGTCGCTTGTGGCAAACCGCAGAGGCGCACCCGCGTGCGTCCGCAGCATCGAATGGGCATCCAGTCCGAATCCGAGATAAGGCTGGCGCCGCCAATACTTCAGGTTGTGCCGCGACTCTGAACCAGAGCGCGCGAAATTCGAAATCTCATACTGCGCCAGTCCGTGTCCTGCGAGAAACGCAATCGCTTCGGTGTAGAGATCGGCGACATCGTCGTCGGCCGGGACCTCTTTCGCTCCGTAGCGGGCGCCGCTCACCAGCAATTCGCGCCCCAGGCGCGATTCGTCGTCGACCTCGAGCATGTAAATGCTGGCATGATCCACTCCTGAATCGGCCAGCATTCCGAGCGATTCATACCACGATTCAACGGTCTGCCCCGGCAATCCGGCAATCAGGTCGACGCTGATGCCGGCGATCCCCGCAGCCTCGACCCGGCGAATGTCATCGAGCGCGACGGCGCGCGTATGCAGGCGGCCAATCGCTCTCGATTCGCTGTCGATAAAGGACTGCACGCCAAAGCTGACGCGCGTCACGCCACATTCCACCAGAGCATCGAGCACCGGCTGCTCCAGCTGCCCCGGAGCGCATTCCACCGTAATCTCCGCTGTGGGCAACACGGCGAATTCGCGCCGCAGGCTCGTGAAGAGCTGCCGGAACAATGCCGGCGACAGCAGCGTTGGAGTTCCTCCCCCGAGATAAATGCTGTCAACCGCCTGGGGCAGTACTGCGCCCCATTGCTTCACGCGCTTGCGTATCGAGCCAAGGTCCTGCTCAACTCGCGTGACGTAGCGATCATGATAGCTCGCGGGAAAAACCCCCGAAGCAAAATTGCAGAATGTGCATTTGGAACGGCAGAAAGGGACAGACAGATAGAGCCCGAGCATCTCCATATATCTTTATTTTCCCACCGCGGCCGCCTTTCGCCTACCGTTTGTCGAATCAGTCATCATGACAACCCTCGTCTGGCTGTGCATCCAGCGCCGCAACAATTCGACCGTATTTGCGTTCATTCCCTGCAGAGACGATCCGGTGAAAGAGGGCCGGATAAAGGTTCCAAACTTCGAGAGAAGTTCGAAGCGGAACACAGGAGGTCTCTTATGAAAAGCATTCTTCGCGCACTTGCATTGACCGGCATTCTGGGTCTTGGCGCAGCGGCGGTACAGGCCCAGCCCAGAGTCTTCGTCGGCGTAGGTTTTCGCGCTCCTGTTGTGGTCGCCGCGGTTCCAGCTTGCCCAGGTGTTGGGTATGTTTGGTCTGCCGGCTATTACGAGGGGCCGGTCTTCGTCCCAGGCCGCTGGATCTATCGCGGATACGACACTCGCGTCATCGTGCGCGATATCCGGCCCGCATATCACTATCCCGTGCGTTTTCGCCGGTAAGGAAAAAAGATGAGGGCCGCGTCCCCAAAAACCGGCCTATGCGCACCCGTTGAAGCTCCCCGCTTCCGGGTGCGTTTCCGTCTGTGGTGCCTTAAGAAAAATGCGGCCGGCGGCTCCATTCGGGTCTATTCTGTCGGAACAAGGCACCCACTCGCTGCGTATCTGCTTTCGGAACCCTTGCGGAGGCTTCTATGGCCGGACTCATCGGCGTTGGACTTTACTTTTTGCCTTCCCTGCTCGCGGCCGCGCGCCACACCCACAACACAACTGGCATCTTCCTGTTCAACCTGTTTCTCGGCTGGACCGGCATCGGATGGGTCATCGCGCTGCTGATGGCCATCTGTTCGAGCCCCTGCTACGTCCACCCAGGCTGGTACTACCCTCCCCCGCCCAGGCGCTGGGACTGAACTTCGAAACGAAACGTCGAAAGGTTGCCCGACCTGGCCTGCCGACCCGCTCAGTCGTTGGCGTTTCGCACTTTCCGACATTTGAATCGGCGCAACATTTTTGGGCGTCTAACGTTAACATCGGTAGCAAGCTTTCCGGTCCACCCACAGGAAACCCGGAAGGCGCGTCAGATCGAAAACTACATTTGAGGGTGGTCTGACAGGAGGTTCCATCATGCGCGTACTGCGCTACGTTATGTTGGTTGCGTTGCTGGCCGCGCCATTCGCTCTGGCCAGGCCAGCGCAGGCCCAGGTCGCTGTCGGTATCGGCATCGGCCCCGTCATCGGTTATCCAGGCTACTACGACTTGGCAGGCCCCCCGGTTTGCGAGTGGGGCTACTACTCGTACTACCCCTATGCCTGCGCCCCATACGGCTATTGGGGTCCTGACTGGTTCGTGGGAGGCGTGTTCATCGGCGCCGGTCCCTGGTTCCACGGCTGGTATGGTCACCCGTGGGGTTGGGGCTACGGTCACATCGGATACTACGGCGGGTTCGGCTATCGCGGCGGCTACGGATATCGTGGAGGGTTCGGCTATCGTGGCGGTTACGCAGGCGGATATCGCGGCGCCGTCGGCGCCGGTGGCTATCATGGCTACGCTGGCGGATACCGCGGAGGCTACTCCGGTGCGGTTCGCGGCGGAGCGGTGGGCGGATTCCACGGTGGTGCTGTCGCCGGTGGCGGATTCCATGGCGGCGGTGGCGGCCATGGGGGCGGCGGCGGACGCCGCTAATCCGGCCTGCCGAATAACCCCACCCAAATGAAAATAGGGCCCGCTCCCTGGAGCGGGCCTTCGTGTTTCTGAATAACCTCTCTAATACGGGTCCTTCCGGAAATCCCCCCTCGCCAGCGCCATCGCCATACCGGCAATTCGCTCGGCGGCATCCGGATGCGCCAGCGACCGCGCGTTCTTGGCCATCCCTGTGAGCTTCTCTGGCTCAGTTAACAGATCGCTGAGGGTGCCCAGCAACTGGTCCGGCGTCAGGTCCGCCTCCAGGAGCACACGGGCAGATCCCGCCTGCGCCATCACCTCGGCGTTGCGCCGCTGATGGTCATCCGCCGCCTGCGGAAAGGGAATCAGCACCGCTGGCTTCCCTGACGCGGCCAGCTCCGCCACCGTTGACGCTCCACTCCGCGCCAGCACCAGATCCGCCGCAGCAAAACGGCGGGGCATATCGTCCAGAAACGCCTCCACCTGCCATCGTCCAGCATCAGCCCCGCTCGCCTGATAAGCCGCCAGCGTCGTTTCAGCATGGCGCGCACCTGCCTGGTGCAGAATCGTCAGCCCTGAAACCCGCTCCAGTAGAGCCGCCGCGATCTTCGGCATGGTCATGTTGAGAACCCGCGCTCCCTGGCTCCCACCAAAAACGAGGAGATGCGGTGCCGCTCCGACCGGCCGGGGCACAAGATGAAAGAACTCCGCCCGCACCGGGATTCCGGTGATGTGTGCGTTGCGGAAATAGCGCGCCGCTGGCTCAAAGTTGACTGCGGCCGCCTTCACCCTGCTGCCCACCAGGCGGTTTGCCAGACCAGGCACCGCATTGGGCTCGAACGCGAGCGTCGGAATCCCCATCAGAATGGCCGCGCCCATTACCGGCCCAGACGCGTATCCACCCACGCCAACCACCACCGCGGGGCGAAACTCCCGCAGCAATCCGAAGCACTGCAGCAGGCCAGCGGGCAAATCCACCAGCGTCTGCAGCCGCGTCGTCAGCGACACGTTATTCAGCTGCCCAACCTTGATCAACTCCAGACGGTAGCCCGCCTGCGGCACCAGCCGCGATTCCAAGCCGCGTGCCGTGCCCACAAACAACATCTCCGCTCTATGGCGCGCCTTCAGCTCATCGGCGATCGCCAGGGCCGGGATGATGTGCCCGCCAGTCCCCCCGCCGGCAATCAGGATGCGCGTCGTGGATTCCATCGCTACGTCATTTTAGGGCCTGCGGTTGGTCTGCTATTTCCGCTGGACATCGGTTTTGCTACTAGCTAATCTGTGATTAGCTAAGGGCAGCTTTTATGGCAATCAGCACTATTCACGAAGCAAAGACGAATCTCTCCCGGCTAATTGAGCGCGCTGAGCGGGGGGAGCAGATCCTGATTGCGCGCGGCAAACAGCCCGTTGTGCGCCTGACGCCAATTAAGAAGCCCGGCAAGAAGAGGAAGCTCGGATTATTCGAAGGCGAATTCGAGGTTGGCCCCGAATTCTTTGAGCCACGTCCTCCGGAAGAGTTGGAAGGCTGGGAGTAGTTGCGCATTCTCCTCGACACCCAGTTTTCGACGCTTACGGCATCCGTCGCATCTGGTAGCGGTTCCCGGCCTCTCTCCCTGTTCGCTACTGGCTACACTCTGTCTTTATCAGTCCACTTCTTTGGTGATGTTCAGCAGCACCCCCATCAGCACCAGCATGATGAACAACGAAGTTCCGCCGGAGGACACAAATGGAAGCGTGATTCCCTTTGTTGGCACCAGCGCGAGCACCACGCTGATATTGAAGAATGCCTGGATGAGAATCGTCGCCGTGATCCCGAAGGCCAGAAACCGCGCAAAAGGATCCGTCGACAATACCGCAGCCCGCATCCCACGCCATCCGATAAACACAAACAGCCCGACGACGATCAGCGCTCCAATCAGCCCCAATTCCTCAGAGATGTTCGCGAAAATGTAGTCGGTATGCGGCTCCGGCAGATAGAAAAGCTTCTGCCGTCCATCCATAAAACCCACGCCGCGCAATCCCCCTGAGCCGACGGCAATCAACGACTGAAGGATGTGGAAGCCCTTGCCCAGAGGGTCCGACTCGGGATTGAGGAAGGCCAGCATGCGGTCCCGGCGCCACTTGACGTAAAACAGCATGAAGTAGAGCACCGGTGCAGCGGCCAGCGCGGCATAGCCCAGATACTTCATGTTTATGCCCGCGAGCCACAGCATCAGCGCCGTCACACCTGCGCATACCAGCGCCGTGCCAAGGTCGGGTTCTTTCAAAATCAGCGCGATGAAAATCAAGCTGGGCAGCGCCGCCGGCAGCAGCGTTCCGCGCACATCGTCCATAGCATGCATGCGGTTCTGCAGGAACCACGCGAGAAACAGCACCAACGCCGGCTTGGCAATCTCCGACGGCTGAAACGACAGGATGCTGAGGCGAATCCAGCGATGGGTGTTGTGCGAGTCGTGCATGAGAAACGCCGCCAGCAGCAGGATGATGGTGATCCCCACCACGGGAAACACAACGGTGGGCCGGTTGTATTTGCCGTACGGGACCTGGATCAGCAGAGTCATGGCGAGCAGCCCCAACCCCGCCCATACCGCCTGCCGCAAAACAAAGTTATACGGCGAACCGAACCGCACACTGGCCATCACCGCGGATGCGCTGAAGACCATCGCCAGCCCGATCACCACGAGCACCAGCGTGGCTCCGTACAGCCACTTATCGACGCCTACCCGTTTCGCCATAACCCGCCTAAGCTGCCCGCTTTAGGCCGTCAGCGCGGCCAATCCGCGCCGCGCCACGACCGCTTCTTTAAACACCCGCCCGCGTTGCTCGTAGTTCTCAAACTGATCGAAGCTCGAACAAGCCGGCGCCAGGAGCACAATCTCACCCGGCTGAGCCGCCGCGCTCGCCCTTGCAATCGCAGCATCCAGCGTGCCGGCCGCGACGATGGGAACCGCACCTTCGATATGCGTGTGAATCTTCTCCGCAGCAGCGCCGATCGTGTAAACCGCTTTCACCCGCTCCTGGAGCAGCGTCCGCATCTGCCGGTAATCGGAGTTCTTGTCTTTACCGCCCAGAATCAGGTGAATCCCCCCGGGAAAGGCGGCAATCGCCTTCATCGCGGCGTCCACATTGGTCGCCTTCGAGTCGTTGTAGTAATCGACGCCATTGATCGTCGCCACAAATTCCAGACGATGCTCAACCGCGTGAAACGCCATCACCGCCCTGCGAATCGCAGCGGCCTCCACGCCCGCCAGCCGCGCCGCGCATACCGCCGCCAGCACATTCTCCACGTTGTGCGCGCCCTTCAGCGGAATCTCCTCCACCTTCATCACCGGCTCCGGCGGCGCCAGCTCCGTAGCGCGATACGTGACCACGCCCTCGTGAACGAACGCTCCCTGCCGCACGACGCGCCTCCGGCTGAACCAGAACACCCGGGACCTGGCCCGCGCCGCGACGCGGGAAGCCGCATCGTCGTCGGCGTTCAGCACCAGCGCATCCGCGCCGGTCTGTTGAGCGAAAATCCGCTCCTTCGCCGCCACGTAGTTTTCAAAGGTCCCATGCCGATCCAGGTGGTCCGGAGTGATGTTCAAAATGACAGCAATCTGCGGATGAAACTCAACCGTCGTCTCCAGCTGAAAACTCGAGACCTCCAGCACCGACCACCCATCGTCGCGCGAGGCATCCACCAGCGCAATGACCGGCACACCGATGTTGCCACCCACCTGCACCGGCAACTTTCCCGCGTCAAGAATCTCGCCGCACAGGCTCGTCGTCGTGGTTTTGCCGTTCGAACCCGTGATCGCCAGCACCTTGCCGCGCAGATAATGCGCCGCCAGCTCCAGCTCGCCGATAATCGGCAGGCCGAATTTCCGAACCTGCGTCAGCTCCGGCGTATCGACAGGAACGCCCGGACTCACGACGATCAGATCCTGCCGCCGGAAGGTCAGCAACCCATGCCCGCCCGCCTCGACCGCAATCCCTTCATCGATCAGCGCCGGGATTTCTTTGGCCAGCGCCTCGGCGCTGCGCACATCCGACACTGTCACCTGCGCGCCCTGCCGTCGTAAAAACAACGCCGCCGCCAGCCCCGACTTGCCCAGACCGACGACCAGTACCTTTTTCCCTTTGATTTCCATACCAACTCGCGAGCGGCTCCGCTATTGTCCCACGCCCGCTCTTCTCTTTATCGCAGCTTCAGCGTCGTGAGTGCAAAGAGTGCAAACACCAGCGCCCCGATCCAGAAACGCGCGATCACTTTCGACTCCGACCACCCCAGCAATTCGAAATGATGATGCAGCGGCGCCATGCGGAAGATGCGCTTACCCCCGCGCAGCTTGAAGCTGCCCACCTGCAGGATTACCGAAAAAGCCTCGATGACGAAGATCCCCCCGATAAAAGGCAACAGCAACTCCTGCTTGATCACGACCGCAACTGTGGCGATGGCCCCGCCCAGCGCCAGCGATCCAACATCGCCCATGAAAATTTCAGCCGGATGGGCGTTGTACCAAAGGAAGCCGATGCTCGCTCCCGTCATGGCCCCGCAAAAAACAGTCACCTCGCTCACCATCGGCATGCGCTGCAGCTCCAGGTAATCCGCGAAGATCACATGCCCGCTCACATAAGTCAGCACCGTCAACGCTCCGGCCGCGATGATCGTGCAACCAATGGCCAGCCCATCGAGCCCGTCAGTCAGGTTGACCGCGTTGCTCGAAAACACGATCACCAGCATCACGAAAGCGATGAACGGGAGAAAAGCCAGCACGCCCAGGTGGGGGATATGCAGGAGGGAGGGAATATCCAGGCGCGGGCGGAGAAACTTGGCAAAGGGCACCATCAGCCGCGTGGAGTAGCTGCCTTCAAGGTCCATCACCACCAGCACGATCGCAATGGCAGCCGCTGCCAGAAACTGATACGCCAATTTTGCGCGTCCGGTCAGCCCGAGGTTGCGCCGGTGCACGACCTTGATGTAATCGTCGGCGAATCCAATCGCCCCGAAAGCGGCCGTGGAAAACATCACCACCCATATAAAAGGATTCGACAGATCCGCCCACAACAGCGTGGGCAACAGGATCGCGATGCAGATCAGCACGCCACCCATGGTGGGCGTTCCCGCCTTTTTCTGGTGCGCCTTGGGGCCTTCTTCGCGGATGTACTGGCCAATCTGGAATTCGCGCAGCTTCTCGATCACGTACGGCCCAATGATCAGCGTGATCAGGAGCGCGGTCAGCGAAGCGAAGACCGTGCGAAACGTCAGATAACGGAAGATGCGAAAGGGGCTGAAGTAGAGATAGAGCTTCCGGTAAAGCAGCCAATAGAGCAAACTTCCTCCTGCCTTGCTGTCGGGTTTCCCGCTATCTTACAGCGCCCCGCCGTGCGATTCGCCTTCTTAGTCCTTTGCTTCGATCCCATCCAGCGCCCGCTCCAGCCGCACCCCGCGCGAAGCCTTGAGCAGAACCGCATCGCCCGGTTCAAGATGCTCTCGCAACCACTGCCCGGCTGCCTCTGGCGTCTCCAGAAACAGCGCCTCCGCACCGGCCTCGCGCGCCGCGTCCGTAATGTGCCGGGCCTTCCCGCGCACACCCACAACAATATCCACGCCCGCCTGGGCGGCCGCCTTCCCGCATGCCGCGTGCAGAGCATCCGATTCAGGCCCCAGTTCCAGCATCTCGCCCGCGATCAGGATTCGGCGCCGCGCCGGCATCCCCGCCAGCGTCGCGATCATCGACTTCAGCGCCTCGGGATTCGAATTGTACGCATCATTGATAAGGGTTGCGCCGCGCACGGTCAGAATCTGCCCGCGTTTGTCCTCGGGCCGCAGCTTTTCGAGCGCCGAGCAGCAATCCGCCAACGGAATCCCCGCCTCAACGCCCACCGCAATCGCGGCCAGCGCGTTCCAGCCATTGTGCTCGCCTGGCAAATGCAGATTGAGCTCGCAATGCTGCTCCCCGGCGCGCACCCGCATCGTCAGCCCCTCCGCGCCCAGCAACTGCAAACTCTCCACATGCGGGTCGCCGCAAGGTCCGCGCCCGAAGTAAACCGCCTTCCCCTCAAAATCGCGCCCGAATTGCGACACATACGGATCGTCGCAGTTCAGAAACGCCACGCCATGGCGCGGAAGCGCCGCGACCAATTCGTATTTGGCGCGCGCGATCCCGGCAATTCCATCCGCAAAGCCCTCCGCGTGCGCGTGACCCACATTCGTCACGACACCCCAGTCCGGCGCGGCGATGTGGCATAGCGCCGCAATCTCCCCCGCCGCCGACATGCCCATCTCGATCACCGCGACTTCGTGCTCGGGCTCCAGCTTCAGGAGTTGCAGCGGCAGGCCGTATCCATTATTCAGATTGCCCTGCGACTTGAGGACGGCGAACCGCGTCCCCACCACCGCCGCGACTGCCTCTTTGGTCGTCGTCTTGCCCGCTGAGCCGGTAATTCCGATCACCCGCTTGCCCCAGTGACGACGCACCGCCGACGCCAGCCGTTGCAGAGCGGCCAGCGGATCATCCGCGGCCAGCAGCGGATACTTTGCCGCACTTTCCTGCAGCCCCGCAGCTCGATCCCGGCCGATCACCGCTGCACACGCGCCACGCTCCAGCGCCGCCGCAACAAAGTCGTGACCGTCAAAGCGCTCGCCGCGAATCGCAAAAAACAAATCCCCTGGCAGGAGCGTGCGCGAATCGATTGAATAACCGGTGGCCGTTACCGCGTCTCCGCCGCGCACTCCATCGGCTGCCGACCAGCGGGCGATCTGCTCCAGCGTCAACTTCATGCCCGCACCCCTGTCGCTGCCCGGATCGCATCGGCGGCAACTTCCACATCGTCGAAGGGGATCGCGCCATCCCGGAGCACCTGCTCCTTCTCATGCCCCTTGCCCGCCAGCAGCACAATGTCCCCCGGCCGCGCCTCCTCCACCGCGATGCGAATTGCCCGCGCCCGGTCCGGCTCGGCAACAAATTTCGTTCCGGTCGCCAGCAGACCCGGCAATGCATCCTGCATGATCGCTTCAGGATCCTCGCTGCGTGGATTGTCCGACGTCAGCACGACAAAATCGCTGCCCTCGCCCGCCGCGCGTCCCATCTTCGGACGCTTTGCCTTGTCGCGATCGCCACCGCAACCAAACAGCGTGATCACGCGGGCGCGTTGTCGCACAAACTCGCGGGCCAGTACCGTTAGATTTCGCAGAGCATCGTCCGTGTGCGCGTAATCGACGACCACGGTGAACGGCTGCCCCGCATCCACAGTCTGGAAACGCCCCGGCACGCAAGGGAGCGCTGCCGCACCCTCCGCAATCTGATCGAGGCTCAATCCCCGCGCATACGCCGCGCCCGCGGCAGCCAGCAGGTTGTAGAGATTCACCCTCCCCGTCAGGCGCGTTTGAATCTCGACGAGACCCGCTGGCGCTGCCAGCCGAAAGCGCATTCCGGAGGCGCTTATCTGCTCATCTTCCGCGCGAAACTCCCCCGCGCCCAATCCATAGGAATAAATCTTCGCCCCCGCTTTGCGCGCAATCACCGCCAACTCCGCGCCATAGCGATCGTCAATATTGATCACAGCCACCCGCGGCGCCGCGCCCAGCTCCCCATCAAACAGCGCCCGCTTCGCCGCAAAGTAATTCTCCATCGTTCCGTGAAAATCCAGGTGGTCCTGCGTCAGGTTTGTGAAGATGGCAACTTCATACGGCAGGCCATACACGCGGCCCTGCGCCAGCGCATGCGACGAAACCTCCATCACCGCTTCGGTGGCGCCGGCATCCACGCCCTCTCGCAGTAACTCCAGCAGATCGCGCGACTCGGGCGTCGTATGCGGAGCCGGCCGCACCGCTCCCGCCACATGATTCTCGATCGTCCCCACCAGCACAGTCTTTCGATTCGCCGAATTCAGCATCGCATCCAGCAGGAACGCGGTCGTCGTCTTACCGTTGGTCCCCGTCACGCCGGTCAGCTTGAGCCGCCGCTGCGGGTGGCCAAAGAAATTCGAAGCAATCGCAACCATCGCGCGCCGTCCCGCGCCCGCGGGAATCTCCGCAACAGCGACATCCGGAAACCGCATCGCCATATCCGCAAATGCCGCAGCCGAATCCGTCACGACCGCCACCGCACCCTGCTCGACGGCCTTCCCGATGAACCGATTGCCATCCGTCGTACTGCCTTGCATCGCAAGAAACAAAGAGCCCGGCCCAATCCGCCGCGAGTCGTACTCCACCGCCCGAATCACGGGTTCGCCGTCGGGGTTGGGACCAGCCCTCCGCGCCACCGCAACCCCGTTCAGCAACTCTTGAAACCGCATATGAAGCTGATTGTAAGCGGAAGCATGACTGGCACCGGCATGGCCCACCACGATCACTGGGCCGCCGGGGGTGCGGCCGCATCGTGCGAGAATCGCACCACGATTTCCGTCCCCGCCGGCACCAGCGTCCCCGCCCCTGGGGCCTGCTCGCGCGCAATGCCCGATCCAACCACGCGCAAGCCGAGGCCAGCTTCGCTCGCCTGCAGTACAACGTCGCGCAACGATTTGCCGGCGAACGACGGAACCGCCACGCGCTGGTTCGGAACCGCCACCGACCCATCCTTGGCCCTGGCAGCGGACTCAACTCCGGCCCCCGCGCCTGGTTCGCTGTGCTCTGTGCCCTGTACCCTGTACACTGCGAGATCCGTCGAGCCCCTGCTCGACGAATCTCGCAAAGGATCATCCGCCGGCAGATGATTGACCTCTGCAAACAGCGACTCCAGATCCTCCGTGTGCTCCTCCGGCGCCTGCTCCGCAGCCGGCTTGCTGGTCTTCGCTGCCAACTTCTCCGGCTGCAAATCCTGATCGTGGGGCACTCCCAGATATTCAAGGATCTGCTGTGCCAAATCGTGAAAGACCGGCGCGCTTGCCGCCGTGCCAAAATGCGATCCCTTCGTCGGCGAGTCCATGACAACGGCGATCGTCAGGGCGGGATTGCTCACCGGCGCGAATCCCACAAACGATGCCACGTACTTCGTCTTCGAATATGTGTGGGTTAATGGATCGATTTTCTGCGCTGTCCCGGTCTTGCCCCCGGCGCTGTAGCCGTCCAGCTGCGCAGGCAGGCCCGTGCCGTACAGCACCACGCCCTCCATCATCTTGCGCATCTGGGCCGACGTCATCTCCGATATCACGCGATGCGCGCCCGGTGGCAGCGGATTCGGCAGCTCGTCCTCTGGCCTGAATGCCGCAGCCTTCAGGCTCCCGCTTCCCTTCGTCTCCTGCGTGCTCTCAAGAACGACATGGGGCGGAAGGTAAACGCCGCCGTTCGCAATCGTCGAAGCCATGGTCACCAGCTGGATCGGCGTGACTGCGATTTCCTGGCCCATGGGAATCGATCCGATGGTCGTCGGCTGCCATCGCGCCGGCGGCTTCACCAGCCCGCGGGTTTCCCCCGGCAGCTCAATCCCCGACCGCATCCCGAATCCGTAACCGTGAATGTACTGATAGAAGCGATCCGGGCCCATCCGTTGCGCCAGCTCAATGGCCGCTACGTCGCTTGACTCTTCCAGCGCCTGCGTCGCCGTCACCACGTTGCCGTGTGCGGCTTCGTAAATGATCGCGTCGCGGTCGTCGTGCACGATGCGCCCCGCAACGTTGATTTGCCCGCCCAGCGTGCGAATCATGTCGTCGGGCTTCACCACTCCCTGGTCCAGCGCCGCCGAATACGTCACCAGCTTGAACGTCGATCCCGGCTCATACACATCGCTCACCGCATGGTTTTTCAGGAGCGATGGATCGGTGTGCCGAAAGTCGTTCGGATCGAAGGCCGGCCGAATCGCCAGCGCCAGAATCTGCCCAGTGTGTGGATCCTGCACCACCACCGTGCCGTTCAGAGCGCCTGTCCGCTCCATGTTCCGATCAAGCGCCTGCTCCGCCATGAACTGGATGTTCGCGTCGATCGTCAGCACCAGATTCTCGCCCGGCTGCGGATCGCGCTCCTCGCTGTCCAGCACACGCCGCCGCGCATCGATTGCCGTCAGCATGCGCCCGGGCGTGCCATGCAGCTGCTTTTCGAAATCTTTCTCCACGCCGGCCAGCCCATCATCGTCCATGCCGACGTAGCCCAGCACCTGCGCCGCAAGTTGGCGGTCCGGATAAAACCGCTTGAACTCCTTCTGAAAATAGATCCCCTTCAGGTTCAGCGCCTGCACCCTCGCGACAATCGCCGGCGTCTGTTTGCGCGCCACCCACGCAAAATTGCGCGAGTCCATCAGTCGGGCCAAAATTTGCTTTTGCGAGGTAAACCTGTCTTCGGGATCCGTGTGAACTATCCTGGCCAGAATGGCAGCGGCTCGCTCTTTATCCGCACCCATCTCGGAAGGCACCGCGTAGATCGAGTCGGCAACTACCGTCATGGCCAGTTCGTGCAGATTACGGTCGTACAGAACGCCGCGCCGCGGAGCGACATTAAACGTACGCTCCTGTTGCCGCGCCGCCCGCTCCGCCCATTCCGCGTGCTGAAACGTCTGCAGCCAAATCAGCCGCCCCGTAATCAGCACCGCCCAGCCCAGAAAAACGGCCAGCACTGTGAGGATGCGCGTGCGGCGCATCGGCGTCACCAGATAAGGAGCCGCTTTGAACCGGAAAAAAGAGGAATCCCCATCGCGTCGAGCCGGGGCGCGATGGGGATTTGTGGGCTCTGTCTCCGCGTCGCGTTCGTTCTCAGCGCGCCACGGAGACGGTTCGGAGGAGAAAGCAGGACGATTCACAGCGCAACAATCTCCTCACTGGGGGAAACTCAATGAATAGCCGGTAGCGGTGTATGGGCCTCCGCCATTACCGCGCCATTGCCGGGCGCAACATCCGTATTCGCGTGCACAACCTGCCCTGGATGCGGAGCGGTCAGTCCAAGATTTCGCGCCATCGTATCGATGCGCCCCGGCTCGGCCAGCTGCGCTTCGGTCAGCCGCAGTTGCCGGTTCTGCTCCTCCAGCTGCTGCATCTGCTGCTTCTCCGCCTGAATGCGGTAGCCGCATTCAATCGCGCTCAGATGCTGCCATCCGTACATCATCGCCAGAGACAGCAGAAACGCCATGGCATACGCAAACATCCGCATCTCTTTCGCGCGCGCTGGGTCATCGGCCTTCACCAGACGCGAATTGTCGATGCGCTTCGGAAACAGCGCCTCAGGCGTGGGACCGCGCCTGCCGCGCCGCTGCGCCGCCATCAGCCTCGTGTTGTGCTCAACAATCCAATCCATGTCGCGACCCAATCCACTGATCGCCGGTACCGCCATCGCCTGTGTAGCCATCGTTCCCTCCCCTTACGCGTCACCCTGCAATCCCTGTCCCTGACCTCGCCGTTCTCTGTTCCCTGTACGTCTACCCTGCTTTTCTCTCAGCCGCCCGCAGCTTCGCACTGCGTGCCCGCGGGTTGCGATCCGTTTCCTCAGCTTCCGCCACCATCGGCTTCCGCGTCAGCACTTCCCAGAACCCCTGCCGCGCTCCCTCGCGCAACGCATCTTTCACCCGCCGGTCTTCGAGCGAATGAAAGCTGATCGTTACCAGCCTTCCCCCGGGCCTCAAGACCTCCGGTGCTAACTGCAGCAGCGCATCGATCTCGCTCAATTCCGCATTCACATAAATTCGAAGAGCCTGAAAAGTCCTGGTCGCCGGATGCATAAAATGCCGCCCTCGCTGGTGTTTCATTGTTCCGGACGCGCCTGCAACCACTCGGGCCAACTCCCCCGTCGTCGTTACCGGCCGCGCCCGGACAATGGCTCTGGCGATTCTCCGCGACCTCCTTTCCTCTCCGAATTCGTAAATCAGATCGGCGAGTTCTTTTTCCCCGGCCTGATTTACCACTTGTTCGGCGGTCGTCCCCTGCCGCGGATTCATCCGCATATCCAGGGGCCCATCCGCCTGAAAACTGAATCCTCTGTGCGCTTCGTCGAACTGCATCGAGCTCACTCCAAAATCCGCCAGCAGACCATCCACTTTCTGGCCTGCAAGCAATTCTCCGGCTCGCGAAAACTCCACGTCGTGCAGGACCACCTCCGGCATCTCCGCCCCCATCTCTTCCCTGAGAGCGTTCAGCCTCTCCTTCGCCAGCTCCATCGCCACCGGGTCTCGGTCGAAGCCGATCAGCTTTCCCTCCGGCCCCAATTCCCGCGCAATCTCGCTCGCGTGGCCTGCATTGCCGAGCGTGGCATCCACAATAACCCCGCCCCGACGCACATTCAGCATTCGGATCGCAATTTGTAAAAGAACCGGCACATGCCTGGCCGAGCGTTGTGGCCCTTCCGTCATGTGCTCCCCCTGAGGGGTTTGGCCTGCATGGTTCTGGGCCGTTCTAGACCCCGTTCTTCGAGAGCTCGATCCAGTCGTCCGTCGTCATCGGCTCTTCTGCCATTTCCTTGTCGTATTCGGCCCGGTTTGAAACTTCGAGGTGCCACTCGTTCCCCGACACCACAACTTCCGCGATCAGGTCCGCCTTCTCCCGCAAAACCTGCGGCAACAGCACCCGTCCCTGCCCGTCCAGTTCCGCCGTCGCGCCGTAGTAGTTCAGCCGCTTCATCAGCTTCTGCTTGGCCGGGTTAAAGCTGGGAACCGCGGCCAGCTTCTGTTCAAACTTTTCCCACTCGCGCATGGGGTGGATCTCCGCCACTTTCCCGTCCCGGCTGGTGATGTAAAACTTCTCCCCCGCGTATTGCTCGTCCATCTGCCGCTTGAACTCGGCCGGGAGCTTCAACCGCCCCTTTTCATCGACCCGCGTAATGTGGCTGCCGCGAAACATCCCATCCCGTACCCAACGTGCCGTATCTAACCCGGAACCCGTGTAAATTCAATGGCTCCCGGCTGCCTGGAGGGTGTATTCTGAGCGCTGGGACGCCGTTCCTGGGAGGGTGTGAGTGTTGAGTGGATCTTCAAGAGAGCCTGCTCCACTACTTACCACTTTCTCCCACCGAACGTAGCGTAACCGAGTGGATTCCACCTGCAAAGGGGAAAATCGCGAGCTCTGTGCATAACGCAGGAGCTAAATCTCACGGCGTCCGCGAGTTACACCACAAAACCTCACGACTTGGGTGTTTTCTCGACCCCGACCACAAGATGTAGTAGCTATCGAATCTGGTTCCCGACGGCCGGAAGTTATACCTGCAGCCCTTGCCAGTGAGCAGAATTAGCGGTATGCTTCGCCAAATCTTCGCCTACCAGATCGTCGCCTGCCGCGCTCCTGTGCTCTTCTTCTTCACCTTACCCATTCATCGCCGGCCGCAAAAATCCCCGACCGCTTCTCGCTGACCGCTTGTCGGCGACGAGTCTTACCGCTAGCCGCCTCACCGCTCGCCCTTCGCTGCCTTAGGCTGTAAGGATGCGTCTCGACAAATGGCTCTGGGCGGCGCGCTTCTTCAAGACCCGCACACTCGCCGCAAAGGCCTGCGAGCTCGGCCGGATCGAAGCCAATCATCAGCCTGCGCGATCGTCTCGCGAGGTGCGCGTCGGCGACATGCTGTCCATCAAGAATGAAGGCGGAGACTTCGAAGTCGAAGTTCTGGCGCTCAGCGACGTGCGCGGACCAGCGCCAGTCGCCCAAACCCTCTACCGGGAAACCGAAGCCAGCCGCGAGGCCCGCAGAAAACTCGCAGAAGAACGCAAGACTGGTCTGCACTTCACGCCCGCACCCGCCGGACGCCCCTCCAAGCGAGACCGCCGCCGCATCATCCGCTTCCGCGACGGCGGTTGATCCCGGGAAATGCCGAGTTGCCCGATCAAGGAAATGCCGAACGCCGATCTAAGGAATGCTGACCACAATCATGCCCGACGGCTCGCTTTCCACCCCCAACGCGTCGACGCTGGTGACTTGATAGTCATAGGTCAAGCCGGCCTGCGCTGTGGTGTCTGTCCACGATGGCAGGAGAATTGGCGATGAATTCAACAGCGCGAATACTCCGCCGCTGCTCACTCGATAAACGTTGTACGCAACCGCTGGATCGCTGGACCCCGTCGGCGGATTCCAGGACAAATCCACCTGATACGCAGCCGCGGCTCCCGTGCCGCTCAGAAGGATCGAAGCTGTCCCTCCGCTCCCCGCGTTGCTGGTGAGTGTCACCGTCCCCGTCGCGGATCCAGCGGTTGTGGGCGCGAATTGTACATTGAGCGTAGCCGTCTGGCTCGGGTTCAGCGTAAGCGGGAAAGTAATTCCCGACATGCTGAAACCCGCTCCGCTCAGGCTGCCGCTGCTGATGATCAGCGGGGTGGCGCCGCTGGATGTCAGGGTCACCGGCTCCATCGCTGTTGTGTTGATGAGCACGTTGCCAAACGCCACGTTCGTGGCGCTCAGGGTCAGCGCCGGAACCGCCGCGTTCAGTTGCAGCGGATAGGTGATCGAAGCCCCGCTCGCCGTCGCCGTCAGTATCGCGGTCTGGCTGGTGTTCACGGCCGTTGCCGACGCCGTGAAGGCCGCACTCACCGCTCCCATCGCCACCGTTATCGACGCGGGCACGGTCACCGCGCTATTGTTACTGGCCAGAGTTACCGTCAGCGGGCTGGCCGCGGCTCCCGTCAGTGTCACAGTGCAGGCATCGGTCGCGGCTCCCGTCAGCGATGGATTGCTGCACGAGACCCCGCTCAGCCCCGGTTGCCCGGTTCCGCTCAGCGCGATCGTCGGCTGGCTGGAAGCGTTGCTGCTGATCGTCACAGCACCGCTCACTGCTCCCGCAACGGTTGGGTCGAAGCCAATGGTCAGCACCGCGGTCTGCCCCGCATTCAGCGTGATCGGGGCGTTGATCCCCGACACTGAGAATCCAGTCCCGGTGACTGTAGCTCCGCTGAGGATGAGTTGGGCGGTTCCAGTAGACGTCAACGTCACCGTCTGCGTCGTTGGCGTGTTCAGGAGTTCGGTTCCGAATGCTAAGTTCGTGGTGCTCAAACTCAGCCCCGGTACGGCGGCGTTCAACTGCAGCCCGAATGCCTGGAAAACGCCGCCGGCCGTCGCGGTCAGCGTCACGGTCTGCGGGCTTGTGACGGCTGATGCCGACGCCGTAAACGCCGCGCTCAACGACCCGGCAGCCACCGTCACAGATGCGGGAAGCGTGACCGCGCTGCTGCTGCTTGCCAAACTCACAGTCAAAGCGCTGGGCGCTGCTGCCGTCAGCGTCACCGTGCAGGCATCGGTTGCCGCTCCCGTCAGCGATGCGCTGCTGCAGGTAATCCCGCTCAGGGCCGGTTGTCCGGTTCCGCTCAGCGCAATGGTCGCACTCGCGGCGTTGCTGCTGATCGTTACCGCCCCGGTCACCGCGCCTGCGACCGCCGGATCGAACCCGACCGTCAGCGTTGCCGTCTGGCCTGGATTCAGCGTCACCGGCGTATTAATCCCTGTCGCGGAAAACCCTGGACCGCTCACCGAAATTCCGCTGATCGTCAGCGCTGCCGTCCCTGAAGACGTCACCGTCACCGCCTGCGCCGTTGGCGTGTTCAACAGCTCGGTTCCGAACGCCACACTTGTACTGCTCAGATTCAGCGCCGCCGTCACCGCATTGAGCTGTAGGGCATACGTCGCCGAAACGCCGTTTGCCGTCGCCGTCAGCGTTGCCGTTTGCGCCGTGCTGACCGCGGTCGCCGTTGCCGTAAATGGCGCACTCGAAGCTCCCGCCGCAACCGTTACCGATCCCGGCACCGTCACTACGCTGCTGCTGCTCGCCAGGTTCACCGTCATCGGGCTGGCCGCTGCCGCTGTCAGCGTCACCGAGCAGGTGTCCGTACCCGCTCCCGTGACCGAAGCGCCCCTGCACGAGACCGCGCTTAACGCCGGTTGACCCGTCCCACTCAGCGCGATCGTTCCCCCGCTCGTGGCGTTGCTGCTGATTGTTACCGACCCGCTCGCCGCTCCCGCGACCGTCGGATCGAATCCGATGGTCAGAATAGCGGTCTGCCCCTGGCTCAGAGTAATCGGCGCGCCGATCCCCGACACTGTAAATCCTGGACCACTCACCGAAACTCCACTGATCGTCAGCGCCACCGTTCCCGACGACGTCACTGTCACCGCCTGCGTCGTCGGCGTGTTGAGCGCTTGGGTTCCAAACGCCACGTTCGTCGTGCTCAGACTCAGAACCGGCACCGACGCGATCAGCTGCAGTGCAAAAGTGCCCGAAACCCCGCCCACCGTAGCCGTCAGTGTCACCGTCTGCGTCGTGCTGACGGCGGATGCCGTGACCGCAAACCCAGCGCTCCACGAGCCCGTGGGCGCCGTCACCGAAGCCGGCACCGTCACTGCACTGCTGCTGGTCCCGAGCACCACCGTCAGCGGACCGGCCGATTGTCCTGTGAATGTCACCGTGCACCAAACCGAACCGGCTCCCGTTACCGATGCGCCGCTGCACGAAAAGCCGTCCACACCCGGTTGCCCGGTCCCGCTCAGCGCGATCGCACCCCCGCTTGTGGCGTTGCTACCGATCGTCACAGTTCCACTTGCCGCTCCGGCCACTTTCGGATCGAATCCAACCGTCAGCGTCGCCGTCTGGCCGGGATTCAGCGTTAACGGCGTAGCGATCCCCGACGCCGAGAATCCAGCCCCGCTCACCGAAACACCGCTGATCGTCAGGGCTGCCGTCCCCGAAGACGTTACCGTCACCAACTGGGTGGTCGCCGTATTCAAAAGATCGGTCCCGAAGGCCAAAGTTGTTGAACTCAGACTCAGCCCCGGCACCGCCGCGTTGAGCTGCAATGCGAAAGTGCCGGTAACTCCGGCCGCCGTTGCCGTCAACGTCGCGGTCTGCGCCGCGCTCACCGACACTGCCGTCGCCGTAAACGCTGCGCTCGTGGCTCCCGCCGCCACTGTCACGGAAGCCGGCACCGTTACCGCGGCGTTGTTACTCGTGAGGTTCACCGTCAGCGGGCTGGCCGCTGCACCGGTCAGTGTGACCGCACAGGCATCCGCGCCCGCTCCGGTCAGCGATGCGCTTCTGCACGTGACCCCGCTCAACGCCGGCTGCCCGATTCCGCTTAACGCGATCGTCGCCGCGCTCGACGCGTTGCTCGCGATCGTCACCGTGCCGGTCGCCGCACCGACGACTGCCGGATCGAATCCGACCGTCAGCGTCGCCGTCTGGCCAGGGTTCAGCGTTAATGGGGTACTGATCCCCGACTCCGAGAACCCAGCGCCCGTGATCGAAACTCCGCTGATTGTCAGGGCCGCCGTCCCCGTCGATGTCACCGTCACTGACTGTGTGGCTGTGGTGTTCAGCGACTGCGTCCCGAAGGCAACCGTCGTCGTGCTTAAGCTCAGCGCTGTGGTCGCCGCATTCAGCTGTAAGGTATATGTCTCCGCAACGCCTGCCACTGTCGCTGTCAGCGTAGCGGTCTGCGCGGTGGTCACAGCCGTAGCCGTCACTGTAAACGCGACGCTCGATGACCCCGCAGCCACTGTAGCCGAAGCCGGCACAGTCACCGCGCTGTTGCTGCTGGTCAGGCTAACCGGCGTTGCACTCGCGGCCGCGCCCGTCAGCGTTATCGTGCAGGCGTCTGTCGCAGTGCCGGTCAGCGATGCGCTGGTGCAGGAAAAACCGTCCAAACCCGCTTGTCCGGTCCCGCTCAGCCCTATCGTCACCGCCGTTGCATTGCTGGTGATCGTCACCGTTCCGCTCGCCACACCGGCTACAGTTGGATCGAAGACGACCATTAAGGTCGCCGTCTGGCCAGGATTCAGCGTCAGTGGCGTACTGATCCCCGACTCCGAGAAGCCCGCGCCCATAACGGAAACTCCGCTGATCGTCAAAGCTGCCGTTCCCGTCGATGTCACCGTCACTGCCTGGGTGGTCGCCGTATTCAGCAGGTCGGTCCCGAAGGCCAGGCTTGTCGAACTCAGGCTTAAACCCGGTACCGCCGCGTTCAGTTGCACTGCGTAGGACTGTGAAACCCCGCCCCCTGTTGCGGTCAGAATTGCGGTCTGCTCGGTGGTGACGGCAGTTGCAGTTGCCGTAAACGCTGCGCTCGATGCCCCCGCCGCCACCGTCACCGCAGCCGGCACCGTCACTGCATTGCTGCTGCTGATCAGGCTAACCGGCGTTGCACTTGCGACCGCGCCCGTCAGCGTTATCGTGCAGGCGTCTGTCGCAGTGCCGGTCAGCGATGCGCTGGTGCACGAAACTGCGCTTACCCCCGGCTGCCCGGTTCCGCTCAGCGCGATTGCCGCCGTGGTTGTATTGCTGGTGATCGTCACCGTTCCGCTCGCCACACCGGCTACAGTTGGATCGAAGACGACCATTAAGGTCGCCGTCTGGCCAGGATTCAGCGTCAGTGGCGTACTGATCCCCGACTCCGA
>Ga0182016_10000274_pt1 | contig 64609 bp, 58 predicted proteins | sample 712S2MmetaG_FD_120491 | JGI IMG/M metagenome (GOLD analysis project Ga0182016, IMG submission 120491) | Permafrost microbial communities from Stordalen Mire, Sweden - 712S2M metaG | ecosystem: Environmental > Terrestrial > Soil > Wetlands > Permafrost | place: Sweden: Stordalen | collected...
CGGCAGAGAGATAGGCATCGGGGGCCTCCTGTTCTGAGTGTATATAAACACTCAGAAAAATGCCACAGCACCGGAATCTGCCCAACCCTCCATTTCTATGTCGCGCACCCGGCCCAATGCACCCCTCCGACGCGCCGGCCGTCGATGACTTAAGATGGAGGTCGGGTCAATTCGGACATCGGGAGGTGATTTCGGTGGGCTTTTCCAGACGTAGTTTTATGCAACTGGCTGGGGCGGGCGCCCTGGCCGGCACGGCCGGTCGTGGCCTTTTCGGGCAACAGCAGTACCCGGCGGCGGTGCCGGCTCCCAACATTTATCCTTATACGAAGCGCGCCACGGTGTCGCTCGTCCAGGGCGAGGAGCGGCGCAAGAATGTGTACAACGCCCTGCTGGCCATCGACGACCAGGTCAGGCCGCTGCTTCAGGCGAAGAAATACGTGGTGCTCAAACCGAACATCGTACAACCTACGATACCCCTAGCCGGGACGCACGCCGACGCGCTGCTGGGGATCATGGACTACGTGGCGCCGCGCTTCAAGGGGCCGGTGATGATTGCCGAGGCCTCCGCGCACGACACCCTGCAGGGTTACGACCTCAATCACTACGGCCGCGTGGGTACCGAGTTCAAGTCCCACCAGGTGAGCATGGTGGATCTGAACCGGGAGGGGAAATACGAGATCTTCTCGATCGTCGACGCCAACATCCGGCCCACCCCCGTGCGGCTGGCCGCGAGGCTGCTGGACCCGGATGCCTTCGTGATTTGCTCGGCCATGCTCAAGACGCACAATGCCGTGGTGGCGACCATGTCGGTGAAGAACATGGTGATCGGGACGCCGCTGCACAGCCCGGGGGACGGCTCCGAGTGGCACGACAAGCACAAGTATCACGTCGGACCGCACCAGATGAACTACAACATGGCGATCAGCGCCGCCCACGAGAGGCCGCATTGGGGCGTGGCGGTGATCGACGGATACGAGGGAATGGAAGGGAACGGCCCCTCGGAGGGCACGCCGGTACCCTCGCGCATCGCCCTGGCGTCGACCGATTTCTTCGCCGCCGACCGCGTGGCCCTGGAAACCATGGGGATTCCCCCTTACGCGGTGGGTTACCTGCAATACGGGTCGCAGCTCGGGCTGGGTCAATACGACCTGGCCAAGATCGACGTGATCGGCCCGAAGCCGGAAACGGTGAAGCGAACTTACCGCTTGCACGACCAGGTGCAGCAGCAGTTGAATTGGCTGCGCGATCTCCCCAAGGGGTAACGCGGTTGGGCGACGCCAATGTCTACGGTTTGCCCAGCATCAGCCGCCGGAGCAGATCCAGCGCCTGTGTGGTGCTGAAGATGCGAATGCGTTTTCGGTCGCCGGGAAACTGGCGATGGGCGGTGCGCACACCCTCGGGGCCGGCAATGCCGATGTAGACGGTGCCGACGGGGAGAAGCTGACCGCCGGGTGCGGCCACCGGATCCGGGCCGGCGGCCCCGGTGATGGAGACTCCGTAAGCCGCTCCGGTACGGCGGGCGGCGCCCATCGCCATGGCCGCCGCGCATTCGGCGCTGACCGGCCCGAAACGTTCCAGAGTTTCCGGGCTCACCCCCAGCAGTTCCACCTTCATCTCGTTTTGATAGGTCACGAACCCGCCCAGGAAATAGCGCGAACTGCCGGCGGCCGAGGTGATGCGCTCGCCCAACATGCCGCCGGTGCAGCTCTCCGCCACGGCGAGGGTGGCATGAGCTTTGACGAGCAACTCGCCCACCACCACTTCCAAGGGATCGCCGTTGGCCGAATACATGCGGTCGCCCAGCAAGAGCTGAATCGGACCGGCCAGTTCCGCCAGCAGGCGATCGGCTTCGGCGACGGTGGAGCAGCGCGCCCGCAAATGGATCTGAATGGTGCCGTCGCTGGCCAGGATGGTGGTGGCCGGGTTATCGTACTTTTTATAAACCGGCGCGATCAGTTGATCCAGCTCCGATTCGGTGATCCCGGTGGCGCGCATTTCACAGGTGCGGATGGCCAGCGGCGGGACGATCCGCGCCAGGCGCGGCCGGCATTGCCGCTCGAACATGGCGCGGAGTTCATAAGGCGGTCCGGGCAGCAGCATCACCACGCTGCCGGACTCCTCCAGCCACTGGCCGGGGGCGGTGCCGCGATCGTTGGGCAGCACGTCGGCCCCTTCGATGACGAATGCCTGGCGCCGGTTGTTCTCCGCCATTTTCCGCTTGAGCTGGGCGAAGCGGCGTTCCAGGGCTACGCCGATGGCGGCGTCGAATACCAGCTTACGGTCGAGCGCCTGCGCCACCGCTTCGCGGGTGACGTCGTCTTCGGTCGGCCCCAGGCCGCCGGAGAGAATCAGCACCGGCGAACTCCGAAGGGCGCGCGCGACGGCCTCCGCCAGCCGGTCGCGGTCGTCGCCCACGATGGATTTCGACACCACCTCCACGCCCAGTTTATTCAGCTCGCCGGTCAGGTAGAGCGAGTTGGTATCGACGCGATCCGGCGTGAGCATTTCCGAGCCAACCGCGATAATTTCGGCGTTCATCCGATCAGTGTCCGCCCCTGAATGCCGGTGTCGACGCGGTACAGAGCGTTGGTGGTGGCGACAACCATGGCCCGCGAAGGGGTGAAGGCGAGACCGACGATGCCCGGTCCGGAGAGAAACAACTGCGCCTCGCGCTGGGGCGTAATCCGCACCACCCCCTTGCGGCCGCCGATGGAAGCGGCTACGTACAACCGCCCGTCCTGATCGAAGGCCATGCCCTGCGGACGGCCCAGGCCGCGATAGAAGACCTCCACCTCGCCCTGAGTCGAGATGCGGTGGATGGCGTCGAAGCTGGAAGTGGTGGGGCCGGTCACGTACAGCCAGCCGTCCGGTCCGAACGCCAGGTGGTAGGCGGCGAGCGATGGTTCCAGCGTGGCAAATACGAAAATCTGGCGGTTGGGACTGATCTTGAAGACGGTGCCGCTGCGGTCGCCTACGTACAGGTTTCGGTCATGGTCGAAGGCAATGCCGGTAGCCACCCCCATGCCCTCGACGTAGACCGACATGCTGCCGTTGGCGGTCACCTGGTAGACGTAGCCCTCGTAGCGGCTGGAAATGTGCAGCCGCCCCTCGGGGTCGAAAGCCAAGCCGGTGGCGTTCATCAGTTCGTTGAGGAACGGCTTCATCTGGAAGTTCAGGTCGATGCGATACACCGCGACGGGCACTTTCTGGCCGCGCGAGCCGCTGAAGGTGGTGTAGACGTTGCCCATCGCATCCACCGCGGGGTTAGCCACCGGGTGCAGGCTGTCGGCGATCTGCACGCCGATATCGCAGGCCCACGATTCGCTCGACTGTTTGCCGCTTTCGACGATCAGATCGCCCGCCACGGCGCCTTCCGGCACGCGGGCGATCAGGAACGAATCCGAGCCGATCACGATGGGCGCGCCCACTTCGCCGATGGTGACGCGAGGCCGTTCCGTCTTGGCGAAGCCCTTCCCTCGAATCTGAAGCTCGCCACCGGCGATGGCGGCGGGGGGGGTGACTTCGGCGATTTGGGGGCGCGCATCAGACGGTTTCCGGAGGGCCATATTTACCTAAGATTGAAACATCCTGCCAGCCATAATACAAGTGCGGCGTAAATTCCCGCTAGCGCATCGTCGGCGTTGATGCCGATGCCGCCGGGAAGACGCTCCAGTTGGCGCACCGGAAAAGGCTTCCAAATGTCGAACAGGCGGAAGAGCAAGAACGCGGCCAAGACGCCGATACCGCTCCAGCGCGCCACCCCGGCCAAGGCAATCCATTGGCCGAGCACTTCGTCCACCACCACGAATCCGGGGTCCTCGATGCCGCTGTGTTCGGCGACCACCCCGGCGGCCCAAACCGCCGGCCAGGCCAACGCCGCCGCTAATAGGGCGAAATGCCAAGGCGCGAAACCGGCATAGCGATGGAGCACCAAGGCAATGGCAACCGCGGCGGCGGACCCGGCCGTGCCCGGCCCCCACGGGAAGCGGCCGCAGCCAAACCAGGTGGCAATGGCGTAGGCGGCGCGAAGACGGGGAGTGTTCACGACGTGGACAGGCCTCCTGGCCTGTCTCCGGCTGCATGTTTCAACATTTGGCTTGACAGGCCAGGAGGCCTGTCCCACTAGGACTCTTCATCGTCATTGGCGTCGGCCGGCCCAAACTGAACCGGTTCATGGATCACGTACTGGCCGGTCGCCCAGTTAGCCAGGTCCATCACACGGCAGCGCTCGCCGCAGAAGGGGAACTCCGGGTCGCCCGGCGACACCTCTTTCTTACAGATGGGGCACTTCATAGCGCCAGTTGTACCAGCTCCGATGCCGCCGGCGCCAGACCCGCGGGCTCGGTGACGTCGAGCAGCGTGCCTACCAGATCGTAATCGTGCGCCGCGGTCACGCGCAAGGGGCGAATTTCACCGCGGCGCGGCGCGGCCCCTTCGACGTCGTTGACCAGGGCGACCCCATCGATTTCGGGCGCCTGGGTCGCCAGCCGCGCCTTCCATAGCAGGTCGGTTTCCGGCGAAGTCCCTTCCACCAGAACCGGTAATTCCCGGCCCACCAGAGAGCGGTTGCGGGCGCGCGCGATGCGCCGCTGAATCGCCATCAGCCGCCGTCTCCGGTTCTGTTTGGCGCGGCCATCCACTTTCCCGTCCAGGGCGAAGCTGGCGCTGGTGTCCTCATCGGAATAAACAAACACGCCCAGGTTATCGAAGCGGGCGGCCTCCACAAATCGGCACAACTCGTCGAAATCCTCGCGAGTTTCGCCGGGAAAGCCCACGATGAAGCTGGTACGGATGGCCACGCCGGGAATGGTGCGCCGGATTCGCTCGATCAGCTTCAGGAAAATCTCGCCCGAGCCGCCGCGCTTCATGCGTTTCAGCACGGCCGCGCTCGCGTGCTGCAGCGGCATATCGATGTACTTGGTCAGGGAGTCGTGAGCGGCGATGGTGTCGAGCAGCCGCTGGGTAACCTTATTGGGATAGGCGTACAGGAAGCGGATCCATTTTTCGCGCTGGGTGGGAATGCGGGCCAGCCGGTCGAGCAGGTCCGCCAGGCCGTCCTTCAGGCCGAGATCCTCGCCGTAGCAGGTGGTATCCTGCCCGATCAGGTTCAATTCGCGCACCCCCTGCCCGAGCAGGCGGGTGGCTTCGGCGATCACCGATTCGAAGCGGCGGCTGCGGAACTTGCCGCGATACTGCGGGATGACGCAGAAGGTGCAGGGGTGGTCGCAGCCCTCGGCGATCTTGATGTAGGCGTAATGGTTGGGCGTGGCCAGCACGCGCGGGGTCAGATCGTGATAAAGGTAGGCTTCGAGCGGATTCGAGTCCACCGGCGTGCCCTCGCACAAAGCCACGATGCGCTCCAGTTCGTTGGTGCCGACGATGGCGTCCACTTCCGGCATTTCCTTACGGATGTCGCCCCGGTAGCGCTCCACCAGGCAGCCGGCCACGATCAGGCGCCTGGCGCGGCCCACCTTCTTGTATTCCGCCATTTCCAGGATGGTGTCGACGGATTCCTTCTTGGCGGGGTCGATGAAGCTGCAGGTATTCACCACCAGGCAATCGGCCTGATCGGGGTGGGGCGTCAACTCATGGCCCCTGGCCACCAGTTGCCCCATCATGATTTCGCTGTCCACCAGGTTCTTGGGGCAGCCCAAGCTGACAAAGCCGACTTTCAAAGAGTGTACCTATTTGAATAAAAGGAGTGCTGGTTCCAGCATAGCAGGCTCGGTGGGGAGCGAATCTCGCCGGTCTGAGAAGGGGCACCTAACCGATCTTGGGATTTCGCGGTTCAGTCGCGGCAACCTCCCTGGCGGTCTCGGTGCGTAACGGAAACACGCGGCGGTCGTAACAACGTCAGGTTGAACCGCCCCTTCAACGTTCAACTACGGTCGGGGCACCCTCACTCGACCGGCGTTCCGTACGGCACTAACACCTTCACGCCCTCGGTATTCTCTTGCCCCGTGATCCGCCATCGGGCGCCTGTCCGCTGCAAGAAATAAATCTGCGACTCATTGCGGTCGCTGTAAACAAACTCGACGCGCACGCGAACTTCGTCTTGAGAGACAAACTGCGGCTCCTGAAGAGCGACACCCTTGACCGAAGCATTGAAGTTGCGAATGTACTCGGCCATCGCGCTCTCCCCTTTCTCCTTCACGATCTGCCGGAGTGAGCCTTCCATTGCGCCAGTATAACAACGCAAGTATGCACCGACATTTCCTTCACGAGCGGCATCGAGCATGCGATACACCGTGTCTTGGGGGGGGGCTCGGGCGCGTTGCCCCGCAGAATTGCCGCCGATTGCCACCCGCCCCGCTTCGCCGCAACCATAACCAGCGCACCGACCAAAATCAGGTGCTCATTGCGCCCCGCTTTCGCCCTTCATGAGGACCTTGAGCAGCTCCGAATCCGAGCTTAGAATGGCGGCCGTCTTATCGTCCAGGATCTTCTTGTAAGATTCCAGAGTCCGCATCAGCTTATAGAACTTCGGATTGCGGGAATACGCCTCGCTGTAAATGCGGGTCGACGCGGCATCGCCTTCGCCCCGGATTCTTTCAGCGTCCTTGTAAGCCGCGGCCAGAATCTCGTCGCGCTGCCGGTCGGCGTCCGCGCGGATCCGCAACGCCTCTTCCTCCCCTTCCGCCCGGTACTGCCGCGCGATGCGTTCGCGTTCGGCACGCATGCGCGCGTACACGCTCTGCTTGTTCTGTTCCGGGAGATTGACCCGCTTGATGCGCACATCCACGACCTCGATCCCATACTGAGCCAGCGCCGAACTTCCGGTCGAAGCGGTCAACTGATCGAAAAAGGCTTCCTGTTGCACGCTGTCGCCGTTCGGCGCCACAATCGATTCCAAGTCGTGCGTGCCCAGCACCGCGGAAAGCCCCGACCAGACTACACCGTGCAGCCGCATTTCCGCCGAGATCGGGTCTCCGACGGTCTCCACGAAGTGCTGCGGATCGTGAATCCGCCACGCGACGTAGCTTTCCATCACCAGGTTCTTCTTGTCGCGGGTGAGGAACTCACTGGGGCGCGGATCGTAAATGCGCAGGCGCCGGCTCGATAATGTCTCTTCAAGAAATCCATAGAAATCATGCCCCGGATGTTTCGCCCGCGCAGCCGCGTCAGCCGTTCGATCGGCCAGGGCAGCTTGTAGTGAAGACCGGGCTCGCGGTAAGGGAGAATCTTCCTCCCGAACCGCTCGATCACCCCCGTTTCATTCGGTGCCAGCGAATAGAAGCCGCTCAACGGCACGAGAGCCAACGCACCGCCCAGGACCGGGCGGACTAATGCGCGCCTCTGCGCTACCGCCCAATCGAACCAGATCTTCGGATCGATGCGATGCGAGAGGCGATGCAGTTGGTAGGAGAGTTCGCGCAGCAAGGCCGGCGAAATCCACGCGAAGCGCCCTTTGTGTGATTCCACCTGCAGCAGCCGCAGAGAATTCAGCACCACCAGCAGCGACGCGATCTGGTGCGTCACCGCCGCGCCGATCGGACCCAGCCTGCCCGTGGCCGCAGCGCCAATGGCAACCGCGTTCACGCCGCCCGCGAAGATAATGATGTTCTGCCAAACCGTCCGGATCGCACGGCGGCTGACCTCGAAGAGCTTGGGCAACGCCTCCAGCGATTGGCCTAGCAGGACCACTCCCGCCGCTTCGGCCGTAATGTCGCTGGCGCCGCCAACGGCAATTCCCACCGCCGCCATGGCCAATGCCGGCGCGTCATTCAATCCGTCGCCGACCATCGCCACCGTATGGCCATGGGCGCCCAAATGCCGGATTCGCTCCAGCTTCTCTTCGGGCAGCAGCCCGGCGGCTACCTCATGCAGCCCCACCTGCTGGGCAATCGCTTCGGCGGCCCGCTTGCGGTCGCCCGTCAGCATTCCGAGATGCGTAATCCCCAACTGTTCGAGAGCATGGACGGCCTGCCGGGCGCCCTCGCGAACCTGGTCGCGAAGCAGCACACTGCCCACCACCTTATCGTCTTCCGCCACCAGCACGGCCGTCGCGCCGAAGCGGTCGGCCTCTTCCAGCAGCGCTTCCAGACCGGAAATCTTGTGCTCGGCCAGGAAGACTGCGTTCCCAGCCCGGATCGTGTGTCCCGCGATGCGCGCCATCGCGCCGCGGCCCGGCGCAATCCGCGCATCCTCCGCCGGCGCAACCGCCAGGCCTCGCCGCCGCGCTTCTTCCACGATGGCACGTGCCAGAACATGCTCGGAAGCGCATTCCGCGTCGGCCGCCAAAGCCAAAACCTCCGCCTCGCTGCGTCCCACCCCGGTAATCTTGGCGATGTCCCGGCGCCCAAGGTCGCCAGTTGGATATAATTTCGCCCGTTGAGCGGCAGGTTCTGCATGGTTTCGTTTTCCACCACTTGCCCAACCGACGAATCCTCGGTCTGCAAGATCGGGGCGCCCGCCTCTACCGCAACCGTGGTGTTGGTCTGGCCCGGCGAGAGGGTAAAGTCCAGATTCAGCCGATCCTGTACGCGCAGTTCGATGTCTTTCCTGGCTTCGGTATAGATTTACTAGCCTTGGTTGTCAACACCCACAGTTGCGTGGTGTATCGAACAGGACGGCAGGTCGGCGACTAAACCAGGATCCCTCCGGATCCGCCGTGCCGAACGCCAGCGGGACGCAGGGCAACGTCCGAACCGTCTCCAGACCAACGTCGACGGCCTGTTCGCCGCGCCCGCCCTATTGCCCGGCCAAGGGTACTCGGTCAACGTGACGGCGCCGGGCTTCGCCCCGTATGACGCCAAGGACATCGATCTGCAGGTTGGCCAGAGCCTGAACCTGACCGTAACGCTGGCGCTTGGGCAGACCAGCACGTCGGTCGAGGTGAGCGCGGTCGCTCAACTTCTGGAAGATACAGAGGCCGATGTTGACACGCCCGCGCTTCAGTGCTAATTTTTTAGCATGATGCTAGATCTCCAGCAGGAGAGCCGATGCTGAGCGGGCACGCGTCCCTCAGCCGCCGCGAGCGGCAGATCATGGATATCCTCTACCGCCAGGGGCGCGCTTCGGCGGCCGAAGTCCGAGAGGGGATGGGCGACGCTCCCAGCTATTCGGCCGTGCGCGCCATGCTCCGCGTGCTGGAGGAAAAGGGGCACGTCAAACACGTGGAGGCGGGACTAAAGTACGTCTACCTGCCTACGGTGACGCAGGAAAGAGCCAAGCGGTCGGCGGTAAAGCACCTGTTGGACACGTTTTTCCAGGGAGCCCCGGACCAGATTGTGGCTACCCTGCTGGACGTTTCTTCCACTCGCCTCACCGGCGAAGAACTGGGGCGAATGGCGGCGTTGATCGAACAAGCCCGCAAGGAGGGCAAATAAATGTCGATCGGGAACGAATCGGCGTGGGCGGCGATGGCTGCCTCGGCCGCGGTGAAGAGCATGGTGATTCTGGCCGCGGCCTGGCTGGCGGCGAAGTGTATGCGGCGCTCGTCGGCGGCAACGCGCCACTTGCTGTGGATGGTGGCGTGGGCGGCCATCGTTGCCGTGCCGGTGCTGTCGGTGGCATTGCCGGCGTGGCGCCTGCCATTCGCGATGGTGCCCGGCATCACGTTTGACGTGAGGGCGTCCGGGTCGGTGCCCTCGCCGGCCCATTCACTGGCCGCTTCCAGCGCTCCGGTTCACGTGCCGCCAGCCTTGCCCGCGAGTCCGCGCCCGGACTGGGTGCTCGGGCTGCTGCTGCTGTGGGGCGCCGGCGCGGCGATCATGATGGCGCGAACGCTGGCAGCCGGCCTGGCGCTGTCGCATCTCGGGCCGGCCTCCAGTTGGCAAGCCCAGGCCGAGGAGGCGGCGCGTGCTATGGACATTCCGACAACGCCGCGCGCACGCCAATCCGCGTCCGGTAGCATGCCGATGGCCTTCGGAATTCTCCGCCCCGCCGTTTGCCTGCCAGAGGATGCCGCAAGTTGGAGCGAAGAGCGCCGGCGCATGGTGCTGGTGCATGAGATGGCGCACATTCGCCGCGGCGATACGGTATGGCACGCGGCGGCGCGCTTCGCCCTGAGCATCTATTGGTGGAATCCGCTGGCGTGGACCGCGTGGCGCGAGTGCCTGAAGGAAGCCGAGACGGCGGCTGACGACCTGGTGCTGGCGGCCGGCGCCCGCGCTTCCGACTATGCTGCGCTGCTGCTCGATGTCGCCCGCGAGTTCACGGCGCTCGCGGCTGGCGCACCGGCGGCGCTGGCCATGGCGCGTCGCTCACAGTTGGAGGGCCGGCTGATCGCGATACTGGACGAGCGCGCCAATCGGCGGCCGCGCACGCGGGCGGCCGCGGCTGTCGCGATCCTGGCCGCGGTGCTGGTGGTGCCCTTGGCCGCTGTGCACGGGCAGGACGATGCCGCGTCGGCGCAGGTTCCCGCCGATATCGACGCCACCATCCGCAAGGCGATCGAACAGAAGACCCACGACGTGCTCGACCAAGCGGCAAGGGCCGCCGAACGCCAGCGCCAGTACGATGTCGCGCAAAAGCTGCTTGACTCTTCCCTGCAAATTCGCCAGCAACAGGCCGGCGCCAACAGCGCGGAATATGCCGAAGGCTTGATACAGCTTGGCGAGTTGGCGATGCGGCGGGGCGATCAGGCCGAGTCTTACTTCGGGCAAGCGGCCCAGGTGTTCGGCGACACACTCGCCGCGGCCCGCCCGCTCCTGTCATTGGGAATCGCTCAGCTCGTGAGAAAGAACTACGACCAGGCACTCGAAACCTTTCAGCGGGCGGAAGTGCTTGACCCCGGGCGCGCCGCAATGGCGACCGCCTGGATGGCGGTAGCTCGTTCGCACCAATCCGATGACGCCGAGCAGGCCGAAACGCTGTATCGCCAGGCGCTGTCCCTGGCTACGCCCGATTCCACCGATGCCGCCGTGATTTCGCGGATGCTGGCCGGATACCTCGCGAACCAGGGTCGCACAGCCGAAGCCGACGAGCTGAAGGCCAGTGTGAACAAGCCTCTCGCACTCCCCCGGGCCACCTATGAGGTCCTGGGACCAGGCGGCGGCGTCTATAGAGTCGGCGGAGGGGTTTCCCCGCCCACACTCACGTACAAGGTCGAGCCGGAGTACAGCCAGGAAGCCCGCGTCGCCAAGTACCAGGGGACGGTCACGCTCTACGTCGAGATCGGCCCCGACGGACTGGGGCACAACATGCAAGTGACTCAGGGCTTGGGACTGGGGCTGGACGAACGCGCGGTGGAAGCCGTCAGCCAGTGGAAGTTCCAGCCGGGCACCAAGGACGGCCAGGCGGTAACCGTGGCGGCGACGATTCAGGTGAATTTCAGACTGCTGTAACAGGGCCTGCCGAGCGTGCGGCGTACCGTCGGTTAGTACCCCATTTCGCAGTTACGGCCACGTATGAAGAAAACCGCTCCCTGGCGGTTGCGGCTCGGTAACGCTCGTTTCCGAGCCGCGACCGCCAGTGAGCGGTTGCCCGGAAATACGTTAACGAACTTATGAAGCTGTGTACTTAATGAGTTTTCTGCTGAACTTTGTCCGCGCCCTTTCCAACTTCTTTCGCACCTTTGTTGGCGGCCGACTTCGCGCCCTTTTTCGCTTTCTGTCCGGCCTTCGTGGCTTCTTTTGTGCCGGCTTTGCCCGCGTTCTTACCGGCTTTGGTGGCATCCTTGCCGGCAGCTTTTGCGTCGTGTCCGGCCTGGTGAGCGTCCTGGGAAGCTGTCTGGGCGCGGGAGAGCACGGCCGACGGGCCGGCGAGAAGAAGCAAGGCGAAGCTGAATGTGAACAGTTGTCTCATACCGCTGGTAGAGCAGGAACGCAACCAATGTGCGTTTCATCACGGCTGCTCACCAGAGGAGGGGCGCAGTCCGGGGCAGCGAGGCGGGGACCCATCCGCCCCAGGAACCACTCGGGCGCTGCGGTGTCAATATCTTTATGATTCCATCGGCCAAGCACATCCTGATCGCTGGATTGTTATTCCAAGTGGCCTTTGCGTCCGAACCGGGTCCCCCGAGACAAATGCGGGCCCTTGGCTCGCGGGAGCTTGAGGCGAGGGCGACCTCCTGCGTGGGGCCGAGATTTCCAGCACAGGCTCGTGAAGCAAAAATCGAGGGATACGTTGGATTGAGTCTACTGGTCGGCGTTGAGGGGAACGTCCTTCACGTCGATCCGATCAGAAGGCGCTCAATCCTGATTGGCTCGGCTGTCGATGCAGCCCGCCAGTGGACCTTCCGACCGATTGTGCTGAACGGCAAAGCCATCGAGTACTGTGGCACGCTGGAATTTCACTACGCGACGAGCGGCGAGCGGAAGCAGGCTGACTCGTGCTTGGAAGCACGATGATGGGTAGATCTTGAGGCGTCCTTCGGCGCAGCCTCCGATATGCTCCCGATAGCTGGGCATGCCGGAAACCTGCCGCTTGACCGCATCGCGTCGCATGCGAAGGGTTGCGCCGGTGGCAGGTCCGTCCTCCGTCGACCACTCGGAAGCCTGCCCATACCACTGCAATGCAACTCAGGGCAGACCACGAAACGCGATGGTCTGCCCCACGGAGCCATGGAGGCTATTCCTCGAAAGTCGCCACGGCGCGGCCGAAGTGAATCTCGTCGCCGGGCTCCAGCTTGGCGCCGCGGGAGTTGCGATGGACTTCGTGGCTCATGCCGTCGCGCACGATCCAGGTGCCGCATTCGGGGGTGCGAGCGCCGCCGCGGGGATACCAGCGGTCGTTGTAGAGGCGGTATTCGCCGGTCAATTTGTCGTAACGGATGTGGGCGTGTTCGCGCGAGACGGAGCGGTTGATTTCGTTGTCGTCTTCAAACGCCAGGTCGTTGCGGCGGAACAGTCCTTCGTTGCGGTAGACATCCACGGTGCGGCCGACGTTGACGCGGGCCTTGTCCAGGCGCAGTTCGGCCAGGTTGGCTTTGCCTTCGCGAACCACCAGGCGGGCCGGAGCGCGATCGGCGGCGGCGCGCTCCTGGGAGCGGGCTTCCACCTGGAACCAGTCTTCGCCGCGCTGCGGCAGGCCGGCGACGGCGTTCACTTCCACGCGCAGGTTGTCCGGATAGCGGCAGCCGGCATCGCGCAGGGCGTTGCGGGCTTCCCGCTCCAGGTAACGGCGAAAGAAGCGGCCGGCGAAGACGTCTTGCCCTTCTTCATCCACGCCGCGCAGTTCCACCAGCAGCAGGTCGAACGGAAATACTTTCTTGCCGCCGGAGCGATAGCTCTTGGAATGGATATGGTCGATCACCGCCAGGCGGATTTCGGCCACCTCCGGCGGTTCGTCCCGCTTCTGCGCCAGAGGCGCTTCGAAAACTGTCTGGCCGAAACGTTCCAGAAAATCGCCCAGCTTCATGATTGGGACCTCCGAAATGCGGCATTGCGCGGCCGAAAAATACCGGCGACGAGATCGCCGGCGCTACGAAGAAAAACAACGTCGGCCCGGAAGCCGACGTTGCAGACTGCCAAGCCCGCCTGCGTAAATAGTGGGGCGGGCAATTCTGCCCGCAGCCGCCTTTTTAGGCGGCTCGTTCGAGGTGCAACGAGTCTTCCCGCCAGGCGGGAGCCGGCTAAAAGCCGGCCGCAGCCAGAATTGGCTGCCCCACGATCTGTGCGGAACGTCGCCCTAATGGAAAAGTATGCGGCATTGGACTGAAGACTGAGAACCTGTGAGAGAAACTCGCCAAAACACCCTGGGCAGGCGGAACCGCCTGCCCCACCATTGAGAGCGCGGCACTTGCTTTGGTGGCGCAGGCGGTTCCGCCTGCGATTTGTGATTTTTTCACAAGTACTGAGAGTCCGATCCACGATCCTCATGGCAAAATCCCCAATTGCGCGGCGGCTTCCATGACTTCGCGCGCCACCGGGGCGGCTACGCGGGCGCCGTAGCCGCCGCGTTCCACCACCACGGCAAAGGCGATGCGCCGCGAGGCGTCGCCATCGTAGGGGGCGAAGCCGGCGAACCAGGAGTGCGGCATGCCTTCGTCGAGCTGCGCCGTTCCGGTCTTGCCGGCGAAAGCGATGGTGGCTCCGGCCATAGCGTTGCGCGCGGTGCCTTCGGTGACGACGCGGCGCATGGCGCCGGCCAGAAAATCGGCCTGCGCGGGGGGCAGCACGTCGAGCGGCGCGTCGTTACGGGGATTGGCGGCGCCCGAGATCCAGCGGCCCTCCGGCATGCGTCCGCCGGCGGCGATAGTGGCGGCCACGCGCGCCATCTTGAAGGGCGAAATCAGCACCGGGCCCTGCCCGTAAGCGGCAAAAGGCAGCGCTTTGCGCAATTCGCGGATGTCGCCGGTGTCGATGCCGAGGCGCGCGGCGGTCGCGGCCAGCGCATCGCTGCCCACGTCATGCACGCCCAACTGGGCGAAATACGCGTTGCAGGAAACCGCGATGGCCTGCCCCATATCGAGCGTGCCGTGGGCGTGGTCGCCGATATCATCTTTGATTGGACGGTTCCAGCCGGGAATGGTATTGCCGGCGCGCCCGTCGGGCAGGGTGTGGCACAGGTAGGTGCGACGGGTCAGACCGGGATTGGCGCGCAGGGCGGCCATGGCTGTAACCAATTTGAAAGTCGAGCCAGGCGGGTATTCACCGTAGCGGGCGCGGTCCAGCAGTTCGTCCGGCGTGGGCGCGGCGGTGCGCGTGCCCGGCGGCGCGGGTTCGGGTTCGCTCACCAGCGCCAGCACGTCGCCGGTGGCGGCCGACATCACCACCACGGCGCCTTTTGTCTCCCCGGTCGCGGCCATGTGTTTGAGCAGGATTTCGCGCGCCTTCAGTTGCAGCCGCGCATCCAGCGTCAGATGCACGTTCCGGTCGCGAGCGAGCACGCGCGCCATGGCCGGGTTGCCGGGCTCGTGCCGGTAGCGCACCAGGCCGGCCAGTTCGGCAAAATCGTAGCCCTGGAGGGTGCGGTTCGAATCGTGCTCGACGAGCGAGGCGTTGGTGGCGTGAAAGTTTTCGGCGGTGCGCAGGTCGCCGGTGACGTGCTCGACAGCGGGTCCGATGGGATAGTGGCGGCTGTCCAGACGGGCGCAGACGGCCTCGATGGATATCCCCATACCTTCATATTCGGCGCGATGGCGCACCAGTTCGTCCCAACTGCTGGTGGCAAGTGGAATGCCGTTGCGGTCGTAAATCGTGCCGCGAGGGATCTCACGGGCGATCGAGTTGAGCCGCGGATTGTGCTGCGGACGCTTGACGCCGTCCTCCTCGAAAGAGTTGGCGTCGCGCGCCAGGAATTGGCGGTCTTCGAAGACCTGGTAACGGGCCGCCGCGGCCACCAGCACCACGGCCATCCCTGCGAGAGCCAGCTTGAGCGAGCGAAGCGGCAGGCGCAGCAGGTCGTCGAGCGGTTCCTGGCGGAGATCGGCCGAGATGGAGGCGACGACGGCGAAGATCAGGAAATTGGCCAGCATGGCGGTATTGCCGGAGCTGAGAAACGGCGACACCACGCCAGAGAGCGGCAACAGGCCCAACACACCGGAGCTGATCAGCAGCATTTCATAGGCGATGAGGCAGGCCAGGCCCAACGCCAGAAAGAAGCCGAAATGGGTTTCGGCGCGAGACGCCGCGCGCAGGGCACGGGCCACCAGGAAGCCGACGAGCAGAATCACGGCGACCACGCCGGCGAATCCCCATTCTTCCCCAACCGCCGGCAGCACCAGGTCTGTATTGCCCGCCGGAATCATTTCCGGATCGCCCCATCCAGGGCCGGAACCGGTAGGCCCGCCGGTGGAGAACGCCCAGATGGCGTGGGCCAGTTGGTTCCCGCCATGAACGTCGTTATCCCACGGCGCCAGCCACATATCGATGCGCTCGACGACGGTTTTCGGCTGGCCCATCCGGTAGCCCACGAAGACCGCGCCGGTCATCAGCACCAGCCCCGCTAGCGCCAGAGGCAAACGGCCGCGAGCTACGCTGAACATGGAAAGGAACAGGAAGATGGTGACCAGCGCGGGCCCAAGATCTTTCAGGACGAAGAACATGGCGACGGCGGCGGCGACGCCCACCACCACCGGCGCGACGTGCTCCAGCCGGGGTACGCCGAAGCGGCGGAACAGCTTCGGGAACAGACGCCGCTCGCGCAGGTCGCGCAGGCGTTCCCAGTTGCGCGTGCAATAGCCGGCCAGAAAGAGCACCAGCAGGATCTTGATCAGCTCCACCGGCTGGAAGATGCCGAGATTCACTTTGGCGTCGTTGCCGGCCGGGCCGCGGCCGAAGCGCAGCAGCAAGCCGAACAGAGCGATCGCCGCGAACAGCGGCGTGTAGCACCAATCCGAGAGACGGCGATAATCGCTCCACGGCAGCGCGGCCGCGGCCAGCAGCAGGCAGCCCAGAAAGACGCCGAGGGCGAACTTGTGAAACTCGAGGGTATCGCGCAGCGGGTCGCGCATGCTGGTCATGAGCATCAAGCCGATGCCGGTGAGAAGGTGTAAGGCCGGCAACAGGGCGCGGTCGCCGCCGAAGCGTCCCGCCCGCCACGCCAACGCCACCAGGTAGAACCCGGCGAAATAGAGCGCCACCCAGCGCAGATATTGCGCGCGGAATTGGGCCGGGGTGCGGACGATCATGAACGGTTTCAGCTTGGCGATAGGCAGCAGGGCAATGCGTTGCGGCGGATGAGGGCGCGCGGCGAGCTGCTGGAAGCGCTGGCGCAGGCTGTCCCAGCGAGGGTCGGCATCGATTTCCTGGCGGGTCACGCGCAGCGCGGCCAGCGCACCGACGTTCGCCAGCGGCCTGGTTCGCTGGAGGAATTCGAAGGTCTTTTCCGCCGCCAGGGCGCGCTCGTCGCGATTGGGAAACGGTTCAAGCAGCGGCAGCAGCTCGTCCGCCGTAGCGACGGTATTCAAATTCACCAGCCGCTCGGCGCCCGCGAAGGAGTACGACTTGGAAGCGAAGACCATGGCGAGGCCGGCGGCCACCAGCAGCGAGGCGCCGACGAGCCAGACCATTTCGCCTTTCGCCGGCTTCTGTTTTCGGGCGGCCTGAACGCGGGCTGCCACCCGGCTTTGCTCCAGGCGGTGCTCGCCGCTTTCGGCCCAACTACGGGTTACCGCCATCGGAGCCTCCGCGCGACTTTGCGGCCGAAACGCAGTTGCGCCAACTCGCGCAGGTGTTGATCCACGCGGTCGAAACCGCGAATCCGCTGGTAGAATCGTCGAGCGGTATCGGCGTCGCGCAGCGCGAGCTGCGGCTGCGCGGCTGCCAGACGCGCGGCGCGCAGGCGGTAGGCATCGCCCTGCTGTTCGATCTCGCGCCGGCCCGGCGCGGCGCCCAACCGGGCCGCCTCCGCGAATTCGTGCATGGCTTGATCCACGTTCGGCTGGAAGTATACGTAGAGGCGCGCCAGGCCGAGATGCGGCGCGGGGTCGGCCGGCATGCGGCGGGCGGCCTGGCTGAAATCGTCGCGGGCCGAGCCAGCGAGGCGGGCCGCCGCGGTGGCGGAATAGCCGTCGCCCTCCAGCCGCTCGACGGTAGCGTAGCCTTTGCTGAGAGCCAACTCGCCCAGAACGCGGTCGCCGTTCGATCCCGCCTTGGCGGCGCGCTCAAGAAGGATCTCGGCCTGGTACCAATCGAAGTCGTCCAGCAGCGGGTCGCCGCTGGTGCGATAGTCGTTCAAAATCCGCTCGGCGGCGGCGGCGAAGGGTGCGCCCGGCGCTTCCGCAACGGGGGCAGCCGGGTGCGGGTCCAAGGCCACGCGCGGCGCTGGCGGAGGGGCGGGCTTCGGCAGGACGAGCCGCACCTGGCGGTCGCGCCACAACTGCCAGCCGAGGGTGCCGCCGATCCACAGCGCCATGCCCAGCGCGAACCACGCCGCGGCACTGCCCAGCTTGACCATCTGGCGCACGCGGGCGATGGTGCGCGTGGCTTTGCGCAGATAATCGCGGGCCGCTTCCATGGTGGCGGTGTGGCCGCGCGCGGCGCGCTGCTCTTTTTCGGCGGCGGTGGGCTGGTGCTCGAGCGCGGCCTGCAGATCGGCCAGAAATTCGTAGGCGGAGCGGTAGCGCGCCTCCGGATCCGAAGCCAGCGCCTTGGTGACGATGGCTCGCAGCGCCCGCGGGCAACTAAGCGGAAGGGCCCGCGGCGGCCGGCGCGAGCGAATCAGATTTTCCAGCTTGCGGGTGTCTTCGGCGCGATACGGCGGCGCGCCGGCCAGCATTTCGTACAGCGTCGCGCCCACCGCCCAGAGGTCCGATTGTTGATCCACCTGAGATCGCGAGAGCCGCTCCGGGGCGCAATAGCCGGGACTGCCGAACTGCAGCGCGGTAGCTTCGCCGGAAGCGCGCAGCGTCTTGGCGATACCGAAATCGAGCAGGCGCACGGTATCGTTGGGTCCCAGGTGGATATTGGATGGTTTGATATCACCGTGGACCACCGCCGATTGCCAGGTGTGGAACTTGGCCAACTGCTCGCAGATTTCCAGAGCGATGACGGTGGCGCGGTCGGGATCCATCACGTGCTCGCGCTCCAGCACCTCGGCCAGATTGCGTCCCTCCACGTACTGCATGGCGACGAAGAAGAAGCCATCCTTCTCGCCAAAGTCGTAGATTTCAACCACGCGCGGATCGAGCGCCTGCATCTCGCGCTGAATGGCCGCGCCGCGCCTCTCGGCTTCGACCATCATCTGGGTAACCGCGTCGTCGCCGGGGCGGATGAGCTTGAGCGCGGTCCGCCGGTTCTCCACCGTATCGATGGCCAGGTAGACATCGGTCATGCTGTGGCCGATCCGCCGCACGATTTCGTAGCGTCCGATTTTTTGCGGGGTTGTCACGTTTATCCCCCGGCCCGCAACACGATCCAAACCAGCATGCCGATCAGCAGGCCATAGGCAAGAAACGCCCAGCGGCTGGTAAAGCGGCGTACCGTGCGCCGGGCGCGGGTGGTGGCCAGACGGGGGCGCGTGGCGCCGGCCGAGCCGCGAAACTTTGGGCCCGGCACGAACAGCACGGTGATGTTATCGGCGCCGCCTCGGGCATTGGCCGCTTCCACCAGTTCGGACGCGACGCGGTCCGGGTCGCCCTCGAAGCGATCCACGATTTCGCGCACTTCGGCGGCGGTGAGTTGATCGGTGAGGCCGTCGCTGCAAAGTAGAATCGCGGCTTCCGGACGGAAGCGGCAACGGCGGATCTCGACGAATCCAGGTTCGCCGGCGGTGCGCGGCCGCGAGCCCACGTCGCGAAAAACTTCGTTGCGGCGCGGGTGGCGCATGGCTTCGAGCTCGCTCAGCTCGCCGGCATCTTCGTCCTCTCCCACCGGCGAGTGGTCGCTGGTAAGCTTGCGGATGGAGCCGTTCCAGATCAGGTAGAGGCGGGAATCGCCCACGTGCCCGATGGTGATCTCGTCGCGCTCCACCAGCGCCAGGGTGAGCACGCAGGCCATGCCGTGGAGCGGCGCTTCGGTCTGGGACCGGGAGTAGATGCGGTTGTTGGCGTGGGCAATGGCGCGGCGCACGCGCTCGTCGGGCGAGCCTTCCTGGAACACCGACTCGCGGATGGCGGCCACGGCGGTTTCGGCCGCAATTTCGCCGGCGGCCTGCCCGCCCACCCCATCCACCACCAGGAACACGCCGCGCTCGGCATCGGCCCAATAACGGTCTTCGTTGCGCGCGCGCACCAGGCCGGTATCGGTGGCAGCGGCCGGCCGGCAAACGCCCGAGCTTAGGATTCGCGTTTCCACAGATGCGCCACGACGAACAGCAAAGCAAAAACCAGGAACAGGACAACGAAGCCCGTATGCAGACGGTACAAATGCTCCATGGGGAATTATCTCCGCGCTTGAAACGTCAGCTTGATTACTTCGGCCACACCGATCTCGGCGCGGTCCGGCAACTTTTCTTCCTCGCCGCGGGCGAGGCGCCGGCCGTTCACCCAGGTGCCGTTACGGCTCTGGTCGACGATGGCGAAAACCCCGCTGGCGGGGTCCCGCCGCAGCCTGAGGTGCTCGCGCGAAACTTCTTCGCTGGAATAGAGCGGCACGTCCACCCACAAATCCTCGCCGCCGCGCCCGACGCTGACCTCGTTTTGGGTGATGTAATAGGTCTGCGGCCCGGAATCGTCCCGGTATTGAATCTCGGCGTAGACGCGATCCGGCTGGCGGCGGGTACTGGCGCGGTCGCGCTCCACGCGTGCCGAAGTCACCGACGGTTCGCGGTCGATGAGCGTGGTCTTGGCGCCGCGATAGCCCGGCTGCACCGAGTCGTTCAGCTCGGAGTGGATCTCCACGTCGCCCGCCGGAACCGAGCCTTCGCTGTCGGCGAACCATTCGATCCAGAAGTCGTTTTGTGCGATTCGATACTGTTTACGCGCCGAACCGCGGCGGAACAAAACGCCTTTGCGGTTCCGCTCCGCCATGCGCGCCGCCAGCGCCTTGCGCGCGTCTTCCTTGACCAAATCACCCACGCCCGCCAGCCGCGCGTAGTCGTCGGGGTGGAGATAAACGCTGAAAATGCACGGTAACAGGATGCTGTAAGCCATCTCCAGACGGCCCAATTCCATGTTGCGCGTCAGCTCGTCGATGATGGTCTGCCCGCTGATGCGGGCCGCCGGCCGCATCCCGCTCCGTGCCATATGCTCACCCAATCGATACGGTAGACGAAGAGCGGTACTGGTGGTTACAGAATCCGTACTGGACCGCGCATTAAAGTTCGCTAAGGACTTGTGGGGCAGGTTGTTCAACCCGCGGACCGATTGCCAATCGGTCCAACTAGGCGTAGCCCAGCCGCCCGCGGCTCGGACTAAACCCGGGTACTACTGTCAGCGGCGCTCGGCCGCGACGCAGGCCACAATCTCCTGTGCCCTGGTTGTGAGATTGTTTATCGAATAGGATTGAGCGCGGCCGAGAGCCTCGATTTGCGCCAGGACACCAATCTGCTGCAGAAGCAAGTCGTTCGTCAGTTTCATTTCGCGGTGAATGCCGTAGAGCTTTAACGGCGCTACGAAGAGCATGACCAGTAAAACAAGCCCGATCACCAACAGTCCCAGGAAAGCCATTCCGCCGGCTGCCGCCATAATCCAGTTCCTCCGCCTTGAACTAAGATCGTGGCGGCCGCCCTCAGGATCTCTCAGGATCTTAGGTGGGTGCCGACCTCAATACGCCAAGCCCCGTGCCCACCGACCCATGCGATACCACGTTCTCACCATGGCAGAAGATGAACTCACTCCCGCCCAGAAGGCCGCACTGACACGCAAGCGCAAAGCTGCTGGCAAGAAAGCCGCGGAAACCCGTAAACGCAGGGCCGCGGGAAAAAAGGCCGCGGAGAACCCGTAAGAGGCGGGCCGCGGGCCGAAAAGCCGCTGCAACAAGGGCGAAAAACCAGCCTGGATGAGCCAGGCCCCATGCCCGCCAGTTCCGGCCGGGTTGGCGGCGGCTGGACCGATCGGTATCATCATGACAGCATCGGAGCTGATGCTATGATGAATCATGAGGACGACAATCACGCTGGAGCCTGACGTACAGGCTCTCATACGGACGGCCATGAAGGAGCGTGGGATCTCGTTTAAGGAGGCTCTTAATTCCGCCGTGAGGGCTGGCCTGACTCAAGCCAGACAGAGGAAGCGGCCTTTTGTGCAAAAAACCTTCCCGCTTGGCGGCGAACGGAATTTCCGGTGGGACAAGGCGCTGGAGTCCGCTGCCGCAATCGAGGATGAAGAGTCGAGCCGAAAGCTATCGCTCCGAAAATGATCGTCGTAGACGTCAATCTTCTCATTTACGCCGTCAATGAAGACGCTCCATTCCACCGGAAAGCGAAATCGTGGCTGGAAACCGCGCTCTCGGGAACGGAAACAGTGGGTCTGGCTTGGATGGTTCTTCTTGCCTTCCTCCGCTTGACGACCCGGGCCTGACTTTTCCAGAAGCCCCTGGACGTGCAAACCGCCTTTGATATTGTCGACGAATGGTGCGACCAGCCGGCGGTTGCTCTGGCCGAACCGACCGCAAATCACTTGCGCACGCTTCGCGACCTGGTTCTGCCTTTCGGGACGGGCGGCAATCTAACCTCCGACGCTCACCTGGCGGCTCTGGCGATTGAGCATGGCGCTGAGCTTTGCTCGGCGGACAATGACTTTGCGCGATTTCGTGGGCTTCGCTGGCGAAATCCGCTAGTTTGACTGCAGGCCCGGATATCAGCCGCTGACGAATCGATTCCCCCGCGCGATGAAGCGGTAGGGCAGCTCGGTGCAATGGTTGATGTTGATGCGCGGCGTGGCGACGACGTCGATTATCCGCGGTTCGGCGGGTTGTCGGACCACCAGCGGGCCGCGGGTCACGTCAGCGCCGTAATGAGCCAGAGTCACGCCCAGCGCGCGGGTCAGTTTGCCTGGGCCTGAAGCCAGTTCCTCGATCTTGCGCGCGGCCGGCCGGCGGCGCCTCATCAGTTCGACGCCGCTCACCGGTTCAATGGCGCGCAGGAGCACGCAGCCCGGTTGGCCATCCGGTTCGGCTACCAGGTTGAGGCATTCGTACATGCCATAAATCAGATAGACGTAAGCATGCCCCGGCGGCCCGAAAATCACGCGTGTGCGGTCGGTGATGCCGCGAGCCGAGTGGGAAGCCAGGTCGTCGCGCCCGGGGTAAGCCTCTGTTTCCACAATGACTCCGGCCGCCGCCCCGTGAACGAGCACTTTGCCCACCAGGTCGCGGGCGACTTCGAGGGTAGGGCGCTCGTAGAAAGCGCGGCGCAAAATAGGACCGAATCGCACGATTACCATCTTCGCGCGGATACAATGAGCGTTCATGCGACTGTTCACGGCCCTGGAACTCGAACCCGCCACGATGGAAAACGTCAAGCGGTTGATCGAGAGGCTCAGGCCCACGGCGGCGATCGGATGGAGTCCTGCCGGCAATTTGCACATCACCACCAAGTTCATCGGCGAGTGGCCACCGGAGCGGCTGCCCGAGTTGCGGACCGCGCTGGCCGGATTGCCGCGCCGCTCCCCAATCCAGGTTTCGCTCCGCAAGGTCGGGTTTTTTCCCAATCCCCGTTCCCCGGGGGTGTTTTGGTGCGGCATCGAAGCGCCGGGGCTGGCGGAATTGGCGACTGACGCCGATAACGCAACCGCCGGGCTCGGCATCCCGCGAGAAACCCGGCCGTTCTCGCCCCATCTCACCCTGGCACGCATCCGCGAGCCGGCTGCGCTGGACAAGCTGCACACGGCCGCCGGCGCGTTGCCCAGCCTGGAGTTCGGGCAGTTTGAGTCGCGTAGTTTCTTTCTTTACGAAAGCCAGTTACGGCGTGGTGGTTCCGTGTACACTAAACTTGCGGAGTTTGCCCTAACTTGACGATCCCGCTGGCAGTTTTACTGGTGGCCTATTTACTGGGCTCGATTCCTTTCGGCTATTTGCTGGTGCGATGGAAGACCGGCAGCGATGTGCGTGCCACTGGTAGCGGCAATATCGGCGCCACCAATGTCTTACGGACGACCGGCAGGTTGGCCGGGGTGGCTACTTTGCTGCTCGATATCGGCAAGGGATATCTGGCGGTTTGGATCGCCGGGCGATGGACCGGCGAGAATGCACTATGGATGTCGTTGGCCGCGCTGACCGTGATGGCTGGCCACGCCTATTCCGTATTCCTGGGTTTCAAGGGGGGGAAAGCCGTCGCCAGCTTTGTGGGCGCATTCCTGTGCCTGACCCCATTTGCGCTGGGGGTCGAAACCATTGTCTTCGTTGCCGCAGTAGCCTGGACCCGCTACATTTCGCTGGGCTCGATCATTGGTGCGGCGACCTTCCCCTTGGCGGTGTGGCTGCTGCTGCAACCGCCGGCGCCGATTTGGACCGCTAGTATCATTGGGTCCGCATTCATAATTTACAAACATAGTAGCAATATCGAGCGGCTTCGCCAGGGACGCGAGCACGTGTTCCGTTTCGGAGCCCACAAGTCTTGAAAAACCTGGCAGTCATTGGCGGCGGAAGCTGGGGAACGGCTCTCGCTATCGTGCTGGCGCCGCGCTTTGCCCGGACCAGCCTGTGGATCTTCGAGCCGGATTTGGCCCAGCGGGTGCGCGCCACCAGGATCAACGATACCTACCTACCTTCTTGCGAAATTCCTTCGAATGTGGATGTTACCAGCGATCTGGAGATCACTCTAGCGGATGCCGACGTAGTACTGAGTGTAGTGCCATCGCACCTGGTACGCTCGGTCTACGAGCGGATGCTGCCTTTCCTGCGAGAATCCATGCTCTTCGCCAGCGCCACGAAGGGGCTTGAAAACGGCACATTACTACAAATGTCATCAGTAATTCGACAAGTAGTGCGACAAAGTTTCGACCCGCGGGTGGCCGTGATCTCCGGGCCGACCTTCGCGAAGGAGGTGGCGCGTCTCGATCCTACGGCACTTGTAGTAGCATCGGACGACCCGGCCATCGGCACGGCTATCCAGTCGGCCTTTTCGGGTCCCACCTTTCGGCTGTACACCAGTTTAGATACTATTGGAGTAGAAATTGGTGGCTCGATTAAGAATGTCGTGGCCATCGCAGCGGGCGTGTTAGAAGGCATGGGCCTCGGCCACAACGCCACGGCGGCGCTGATCACGCGTGGCTTGGCGGAGATGACACGGCTGGCGGTGGCCATGGGCGGCCGGAACTCGACCCTCGCTGGATTGGCGGGGTTGGGCGATCTGGTTTTGACGTGCACCGGGGACTTGAGCCGCAACCGTAACGTAGGCATAGAGTTGGCCAAGGGTCGGAAGCTGGAGGAGATTGTCGGCTCGATGCGCATGGTGGCGGAGGGCGTCAAGACGACCAACGCAGCCAGGGAATTAGCCGAGCGCCACGGCGTGGAAATGCCCATCACGGAGCAAATGCACCAGATTCTGAATTTAGGGATTTCGCCCGGCGACGCGGTGAGGCGCCTGATGGTTCGCGCACTTAAAGGCGAGTAGGATATAGTACTTCTAGGCCGTCACTGGCCGAGATGACCGCTCTAACAGGATTTCACGCGGCATTTTCACGCGGCATTTTTCGCAACCCAGAATGGCGCAAAGGGTTAATAAAGATATGGGGGGAGCCGCAGTGGCTCTGGATTATGACGCGGAGCTGATGCTTCGCGTCAAGGAAGGGGATGGTGCGAGCTTCGCCGTTCTGCTGGAAAAGCATCGCTCGTCGGTCATCCACTTTGTGTATCGGATGGTCCAGAATCAGGCAGTCGCGGAAGAATTGGCGCAGGAAGTTTTTCTGCGGGTTTATCGTTCGCGGTCTACCTACGAGCCCACGGCGAAATTCACCACCTGGTTGTTCCGGATCGCGACGCATCTGGCGCTAAACTCCTTGCGGGACGGCAAGAACCAGCGGTATGAAGACCGTCTGGACGAGCAGACCGAGGACCAGCCGGCGCGTCAGTTGGCCGACCGGCGTCCGTCGGTGGAGCAGTCCATGGTACTGGAGGCGAGGCTCGACGAGGTTCGCCGGGCGGTAGCGTCGCTGCCGGCAAAACAGCGCGCCGCCGTGCTCATGCACAAGTATGAAGAGCTCGAATATTCACAGATCGCAAGAGTGCTAAACTGTTCGGAATCAGCGGTGAAGTCGTTACTTTTCCGGGCCTATGAAACACTCCGTGCCCGGTTGGCCTATATGGCGTAGGGAAGAAGAGGAAGGTATGAACTGTCCTTTGGAAACAAGGGAGAATGCGGCCCTGCTGGTATCGCATGCCGCGCGGGAGTTGGCTCCCGATATGGCGGTCCGGCTCGACCGCCATGTCGCCCAGTGTGCCGCGTGCAGCCAATTCATCGAGCGGCAGCAGGCCGTATGGGAGGCTCTCGATCGATGGCGGCCGGAGCCGATTTCGCCGGACTTCAACCGCCGTCTATACGCTCGCATCGAAGAGCTTGATCGCCAGGCTAGCTGGTGGCATCGCCTGACCAGTCCGCTTCGCCCCATGCCGGCCCGCCACGCCATGCCGATTGCGGCCACCGCCATGTTGCTGCTCGCCGCCGGCGTGCTGATGGATCGCAGCCGCGTGCCGGCGGCCAGACCGGTACAGGCGCAGGTCGAGATGTTACAGCCCGAGCAGGTGGAGCACGCTCTCGACGACATGGAAACGATCCGCCAGTTCGACCGTGCGATGCGTTCCGATAGTCCCGATCCGAAGATGTAAGGGATGCGAGCCTTGCTCCAAGCCCGCTTTCTCAGAGTCGGAAGCCTGGCACTGATTTGCGCGCTCGCCGGCTGGTGCGCTCAAAAGGAAAACAAAACCGAAGCGCCGCCGAAACCCGCCCCGGCCAAACCGGCGGAGGCTAATCCCAACGCCGCTGCGGGCGGAGCTCCTAAGCAGTCGCCCAGACTCTATGTGCCGCTAAGCCCGGTGCAGCGCTTCCTGATGATGACTCCGGAGGAACAGGAAAGGGTGATCGAGAAAGCTCCACCGGCTGAGCAGGCGCGTTTGCGGCAGGCGATCGATCGCTTTAACCTGATGCCGTCGGCGGCGCGAGCACGGATCTTCCAGGTCTACCAGGAGCTGTCGTCCTTGCCCCCCGCCCAGCAAGCGCTGGTGACGCGCCAGATGAACGCCTTCAACAAGCTGCCCGACGAACGGCGGGAAACCCTGCGGGACGAACTGAAGCTGCTGCTGCGAATGTCCGCCGCCTCCCGCGAGAGCCGGTTTGACGGCGATGAATTCAAGAGCAAGTACACGCCCGAAGAGCAGCAAATGCTTCGCGACCTTGCCTGGAATTTACCGCCCGATTACCCCGTACCCGGGAAACCCGCGCCGAAATAAAGCGGAGCCCCTCCCGAGGCTCCGACTGGCTACCAGAGCGCTACGTTCGCCGATCAGACGTGGCTATCGACCATCTTCTGGACGTCAGACTTGCCCACGGCGCCTACGCGCTGCTCCACCACGTTCCCGCCCTTGAACAGCAACAGGGTGGGGATGCCGCGGATGTTGTAGCGCATGGCAGTATTGCCGTTGGCGTCGACATCCAGCTTGCCGACCTTCAGTTTGCCGGCATACTCGTTCGCCACTACGTCAATGGTTGGCGCCATCTGGCGGCACGGGCCGCACCATTCCGCCCAAAAATCAACCAATACCGGTACGTCCGACCGCAGCACATCCTGATCGAAGGAAGCGTCGGTAAAGGTTAGCGTATTGTGAACCGTCGTCTTATCGGTTAGCGTATTCTGACCTGCCATCTTTTCTCCTACCAGCTATTAGAATGTTGCCAGGTACGGAAGGATTCACACCCGGCCTAGCAGCTTGGCGTACAGCGCCGAATATGCCCGGGCGGAAACCGTCCAGGAGAAATCGCGCGACATCGCCCGCCGCATCGTCTCCCGCCAGGAATCCCCGCCATAGGCCGCCACGGCAGCCCGCACGGCACCGCTCAGCGCGGCCGCCGAATACTCCCGGAACTTAAACCCCGTACCGTCTTCGATAGTATCATCCAGCCCACCGGTGGCGCGAACCACCGGAACCGTGCCGTACTTCAGGCTGTAGATCTGGTTCAACCCGCACGGTTCATAGTGGCTGGGCATCAGGAACATATCGGCGCCGGCCTCGATGCGGTGCGCCAGAGGTTCGTCGAAACCGATCCGTACGGCGACGCGGCCGGGGAAGTCGGATGCCAGGCTTCGGAAGAACTCCTCGTACTCGGGGTCGCCGGTGCCCAGCGCGACCAGGTACACGTCCTGGGCAAAAATATCGGCCGCCGCCTCCACCAGGATGTCGGCGCCCTTCTGGCGGGTGAAACGGGACACCATGCCGATGAGCGGCCGGTTCATGGCCTCGGCCGGCAATCCGAATTCGCGTAGTAACTGTTCCTTGCAGACCGCCTTCCCGCTCAAGTCGGCGGCGGAATAGCGGGCCGGCAGATGCGGGTCGGTCTCCGGGTTCCATTGGCTGTAATCGACGCCGTTCAAAATGCCGGTCAGAACGCCGGTGCGCGCGCGCAAGGCGCCATCCAGGCCGAATCCGAATTCCGGAGTTTGAATCTCCCGCGCATAGGTCGGGCTGACGGTGGACAGCGCATCGGCGTACGCAATGCCGCCCTTGATGTAGCTTACCTGCCCGAAAAACTCCATTCCCTCGGGAACAAAAAGGGCGGGATCGAGATCGGCTTCGGCCAGGGCGGTTTTGGGAAACAGCCCCTGGTAGCCCAGGTTGTGAATGGTGAACAGCGTTTTGGCGCCCAGGAAGGTGGGGTCGTTGGCGTAGGTGGTGCGCAGGTAAGGAGCCACCAGGCCGGCTTGCCAGTCGTGGCAGTGGAACACTTCGGTCTGGAACACATAGCGCGCCACGGCCACGGCGGCGCGCGCCAGCACGGCAAAGCGGACGTGGTTATCGGGATAGTCCACGCCCGCTTCCCCGTAGAAGCCTTTGCGGGCGTATAGAGGCGGGCAATCCACCAGGTAAATGGGCGGCTGGGGCGGGTCGCCGAGCTCGGCGAGGTAGATCGAGACACTGTGGCGAACCAACCCGAGGTGGATTCCTGGCGAATCGTACACGCGGCGCGCCTTCTTCAGATCGATGGACCCGTACCGCGGGATCACCACCGCCACGTCGTCGCCCAATTCCCGCAACGCCGCCGGCAGCGCGCCCACAACATCCGCCAGGCCGCCTGTTTTGGCCAGCGGCGCAGCCTCGGAAGACACCATCAGCACCTTTGCCACACTGGAATTGTAGCAAGGGCCCGGCGCGAGTTGGATGGCGCCGCACCGGGATCGGCTTCAGACGACAGGGAAGACGTCCGGGGGGCGACATAGAAGTGGAGACCAACGTCTGTTACCGAGCCGCGACCGCAAGGGAGCGGACATCTGTGGTCGCGTCAAACCTCCTCAGGGTGATGAGATACCCCAAAGACCGTTCCCTGGCGGCCGCGGCTCAGCCTGGCCGCGAGAGAATTAAAGCACCGCGCCTGGACTCTGGTAGATTGACTCTGGTAGACAATCTGCTATAGTGGGGTTCGACCGATATGCGCGACCGCATCGAACTCATGCAAGGCACCCTCGACCTGCTCATCCTTCAGGTGCTCCAATGGGGCGCCCAACATGGCCACGGCATTGGACAGGCGATCCGCGTCCGGACCGAGGACGCGCTGCAGATCGAGCACGGCTCGCTCTATCCGGCGCTGCATCGGCTGGAGCGGCAAGGCTGGGTCGCGTCCGATTGGAAGATGTCGGAAGCCAACCGCCGCGCCCGCTACTACAAGCTCACGGCTAAGGGCAGGCGGCAATTGGTCGAGGAACAATCCAGGTGGAAACAACTGGTGCGCGCGGTGGCCCGCACGATGAAACCCGTCAAGGAGTGAACCCATGTGGCGGCGCTTCTTTCATAGACAGACGACCGATGCCGATCTCGAAGAGGAGCTCGAAGCCCATCTCGCCATCGAAACCAAACGCTTGATGGAGAGCGGCCAACTCCGCGCGCAAGCCGAAAGGGAAGCTCGCCGCCAGCTCGGCAGCCAGGCTCTGGTCATGGAACTCACCCGCGAGGCGTGGGGATGGTCCGGCTTGGCCCGCGCCTGGCAGGACATCCGATATGCCGCGCGCGTTTTGCGCCGCGAGCCCGCCTTCACCGGCGCGGCGGTGTTCTCGCTGGCGCTGGGAATTGCCGCCACCACGGCGGTCTTCAGCATTGCCGATACCATCTTCCTGCGCCCCCTGCCCTACGCCGATGCCGAACGACTCGTCTGGCTGGGGGTCAGTTTCCCCAGCATCCACGGCGAGTTCCTGCCTTCGCCCGATTATGTGGCCTGGCGCCGCGACAACCATGTATTCCAGCAACTCGCCGCCACCCAGGTCAGTCTCAGCAACATCATGATCCTAGGAGCGCCCGACCCCGCCGAGGTCCACGCCATTCGCGTTTCCGCCAATTTCCTCAGTGCCTTTGCCGTAACCCCACTCCTGGGTCGCACCTTCACCGCTCAGGAAGAGCTTCCCAACGGGCCCAAAGCGGTTCTGTTGACGTACCAGTTCTGGCGCGATCGGTTTCAAGGGCGGCGCGATATCGTTGGCTCCATCATCAGGCTTGACTCACAGCCTTACACCGTCGTTGGCGTGCTGCCGCGATCGTTCGTCTATCCGGCCGACGCCAAGATCGAACTACTCGCCACGCTTCCGGTTTCACCCACCGCCAGCCATCGCGATCGCAGCATGGCCGCCTGGGCCGCCTACGGCCGCCTCAAACCCGGCATTACGCTGCCGCGAGCACGAGCCGATCTCGAAACGCTGTATGCGGCCAGCAAAGCGGACCTCCCGGGATTTTTTCGCGCCGATAACCCGCTCGTGTTGCAGCCGCTGCGCGATCATCGCGTGGGCAACGTACACACGCTGTTATTCGTATTGATGGGCGCGGCCGGCTGTTTGCTCGCCATTGCCTGTGCCAATGTCGCCAACCTGCTTTTGGCCCGCTGGTCGGCGCGCACCCAGGAACTGGCGGTCAGGGCGGCGATTGGCGCCGGCCGAGGGCGCCTGGCTCGCCAGTTGTTCACCGAAATCGCGCTACTGATCGCGTCTGGCACCGCCGCAGCCATGATCCTGGTCGCCCTGGCCTTGCAGGGGTTCGTCCACTTTGCCACCCGCGACCTGCCGCGGCTGAGCGAAGTCACTACCGATTTCCGGGTCTTCGGCATCGCCTTGCTGATGGCGTTCACGACAGCTCTCCTATTCGGCGCCCTCCCCGCCCTGCGCACCGGACGCATCGATTTGCAATCGGTTTTGCAACAGGCTGGCCGCACCGGCGCCTCCGGTGGACGCCGGCGCGCGCGGCGGATTCTGGTGGCAGTCGAAGTGGCTCTGTCGGTGGTGCTGCTCTCCGGTGCGGCGCTGCTGTTCGAAACGCTGTGGCACATGCGGAACGACCATCTCGGTTTCCAGCCGGAGCACGTGCTTGCCGTTTCCATACCGGTGCGCGGCAAGAGCATCGACGACTCCACTCGCGCGGCGCTGGCTTCGGAAGTGTTGACGAATTTGCGTCGCATGCCCGGCACCGAAGCAGCCGCGCTCACCCAGTGCACGCCGCTGGTGGCGGGAGTATCCCTTAACACGTTTTCGCGCTCCGACCGCCCTCTGCCGGAGCCATTTCATCACGGCGACAATATCAGCGTTTGCGGCGCCGGCCCGGATTATTTGAAGGCCGCGGGCACACGGCTGCTCGAGGGCCGCTTCTTCACCGAACCTGATTTCGCGCATCCCGGCACGGTCGCCGTCATCAACGAAGCCGCCGCGCGCGCCTACTTCCCCGGGGAGAGCGCCATCGGCAGGCAAATCCTCGGTAGCCGCGCCGGACCGTGGAAAACCGTGGTGGGGGTGGTGGCGGACACGAAGAACCAGGGATTGAATCGCCCAGCAGCACCCGAGGCATTCGTCAACGATACGGGGCCGGCTGGCATAAGCGACCTCCTCTTCCTGGTCCGCACCCTGGCCGACGAGGACTTCGTGGCGCGCGCGCTTGGCGACGAACTGCGCGCCAACCATCCCGGCCTGTTCACCAAAACCGAGACGCTGGACCACGCCATTGGCCAATTGAGCGCCAGCCCACGCTTCAACACCGTTCTGCTCTCCAGCTTTGCCGCGGTCGCATTCCTGATGGCCATCGTCGGTGTCTATGGCGTGCTGGCCTTTTCGGTGGCGCAGCGCCGGCAGGAGATCGGCATCCGCATGGCACTGGGGGCAACACCGGGCACCGTGCTCGCGCTGGTGATGAAAGAAGGGGCGGCTTTAGTGGTTTCAGGCGCGGTTGCGGGCGTGGCCGGAGCGCTGCTTCTGACACGCTATCTCGCCACGCTGCTCTATGGCGTCAAGGCGGATGACCCACGTACGTATGCGGCAGTAGTCTTTGGCCTGGCGCTTACCGCCGCGGCCGCGAGTTTTCTGCCCGCGCGCAGGGCTGCGGCGCTCGATCCCGCCGTTGCGTTGCGGCACGAATAGGCCGCTCCAATCTTGATTTGGTATGAATTTCGAATCATACTCGAAAATATGAAAGTAGGCGAGCGTGGCCAGGTGACAATTCCCAAAGAGATACGGGTCCGTTTCGGCCTCGGACCGGCCGCCGAAGTAGAATTTCGGGTTGAGAACGGGTCTATCGTTCTGAAAAAGGCCCGCAAACCTCTGCACCTGGACAAGTGGAAGGGGCGCTGTAAGAACAGCCTGGCAGCGGCGGGCTACAGGTCGGTCGACCAGTTCATGGAAGACGTTCGCGGGCGATGATCACTGCTATCGACACGAACATTCTTCTGGACATTCTGATACCGAACCCGAATTTCTGCGACGCGGCGGTGACGGCCATCGAAGACTCCGCGGCGGCGGGTTCTTTGGTTATCTGCGACCTGGTGTACGCGGAGCTCTGCGTTTCCTTCCCCAGTCAGCGAGCCTGCGACGAGTTTCTGGAAGACAGTGACATCGGAGTGGAATCTCCGACTCGCGCGGCCAGTTTCGCGGCAAGCCGCGCCTGGAGACAATGCCGCCGGCAGGGTGGTCCAAGAACGCGCATCCTGGCCGACTTTCTGATCGGCGCTCACGCCCAATTCCAGGCGAACTGCCTGCTTTCGAGAGACCGCGGCTTTTATCGAAAATTCTTCCCATCCTTAACACTGATCGATCCGACCGCGCGTATGGCGTGAATGCGAAGGCTCGCCATTAGGTACTTCGAACCCGGGTGCGGAGGAGTAAACTGGGTGACGGTCACCACGAAAGGCTGGCTTCCCCTGGTGCAAAAGCCTCGTTTGATTGATGTCGATGCGGCGAGCTTCGGCACACTGCCCTGCTGTGGGATTAAGAGCCCCACTCATCCCGGCCGCCAGCAGAAGAGCTGCTGGCTGGAAGCGAACGCCAGGTTCGGTCTGCGGGCTAAGATGCTTCTTGCCTTGGACGGACAACCGAGCGGCTACATTGAATACCTTCCGGGCGAGTTCGCATGGCGCGGTGTTGAGGCCGGCGGCTTCATGTTTATCCACTGCGTTTGGGTCTTCTTCAGGCAGCATCAGCGAAAAGGCTGGGGGAGCATCATGGTTGAAGCCTGCTTGGACGATGCGCGAAAGGCCGGCATGCGTGGCGCCGCGGTAATGGTCCGGGACGGGCCATGGCTGGCCGACCGCCGCCTGTTTTTGACAAACGGTTTCGAACCCGTCGATACCGCGCCGCCGGACTACCAATTGCTTGTTCGGAAGTTCGATAGGGGCGCGATCAACCCGGTTTTCAAGAAAGGTTGGGATCGGAAACTCGAGCAGTACAGCCGGGGCCTGACCATCATTCACTCAAGCCAGTGCCCGCACATAGCGAACTTCGCGGCTGAAATCGCCGAGACGGCGGAGGCGGAGTACGGGATCAGGCCCACGGTGGTCGATCTCGAATCGTGGAGCGATGCCCAGAATGCGCCAACTTTCTACGCGGTTTTTGCGCTGATTCACAACGGCCGGTTGCTGGCCGATCACCAGATCAGCCGCACCCGCTTCCGTAACATCATGAGCAATTGCGTAGCGGGCGGTCCCGTCAGGGTGGGAGAGCACCAATCCTAAAGGTCCAGGAACCACACTGTCGATCCGCCGGCGATGCGGCCTGGTTCGAGTGTTGAATTGGGATCGTACACATATCTCACATTTGAGAGGCCAATTTTGAGTGACTCCCCAGTCTGACAACTCGACAGGGGAGCCCGGCTAAGTTCCGGATAGGCCGTAAACCAGGACCTGGGCGCTTCCCGAATGGGTAAACCGAGTTGGTTCACTCGCATGCCGCTCTCTGGCAGAACCCGTCGGATTCGCACTTGAGCTCGGCCCAAGCGTGGGAAGAATAGAAAGGTAGAGAATGTGCGACGACTGCTGCCGGTGCCGATGATTCTCGGAACGATGGGTACCACCTGAATTATGCACGCAACCAGCCTCCAGAGCACTGCCTCGCGGTTGATGTCGCTCGTGCCTGAATAGGTCAGGTCGATTTTCGCTGCTTCACCGTCCTCCCCCAGAGTCCGTTCCCGCCACGGCCCGCGCCGAAGTGACTTGCTTCGTTGCGCTTGCGAGCCGCGCATAAACTTCTATGCACAGCGCGGCAGGCCCGGCCGGGGGTCCATGCAGCGCAAGGCTGGCAGCATCACCGGCTCTTTATTCCTGAGCGCAAGCCCGAAGGAGATGGTGTTCCAGACGTCGTCCATGATCCGGGCGATATTGGCGCGCACGTCGTCCCGATCGGCGTCAGTGAGCACGGCTTTGTTGCCGCAGCCGATGTCGTAGCCGACACCGGACGGGCTACTGCGCGCAGCGGGACGTGCAGGCTTACGTGACCCTGGCTGAGCAGACCGGCGTCAAACCGGAGGACTGCCTGGTCGCCAAACTGATCGCCGCACAAAACCCGGACGAGGCGCTTGCCTGGGCCGAGCGTGGGCGCGACCTCGACCGGGAGAAACACTTCCGCTCCACCGCAGGCTATGACTTGGATAAGCTCCACCGCGAACTACTGACGCGGCTCGGCCGGCAGCACGAAGCGCTGGAAGCGGCGTGGGCGGAATATAGGCAGCATCCCTCCAAGTTCACCTACGATGACCTGATGAAGTTCGTGCCCGAGACCGAGCGTCGGGAATGGCATGACAAAGAGCTGAACGCCGCCGAGGGCGCGGACTTGCATTCGCAGCTGGAACTGTTCATCGAAACTGGAGAGATGGAGCGGCTAGCAGCATTGGTGAGCAGCTCGACCGATCAAGCTCTTGAAGCCATGAGCCACTACGCCACTGAACCCGCGGCGAAGCGCCTCGAGGACGGTTATCCGGGTCTTGCCGCCCGGCTTTGGCGGGCCCAGGGGCTCCGCATCGTTGATGCCAAGAAGAGCAAGTACTACGACGCCGCGCTTTCGAATTTCGAACGCGCCAGGAATTGCTATCTGAGGGCCGGGCTGGCGGTCGAGTGGGAAAAGACAGTGCGGCAGGTCTCAGCGGCTCACTTCCGCAAGAGTGGATTCATCACGGGCTTTCAGACGTTGGCGGCCGGCACGAAGCATGCCGCGCCGAGTTCCTTTCTGGAGCGCGCCAAGACGCGTTGGGGCGAGCGGCACGGAGGATGACCGGGGGCATGACGCTGTCAACCGCATAAATCGGATTTATGCGGAGGCCAGCGCGCATTCAACCGTTTTCGCCGGTTTTCGGCCTTTTTTGGGCTCCGGCATGATTTCTGCGTAGGGCTATAAATGTCGATGTTTCAGTAACTTCCGAGCGCGGCAAGACTTGTTGACGGTCCCGTCCAACGTGCTCCCCAGTCTGGACACGTTTCGAACTCTTGCGGGTCAGTTGGCCGTCTGATCGAACAGGCAGACGTCTATTGCTTTCAGAGCGATTCGAGCGCACCGCCGACGCTTGTCCACAGTGGGCGCCCAGTCTGGACACGTCTCGAACTCGCCAAGGGAGCCCAAGGTAACTCCCGCATGGCGCGTGATTCGCTCACAACCAGCGAACAATAGGCGACAGTGCGGGACTGAGGTGTTTCGGCGTCGCGCGCCCGGGTCTGGGAAACGTTACCCCAGCCCAACCTTATTTCGCGATATAATTGGCGGCCACGAGCAACCGAGGGCTCCCGTGCTTCGGAGGACATGATCGGTAGCATGCGAAGATCACCTGAAACATCATTCCACGCTCTCGTTCTATCGGTCACGCTCGTGATTATGGCGATGATCATGAGGTTTCTGATTGAACGCCCAAACGCAGAGGCGCTGGAGAAGGTCCCTAAGCGTCGCAATAGGAGCTATTTCAGGGCTTGGACTGTATGAAACGATCTGCAGGCTTGTGGAGTTCTTGCTTGGAAAATGGGAATGGGTAAAGTGCGCGGTCCTAGGAAGAAACTTCGTCGAGGGGAAGTGGTACGGATTCTATACCTACACGTATGAAGAAAGCGGCCAGACGCACGTCGTCGTGCATCTACTCATTGAGAACATTACCCAAGAATGGGAAAACGTTTCGATTAACGGACGCGCGTTTTCACGAACCGGAGATCCGCACGGCCAGTGGTCTTCCATCTCAGCGCGCGCGTTTGGAGACCAATCCCAACTTGAGATTCGCGCTGTCGCGGATCTTTCGAGCGGTCACTTTGACTCTGCACGTACTATGCAACTAGAAGGGAGGCCGCCTGACCATATGTGCGGATACGTGTTGGACACAGTTGGCTCCCAACGGCCAGGCAAAGCGTGGTGGGAGGCCTGGAAGACGAACGCTCCGCTTCCCGACGCGGAAGCGTTGGTTGAGGCGGAAAAGCGGTACAAGAAGTTTTTGTCGAACGCTCAAAAACTTCCGGCCGCGCAGTAAGTTTTTCGTTCGGGCGCGTCGTCCGACGGTCTTGATAGAGTGAACTTGAGTGAACTATTCGCGAGGTGCGACATCGTGGATGCGTTTGATTTCGTGAATGACCCCATCACGGCCGCTCAGGCCGATACCGTCAGAAACTTGCTCGGTGAGCAATGGTCGGAAAGAGCCCGAGACGGTTTCCTGGTCACATCAGGAAGGTTCGTGGACGAAATGGGAAATGACAGGACAGCGGAATTAGCTGCTCTGTACAAAACGCACCTGCCCAGCGGAAGACTTGCCCTTCGGCGGAGTCTGGAAACACTGCTCGAATTCGTTGGAAGCCTGCGTCAGTTCGAAGCGAACTATCCTGTCTACATTAACGATCCGCAACGTGGCTCGGTCCCGGCGTTTCCTCAGCTGCCTATTCTCGGAATCGCGGAAATTGCGCCACGTCTTTATCGGGTTATGGATTCGAAGTCAATAGCGCACGAAACGGGCGAGCTATTGCTTGACTTTATTTCGCGAGAAGGAAGGCTTCCGCACTTACCGCCTCCGCGAGGGCTCGTTTTGCGAGTGAAGCCGCGAATTCATTGGTGCTCCTATGAGCGCTACAAGAGTCCCGCCGCTACGGCCGCCGCGCTGCAGATCCTGCCAGAATATCGCAACGACTGCGGTCTTCGAGCAACGCTGCCAACGGCAGAACTGGAAGGTCTGGTCTTTGTGGCGTTCAACGGCGACACCAAGTATCCTGAGCACGAACTGGGAGAGTCCATGGGATTCGTTGGCTACTATGTGGAAATGAAGACCCAAGACCACCCTGATCTTCCAGGAGGGGGCCTTCAGGTTGGAGTGTTCGGCAGCCCGAAGGTCGGAGAACTTGAGGCGTGGTTAGAGGCCGAGAGACGATGGTCTACAATTTGGCGTGAGCCAACTCTGACCTGATCTCTTGCCGCTCCTTGGGTGACCCGTGGGGATGCACCACTCAAGAGCCGGGATTCGATGCGATTGTCCGCAAGTCTTCTTCGGAGGTTGCGGAAGCTGAATCCGGTAGCTTCCCTAAACACCAGCAAGGATTCGAACCTGAAAGCAAAGGCTTTAACGTCTTCTCGCGAGCGTGCTTCAATGGAATCAATACGTTGTGATCTGGCTCCCCATCGTGGACACATTTCGAACTTTGGTGGCATGCCCACCGTCGGGGATCATTGCGGTTTTCCAACAGATTCAGACCCAAGCGAGTGCATGAGCACACGGGTGGCACTGCGCAACGCCGGTTGTCGCCGCCCACTGCCGTCCTGAACAGGTGCTAATATCTGAGACTGGGTGTTGCGTTCTCAATATGATAGCCTCCACCTTCTGGTTCTCACCCGCGTCCAGCGAGGTCTCGTCATCTCGGATCTCCCTCGACTTCGGTCTGCGCTCGGCCGACTTCTTCTTCCGAGAGCTTGTCGTGCCAGAATTAGGGCGGATCTGGTTCGTCCGGCAGTTTTCGTGGCCCCTGGCATCGCTCGCACTTCACGAGTCCATGCAGAACCAGGGATCAAACGCCCCAAGACCCACTGCAATCTGCCATGGCATCGAGGCCCTCGCATGCAAGTTGGCGTACCAGATCAACCCGCAGGGCCCGTTTGAGCGGATACTTGGAAGCCGAGCCTTCGGTCGTGATCCCGAGATGAGAGTCCGGAGCTTTCAGCAGCTTCGGCAGCCGAGCAACTATGTTCGCAACACGCATCGTCAAGCCGCAACGCGCGCTATCCGACAGGACGGTGGCCTGGGCTTCGCAACGGGTACCAGATTCGATCTCCTTGATCTCGAGCCCGTAGGAAGGGCTCTTGCAGAGGCGTTCCTCGACCAACGTGTCGGACTGGGCGGGACGAGTCTGCGCAAGTGGCTGCTTGGGTGGCTCCGGGACGAACAAGAACTGCCCGGCTGGTCCGACACCCTCGCAAGAGCGCTGGTCCCCGAACGCCCGACTTCAGAAGAGCGCGAACTTGTTCGCTCGCGGGTGCTCGATACGCGGACACCGGAGTGCGCGACGCGACAGCACCTCGCGCCGGCGATTGGCCGTGCGGCAGATCTGCCGGACATCAGAAGCGTCGTTGTTCCCCGCTTGCGCGACGCGGGTCACCGAAAGCAGGCCGACGAGGTTATTGCAGCACTCGCATTCGGCGCCGTGCTCGACCGCGCGCGTGACGCAACCGCCGATCTCACGCAAGCGGTTGACGCCGCCCGCGGTGGCGTTCCAGCAGCCACGCTCGCGCGGGACGCGGCGATCCGGAAATCCCTCGGTGGCCTCAGGGCCGCAGCGAAGAACTTCTCCTCGAAGGTGAGCACTGTCGGCATCACCGAGCCGACAAGTCGGGTATTCGTGGATGCCCTCTTGGGACGAGACGACGAGTTGCAGACAATCAGGTTTCTGGTCGGGAGAGTCGCACAGGTTCTCTGTCTTTCGGACGACTCCGTGCATCGCGGCGCCCTATTCCGCGTAGTCGACCAAAGCGAGTCGCTGGACGGTCTAGAGGAGGGCGCGGCAAGCATCGAACCCGACCGGACGAATCGGACGGGGCGGACATTTCGCATCGCGAACTTGCACTCATTACTGCGCGATGTCGTACAGCGAGGCGCGGCATGAGCGACGCCGACACTCTCCTCGACGTGTTTGTGCCACCCGAGGACATGGTGGGTCACAGTGCTGCGCTCGTTGCGATGACGGGCGCAGAGGACTTCCTGGAGGCCGCCGTCCAGCGGTTCTCAGGTCTTCGCCCCCGACAACGCGCTGAGCTTGGCAATGTTCTCGTGTACCTGATGCTCGACGGTCACGCGTCGGCGTCCCGGCAAAGCGTGCGGCCACCCGGCCGCGTGCCGGGACTGCACGAGTTACAACCGCGCAGTGTAGATGCGAGGTCGCTACTGCACGCCAAGCTGGCGCTACTCGCGTTTGCTCCGAATCGCAGTGCCGACCCCGATTATCTGCGGCTTGCTGTCCTCACGGCCAACTTCACGAATGCATCTGCCAGGCAGCAATTGGAGCTCGTCTGGATCATCAACATCCCTCGTATTGGCAGCGCCAGGGCGGCAGACCGCGCTGAGGTGTCGGCCGCCGGCAAATTCATCGAACAGCTTCTCGATCGGCGTTATTACCGCGACGAGCAAGGGCTGCCGAGCAAGCAACATGGACTTACTGCGCGGCTTGACACATTACTGGAGACGGCCAGGAGTCTCACGCCTTCGAATGCCAAACCGCGTTTCATTCACTCCCTGGATCGGCCGCTCTACGAGCAGATTCGTCAGCGCTTTCGCAGTAAGATCCATTCACCACGGAACCTCCTCCTCTGCGGCTCGGGTTTCTATGAGGAGCCGTCAGGGAAGGCGCGAAAGCCTGCCGTCTTCGCAAAGCTTGAAAACATTGCAAGATTCACCGCCAACGTACGTCGCGTTGCCCTTGTCGAGCCCGGCGAGGCAGGTGCGGTCGCGCCCTGGGCGGCACACGGCACCACGGAGGGCTGGGAGATTGCGCGGCCCTCGGACGCGCTGGGCCTCAACCGCTGCCTGCACGCAAAGTTCGTGTACGCCGGCTATCTCCGCGACGATCACGCCAGTAACGGTTGGGTATACCTCGGCTCGGGCAACCTCTCGCACCGGGGCCTTCTCACCTCCGGCACCATGGCGGCGGGGAATGTGGAATGCGGTGTCATCATCCCGGTGAACGAGCGGCTGGATAAAGAGGAGATTAAGAGCAAGTTGTTCTGGAACCCGGATGCCAAAGACATCGGCGCCGATGAGTGGAAGGTAGGGCAGGTAGGCGACGCCCCGGAAATGATGACCTTAATCGAGGCGCCGCCGATTCTCTCGGCGTTGATCGAGCTTTCACCCGAGCCTGCGCTCCGATTGCTCTGGCGAGAAGACGTGCCGCAGGATGCGCGAACCAGCATCTGCTGGACGGGGCGTGATTGGCAGGCAGTGGCTCGTGGCGAACACAGCGTCGTGCTCCTGGATACCGAACAACCGAGCGCTCTTTGCGTGCGTGACGACGGCTCCGGGAAGGACTGGACCGTCCCCGTGGTTGATCCGGCTGGACGCGTATGTTGGCAGCCTCCGCGCTTCGCCACGTATGCCGATGCGCTCGCCGCGCTTCTGGACTTCCCGATTCGCCCGGCCGAAGCCGCGGACGATGATGAGGACGCAGACGGTGATGGCACGGGTGCGCCGGCCGCCGGCTCGGGTGGCGGCATTGACGACGAGAAGAGCTACGCCTTGCACCATGCGGCGGAACTTATCGAGAGAGTTTCCGCGTTACAGGTGGCGCTTCCAACATCGATGCTCGACGACTGGCTGGACCACCTTGATCGCATGTTCCGCGCATCGTTCCCGGAGGTGCTCGTCTCGACGTGGCGGGAACATCAGATCGATGTCTTCTCGCACCTCCGTGAAACGGCGCTTCGCCCTCCGCAATTCACAGAGAAGCAGTGCGCTCGCTACTTCGAGGTTCTCGACGGTGCCGAACACTTGTGGGGGCTGCGATGACGTTCTCATGGGCGGGCGCGGCAATCGCGATCCGAAGGCTCGTCGCGCAGGATGAGGCGAGACCGCCGCATAGCCGGCGCCTCGACGACGGCCAACGCGCATCTCTGAGTTGGATAGCGCGACGTATCCAACAAGACGGCGTAGTGCTGGCCGATGAGGTCGGCACCGGAAAGACACGCATCGCCTGTGCGGTGGTGCACGCGGTGTTCGAAGCAGGAGGACGCGCAGCCGTCGTTGTGCCGCACGGCCTGATGCACCAGTGGGCCGCCGAGTCGCGCGAGTTGAGCGTCGAGGACCCGATACCGATACCCAAGCGCCTCACTACGTTCACCGAGTTCCTCCGCGAGTCGACTGAGGCTGCTTGGAAGGACTGCAGCCCGCAACCGGATCAGCCCGAATGGTGGTTGATTTCGCACGGGTTTCGAGCCCCGCTGATTCGCAGCAACTCTCAACCCTGGCGCGCGGCGTTACCAGCCCTCGTCAAGTTGCATCTCGCGTCACGTGCCGAACGCGAGGACGGACGCACCCAGTTGGGTAAACTTCAGAGCGATATCGACAACACAAGTCCGTCGTGGCGGGATTGGAACGGCATGGTGCGCATCGCCAGAGATGTCGCCCCGCGCATTCGCGGCCGTCGCGACTTACGCAAGAAGATCGGCCTTCTTCCACCGTTTAAGGTTCAGAGCGTAAACAATGACGACCTACTCTCAGCATCCGCAAGCGATGGTGAGGCGCGGCAGGTGACCGAGGAGATCCTTGGTCTCTGGCTCGGTGAATTCGACCTCATCGTGATCGACGAGGCACACAAAGGCCGTGTCGAGGTGGACATCGATAGCGCCGCTCTCGGAGCGATTGAGGGCTCTGTGCTGGCGCGACTCGTCGACGTGGTACTGAGGCAGCCCGAAGGCGGGCGGCGGCTCTGTCTCACTGCCACCCCGATGGAATTGGAGCTGGAGCAATGGCTCAGCCTGATCAAGCGCGCACGCCGCGGGCTCGACCTTGAGCGCGGACAAGCGGTTGTTGAGAGACTGCGCGATGCGGCGCATTGGGCGAGTATTGTTCCAGACGCATCGAACCGGCTCGATGAGTTGTGCGCAGCTGCCCGGGACTTCACGCGGGAACTCTCCCCCTACGTGACGCGGCGCCGACGGGACGAGGACCCGCTCATCAAGAAGTTCCGTGCCGCCGCGCAACGGCCAGAAGAGCTTCCACATCCGCATCGCAATCTGGAGAAGGTGAAGATCGGATGGACGCAAACCGTGGGTAGCAACTCGGCGTGGCTCGATGTGCTTTTCGCTACCGAGTGCATGAGCCAGAGCGCTCGTGGCCTATCACTGGCGGACACCAAGGGCTGGCCTGACGCCGTGCGGGACGCCTACACCAAGCTTCCGGCGGGTCACGTCAGTATCGAATTGATGGAGACCAGCGACCCGATCCCTGTTCCCAAACCAGACGCCGGAGACGACGACGCCAGAAGAGCTAAGATCGCAAAACTCGCCCGCGTCGCATACTGGTACCACCAGTTCGGCGCTGCACGTAGCAGAGTTGTCGGGGAGTTCGAGCATGTTCCAGGCGTCGAGCTTAATCCCGATGCTGAGCACCCGCGAATCCTCGCCGCGGTGAAGGAGATCGAGAAGTGGACCGCGCAGCAGGAAAAAGTGCTGGTATTCGGGGTGTTTCTGCAGCCGCTTCGTCTACTCTGCGACGTGCTCAACGTTCGGCACGCGCTACGCGCGGCCGACGCAGAGCGGCCTATCGCCTACGCGGTGCACAAGGACAAAGCGTTGCTCGGGATTGCAGTTCGCCAAGTTCATCGGTTGCGTGATGAAGGTGTGCTGATAGGTCGGCTGGTGGCGGGAAAGTACACGAAAATCAAGCACGCCTTGCGGGACAGCCACACGGCGTATGACAAGCTGCGCCGACAGGTCCGTGAGGGAGCCAAGAAGCCGATCGAGGCATGGTTCGCTGACCGAACCATTCTGGGCGGTGCATCGGCGGATGGAAAGCTCGAACGGGCGATCCACGACCACCTAGTCACATTTTTGCTTGACGACCTCCTTGCCACCAATTTGAAATCCGACGAGCTGACTCCGGCATGGATCGAGGAGCGGGCGGCAGGTTTTCTTGAGCGCCACGTACGCCCGGTCCTCGGCGAATCTGGCGACGACGATGGAGGAGATGAGGAGCAGGCTGAGTTACACCAAGAGCTGCGAAGAACCTTCCTGGAAGACGAAGCCAATACTGGGCGCCAGAGTCTTCATGCACGACTCCTGCAGGGTTCAACCCGATGGGAGACTCGGCGGTATCTGCAGGCGGCTTTCAACAGACGCGACGCGTCTCCCTGGGTGCTAGTCGCCCAGAGCCAGGTTGGTAGGGAGGGCCTCAACCTCCACGAGTCTTGTCGGGTCGTCGTGCAATTCCACGCCGAGTGGAACCCCGCCGTCCTCGAACAACAGATCGGTCGCGTTGACCGCAAGGGGAGCCTCTGGGAGGAATGCGCGCAGAAGTGGCGAGAGGGAGGAACGGAGCCTCCCCCGTTTGTGGAAGTTCGGCAACTGGTCTTCGAGGGCACCTACGATGCGTTCCAGTGGGACCGCGTAATGGCGCGACAGCACGTTTTTGACGCCAGCTTGTTCGGCGCGCTTCTGCCAGTGAGCGCTTGGGATCGCGTGCCGATCAACCAGAGGAAGAAGCTCATCGACGCGGCCCCCTCCTTCAGCCCCGATGGCTCTTCGCGAAAATAAGCGCTCAGCCGTCGCGGCGAGGATTTGGTCCGCAAGCCCCTGGCGCTCTTAGCTTGCCCGTACGCAGTACTTCCAAAATCTTGGCCATCGCCAACGTATCCTGTCGACAATAAACGAGGAGTGCAGCCTTGAGACGTCGGCGTTCCTCCAAGTCCAGATTGCCCCGAACCATCTGGTCCCAAGCCAACCCCGCCTCGCCGCCGTGCGACACCTCCATGCCTTCGTAGCTGTACCCCGGCACCAGCGCCGGAAGAACGGCTTTCAACGAAAATGACCCTTGAAACTGCGGGTGATATACGTGTTTCTTCACGAACGGCCAGAGGTCCCACAGGCGAGCCTGAATTCTTGCAATTTTGCCGGCATGTTCCGGCATCCACTTGGCCAGATCACTAAGGCGCTGCGATTCAAAGCCGGCGTTGTAGACGACAGTCAGCCCGCGCTTGCCCAGCGCCTCGCTCAACGAATCAAGGAAAGCACGACGAGGATCCTCTTCGTCCTCAGCAAGGAACTCAAAATGTTCCAATTCGCTATCGACGGACATCTGCCGGTGAATCGACCATTGAAAAGGGATGTGCGAGTATGGCCACATTCCATCGAACCGCGGAATCGCTGGGTAAAGCGTTTCGAAGTCCATGAAATATAGCGGATACTTCAACCGGGACAATTCTCTGGCGAGGGTGTCGCTTACCCACGGATGTCCAGTTTTGACGGAAGTCCAAACCCGGATCTGGTTCTCTGTGAGGGAGAACCCCTCGGGGATTTCGTGGATGAGCGTTATTCCCTGACCCAGCAGTTCCGCTTGTGTCTTGTCGCTCAGCCTCGGCAGGAACGAGATGTGGTGATCGGGCACAGGCGCATTGCAGCAAGCATAGAACTCGCAAGCTACCGGTTCGGAGCAGTGCCGGCCCGGCGCTATTTCGGGCGGGTGTTCCAGCGCCAGCGCCTTCCGCTGGGACCGCAGCAACTTCGGGACTTCGGCGTCAAGCTTCCGGATCTGCCCCGTCAGGTTCCGAATGGCGAAGAGTCCCGCTGGGTCATACCGCCGCCCATCATAAACGTAGTCGCGGTTGAGGTGCATGAGGCAACAGGAGGAGAGATCGAGACCACAGCCCCTCAGAACATGAGCCTGGATCGCGACATCGTAGAGGTGGTATTCCTTCACGTCGACGGAAGACTTCACCTCGAGCAGCCGCCATCGACTCGCCGGGCGCCGCTGGAGAATATCCACGCGGACCAAAACCCCTTGATGCTGGAATGTTGCTTCAAATATTGCCGGAACAGAGGAATCGTCCAACAAGCAGGCCGTCTGCGCCAAGGCGCCATCCGATCCGTGTTCAAAGCCAACGAACACGCCGCCCGGAAAACGGGATTGAGCGAGCAGGCCAACTTCATTCCCTTGCTGAAGCCGAGCTTGCTGACTCTCGTCCGGCTGCCCAGCGAGTTCGGGCTCATAAATCTGGTAGTAGAGCCGCTTCAAGCACTGGACACCTGCCACGAACTTGGATTTTGAGAGGCGTACTGGAGCGGGCGCAATCATGCGGTTTGTGTGATGCGATCCAACTACTTCTTCTACGATGGCACAAAACAACGTGATAGAGCGTCCGCTCTCTTGTGTTTCCGCGCAGTTTTCGGCGCCTCCGTGGCCCCGCGCGCGCAACTCGCCGGTTCCGAAACGTGGAAGAGAGAAATCTCGGATTCTCCTGATTGTTGACTGGGCGGAGGAATTCCAGCATGAGCTCGCCCGAGAGGAGAAGATCCCGCTTTGCTCATTGCTGCCTGGTCCGTTTCTTCGGCTTGGATTTCTTCAAGGTATCTGAGGCGAGTTTGTCGGCCAAGGCGCGAGACGCCATTGCATCGGCGTAGGGTCCGGAGCAACTCATTTTGCTTTGAATTGCTCTTCCGATTTCTGTCTTAGCGGGCGTGCGTTTAGCTGATTTCGACCTGAGCCGGCTCTGCTCGGCTTTCGCGGCCCTACAGACGTTCTTGATTGTTTCGACTCCCAACTCACATTGGGATTCACGAGTCGCGTCTGTGATCGCATATTCCGGGGACAGCTCCTTTGCTAATGCTTTCCGGAGGCTTGGATAGCCTCTTTTGAGGATTTCGGCTGCGGTCTCTTCGCCCATTTCAATCAAGCGGAAGGTACCGCTGTCCGTGAGAGCGAAGTCGAGCAGGCATGACTGCATCTCCCAGACTTCGGCAGGCTCGTCCGCTATTTCGTCGAGCTGAACATACGCGTCGGTTTCATCCACCGCGCTAACAATCGAGAAGCTACCGTCGGGCCACCGCGCAAAGAATACCGGCATAAACTCTCCTACACAGTCGTTTATAGCAGAAGTAGCAGAAGCAGAAAGGGTTGCGCGGGGCAGCGGGCGGACGTGGGCTTTATTCGCGCGTTCTGGGACACGTCCCGGAGCGCGTGCCAGGAGTAGCCAGCGTCCGCTGGGTTCATCCATCTCCCACCCACAGCCGGTCTGGCGGCTTCTTCCCTTCTTGGGCCTTGGTGCGCGACACGGGTGCCAGGGACGCGTCGTGCCGCCTGGGTGGTATGTCGGGTGGCCGGACGCCGCCTCGGGCGGCCCCGAATGGCGTTCGGAACCCCTACGATCAACAAGGAGTGGTTATCGAATCCCGCCCATGAACTCGCGATTCGTGAGTTCCGCGCGCGGCGGCGCCACTTTCGGGATGTCCGGCACGGTCACCCGGAACCGGACCCGGCCGCGCCCCGCAGACAGATCGGATCGGCGCCAGCCAGCATTGATCGGGTGGCGGGGATCGCTGAGATCATACTGCGGCTGACGTCGCTCAGCCTGACGAAAGAGATCTTTCAAAATGGTCAACACTGTTCACCCTCCAGGGCGGGTGCGAGGCAGGAGGGGCCTCGGGACCGCCCTCCCGGCCACTGCGAAGAAGGACAGCGGCCCGGCCCCAACATTTTGCTCAGCGCTCAACGCTGGACGATCTGAATACCGGCAGCCCGCAGCGTGTTTACCAACACGCGGGCATTGTGCTCGGCCCGGTAGCGCGCGTAGACGTCCGGATCGGCTTCGAGTGCCCGCGCGATGGCCTGTTCCTGTGTAGGTGCAGCGGCAGCGCCCGGCACATACAACGCCGGAAGGCTGGCACCGCGGAACTTGAGGACCACCGCATCGCGCATGGCCTCGGCTTCAATCTGCTTGAACGTTTTACTTTCCACTTCGATTCTCCTTTCGTGATCCAACTGCTATGCCAGCGCCGCCAGTTGTTCGGCCAGCGGACGAAGGTGTTCATGACCGCCGACGAACGCCGTCTCGATGTATGGGCGCATGCCGGTAGCAAGCGTCGCCCGCGTCGTACAGCCCTTGAGCGACCGATGGAATGCTCCACCGGCCAGCCGGTATTCGTTGAGCATGCCTTCGATGACCTGAAGGTGTTCCGCCACCTGCTCGAAGAGCCCATCCACTGCGGCGGCATGCTGCCGAATGGTGGTGGCCACGGCAGCGCGTCGGGCAAGCTGGGCTTCCAGCTTCACGCGGTGTTCGGCATCCTGCAGTTTCTTGAGTTCGGCCTGGCCGAGTTCGATTGCCGCGCGGAGCGAATCGGCGCGCCGCTCCAGTTCCCGTTCTTCCACCTCGAGGGCGACGGCAACATCGGCATCGCCCCCGAAAATCAGTGCGGTGCCAGCAGCCGTGCGCCGCTGACCGCGCTTCTCCACGAGCGCCTGCTCGGCACCAGTCGCTTCACGTTCCAGTTCGCCGATCCGCTCGCGCCACTCGGCGACGGTCGAGGGCGTCTGCATCACAGGCTCATCCGTTCTTGCTTGTTTCGTTCTCATCTGCACTCTTCTCCTTTTCAAAACTGTCCGACAACATGCTCAACACCGTCCGAATCTCGCCCGAGAGAATGGTCTCCATCGCGGCCAAATTCAGCCTGGCCGACATGTTGGCTACCATCTCGCCGGGCATGCCGGTCTCCTCAATGGCGGTGCGGATCTCGGCCGCGACCGCCCCGCAGCAGCGCGTGGGAATGTTCATGCAGGCGTCGCGGATGCGCCTGGACGCGTTGAAGGCGGCGATCTTCACCTCGGCAGCCGGGAGTAGCTCGCCGGAAAGCCGCTTGAGCTGCATGTCCGCGAGGCGCGCCTTTGACACCATGTAGATGGTCCGTGCCCGCAGCAGCTTGCTGCCGTCGCCCTCGGGCGCGATGGTGTTGCGCTCCCACTCGGTGTCGGCCAAGGCGGCATCGATCCGCCCGTCCGGCGAGGTGGAAATGCGGCCTTCGTTGATGGCGCGCTGGACGGCGGAACGGGCCACTCCCCGATGCGCGGTACTTTGCAGAAAGTGCTGTGACGCGCTGTTACGCAGTTACGCATCATTCGCCCGCCCTCAGTCCGATGCCGGTCCAGCCCCGCGTGGGATCGCCGTCGATGCGCCGCAAAAAGGGCTGGCAACCCTTGGAGCGCAGGCGGTCGGCGAAGGCATTGCGGCCGAGCATGTAGCGCTCGCCGTTCTGCTTGGCCCATTCCTCGTACTCCCGCCAGAGCCGCGCCGCACTGATCCAGGCGTCGGCGTGGAGCACGCAGCAATCGGAGACGAAATCCTTGATCGGGTCCATGTCGCGGCGGTACTCGTCGGTGGCCTCGCGGATGACCTCGGGCACGTGGAGCCGTTCCTCGCGCCAGCGCAGCGCGCCTTCCACGGCCCAGGCGAGGATGGCCGGTCCAGAGATGGCGGGATTGCGCAGCGTTGCTTTGACAAATGGCTGGCGCTTCTCCGGCGGGATAGTCTGATCGAACGGGATGCGCAGGATGCGCCGCCACATGGCGGTGTCGTCGTCCTTGACGCGGGGCGCGTGGTTGGCCGCCAGCCACAGCTTGAATACCGGGGTGAACTCGAAGGACTCGTGGTACAGGAAGCGCGCCCGCACGGTGTCGCCGCCGGTGAGCAGCTTGACCAGGCCCTCAGCGAGCTTCTTGCCTTGGTCCACCTCGATGGAGACGACGAAGCGGCGGCCGGCCAGTTCGGCGATGTCGTTGCGGACCGCGCCCGCCTCGCGGCGTTGGACAAACGATTCGAAGTCGGCGGTCTTGGCGTAGTCGCCGAGGGTGGCCTTGAGAGCTTCCAGGAAGGTGCTTTTGCCGGAGGCCGCCGGACCGTGCACGAAGAACAGGACCTCCTCGTCGGTGGCGCCGGTGATGGAGTAGCCGGCGGCTGCTTGCAGGAAGTTCAGCAGGTCGCGGTTACCGCCGGTGGCGTCGTGGAGCGTCTTTTCCCACAACTCGGAGCGGGCCGCGGCGTCATAATGCACGGGGCACAGGCGGCTGAGCAGGTCTTCGCGGCGGTGGGGGCGCAACTCGCCCGTGGTGAGATCGACGACGCCGTTGAGGCAGTTGAGCAGCCAGGGCGAGGCATCGAGTTCGGACTGCCGGACGGGGACGCTGGGCTCGCTGCGGGCCAGCATTACCATGGCGTTGATGGCGCTCCTGGACTCGCTGGCGAGAGCGTGTTTCACCAGTGCCTCGCGCTCATCGGCCTTCAGCTTGGCGGCCGTGCGGTACATCTCTCCGACGGTGCGCTTGGCCAGCAGTTCGATCCCGCCGGTAGCGTCGACTTCCCATCGCGCTCCAGACCACAAGAAGACCTTGCCGGATTCGTGGCAGTAACGGAAATCGCTACCGTGGCGGGAGACCAGCCGGCGGGCGTTGCCGAGGTCGGTGAAGTTGATGGCGCTCTCGACGGCCTGGCTAAGCACTTCTTCGACGGTGCGGGCTCGGGCTTCGCGGCGTTCCTTGCGGCGGTCGCGGTCTTCCTGTTTGCGTTCGGCCTGCCACTGTTCCTGCGCGACATACTCGGGGTCCAGGTGGCGGCGCACATCTTTCCAGCCTTTGCCGTTGCATCCGTTGTGCTGGCACTTGAAGCCGAGCACGCCGTCTTTACTCTCGAAGATGGCGGCGCTACCGCCGGTGTGGCTATTGTCGAAAGGGCAGGCGGCAAGCGTCCAGCGGCGGCCACCGCGATATGCGGATGGGCACTTCTCGACGACGATGCCGACCTTGGCCATCCACGCCTCCATGTCGAACTCGAACATCTTCATGGTGGCTTCGGTCGCAGTGGCGCGGCGGGTTTCAGCAGCCTCGGCTGCCAGTTGTTCGAGCAGTTCGATGGAAACCGGTGTGACGGACTCGGGCACCTCGAGCATGCGGGAAAGCCGGTAGGGGCGGTCGGGCGTGTGGTCGCCTTTGCGGGCGAACGTGCCGTAGGCTTTCGAGATGCGGGCTGCGTTGAACACGGTCTCGTCGATGTGGACCGTATCGCTGGAGAATTTACCGGACAGCGCCTTGAGAGCCCGGCTGATCAGGCTGGTGGAGGCGTCGTTGTTCGCGAGATCGGGCAGGCGGCAGAGGAGATGGAAGCCGTTGCCGGAAAGGCTCAATACCGGCTCGGGCCACTGGCGGCTGCGCAGATGTTCACGGACCTTTTCGGCCACACCTAGGGCGGCCTGGAGTTCGGAACGGCTGCTGGAGATGCCGGCGGGACGGACGGGATCGCAGTCCACTAGCATCCAGCGGCGCTCCAATATGTCGGAATCGCTGGTGGTAGTCTCTGCGAAGGCCTTCACGCGATTGCTGGCGCGAGCGAGCAGATCGGGCTTGACCGGGTTCAGGGTGACGTAGACTCCCGGCCCTTTTCCATCCATCTCGCGGATCGCCTCGACCAGCGCGGCCGGATCGTTGAAGTAGCCCGAGATGGTGCGGTTCCGCCCCGCCTTGGGAACGCGCAGTTCTACCACGTCGCCGGGACGGAACATGATGGCGACAGCCTGCGCGGCTTCTTTGTGCGCCTTCACACCGCTGTTTTCCGTGGGGACCGGCGCCGCGCTCATCCAAACGTCTCCATGTTGCGGTTCGTCCACAACTCGAAGATGTCTTCGAAGTCATCGGCATCGTCGTCATCGTCGGCAGGCGCATCGGCTTCGATGTGTTGGGTTTGCTGTTCGGTATCGGGAACGTGCTGCCCTTCCTCAGCCGGATTCTCGGCTTTCTCTTCTCGGTACCGCCGCCAGGCTTCAAGACTGTAGATGCTCACAGCGAACCTCCAGTCCTGCCGTGAACCACCACCGGAGAGAGCAATTCCGAGACGGAAACCAGGTAACAGCGGCGCGTGCCCCACGCCCGCAGCTTGCCGCTGCGGATGTCGCGCCAGATGGTACGCTCCGTCTTTCGGGCGATACTGGCTCCCTCCTTCACGTTGACCAAATCACTGGGGATGGTCGGAACCACTTCCGCGAAGTACCTGCGCTTCATGCAGCCTCCCTGTCTGCTTCGGGTTGAACTTGGCGGGTATCTGCCGCTGCGGACCAGCCCTGGAGTGTCGTGAAGAAACCGGTGACGTTCTCAACCATTTGGCGCGCGTCTTCGGCCGTCAACTGGCGCGAAGAGCGCGGCTGCCAAAACCGGATCGTTTCTTCTAACAGCGGCAACCGCACCATACTGACCTTCAGTGTGGGCTATTGACTCTAACGTAGAAAGCTGTAGACTATAAATTGAGATGTCAACACAGGATTGGGACCTCGGCGGATTGACCGATATCAATGGCAACCTGGGCAAACCCGTGCCGTCCGGCCAGGTTCTCGTGCCGGGAAAGATCGAGTTGGATGGCGATGCCATTCGCTGGGAATTAGGGGGACCGGCGCGATGGCAGGAAGTTTCGCGATCCACCCTGAACGAGTTCGTGAAACTGTGGGATCTGGATTCGGCGGCCATCCTGAGGTTTGCGAAGAAGTGGGGCGTCCTGGCGATGCAGCCCATTCGTGCGAAGGAGACGCCGGTCTACCGGCCGTGCGGCGAGTCCATGACGGAGGGAGCCGATCCGGTCAGCGCCTGGAATTACTTCTCCCGCCGCGCATGCGCGGTCCTCAACATCGCGGCTGCGCTGAGGCAGGAAAAGCTTGGAGATCTCGCCGACTGGGGAATCATCGCTTCCATCGAAGACACGCCGGAATCATACAAGGTAGCTATTGAACAGCACCGGTACGGCATGGGGTGGTATCTGTTCCCGAAGCCCATGCCGAACCGCAATCCGGTGGACCAGGGCAGGCAGGTGATCGCGACCGAAGTCGGCTCGTGGTTGAGCTTCTGGCGGGCCCGGCGTATGCAGGGCCTGTCGGACTTCGCGGTGGAGTGGAATCCGAACAGCGCACGATGGGAGCTACAGGTCGATTATCACGGCTTCCTGTTCGCGGCGCTGGGTCTGCAACTCGGCCTGAGCCTCGCTGGGGCAGAGAGCCTCTACACATGTTCCGGGTGCGGCTTCCCATATGTTCGGGAACTGAAGCGGCCGAAACCGGGGACGGCGAACTACTGCCCGAAGTGCAGCCAGAAAGGAGTTGCCCAGCGGCGGGCCGTGGATGCCTACCGCGAAAAGAAAGCCGAGGCGATCCGGCTCGAGGCGAAGGGCACACCTGTGGACGAGATCGCGCGGAAGCTGAGCACGCCCCTGTCCCGGATCAGGAAGTGGCTGGGCAAAGAAAGCCCGACGGGAAAGAAGCAGCGGAAACGTGGGAGGTGAAATGAAGAAAAGATCAGACGTCCAAATCGATACTGGATCGGCCGCCAGCGTTTGCCATCCTGCCGTGATTTACGCCCGCGTCAGCAGCAAGGATCAGGAGAAGGAGGGCTACTCGATTCCGTCCCAACTGGAACTGCTGCGCGGGTATGCCGGCGCTCACGGCTTCGACGTGTTCAAGGAGTTCACCGACGTGGAGACGGCGAAGGCGGTGGGCCGCACCAGCTTCGGCGAAATGATCGCTCTTCTGGAGAAGTCAAAGACGTGCCGGACCGTCCTGGTGGAGAAGACCGACCGCCTCTACCGAAATCTGAAGGACTGGGTGACCATCGAAGACCTCGGGCTTGAGATCCACTTTGTGAAGGAGAACGTCATCCTGGCACCTGACTCCCGCTCCTCGGAGAAGTTCATGCACGGCATCAAAGTGCTGATGGCGAAGAACTACATCGACAATCTGTCTGAGGAGACGCGGAAGGGCATGCTGGAGAAGGCACGGCAGGGGATCTGGCCGTCCTTCGCGCCGCTGGGCTACATCAACGTCGACGGCACGAACGGCAAGCGGACCATTATCCCCGACAGCAATCTGGCACCGGTCATCACCAGGATGTTCGAGCAGTACGCCACCGGCAAATTCTCGCTGAAGCAGATGGCCAAGACAGCGCGCGCAGACGGACTGGCTTATCGGAAGAGCGGTGAGATGGTGCCCACCTCCACGGTGCACAAGATCCTGCGCAACCGGATCTACTCCGGCGACTTCGATTTTGACGGCACGATGTACCACGGAGCCTACGAGCCGGTTGTCTCCCACGAGCTATGGGATCAGGTCCAGGCGATCCTCGACGGGCGCGGTGCCAAGAAGACCCGCAAGACGAAAGAGCAGTTTGCGTTCAGCGGCCTGATCACCTGCGGGCACTGCGGATGCGCCATGGTGGGCGAGATCAAGAAAGGCCGCTACATCTACTACCACTGCACCGGCTTCAAGGGAAAGTGCCCGGAGCCATACACGCGCGAGGAAGTGCTGGAGGAGAGGTTCACCGGCTTGCTGAAGGGCATCGCGTTCGGCGACGAGACGCTGTCTTGGGTGCGGCAGGCGCTCCGGGAAAGCCACCGCGACGAACGCCAGTTCCACGACGACGCCATTGCCAAGCTCCAGCGCGAACATCGCCGCCTCCAGGACCGCATCGACGCCATGTACGAGGACAAACTGGACGGCAGGATCGCCAACGACTTCTTCGACACCAAGGCCGCTGAGATGCGAGCGGCGCAGGCGGCCATAATTCGCGACTTGGGGGCGCACCAGACCGCCAACCGCAGCTATATCGAGGAAGGCGTCCAACTCCTGGAACTGGCGCACAACGCGCACGCACTGTTCGAGAGTCAGCCCGCAACGGCAAAACGCAAACTCCTGGATTTTGTACTGTCGAACTGCACCTGGAAAGGCGGCGAACTGACCGCGAAATATCGGCAACCCTTTGACGTGTTGGCAGTTGCGGTCGCGTCGGAACAACAGCGAGTGGGAGGGGGAATGGCGGATACGGCCAGAATTGATATCTGGCTCCCCAAAAACATCGGTATAAAACGACCTCTCCTGTACTTTCTTCATGTTGCAGTCAGGCGGTTTGAGTATTCGAGTCCTCAGAATGGACCGACCTATTCCGCCGCGAGATCCGGCACGGAGGGCCGGAGCCCACATCTCATCCAGGAATATGGCGGGCGTCCTCCGGGAAAGGCGGCTTCCCCTCGTTCCAATGGAATCAGGGCTGCCCATCATTGCCTGCGCTAGGTTCCAAGACTGCTACTCAATCGCAAAACAGTACATCCGATAACGGCCCAGGTTCTTCAGATTGACCTTTGAGGTTTGATACCGTTGATTAGTGTCTTCATGAACCTCATCGAGGATTGACATAAAGGCATATTCGCCAGGTAACAGCGGCAGCACCTTAGGCGTGATTTTGGCAGTATGGTCGTCATACTGGCTAACGTCCACAGTCAGCAAGGGCGAACTCTCCTTGTTTCGCGTGTAGACCACGGTCGTCTTGACGTCCATAGTCACGTACTGCCTGGCCTTGCCCTTTTTTACGACGAGAAGCCGAAGCGCTTCAGTTGGAGCAAACCCAGCAAGAGTCCCATCCGACCAAGAATTCTCTGAGTGGATGAGGAACCCCTGAACGTCGCCCGCCTTCAGCCGCACTGAGGACTGGTCCCCAGGCAATTCAACCAGCATAGTTGAGCTAGCAACGCCAAACCCGGCTTTTAGGGGGTTAGATCCTTTTGCCTGGGAGGTCCCAACGGACGATTCCAGAGGAATCTCGCCGCGGGCCGAAATGGCAGAGATGCTGGTTATCTTGATCTGCTGAGCGTGGAGCACGAGGGCCAGTGTCAACGAAGCACCCGCCCGCAACAGAAAACCCGTCGAAAGTTTCACAATGTTCTCCTGTTCATGCCGTGAATGGGATCGTATGCATCTTGGGTGAGCCGGAGTGTGACAGGCGTGCACGATCTGCTCCGTGTTTCAGTTTCGTCGCCGACACTCGCGCTTGGGCCCTTCTCTTGAGCCAGGCTGGCCCGGCGAAGCAGCGGTATGGCTTCGATGATGGCCATAGGGTCATGGGACAAGAACGATTCTGCGAATGCGCAGATTGCTGGAGTCCAGCACATACAGCGCCCCATCAGGCCCGATGGCCAGATTCGTCGGACAGCTCAGCTGCGCTTGATTGGGGGCCCCATTGTCACCGGAGAAACCTGCCACACCAGTGCCGGCGACCGGGATCATCGTCAGCGTGCCCAATGAGATCATGCTGATCTGCTGATTCAAACAGTCACTAAAGAACACGTTGCCGGTAGCGTCCGTGGCGATTCCAGTTGCGAGGCCTATTGCCACCTGTGAAGCCGGCCCTCCGCTCGCAGTAAAACCGTTCGAGCCGTTGCCAGCGAATGTCGAGATGGTGCCGTTCTTGTCTACCTCGCGGATTCGGTAGTTCAATTCGTCCGCGATGTACAGAAGGCTGGCGCTGCCGGCGACCCCAGATGGCGCATACAAGCAGGCTTGCGGCGCCGGGCCTCCGTCGCCTCGAAATCCACCGCCGGTACATGACGGGTCGCCCGCAATGGTGGTGATATTCCCATTGGTGTCGATCCGCCTCACGGTCAAAGCCGTAACCACGAAAACGTTTCCCTGGCTGTCCACCGAAACGTTCTTCAACTCCCGGAATGCCGCGCTCGTGGCAGGGCCGCCGTCGCCACTGTCAGCGTATTGCCCATTGCCTGCAAAGGTCGTAATCGTGCCGTGTATATCCACCTTCCGGATCCTGGCGTTCGAATAGTCTGCTATGTAGATGTTTCCAGCTTGATCCACGGCTACGCCCAGTGGGGAATGCAGCTGCGCGGATGTTGCGGGACCGCCATCGCCGCTGAAGCCGGCAGTGCCATTTCCTGCAACGACGGTGACTGTGCCTGAGGTTGAAATCCGCTTAATCGTGTTGTTGTCGCCGTAGTAAACGTTGCGAGCGGAATCCACGGCCAGTCCTTGGGCAAGAGCGCTCAGCCCGGAACCCACAGTGCCTATCCCAGACGCGGCGGGTGCCACGAAATGGACAACCCCGCTCCAGCTTAGCCCGGTGTGACCGTTGTCATCGTTCCCGGTGAGCTGCCAAGTTGCATCCCACGGCGGATTGCAGCCGCAGGTTGCTATGAAATTTCCCAGCAATTGCCCCTTCGCAGCCAACCGGGTCGACCCAAACCAGCTTGCGATCGAACTCGTGTAGTCGATGCCATTCCAAATCAGTTTTGTGAACGTCACACCGACGCCGCCGTTCTCCTGCAAGGCCACCGAATAATACCACTTGCCGTCGGGCGATTGATTCACTGTACTCGGTGTGAACGTGTACTGCACGTTCGCCGTGCCTGTCGTTGTGCCCGATCCTGAACCAATCGCAAGATTCACTGGTTGGCTCATGACGCCATTGAAATTGATTACGAGCGGCAGCGAGGAGCCAGATGGCAGAGAGCTGGGAAGTTGAATATTGAACTGCGCCAAGCCGATTCCGCCCGGCGTTAGGCCAGCAAAGCCCACCGTCGCATTCACACCTCCGATCGTGGCCGTGGGTGTCACCTTGGCGGTAGCCGGGGGGCTCGTTGGACTAGGGGCGTCGGTTGCAGGGACCACAGTAAGATCGCCGATGCCCGTGCCGTAAACGACGACGTATTCTCCCGCAACGGCAGGATCGGCCGGAGTCACCAATTGGTTATCAGTGGCGTGGACAATGATCGGATCGAACACTCCGGGCGAACGCTGATACGTGAACACGGACGGCGCATAGGGCGTCAGCGTGACGTTCATCGGCGAACTCGCAACACCGCTGTGTGTGACTACAACCGAAGCTTGGCCCTGAAGAGGAGACTCAAAGGGAACCTGGAAATTGATCTGGCTGGAGTCGGCATACCAGAGCGGTGCGCTCACCCCATTGACGGCGACCTGCGTGTTGCCAAGGGTTCGCGGCAGAGGCGCGGAAGTCGCCGGTGACGGGCCATCGGCCAAGGATGTGCCGTACAATGACGCCACCGAACCACGGGCGATTCCCGGACTGGATCCGGCTGCGCTCACAATACCGCCGCTACTAATCGAGGGATTCCCCTGGGCTGGCGTCACCGTGAAGATCACCGGTATCGTCACGGCGGGGCTTGAAGCTGCCGCCAAAATCATCACGTTGGCGTTGTACGTGCCTGTTGACATGCCAGCCGCCGATGCGGTCACGTTAACCGCTCCCGAATTCGTTCCGCTTGCAGGCGTCACCGAGAGCCAAGTCGCTGTCGCAATGGCGTTCCACTGGAGGGTGCCACCACCAGCATTGGTCACCGCAATTGCTTGGCTGCCCGACGCCTGCCCAGTCGCAGCGGAGAGCGTGATACCGCTCTTGTCCACACCGACCTTCGGTAACGGTATTGACGGGTTCGAGATTACCTGCGAAAGGCGATTGCCCGCGGAGTCGTAGGTATACGAAACAGTTGTGCCGTCAGGATATGTAACCCGAGCCAAGCGGTTCAGCGCATCATAGTTGTAGCCCACTTGTGCCGCCAAGTGGATCGTCAGAGCCACTGCCACGACGCACAGCTTGCACGATACACCCATCAATGGCCTCCCATCGCTTGAGCCGGACCACTTATGCATCCGGCGATCACATCGTTCGACTTGCCACTAAGCAATTGGTTCGTACCATAAAGATTGAACGGGGCGTCGTACAACTGTGTCCCGCCGAGATTACTCTTCAGACCGCCGACGACGCCCACAATATCTGAGCCGGCTGTTACGCAGTTGGCGGCGGATTTGACAGTGGTGCTCTTCACGGTGTTTTGGATGACAAAGTTTGCATTATCGACTTGGCTGGTGACAACTCCCTTGCAAGCGTCGGAATCGATACCGAGTGAGCCGGTACAGAAGAACAGATCTACGACCCCCTGAGCCGCATTAACTGTTGCATCCACCACTTGTTGTTGCGCTGTCGCATAAGCATCATTCTCGGCCGCACTGACTTCCGCGTCGGCTTGCGCCTGAGCCATTTGTACCCGCAACGCAGTTGTGTTGCTAGTAGTCACGACCGGGGTGGGCGTGGAAGATGGTAAGGGTCCAAGGAGGCTCGTTGGAGTTGAGTACGACACCGGAGACGCGATTAGGCCGGACGGATCAACGCCTCCTAGCGGAGACTGGCTCGCATATATGTACGGGCTCACAGCGCCCTGCTTGAAATACACTGGATCAAGGCCGGAAAACCTGCCGAGACGCGAATCGTAGATGCGGTACGACATCACTGAGTACGGTCCGGTGCTGGGAACTGAAAAGCCTCCAAGGAACGTGAATGGGTTAGCTACCTGTTCGGTGGACGACGGCAGTCTTTGGCCAAAAGAATCATAGCGATAGCTGTTCTTCAGGGATCCCGTAGAATCCACAAGGGCCACTGTGGAACGCTGAAGATTGTGGAAATAGAAGTAGGTCTGGCTTCCCGATATCTGAGAAAGGAGGTCCCGTGGCCCATAGACATAAGCGATTTGCACACCGCCGGCAGCATCCAGTTCGGCTAGAATCCGATTTCCTAGACCGATGGGGTCAACCAAGTACCGATGCGGCGCGCCCGCGCTATCCAATTCGGCGAGCCGCCCGTCACCAAAATATTTCATCGTCGCATTCACGGAAGGACCAGAGATGCTTGTCGCGCGATTGCTCAAATCGTAGGTGAACACTGTCGGTCCACCGAATCCGGGTTGAACCGTGAGATTCCCATTCTTGTCGGATACTGGAGAGCCATACGTGGAACTCACGAGCTCATTTGCGTCATTGTAGGCGTAGGCCGTGCTCTCCGAGGCGAACCCCGGCGCGGCTAAGCCGGAAATGTTGCTAGAGGCTGGGTTCCCGTTCGGCAACCATGCAGTAGTTTCTGAATAGAGTGTGGTACCCCCAGTGCCGTGCTGGATAGTGAGAGTCTGCCCGACGGAGTTATAAGTGTACTGGCTCGTGAGTCCGTTCGGGTACGTGACTCCGGAGATCCTTCCGGCCCTGTCGTAGGAATACGACGCAGCCATGGAGTTCCAATCAGTTGCCTTCGAAATCCTATTGTCTGCATCATAAGTGTATTGGACCGTTTTGCTTCCTGGAAACTGAATGGCCGTGCGGTTGGAACCAGCATCATAGGTAAAGGCGAGTGCGGCACTGGCTGGGTTGGTGTAGCTCTGGAGGCGATTCAAGTCGTCGTAGGAATAGGTGGATGTGCCGACGAGATCCACCATCTTTATCCGATTGCCATTTACGTCATAGGCAAACTGGACGGAGCCGCCTGTTGAATACGTGATTTTAATTGGCCTCCGATCCGCGTCGTACTGGTAAGCCTTCGAGTTTCCATTCCCATCCGTCGTCTGCGTGAGGTTTCCGACGCTGTCATACTGATTCTTCGTGGCGTTTCCAAGTGGGTCCGTCGTCGTTAGGAGCCGGTTCATGCCGTCGTAGGCGAACTGCGTGACCTTCCCGCGAGAATCGGTGATTTGAGTCCTGTTCCCCACTTTGTCGTACTGGAAAGTGACCTGACCGCCGGCGGCATCGACAATCGACGCTTGCCGGCCGGCGGCGTCGTAAGAATAGGTCGTGACGGTCCCGACAGCGTCGGTCTTCTTGACGACGTGGCTGGCGGCGTCGTACCAGGTCGCCGTCTGGTTTCCCAGTGCATCCTTTACCGAGATCTGGCGGTTGAGCGAATCGTACCCGTAGGCCGTTACGTTGCTGAGCGGATCCGTCACCTGGATTCGATTGCCCGCGGCGTCGTACGCATAGCTCGTGGTATTCCCGAGCGGGTCCGTTGTGCCGGTCGGCCGATTCTCAGAATCGTAACTGTATCGAGTCGTGTTCCCCCTCTGGTCGCTGACGGATGCGAGGTTCCGAAGCTTGTCGTAGGTGTTGCTAACCTTGTTGCCAAGGGCGTCCGTCGTCGTGACCAGCTTTTGATTGCCGTCGTAAGCGTAAGCAGTCACCTTGCCACGAGGATCTGTCACCTTGGTCCTGTTGTTGTTTCCGTCGTAGGCATACTGCGTCTTGTTTCCAAGTGCATCCGTCACGCTCACAATGTTGCTGTTCGCGTCGTACGCCGTGTTGGTCGTGAATCCATTGGCGTCGGTCGTCGAAGTTCGCCTTCCAAGAGCGTCGTAGGCGTATGCTGTCTTGTTGCCCAGCGGATCGAGCACCTGGGTCAGGTTGCCAGTGGCGTCATAGGTGTACTGGATAGTTCGCCCGAGAGCGTCGGTTTTGGACGTGAGTTGCCCGTAGGAATTGTAGGCGTAAGCCGTCTTGTTGCCCAGCGGATCGACGCTTGTGACCAGATTCCCCTTGGAGTCGTAAGCGAAGGTTGCCTGATTTCCGAGTGCATCGGTGCGGGTTAAGGGATTGCTTTGCGCATCATAGGCGGCGGCCTGGGTGTTCGACTGCGCGTCCGTGGCGGCGATGAGGTTTCCGTTCGGATCGTAGCTCAGCCGGGTTGTGTTGCCATTGCGGTCCTGGACGGAGATACGATTCCCCAAGGAATCGTATTGATATTGATCGTTCTTTCCGAAAGTATCCGTGGCGCGGAGCAGTTCAAAGTTGGAATCGTGCAGATGTGAACTGACCTTGCCGTTCGGATCGGTAATGGTGGTGATGAGGGTGTTCGCGTCATACGCATATGTCCAGCGATTGCCCAAGCCGTCTGCTTGGGTGCTCACACGGCCGGAACCGTCGTACGTGTTCGTCAGGAAAGTGTTGCCCACAGGATCGACGGCCGTGAGCATTTCGTGAGAGCCGTCGTACGTGTATGCGAAGGTTCCGCCGTTGGCGTCCTTGAACGAGATCAGGTTGCCGGCCCCATCATACTGGTATTGCAGAGAGAGGCCAGCAGGACCGAGAAGTTGGGTGATCCGGCCCGCAGGATCGGCGGAGACGGCGAACTGGCGTCCCACGGTATCAGTGATCGCAGTCAGGATTCCGTTCGAATACGTGAGCTGGATCGTGGTGCCGTTGCGATCCGAAACGGCTGTTAGCTGGCCGCTAGAGAAGCGGTACGAGAACTGATTCTTTGTCGTCAGGACAAAGACGCCGGAAGAGGGTGACTGGAGCGTGCTGTAAACACTGTTGAAACGGGAGACGTAGCCGCCACCGGCGGGATCAAAGATCAGCAACTGGCCGTCAGGTGTGCGAATGGTGATCGAACTGTCCGAATTCTGGACGAACGAAGCCATATAGGAATGGGTCCATCCCGCGCCCATCGGCCCAGGCGTCCCGTCTTGCGAGTTGTAGGTCCGCGTAAACACAAACGGCATTCCGCGGCCAACGATCGTGAGATCCGTATGCTGGTAAGTGTAGTTGCCGGTGGCGGTGTTAATCGGGTCGCCATTGCAGCCGGAGGTGGTCGTATTGCTTTGGCACGTCGGAATGCTGGCGGGAGTTGGTTGATAGAGAGTGAACGTTCCGGACGAGGATTTCTTGCTGGAGCTATCAATTGCCCAGGCCGTGTAGATGCCGGTCGCGCTCGATGCCTGAGTCGTAAAGGGGAAATTGAAGGTCCCATCCGAGCCGACGGTGGTTTGTCCTACAGCATTGCCCGAGGCCCCAGGCGGCTGCACGTAAACCGTTGCCTGGCCGGGGGCCAGTGCGCTGCCGTAGATCTTGAAAGTGCTGCCTGGCGTGTTTCGAGATGGGTCCACGCTGACACTCGGCGTGCCAGACGACGCGCTTGGCCCGGTAGCTGAGACGGCCACACTGGCTAGTTGCGCACCCTGTCTGCCACCTGTGTAATCCCACAAGTAGAATGTGTAATGTTGCGGAAGCGCCTGCAACCAGGGAATGGGCTGTGTGCCGCTAGCTCCGGTGACAGGGTTCACCACCTTCTGATTCCCGAGCGCATCAGTTACCGTGATCAGCCCGGAGGTCGTGTTTTGAAGTGTCCAAGGAAGGGAAATCGCACAGGTTCCGCCCACCGCGGTGACCTGGCAGGTCGTAGGGCTGGCTTTGAGTGTGCCAGAAGTTGGACCGGTTGGCCCAGGCACCGACACGTTCACTGAGGCCATCGCGGCGCCCTGGCTGCCGCTGGAGTAGTCGTAGAGGTTGAAGGTGTAGTGCTGGGGCAGAGCCTGAATCCAGTTCAGAGACTGGCTGCCGCTCAGACCGCTGAACAGAAACTGCGTCACGCCGGTGTTGTCCGTGACCCACACTTGGGCTGCCGTGGCACCCGAGGAAGACCAGCTCAAGGTCAATGTGCAAGTCCCGCCCGGCGTAGCCACGGTGCACGGGTTGGGACTGGCGCTGATCGTGCCGGAATGGGAGCCCGTGGGCGCAGGCACAGAGACAGTCACCGAAGACAGCAGCGCGCCCTGGCTGCCGCTAGAGTAATCGTAAAGACTGAAGGTGTAGCGCTGCGGCAAGGCCTGAATCCAGTTCAGGGATTGGCTGCCACTCAGGCCGCTGAACAGGAACTGGGTGACACCGGTGTTGTCCGTGACCCACACCTGCGCCGCAGTTGCCGCTGATGAAGACCAGCTCAGGGTCAACGTGCAGGTTCCGCCCGGCGTGGTGACCGTGCACGGGTTGGGACTGGCGCTGATCGTACCGGTATGGGAGCCTGTGGGCGCCGGCACCGATACGTTCACTGAGGAAAGCAAGGCGCCCTGGGTGCCGCCGGAGTAGTCGTAGAGGTTGAAGGTGTAGTGCTGTGGCAGGGCCTGAATCCAGTTGAGGGACTGGCTGCCGCTCAGACCGCTGAACAGGAACTGGGTAACGCCGGTGTTGTCCGTGACCCATACTTGGGCTGCCGTCGCACCCGACGAAGACCAGTTCAGGGTCAACGTGCAAGTACCGCCTGGCGTGGTCACTGTGCAGGGGTTGGGGCTGGCGCTGATCGTGCCGGTATGAGCGGTCGGTGCCGGCACTGACACGTTCAGCGACGATAGCAATGCCCCCCGGCTGCCGCTGGAATAGTCGTATAGGTTGAAGGTGTAGTGCTGCGGCAACGCTTGAATCCAGTTCAACGATTGGCTGCCACTCAGACCGCTGAAGAGAAACTGCGTCACGCCGGTGTTGTCCGTGACCCACACCTGCGCCGTCGTCGCGCCTGATGTAGACCAGCTCAACGTCAAGGTGCAGGTCCCGCCCTGCGTAGTCACCGTGCACGGGTTGGGACTGGCGCTGATGGTACCGGTATGGCCACCCGTGGGTGCGGGCACCGAGACATTGACCGAAGACAGCAAGGCGCCCTGACTGCCGCTGGAGTAATCGTAAAGATTGAAGGTGTAGTGTTGCGGCAACGCCTGAATCCAGTTCAAGGACTGGCTGCCGCTCAGACCAGTGAACAGGAACTGCGTCACGCCGGTGTTGTCCGTGACCCACACTTGGGCTGCCGTGGCGCCAGACGTGGACCAACTAAGCGTCAATGTGCAAGTCCCACCCGGTGTGGTCACCGTGCAGGGGTTGGGACTGGCGCTGATCGTGCCGGTATGGGAGCCGGAGGGCGCAGGCACAGAGACATTGACCGAAGACAACGCGGCGCCCTGGCTGCCGCTAGAGTAATCGTAGAGGTTGAAAGTGTAGTGCTGCGGCAAGGCCTGAATCCAGTTCAAGGACTGGCTGCCGTTCAGACCGCTGAACAGGAACTGCGTGACTCCGGTGTTGTCGGTCACCCACACCTGAGCCGCAGTCGCCCCCGACGTGGACCAGTTTAGGGTCAACGTGCAGGTCCCCCCTGGCGTGGCAACCGTGCACGGGTTGGGACTCGCACTGATGGTCCCGGTATGGCCACCCGTTGGCGCGGGCACCGAGACGTTCACCGAGGCCAACACGCTGCCCTGACTGCCGCTGGAATAGTCGTAGAGGTTGAACGTGTAATGCTGGGGGAGAGCCTGAATCCAGTTCAAAGATTGACTGCCATTGAGACCTGTGAACAAGTACTGCGTGACGCCGGTGTTATCTGTCACCCAGACCTGGGCTGCTGTAGCCCCCGAGGTTGACCAAGTCAACGTCAGGGTGCACGTTCCTCCGGGCGTAGTCACCGTACAGGGGTTGGGATTGGCGCTAATCGTCCCGGTATGGGAACTGGGTGCAGGCACCGACACACTCACCGAAGCCAGCAGCGCCCCTTGGCTGCCGCTCGAATAATCGTACAGGTTGAACGTGTAGTGCTGGGGCAGGGCCTGAATCCAGTTCAACGACTGGCTCCCGTTGAGACCGGTGAACAGGTACTGCGTGACGCCGGTATTGTCCGTTACCCACACCTGAGCTGCGGTGGCGCCCGAGGTAGACCACGTCAACGTCAACGTGCAGGTTCCGCCTGGCGTTGTAACGGTGCATGGATTGGGACTGGCGCTAATCGTTCCGGTACGGGAGGTGGGCGCAGGCACCGACACATTCACCGAAGCCAGCAGCGCCCCCTGGCTGCCGCTCGAATAATCGTACAGGTTGAACGTGTAGTGCTGGGGCAGAGCCTGAATCCAATTCAGAGACTGGCTCCCGTTGAGACCGGTGAATAGGTACTGCGTGACGCCGGTATTGTCTGTTACCCACACCTGGGCTGCTGTAGCCCCTGAAGTAGACCAGGTTAGAGACAACGTGCAGGTTCCACCCGGTGTGGTCACCGTGCAGGGGTTGGGACTGGCGCTCATCGTCCCGGTATGGGAGCTGGGCGCTGGTACCGAAACGTTCACCGAGCCCAACGATGCGCCTTGGCTGCCGCTGGAGTAGTCGTAGAGGGTGAAGGTGTAATGCTGGGGCAGAGCCTGAATCCAGTTCAGGGATTGGCTGCCGCTCAGTCCGCTGAACAGGAACTGCGTGACTCCGGTATTATCGGTGACCCACACCTGGGCCGCGGTCGCACCCGATGTGGACCAGTTCAGGGTGAGTGTGCAAGTCCCGCCCGGCGTCGTCACCGTGCACGGGTTGGGGCTGGCGCTGATTGTGCCGGTATGAGCAGTAGGCGCGGGTACGGAGACACTCACTGAAGCCAGCAGCGCCCCTTGGCTGCCGCTCGAATAGTCGTACAGGTTGAACGTGTAGTGCTGGGGCAGAGCTTGAATCCAGTTCAAGGACTGGCTGCCGTTGAGACCCGTAAACAGGTACTGCGTGACGCCAGTGTTGTCCGTCACCCACACTTGGGCTGCCGTTGCGCCTGAGGTAGAC
>Ga0182016_10000275_pt1 | contig 64561 bp, 56 predicted proteins | sample 712S2MmetaG_FD_120491 | JGI IMG/M metagenome (GOLD analysis project Ga0182016, IMG submission 120491) | Permafrost microbial communities from Stordalen Mire, Sweden - 712S2M metaG | ecosystem: Environmental > Terrestrial > Soil > Wetlands > Permafrost | place: Sweden: Stordalen | collected...
ACAGAGAACAGAGAACAGAGAACAGAGAACAGAGAACAGAGAACAGAGAACAGAGAACAGAGAACAGAGAACAGAGAACAGAGAACAGAGAACAGAGAACAGAGAACAGAGAACAGAGAACAGGGAACAGTCATCAGCTGGTGGAGTTTAGCTTGATCAGGGCCTTGAAGAGGGCTATGGCTTCTGAAAGTTTGATGGCTGGCGGGGTTTCTGCGCCTTTCCTTTTTCCCGGTGCGTGAGGGCTGCGCTTGCGGGGCGGGTCTGGTGACATTCGCTGTGCGCCTACGGCGGCGATGTTTTTTGCGATGCATCCCTCAGGGGCTGAAGCCCTGCCTGTTCGGGATGGTTTTTCGGCACGGCTGAAGCCATGCCCTGATACGAGGCTCTCTTTTTCAGAATGGCCGATGCCGTGGTCCGATACAAGGGTTTCATCTTCGGTACAGCTGGGACCGTTCCCTGTTACGAGGCGCTCTTTTTCAGAAGGGCTGATGCCGTGGTCTGATACGAGGGGTTCATTTTCGGGATGGCTCTGCTCTGACACTTCGTGCGCTGACGCGAGGCTTTCTGTGAGGCCATTTCCGGTTATTTCAACACTTTCCTGCGCTGCTTCCGCTGGGAGTTCCAGGTCGTTGCCGGCTTCCTCCTGCTGGTCGTCTTCTTCATCGTCGCCCAGGTCTGCCTGGCTCTCGAACCATTCCTTTTCCTCTTTAGTTGGTTCGCAGTCGTTGCAGCTGAAGCGTTGGCCGCAGTTGGAGCAGTTGTCATGGTCGGCTTTGTCGCCAACTTCCCGGATACAGAGTGGAATGGCCAGTCCCTCTCCTTCGCTGGGGTTGGCGAAGAAGAGCTCGCTATCGGTGGTGTCCTCGGATTCGTCCTTGATGTGCTGGGAGGCGATCTGGATTCCGTAGAGCATGATGCCTGCCTCTTTGGCGTCGATTTGCCTGGCGAGCAGGGCCTGGGTGATCTGGTGAACGGCTAACTGGACGGCGGCGTGCCCTTCGGCGATGGGGAGGAGGAGATCGTCGCGGGAACTGGTGCGAGTGATGCTGTGTGCCCTGGAGTGGAAATAGCAGAAGCAGTTGCGGCGCATGGCCGGAGACTTGCACCGGAGGCCGTTGGGCTTGATGTGTTGACAAGCGCGATACATGGGACCCCTCCCCCTACCCGACTTCGGGTTAAGTGGTTTGTTATGAGTTGTGTGTACCCTTGATCATTGGCTGTAGGCTGATGAAAACAAAGGGGTTGCTGATTAAAATCAACAAAAATAAAGAGTTACGGGCGCGACTGCACTGGTTGGGGTGCAAAACGCGCTGCCGTGGGCGGAAAGGTGCCGGAAAACGGAGGCGGCCCGGGATCGCAGGCTGATGGTCAGCGAGCGATTCCGGGCCGCGGGTTTTTCGAGAGGATTTTCTGCCTCAATTTGAATTTAGCGCGAAAGGGGGAAATTGCATGCAAAGGGAAAGCGGAGTTGTTGCAGTATTTTTCGCCCGCCGAAGCGGGCTTTTGGCGCGGCTGGCTATTCGGTGCCGGGGAGGAGCGGCAGGGTGAGGTTTTCGGCGGGGGCGGGGCGGCTGCGGGGGGCTTTTTTGAAGGTGGCATCGCGGCGGTGGGCGGGGTAGTCGGGTTGCTTGCTGTCGAGAATCTGCTGAATTGTAAGGATTTGCAGGCGCGGGTACGTGCTGCCGTCAGAGGATTTGTAGAAGCCGGCTTCGGCGGCCTCTTTTTTCATTGGCTTGGTGGGCTCGTCGAATGTCAGGAAGACGCCGATCTCGGCCTTTTCGCGCGATAGAACTCCAACAAGGTCGCGGACTTGTGGAACGCTGACGCCGCCGGCCTTGACGGAAAAGATAATCTGCTTCGATTTGCCGCTGTCGTCGTCGTGGAAATAGAGGCGGCCATCGATGCCGCGGTCCGCACCTTTCTTCTGGTCGGTTGGCCGCGCGCCTACCTGGCCAAGCGCCCACCATTGGAACTGGTATTTGTCTTCTTCGGCCAACTGCGCCGCGCCCTCGTAGTCCGTTGGTTCGCCGATTACTTCGTAGGTGGATTTGATCTCGGGGCCGAAGGCGTCGGAAAGGCGCTTCTTGATGAGGCCGATGGCGAGGTGGGTAATGTCGATGCCGATCCAGCGGCGGTTGAGGCGCTGCGCGACTTGGACAGTGGTGCCGCAGCCGCAGAAGGGATCGAGGACTACGTCGCCCTCATTCGAACTGGCTTTGATAATGCGTTCGAGGAGGGCTTCGGGTTTTTGGGTGGGGTAGCCGAGACGCTCCTGGGCTTGGGAGTTGATAGGGTTTATGTCCGTCCAGACGTTCCCCAAGAGCACACCATGCATTTCATCTAGGTACCGCTTGAGGCGGGGTCGCTTGCTCGTGTCCGACGGGTACCAGATGCGTCCTTGCGCGTCCAGCTTCGTCATCGTCTCCTTGGAGTAGCGCCATCCGTTAGGCGGAGGTGGAAATCCCTTCCATTCATAGGTCATGTTCGGGCGCGGTTTCGGGCTGGTCATGTTGTCGAGGGTGAATAGCCTCCCGTCGCTGTCCCGGCTTCTATATTTTGAGGCTATGTAATCTTCGCCATGCGCCTCGTAGGTGGGATTCCAGGTTGGTGATCCGCCCTTTACGTAGTAGAGGAGCGTATCTGAAACCGGGCTCCATCTCTTTGCGTCGCTGTGTGTGTTCGTGCGCTTCCAGATGACCTCGCTCGTAAATGTCTCCGGCCCGAACACGGCGTCCATCAGAATCTTCAGGTAATGGCTGGCTGTGGGGTCGCAGTGGAGATAGATGGAGCCGGTTTCTTTGAGGACGCGGCGGAGTTCGACGAGGCGCGGGGCCATCATCGACAGATAGGCCATCATGTCGGAGTTGAAGAGGAAGGTTTTGAAGGCGCGGAGGGCGTCGGCTACGCGTCCGCCCTGCTCGACGATGAACTCGTAGGAGCGCTGGGCGTCGATGTTCCACTCCCAGGTATCTTCGAATGCGCGAATCTGCGAGCTTGATTGCGAGCCGTCTTTTTCGGCGAAGAGAACGTTGTAGTCCTGTCGGGAGTTGAAGGGCGGGTCGAGGTAGACTAGGTCGACCGACTCCGATTTGACGTAGCGCTGGAGGACTTCGAAGTTGTCGCCGTAATAGAGCTTGTTTTTTTCGGTGGTCACGGTTTGGGATGAGGGTAGCAGAAAAGCGGGGGACAAGGGAACGAGGGGCCGGGGAGGCTGGTGCATCCCTAAAGGCAACTGCATTCATACATGTCGCGTTGCGACACCCAGAGAGGATGAAAATACGGCCGCGCATGAGTCCGGGGTGCGGGCGTGAACGCCCACACGACAACCGGCCTCCACCCCAACGAATACAAATCATTCGTTGGGGACCCCGGGCTGGAGCCCGGCGCTAGTGCTGCTCGGCGCTACTTGACCTGCGCTTGCGTCTTCGACGAGGAGCGGCTGTTGACGCGGAGGTTGTCGAGTGCGTAATCGACAAACCTAGCTTCGAGCCGCGCGGGCATCTGCATGAAGCGGCAGCTGGCGACCACCTGGTCCACGATGAATTTGGGCTGATAGCAGGCCAGTTCCATCCCCTTGCCGACATTGATTTTCTGGATGATGGAGTCAATGTCGCCCTTGGGCATTTCAAATCCCTGCTTGGCGCATTCCTTTTCAAAGATCTCGGTAAACGCTTCAGGCTTGGGCGCGCCGACCTCGATTTTGTAGGGAAGGCGGCGGAGAAACGCCGGGTCCATCAGGTCTTCAGGCTCAAGGTTGGTGGAGAAGACGATGAGCTCTTCAAAGGGGACGGTGAAGGTTTTGCCGGTATGCAGCTTGAGGAAGTCGACGCGGTTTTCGAGCGGCACAATCCAGCGATTGAGCAGGCTGGTTGGCGAGACGAGCTGGCGGCCGAAGTCGTCGATGACGAAGCATCCGCCGAGCGCTTTGACGTGCAGGGGCGCCTCGTAAAAGTGGCCGGTTTCGTCGTAGCGCAGGTCGAGCGCGTCAAGGGTAAGCTCGCCGCCGGCGATAACGAAGGGGCGTTTGCACGGCACCCAGCGCGCGTCGAATACCTCGCGGCGCACCAGCGAGAGAGGATTGTCGTCGTCGAGACCGGCAGGATCGACTGCCTCGTGGAGGCCGGGGTCGTAGATGCGGATGATCTGGCCCTCGATCATGACGGCGTAGGGGATATAGATTACGTCGTTGAAGACGCTGGCCATGCAGCGCGCCACCGAGGTTTTGCCGTTGCCGGGAGGGCCGTACAACAGCATGGCGCGGCCGGAGTTGAGCGCCGGACCGCACTGCTCGATCAGCGCGTCAGAGAAGGTGAAGGCGGCCGTGGCCTTGCGAATGCCTTCGAAGGTAATGATTTCGTTGGTGGGCTTTTGCAGGTTTACCTGTTCTGCAAATGCGTCGATTTGCACCGGGGCGGGGCCTACATAACCTGAGCGCTTGAGCACGTCCATGGCCCAGCCCTTGCCCTGCTCGGTGAACATGTAGCGCATGTCGGCCAGGCCTTCCTGGCCGCCAGTGCCGAGCGTGATAAGCAGCTTGCGGTCAACGGCCATCTTCACCAGGTCGAGCACAATGGTGTAGGGCAGCTTGATGGTTTCCTGCAGCTGGCGCAGGCTCTCAAGGCTGTTGACGTACATGAGCTTCATGAGCAGGCCCATGAGTTCGAGACCGTCGATGCCGGTCGACTCAATGTCCTTGGGCTCTTTTGGAAGCCGGTGGAGAAAAGACTCGAGCTTTTCGCGGGTGATGGCTCCGGTGGCCACGAGGCAATCGCCGAGGCGACCGCCGTTTTGCGACTGGTGCTCGATGGCACGAGTAATATCTTCAGCGGTTATCAACTTACCGCGGATCAGCAGATCACCTAAACGTAATGAGGTAGCGATGTTGCGCCTCCAAGGCCCGCAGGGGCCGCGCGGTTATTGTACGGTATGGGCTGCAAAGTCCAGCAGTAGATATTTTCGCGTTAGCTGAATCCCAGTACCGGATGAGGCACGTAATGTTCCTCAAGTAACCGTATTTCCTCAGGGGAGATGCTTACTTTGAGTGCCGCCACGGCATCGGCGAGGTGGTGGGGCTTGGTTGCGCCCACAATTGGCGCCGTGACAACTGGTTTTGCGAGCAGCCAGGCCATGGCCAGTTGCGCGCGTGAAATTCCGCGCTGCTCGGCGAGCTCGCCCAGGCGATCGACTACTGTGCGGTCGGCCTCTTCGGTTTTGGAGTACATGCGGTTGCCGAACTGGTCGGACTCAGTGCGCTTGGTGGTTTCGGCTTGCCAGGGGCGGGTGAGGCGGCCGCGCGCCAACGGGCTCCAGGGAATGACCGCGATGCCTTCGGATTGACAAAGAGGCAGCATCTCGCGTTCCTCTTCGCGGTAGATGAGATTCAGGTGGTTCTGCATGGAGACGAAGCGTGTCCATCCGTTGAGGCGGGAGAGATAAAGCGCCTTGGCAAACTGCCACGCGTACATGCTTGAAGCGCCGATGTAGCGCACCTTGCCGGCCTTCACAACGTCGTGGAGGGCTTCGAGGGTTTCTTCGATGGGGGTTTCGTAGTCCCAGCGGTGGATTTGATAGAGATCGACATAATCGGTCTGGAGGCGGCGCAGGCTTTCATCGAGCTCATGCATAATGGCCTTGCGCGAAAGTCCGTGGCCGTTGGGGTCGTTGCTCATGAGGCTGTGAACCTTGGTGGCGAGAACGATGGTTTCGCGTTTTGTGTTGGCCTTTAGGAAATTGCCGAGCACAACTTCGCTGTCGCCGCCGGAGTAGACGTTGGCGGTGTCGAAGAAATTGATGCCGAGATCGAGGGCCTGGCGAAAGAACGGCGCGCTTTGTTCTTCGTTGAGCGCCCAGGGCTGGCGGCCGGGCAGTAGCGGGCCAGTGGCCGGCGAACCGTAGGTCATGCAGCCGAGGCAGATGCGCGAAACTTTGAGGCCGGTGTGTCCGAAGTTTACGTAATCCATAAGTAGCTCCTCGTATTGGCGTGTTCCGTGTCCATTGTAATGATGCGCGGGAAGAGGCTATTGGTTCCATGGCCTGAGATAATCAATGAAGTTGGGTATCAATTTTGCCTTGATGCGCGCGGGGACCTCCTTTGATTGTTGAAATTGAAAAGCTGGTTAAGATTTACGAGTCCAAACTGCGCGTTGTTGCGCTGGATGGAATCGAACTGGAGCTGAACGAGGGGGAGATTTTTGGCCTTTTGGGGCCGAATGGCGCGGGCAAGACCACTACTATTTCGATAGCCACCACGCGTACGCTGCCTACCAGCGGAACGGCGCGCATCAAGGGAATTGACGTGGTGAAGCATCCGGCTCACGCGCGGCGGTTGATTGGCGTAGTGCCGCAATTCAATACGCTCGACCGCTCGCTTACGGTGTACGAGAATCTTTATTTCCACTGCCGTTATTTTGGTTTCAGTCATAGCCACGCGCGGGCGCGGAGCCTTGAATTGCTTGAGCAGTTTCTGCTGAGCGAACGGGTGAATGTGTATCCCAACCAGCTTTCGGGCGGGCTGGCGCAGAGAGTGCAGATTGCGCGGGCCATTGCGCATCGGCCGACAGTTCTGTTTCTGGATGAGCCGAGCGCGGGGCTCGACCCGCAGAGCCGCATGGCCATGTGGGACGCGGTGGCCGGTTTGCGCAAGGAAGGCATCACGGTGCTGCTGACCACGCATTACATGGAAGAGGCCGACCAGCTGAGCGACCGGCTGGCGATTATCGATTATGGCAAGGTGCTGGCGCTGGGCTCGCCTGAGAAGCTGAAGTCGACCTTTGGCGCGCAGACGATTTTCAATCTCAAGCTCAAGTCGATGGAAGGGCTGGCGCCAGTGATTGACGGCTTGAAAAGGCGCGAAGATGTAAACGCTGTGGAGACTACGGCGGATGGATTGCGGGTGATTGGCACCGGCGCAGACGGCCTGCTGCCGGAGTTGGTTCGCGCGGCGTCGGGCCAAGGATTGCGCGACCTGACCATTACCGAGCCCAGCCTTGAGACTGTTTTTATCCAGCTAACGGGAAGAGACCTGCGCGAGTAATCGCGACGAATCACGACTATGGAATCAACGTCACTCAACTCGAAGATATTCATCCAGGCGTTCTTCGGCCTTCTGCTGCGCGATATGCGGGTGCTCTCCCGCGAGTTTGGGGTGTTTCTGGCGCGCGTGGGCATGCAGCCGCTGCTGTTCCTGTTTGTCTTCACCTTCATCATGCCGCGCATGGGCGGGGCTAACCCGTTGGCGGGCGGCGCAGGGGGCCTTGATTTTGGCACCGTTCTGCTGCCGGGGTTGATGGCCGTGGCCATTATGTTTTCGGGTATTGCCGCGGTGGCGCTGCCGCTTTCGCAGGAGTTCGGCGTGACGCGCGAGATCGACGACCGCGTGATGTGCCCGCTGCCGCTTTGGGCCGTGGCGTTTGAGAAGGTGAGCTTCAGCGCGCTGCAAAGCATCATTGCCGCGCTGCTGGTGATTCCCATGGCGTATTACATTCCGGCCAAGCCGGTGACCGCCGACATTCACAACTGGTTTCTGTTTGCGCTGGTGCTGGTGATGGCCAGCTACCTGGCCGGATCGCTGGGCCTGGTGATCGGATCGACCGTGAACCCGCGGCAGATTGGGCTGGTGTTTTCAATTCTGGTCGTGCCCATTACGTTTCTGGGGTGCGTTTACTATCCCTGGGCGTTGCTCAAGAACTTGAGATGGCTGCAGATCGGGGTGCTCTTCAATCCCATCGTGTATATGAGCGAGGGATTGCGTGCGGCGGTTACGCCCAGCGTTGCGCACATGCCGTGGTGGGCGATCCTTGTGGCGCTGGTGTTTTTTACCGCGCTGCTTGGCCGGCTGGGGCTGAAAGGCTTTCTGGGCCGGGTGCTTTCGTAGCAGACCCAACCTCTTCCGGATTCGGGCCAAGGGGCGTTCGCGAGACGAAAATGGCGTTTGACGGCCGCCAATCGCCGGACAAAGACAACGTTTGTAATATCGAACAGGTCTAATATGGTATTGCGGTGTGCAAATTGAGGCCGGCAGGGCTATTGGCGAAGAGCGCCTGGAACTCGTATGGCGATCGCGGCACGCCTGCAAGTCATTGAATTATTTCTATCGATTGTGGAAGGCACTAGACGCGTCTTGACCTCGAGTACTCCAATATCGACAGATTCGGAAATTACTGGAATTGCTCGAGCCGGGCAGAGCCGGGGCCTGAGAGCGCGCAAAAACCGGTGGGCGATGCGATTGCTGATTGCGGCCCTCGCGCCCGTTGCACTTGCGCTGGCTGGCTGTGGCGCTGGATCCGCTTCGGGAGGGTCTCAAAACAGCACATTCAGCGTGTCGCCGGGCGCCGCTGCCATTGACACCAATTGCACCGGCTGCAACGGAGCCAGTTCTTCGACCGGCGGCGCTTATGAGCAGTTCTCCGCATCGCTGGCAAGCGGGGGCGCGGCCAACGTGACCTGGAGCGCGAGCGGCGGAGACGCGCTGGCCGGAGCGGGTTCCATCAATTCGAGCGGTCAGTACACGCCGCCCAGCTATCTGACTGCGAACTCGGTGCGGGTCACGGTCACCGCCAAGCTGATGTCGAATTCGAGCGTCAGCGCTTCGTCCACGATTACCGTGACTCCCGGATTCCTGCAGCCCCTGACTCCAGAGAATGTGGCACTCGGGCTAAACGGGAATATCACCGTTACCGGCTACATTGCCGAGGCGGGCGGGACGGAAGGAATCAATTACGCGCTCTCGAACGCGGCTACAGGCTCAAGCGGCGGCGAAGGGACGCTTGGATCGGTGAACTGCGTGCGCAGCAGCTCGGAGTTTACCAACTGTTCGGTGACGTATACGGCTCCCTCAAACCTGTCGGCCACTGGGGCAACATACATAGTGGCTACGGTGGGCAGTTCCTCTTCGATCACCTCGAGCGAGGTGCTGTTGAATACGGCGGGAATCGAAAGCAACCCGGCCGCGCACCAGGCACAGTTATCTTCGCCCATCACTCTTGGCAGCTCAGGCGGCAACAACGACGACTACGACACCAACTCCAAAGACCAGGTGACCGATTGCTGCGGCGGAACGCTTGGCTCGCTGCTGCAAAGCTCAGGCGGAACGCAATACCTGCTGAGCTGCAACCATGTGCTGGCCCGCAGCGACCAGGCCACGGCCGGCGAGCTGATTGTTCAGCCGGGATTGATCGACGCCAATTGCGTGCCTTACGACCAGGGCGGCACCGAGATGCCGGTAGGAACGCTGAGCGGATATGTGAAGCTCGACGGCACCGGTAATGTGGATGCGGCCGTTGCCCAGGTGAACCCGGGCGTGGTGAACGCGAGCGGCAACATTCTGGAGCTTGGCGCGCTGGGGGCGAACGGTGAGCTTGCGTCTGCGCCGCCTGGAATTTCATCCACTGGCGGAAAGGGCGAGACGGGCACGCTGAGCATGACGGTGGCCAAGAGCGGGCGCACCACGGGATTGACGTGTGCCTCGATCGCGGCCGTCGACCTCGACGTGCAGGTTGCCTATTACTCGAATTGCGCCGAGACCGATCCCTATTACACCAAGACGTTTTCGAACCAGATCGGCATTGAAGGCAACCAGTTCAGCGATGCCGGCGACTCGGGATCGCTGGTGGTGGATACCGCCGATGCCGAGCCGGTGGGCCTGTTTTTTGCCGGCGGAGTGGATCAGACCTCGGGCGTCAGCGAGGGCATTGCGAATCCTGTGGCCGACGTGCTGAGCGAGCTGGGCACGCAGATGGGAACGTCGTATACCTTTGTGGGCGGCGCCGATCACGCTGTGAGCTGCCTGAACTACGGCAATAGCACGGCTTCGTCGGCGCAGGCCGTGGCTCTCTCGAACAGCGAGACCGACCGCATTGAGCAAGCCATGAGCGAGGCGCGCATGCTGGTGAATCCGTCGCAGGGAATCCTGGGTGTGGCGATGGGCAAGAGCAGCGACCACTCGGGCGAGGGCGCGGTCATTGTTTTCGTGAGCCTGGGCGCGAACGCACAAGTGCCCGCGACCATCGCGGGCGTGCGGACGGTGGTGATTGCCACCACCGGCAAGGCTGTTGCCAACGGCTCGGCCCCGGCGAGCTCGCTTGAAGTGAATCAGCCGGTGGCGCTCTCAGCCGGGGTTTTGAACGCCGCGGTGAGCGTGAAGCAGCAGATTTCGAAACGCCTGATGCGCGTCAACCGCTCCTTCTTCGGCGTTGGAGTTGGGCAGAGCTATGACAATCCCAGGGACGCCGTGCTGGTGATCTATGTTGACCGGCGCCAGGTGCCCGCGTTGCTGCCGGCTACGGTCGGTGGATTGCGCACGCGCTACATCGTCATGGACCGGTTGCATGTGACGCGCTCGTACGCGAAGGGCCTGGAAACTCGCAGCCGCTGCATGTCGCACGCGGCTAGCGGCACCAGTCTGAGCGATCCATTCGGGATCGATTTCGAAGCTCACAAATTGAGGTAGGAGCGGGCTTCGCCGGCGGAATTGAAATTTGCGGTTGGGCGACGGTCCGGCCCGCGATCCCGACTACAGCACTCCGTCTCCGCCGCGATGCACTGTCATCCTGAACCGCAGTGAAGGATCCGCGGTTGTTCTTCACACCTTGAAACTCGCCAATAATTCCGGATTGGCCACGATACAGAAACAATGCTCGATTTTCCGCGCTAATCTTGACCTTTGGGACTTGACGCCGTAGAGATTGTTCTTCGTGCAGAAGAACTCTTCGCCATCACAATTGGGGATGAAGAAGCCGCCGCCGTCCGAACTGTCGGAGAGTTTTACAGCCTGGTCTGCGGGAAGTTGAATGTGCCGCCGTTGCCGTCCCCGGTCACTCCAACAATGCTTCCCAAGATCACACAAAAGGATAAGAGGTTCTTGATCCTTCATACGAACACACCATTGCCAGCTCCGCCTGAAGTTCTCCCTTGGTCACCACAGAGCACTTGGGATTGCCTCGTCGCAATCTTTGTCGACCAACTGAGCCTTCGCTCAGAAGAGATTGTTTATCAAGCCCGCATCGCTCAAGACCTCGGCGTCGACTGAGGCTGGTCAATCAGTGTGGTTCCGGATGGATCACCGCCGATCCGGAAACTACGCGATTTTAGAGGCGGAGATCCCTAAAGACAACCGCAGATGCTTCGCTGCGCTCAGCATGACAGCGTGTTTGGGTTTGATTGGAGCGGATGACCGGCCATGGGGAAACTTCGTTTCTTGCGGATGTGATCGGCGCGAAAAGCAACCGCAGATCCTTCGGCTGCGCCTCAGGATGACAGCATTGGTCAGGTTGGGAGCGACACGGGAAAAGGAGGTGCGGGAGCGCCTCTACTGGCTTGCCGGCGCCGTGCCGTTCGCCAGGGTGGGATCGTCGGGGATGAAGATTTCAAAAACTGTTCCCGATGCAACCGTTCCGGATTTGTCTGCGCCGTTGCGGGATTGCGGTGCGGCAGCGCGGCTGCGCAGGTGAACTACTCCGTTGTGCTTGACGATGATGGCGTGGCTCACCCAGAGGCCGAGTCCGGTTCCGGTAACTTCCTTGGTGGTAAAGAAGGGCTCAAAGACGCGTTCGCGCACCTCTGGCTCCATGCCGCTGCCGGTATCGGCCACTACAAAGCGCACGCCGGTCTGCGACGGCTGGGCCCAGTTGCGCGACTTGCGGGCTCTCACCAGGATGCGGCCGCCGTTGCTGGTAGCGTCAACCGCGTTGCCCACCAGGTTGGCGATCACCTGGCGGATCTCGCCCGCGAAGCAGAAGAGATCGAGTGCGGGATCGTAGTCTCGCACCACCTCGATTTGCAGCGAGTTGAACCGGCCCTGGTTAAGCGAGAGCACCGAGTCAAGCAGCTCAGACATGGTGGCGCGCGCCGGCAGCGTGGATTGGCGGTAGAAGCGCAGCGTCTGCTGGGTGATTTCGGTAATGCGGCGCACCTCGTGCTCGGCCATGGAGACGTAGTTCATGGCCTGCTCGTCGATGGCGGTAAAGTTGCGCATGAGAAAAAGCAGGTTGGTAATCGCTTCAAGCGGGTTGTTGATTTCGTGGGCGATTGAAGCTGCGAGACGGCCTGTAACCGCGAGCTTTTCGCTGCGGCGCAGAGCTTCTTCGCTGCGCTTGCGGTCGCTGGCGTCGAGCACAATTACGCCGGCCCAGCGGACGATGGTGGGGTTGGTTCGCACGGGATAGGCGCTTACCAGCCAGGTCCATTTGCGGTTAAGTTTTTCTGCCGAGCCTGTGGCGTCTCTCTCGCCGGTGAGTTCAAGGTTTCGCACCGGCTGCTCGGTTGCAAAGACTCGTAACACCGCCTTCTCGAGCTCAGCGGCCACGGCGGGCGGCAGCAGCTCGGGCAGCGTTCGGCCGAGGTGGCGGCTCAAAGAAACGCCGGCAAGATCGGCAAAGATCTGGTTGACGCGCACCAGGCGGCAACTGCGATCGCAAAAGGCAAGGCCGATGGGTGCGTTTGCCAGCATTGAGTCGAGCAGCGAGAGGGTGTCGTTCAGTCCCGAGCGCTGTTCGGCGAGCGAAGCCACCATTCGATTGAAGGCCTCGACGAGATCGCCTACCTCGTTGTGCACCGCGACGGGCAAAGGAAATCGGCTGCTGTTATCGAGCGACTCGGTGAGCTCTCTTGCGCCGCGGTGCAGCATGGCGAGTGGCTGCGCGATGGACCGCGCCATCAGGAATACCAGGATTGACGAGGCAATGATCCAGATGATGGCAAAGCCGATGGTGTCGTTGATGATGGCGCTGAGTTGCTCCTTCAACGGAGCCTGGTCATATTCCACCCAGGCAATTCCGCGCAGATCCTGGCCGGTGGCGATAGCCTGCGCGCATTCCCACTGGTTGCCGGGAAGAGTGACGCAGAGTGGGCCGCCGGTTTTCAGCTGCGGAATGATCGCGGCTTCGACGGGGAGCAGCGATGATTCATCGGCCTCACCGCGGCTGATGAAGAGCATGTTTCCGGCGGGATCGGTAATCTTGGCCAACGATACGGTGGGCGATTCGCCCAGCATTTTGACGCTGAGGCCGACCCACCTGGGCTGTTGTTCGATGAGCGCTTCGCGGGCCTGGAGGGCGAGCGAAGTGGCTTCGTACGAAAGGCGGGCGTGGGCACGCGATGTTACGTCGCGAACGCGCTGGCGGACCAGCAGAATGCCGAAGAGAGAGATGGAAAGCGTCTCAAGCAGCAACAATCCGGCGAGCATTTGCCAGCGAATCGACTGCGGCCACCAGCGAATTCGCACAGCGCTCACCTCCTCAGGCTTTTGTGGACATTATTGCAGGATTGCCGCCTCAGAGTTCGGTGGTGAGCGCCGGTTTGAGGCGGGCAGCCAGCGCCGCTGCGATCTGGCGGCCATGGAAGCGGCCATTTTCAATAAATATTTCGCTGGTGCGCTCGCCCGCCACGATGACTCCGGCCAAATAGATGCCGGGAATGTTGCTCTCGAGAGTTTCTTTATGGCAGGCGGGCAGCCGGTCGTCGCCCGCGCAAGTGACGCCCAGGCTTTCAATGAAGTCGAAATCGGGATGGTAGCCGGTGAGCGCAAAGACAAAATCGTTGGCGAGCGCCTTGCGGCCGGTGGGTGTTTCGACAATCACAGCGTCGGGCGTGACCTCGATGACGTTTGAATTGAAATAAGCCGTGACTTCGCGGTCCTTGATGCGGTTTTCAATGTCGGGTTTGATCCAGTACTTCACGTGCGGCTGAATTTGAGGGCCCCGGTGGATTAAAGTAACGCGCGCGCCGTGACGCCACAACTCAAGCGCCGCAATGGCAGCGGAATTCTTGCCGCCGATGACCGCGACATCGAGATTGTAATAAGGGTGCGGATCGTTGTAATAGTGCATCACCTTGGCCAAATCCTCACCCGGAATGCCCATGAGGTTGGGCAGGTCGTAATAGCCGGTCGAAACGGCAAGCGTGCGGGCGCGCAGGCTTCCCGGACGGCCATGATGATCGATGGTGTCGGCGGTAAAGTTGCCCTCTGAGCCGTGGACCCGCTCGACCCGTGTGTACTGGCGGACATCCAGCTTGTAATACGCAGCCACCATCCGGTAATACTCGAGGGCCTCATTGCGGTTGGGCTTGGCGTTGGTGGAGGGGAAGGGAATGCCGCCGATCTCAAGGCGCTCAGAAGTGGTGAAGAAGGTCATGTGGGCGGGGTAGTGGAAGAGCGAATTGCACAGGCAGCCCTTGTCGACACAGATCGCGCTGAAGCCGGCTTTTTGCGCCTCAATGGCGCATGCCAGGCCGGTGGGACCAGCGCCGATTACCAGCAGGTCGAAGATGGGGTCTCGAGTGGCCGAGGCTTGCAGGTTGCTCATACATCTAGATTAGGTCATCGGCGGCCGGTGTGGCGCAGGGAAGCGCCGCCAGGATGCACCTGCTGCCAGCCATGCTCCGCATCCGTTACCCTAGAGGGTTGGGTTGAGGAGTTTCGCGATGACCGTCATCAAGCAGGAAGATTTTATTTCGAGCGTGGCAGGGGCGCTGCAGTACATAAGCTACTACCACCCGGTGGATTACATTACCTCGCTGGCCAAGGCCTACGAACGGGAGCAGTCGCCGGCCGCGCGCGACGCCATGGCGCAGATTCTTATCAACAGCCGCATGTGCGCCGAGGGCCACCGGCCCATCTGCCAGGACACGGGCATTGTGAATGCGTTTGTGAAAGTGGGCATGGACGTGCGCTTTGAGGCTGGCCCGGGCGAGCAACTGAAGGACTTGCAAGAGATGGTGGACGAGGGCGTGCGGCGCGCGTATCTGAACCCCGATAACAAGCTGCGGGCCTCGCTGCAGGCTGATCCGGCGGGCGCGAGGAAGAATACCAAAGACAACACGCCGGCGTGCGTGACGGTCGATCTGGTGAAGGGTTCCACAGTTGAGGTGACGGTTGCGGCCAAGGGCGGAGGGGCGGAAGCGAAGTCGAAGTTTGCGATGCTGAACCCGTCGGACTCGGTGGTGGAGTGGGTGCTGAAGACGGTGCCGACGATGGGCGCGGGCTGGTGTCCTCCGGGAATGCTCGGGATCGGCATTGGCGGCACGGCGGAGAAGGCGATGCTGCTGGCCAAACAGAGTCTGATGGATCCGATCGACATTCAGGATTTGAAGGAACGTGGCGCTACGACGACTGCTGAAAAACTGCGGCTCGAACTCTATGACAAGGTCAATCGCCTGGGTATCGGCGCGCAGGGTCTCGGCGGGTTGACCACGGTGCTCGACGTAAAAGTGCTCGACACGCCGGCGCATGCGGCTAACTTGCCGGTCGCCATGATTCCCAATTGCGCGGCGACGCGGCACGCGCACATTGTGCTCGATGGCTCGGGGCCAGTGTATCTCGATCCGCCGTCGCTCGATGACTGGCCCAAGCTGACTTACGATGTGAGCGGCGCGCGGCGCGTGAACCTTGATACCGTGACGCGCGAAGAGGCGGATACGTGGAAGCCCGGCGAGGTGCTGTTGCTGAGCGGGAAGATGCTGACTGGCCGCGATGCCGCACACAAGCGCATGACCGAGATGCTGAATCGCGGCGAGAAGCTGCCGGTAGATTTTCACAACCGGTTTATCTATTACGTTGGCCCGGTCGATCCGGTGCGCGAAGAGGTGATTGGCCCGGCGGGGCCCACGACAGCGACGCGCATGGACAAGTTCACACGGCAGATGCTGGCCGAGACGGGATTGCTGGGAATGATCGGCAAGGCCGAGCGCGGGCCGGTGGCGATTGAGGCAATCAAGGAATTCGGCGCGGTGTACCTGATGGCCGTTGGCGGCGCGGCTTACCTGGTGTCAAAAGCCATCATCGGCGCGCGCCAACTGGCGTTCGAGGACCTCGGCATGGAAGGCATTTACGAGTTCGACGTGCGCGATATGCCGGTTACGGTTGCTGTGGATTCGAAGGGAACCAGCGTGCACGTGACCGGGCCGGCCGAGTGGTCGCAGAGGATTGCGGGGATACCGATACTGCAATCAAACAGTGGTCAGTGATCAGTTGTCAGTGGAAAGTAGGCGGCTATGGCGACCGAAGCTCAGCGGCAGAGGGCCCTCGACACCATTCGCGACAACATCGCTCGAACCGGCAAGCACATTTATTGCGTCACTGGCGGGCCAGATCCTCGCTTCGTATACACCATTGGCGTAAGCGAGTGGCTAAACTGTGAGCTAGTGTTCGCTGGAGGCTGCTTCTACTCCAGAAACGATGCGCAGACAATCATCGACGACATCGTGGAGGCGCTCAAACAGGATCCTGCTTGGGAAGCCCGGGAATTCGAAACGTACTCATGCTGTTCTTTCACGCTGCGTCCCGTCGACTCAACATGATCTTGCAAGCTTCTACTAGGTGCTCTCGATTACTACGGGGTCAAAGAGATTCCCGCCCTCCAAATCGTTCCGGACAAAGACCATTGGACGATTGACGTTCCCGACATGACAAGGCCCTGGAGCCCCGAGTCTTCTCCGGTTTGGAGGTGGCTCTCCCAACCCTGGACTTATCCAGTACCAAAGGACTCATTCGCGGTTACCGACCTCGCAGCTTTGCGGGGCGAGCGGGTAACGGAAGCAGCGCGGTGGGGGGAAGAGGAGTGGGAAATGTTTGTCGGCGATGGTCCTGACATCCCGAAGGATGAAGTGCGTCCAGTGCCTCTGGGGGAACTCATCGAATCCGATCCTTCGCTCAAAGTCGTTTTCGATTTGAAGATAGAAGAAGGAATCTGCCGCGGGGATGATGGCGAGTGGTGGCCTCTTTTCAAACCTGCGCAGGAAGACCCCGAGCCCGATGAGAACTCCTAAAGACTAAAACCATGGACTCGATAGGCATTTAATCCGGCGACAGTCTGGAGCAACTCCCGATGTACGAAGTGATCCTCAAGCGATTCGAGCGGCCTGACAAAGTTCGCGTGCTATCCCCCGTCTCAAAATCGAGATCGGGGGCACCGGCAAGGGAACGAGGGAACAAGAAATCTGATGTCAGGTATGATCGGCCCCAGACCAGGCAACAGTTCATGGTTGAGAACCTGCTAAGCTGCAGGAATCTTGATGAAGTTCTCGCACCTCACTATTTACGCAGCACTGGCTTGCGTCGGCGTGTCCGCGCAGATACCGGCATGGCCACCGGAGCCGGGACATGCGCAGATTCCGATTTGGCCCGGTGCGGCACCTGATCCGCAGCCTGTCAAAGGGCCCGAGAAGGTAGAGACAGATCCGAAGTCCTTGATCGGTGGAAAGACAGTGACGGCTGTCGGCAATGTCACGCAGCCTACGATCACGGTTTATCCCGCACAGGGAAACAACACCGGTGCTGCTGTCGTTGTTTTTCCCGGCGGAGGCTATCAGATGCTGGCCATCGACCTCGAAGGGACGGAGGTCTGCGATTGGCTGGTTCCCAGGGGAATCACATGCGTGCTATTGAAATACCGTGTTACGGACATTGGGACCTATGCAAAATCGGGGCCCTATCCGGAATCAAGAATGGCGCTTGAAGATGCACAGAGAGCTGTCGGGCTGGTGCGCTCGAACGCGGTGGAATGGCACATCGATCCGCACAAGATCGGGGTTCTGGGATTCTCAGCAGGCGGGCATTTGTCGGTGGCGATGAGCGTTCACTTTGCGAAGCGCCTGTACCGGCCAGTCGACGCCGCGGATGACGTGAGCTGCCGTCCAGATTTTGTGGTTGCCATCTATCCGGGGCATCTTTCGTGGTCGGCGGCAGAGTCGGATGCAGAACTGGGACGCAAGAAGTATCCACTGCCAAAACCCGACCGGCTTTCTGCGGTCGACAAGAATCTCGGCTTGAATCCCGATTTGCACATCACTAAACAGACGGCGCCGACGTTCCTGCTGCAGGCTGAAGACGACCACGTCGACACCGTGTACGATTCGCTGTCGTATTACATTGCGCTCAAGAAGGCCGGGGTTCCAGCCGAGATGCATTTGTATGCGCAGGGCAACCATGCGTTCGGGCTGCGACACACGAAGCTGCCGATTACCGACTGGCCTCAGCTTGTGGAAACATGGCTGGGGACGATCGGGGTGATTTCGCAATAAGCGCTTCTGAGTTTGCGGGAACTAGCGGAACGAACGTATACTAAGAATGTACGGTAGTTAGCCGTACATCTTAAGTAGGTGATTGCTATGGCGCTTGCATTGAGAACCGAACGAACTGAAGCCCGGCTGCTCCCCGAGCAGAAGCGGCGGATTGAGACCGCTGCCCTTCTTAAGGGTCTTTCACTCTCCGATTTCATCGTGCAACACGCCGATGAGGCGGCGATCCGGACGATTCAAAGCCATACAAGCTGGACTCTGGAGGACCGGGACCGCGACGCGTTCGTTCGCGCGCTGATTGACCCACCCAAGCCAAGCTCGCGCATGAGAGGCGCGGTCAAGCGTTATAAGAATGCGGGAAGATAGTGCCGGGCAAGAATCTTGCGGCTGAATTCCGAATCGAACCACTCAATTCCCGTCACGACAGGGCAGGATTTCATTGCGGCGTGGCCGAATTGGACGAGTGGTTGCAGCAGCGTGCGGGCCAGGACCAAAAACGCAACCTGGCCGCTGTGTTCGTTCTTACGCGCGACGGAACCAGCGTCGCGGGTTTCTATTCGCTTTCGGCGCATTCCATCGTTGCCGCCGAATTGCCGCTCGCTCATTCAACGAAGCTCCCGCGCTTTCCTCTTCCCGTGACACTGCTGGGACGAATGGCGGTGGCTGAATCGAAGCAAGGGAGAGGACTCGGAGAGCATCTTCTGATTCACGCGTTGGAGCGGGCGTTGACCGGCTCGCGCCAGATTGCATCGTGGGCCGTCATTGTTGATGCAAAGGCGGGGGCTCGCGACTTCTATCTGAAACACGATTTCATCCCGTTCCCCAACCGGCCCGAGCGGCTGTTTATAGCGATGAAGACGATTGAAGCGTTGTTTCGGGAATAGCGATGAGCGCCGAGTCGCCCCGCTGACTAGCTGTTGAGATACCCCATTCCGCGCAGCACGCCGCGCATGAAGGCGAAGCTTTCGATCACGCCGGGCATGGGGTCGTTTTCGTGGATCTCGTACTCGAGATCGACGAAGCCCCGGTACTTAATTGCAATCAACGACTCGAAGATGCCGCGGATGGGCATGATGCCCTCGCCTACGGCTACCTGGCTGTCTCTGTTCGAGAAATCTGTAAGGTCTTTGGCGTGCATGTTGAAGAGGCGCGGGCCCACGTCGCGAATGGCCTGGGGCAGGTTGGCGCCGGCGCGGGCTGCGTGGCCAATGTCGATGCAGCAGCCCATGCGCGGGTCCATCTTTTCCATGGCGCGCAGCACGGTATAAGGCGAGGGCCATAGCTTGTCTTCGGGGCCGTGATTGTGGATGGCGAAGCGGATGTCGTATTCCTTCACGAAGCGCTCGATGCGGGGCAGCGTAGTGACGGCAGGATCGCCGGCCACGATCACTTTTACGCCTGCGCGCCTGGCATACTCGAACTTTGAGCGGATGTCGTCGTCTTCGTCCTTGGTAAAGCTGACCACGCCCATGGCGTGCACTTTGATGTTGTTGGCGGCGTAGTCGGCCATGGCGTCGGCTTCGCCAGTGGCGTCGAAGGGTAAGTGGTCTTTGACGTCCTTGCAGTTGAGGTCGACCAGGTTGAGTTGCTTCATGTATCCGATCAGCTGCGCGCGCGTGAAATTGCGAAAGGTGTAGCTGGCGAGGCCGAGTTTGATGGGCGAAGGCTTGCCGGTCTCTGGCACGGCGTCGGCGGAAGCGGGAGCGGCGCCGGCGGCAACGCAACCAGCCGCCATCACGACGCCGGATTGAATGAAGTTACGACGGGATAAGCTATTTTTCATAAGTGAAACTCCTTTGTTTGTTCGGCGTGACGGTGAATGACCGAATCCGCAATTCACTGTACAACATGCACAGAAGTCAACCGCACCAGCATGACACCGTGGGGTGGGACCTCGGCCGAAAAGCTGTCAGCAAATGACCCAAGGTCGTGCTGCCGCCAAAGGTCGCGCGCTGTTTGAGTGCCGTTCAACCCAAGCTGTTTCCAGTCCGCAGAAATGGAGCGCGGCGCGGTGGTCAGGTTGAAGAAACCGACGGCGACGGAGCCGTCTTCAAGCGGTTTCAAGAGGATGAACTCGTTGTCAGTCTTGCGGTCAATGGCTGCCTGCTTCCCGAGCGAGTCCTGATCGATGTCGATGACCTCGGAGTTCGAAAGCACATTCAGGGTGAAGGGATCGAGCTGGGTCATCTCGCCGGAGAAGATGAGTGGCGCGGCCATCAGTGACCACATGGACATATAGCTGTATTGCTCTTCGTGGGTCAAAGAGGTAAGCCTGCCCGCGCCCTCAGTTCGGGCGTCGCCGACGGTTCCTATCAGGATGTAGTCGGGATCGTTCCATCCGCCGGGACCGGCATTGGCGCTGTGCTGGGCGTTGGCGAAGCCGACATGGTAAAAGCCGGGCAGAGCGTCGCCGGCTTCCCATCCCAGGTCGCCGGTGGTTCGCCAGGAGTTGCCGCCGACCTGGCGTCCCCAGTTCCAAACGTCGCCCATTCCGTACTGGCACATGTTGAGGACGACGTCGCGATCGAGGCCGTGAAGGACGCCACCCATTTTGATGTATGGCTTCTCAACTTCCGCAAGCGACTTATCTTTGGCGATGTGGTCGTAGGAGCACCAGTCGTACTTGAACAGATCGAATCCCCACGCGGCGATGCGGCGCGCGTCAGCATCTTCGTGCTGATACGAGGCCTGATATCCGCCGCAGGTCAAAGGGCCTGGCCCACTGTAGATGCCCGCCTTCAGCCCGAGGGAGTGGATATAGTTGGTGAGCGCGGCCATGTCAGGGAAGCGTGAGTTGGGCACAATGTTGCCCTGCGCGTCGCGGGTGGGTCCCATCAGGGCAGGGTCGTTGGAGCCGGGCTTGCGGGCCCAGCAGTCGTCGATATCGACATATTGATAACCGAAGTCGGCCATGCCGGAAGAGATCATTGCGGAGGCAGCGGTACGAATATCGCTGTCGGTGATGTGCTCGTAATAGCTATACCAATCGTTCCAGCCCATCTGCGGCGTAAGGCCGATGGTGTCGCCGACGACAATTTTCAGCGGGCGAGTGTCTGAGCCCAGCGCATTGCTGGCCTTCAGGGTCACCAGGAATTCGCCAGGGTTCTCGGGCGTTGTGCCCGAGATGATTCCGGTTTGCCGATCGAGCTTGAGCGAGGCGGGCAGATGCTTAGCAGAAAACGTGACGGGCCGGTTTCCGGTGCAGGGAATGCGGTAGAGAAATGGATGGCCGGGGCGTGCGCCGTAGACTTTGGGGCCGTTGAGGTGAGGCGTGGGCGGAGGCGCGGGAGTGCGCAGATCGGAGGTCTGCTGACTGGTTGCGGAGTTGAGTCCGATGAGAAGAACTGCTAGAACAATGGCGAATTGACAGGCGGAGCGTCTTCGAATGTGCATTATTTAACGCGAGTCCCGGGTCGCGGTTTGAAGTCGCCCAAGTATATCGCCAGGGGGCGTTGCTGAGATTTGTCCATAGCGGCTCGCGCGCATCCGTGATTTCCCTGTCGCACACAGCGAAGGTGAAGGTATGCTTTCGTCATGCTTGCTCGCAAAGGAGCGATCAGATTCGAGAGGTCAGTTTGAGAAACCAGCGAAAGGCCCCTGACGCCGCAAAGAAGCTCAACCCGTGGACCACTGTACCGAAAAGGACGGCGGTGATCTTTCTCACTGCGGTGTTTTTCACTTTTTCCGCGATTGGGATTGCAGGCGACATCTCCGACCTTGGGCGGCAGCTACCAATTCGATTCGCGGGTGGAGTGCTGTTGTCAGGCCTCATCGCAGTAATTTATGCATGGACGGGCGTCAGGTTGCAGCGTCGCTCGTGGATGGTCTTTGTACCTCTCTTCGTCGTTCAGATCTTCGCTATGCGGACGCTTAGCCGGCATTTCCCCGTTCCGCCCATTCCAACCGCGATGAATGCGGCGCAGATCAACAGCCTCGCAGACCGCCTTAATTACGACGGCATTGCCGTCATTCTTGCAACTCTTCTGGCCTACATGGGCTTTGTGTTCGTGTTCGTCGGCGAATTTCGGCGGCGCATGCGGGTGACCACGGAGAAAGCCGTGCTTGATACCGAGATGGCGGCTGCTCGCGAGGTTCAGCGAGTGATTGTGCCGGAGAATGCCGAGGAGTTTCCCGGATTCTGTGTGGAGTCGACTTATGTACCGGCTCAGCAGGTGGGCGGCGATTTCTTCCAGATTCTGCCTGACGGCGATGGAGGGATGCTGGTAGTGGTTGGCGATGTTGCGGGCAAGGGGCTTTCCGCAGCCATGCTGGTTTCAATGCTGGTGGGCTCCATCCGCACGGGCGCTGAGGATACCAACGATCCAGCCCGCATCCTGCGCAAACTTCACGAACGCCTGGTGGGTCGCGGCAGCGGCGGATACGCAACTGCGATTACGGCGCGGATTGGGCGGGATGGCGCGGTCACCATAGCGAATGCCGGCCACCTGCCGCCTTACCTCGACGGTAAAGAGATCGAACTCCCCGGGACGCTTCCTCTTGGGTTTCCCGGCGGGGCGACCTATCAGACGACCTCTATTGCGATCGAACCCGGCAGCCGGCTGGTTTTTCTGACAGATGGAGTGGTGGAAGCACAAGGCCGCGATGGAGAGCTGTTTGGCTTCGAACGGACGCGGCAGATATCAACGAAGACAGCAGCCGAAATCGGGGAGGCGGCGCGGAATTTTGGACAATCGGACGACATTACGGTTGTGGCGATTGGGAGAAATACAGCCAGTAGGGAAATGCAGCCAGTAGCCAATAGCCAGTAGACCGTTGCTGGAGTGCGAGAATTCGAACTATTGGCTATTGGCTGGCCTCTGTTCCCTATTGGCTGTTCTTACATCTTGCCGAAGCGGTAGACGAAGCTGCCGGTGAAGCCGAAGGAGTTTTGGGTGGTTGAGCCGAAGCCGGTGGCCAGGTCTTCACCGCTTAAGCGCAGGCTCATGTGGGGCGACGGGTTGTATTGGCCAACGATGCTGCCGCCGGCGGCAAAGGTGGTTGCGTCAGGCCAAATACCGAGTTGATTCGGGCCCAGGCCGTTGGTGTCACCGAAAAAGTTGCTCAGGGCGACTCCGCCCAGCACGCGGCCGGAGATGGAGAACTTGGGCACGGTATAAAACCGGTAAGTCGGTCCAAGCAGCAGGTTGTACATGCTGATCTTGGGACGGGTGACGTTTGGATATGGAGTCAGGCCGGTATAGGCAATGCCGTAGTATCCGCGGGCGTCAAAGGTGACGCCGAAACGCTCGCTGTAGAAGCGCGTAAAGCCGGTATCCCAGCCATAGAGGGTGCTGCGCTGCAGGGCTGCGCCGGGCGTAAACCGCAGGTAGCCAACGCCCGCAAATGCTTCGTACAGGTGGGAGTAGGTGTCTTGGATGGCCTTGGCGCGGCGCTGCTCGCGGCGCTGCCGGATGCGGGCCTGCACGGTCATAGGACCGTTTACCTGGGCGGGCTGCTGGGCCTGGGAACTCGAGGAACTGGAAGTCGAAGAACCGGTAGTTGAGGAACTGGGGGCCTGGGGATCGCTGCTCGGCGGAGTTGCCGTGGATTGAGCCAGAAGTGCGGCGGGCGCGGCCAGAGTCAGCACCAGAAAAAAGCGTCGAAAAGAGTGCATCGTGATCGGGATTCCTCCATGGGAGTACGGAAACACAGGGGCGCCGGTAGACCCGCGCACAGTGCTCCCCCCAACTGGTATTAAAACATCCCGGGGGCAGCATTGTGGGCGAGTCCCTTGCTCGTAAGAGCTTGTTGGTGGTTAGACGGGTGTTAAAGCGGATGGTAGTTTGGGCTTCAATTGAAACGCTATCCCCATTCGGAGACTCGATCAGAGCTGCGGTATCCCACCCATGCGACAGAAAAACGACGCACGGATGGGGCACGGGGCCGTTGTGCTTGGGCACGGGGCCGTTGTGCTTGGGCACGGGGCCGTTGTGGCGGGGCGCGGGGGCCGGGGATATATCAGACGATGGCGCCCAGATCGGCTTCGAGCTGCGCCAGGTTGAATCCGCTGGGCGAGCCCTTGGCGCTGAGCCAATCTGGCGCCAGCAGGCTATGGGCTTCGTCGCAGTATTTGTTCCAGAAGGCGACGGTCATGACCTTGAGCTGGCCCCAGGTGATGCAGGTAAAGCCGTTCTGGTCGTATTTGGGCACAAAAACGCAATGGCCGCCCCAACTGCCCGGCTTGGCTTTGGCGCCGCCCTTGGGCACTACGTCCCAAACGTCCTGGGTCTGCGCGGTGAGTGGCAGGCTGAGACCGATGTAGACGCCGCCGAACAACGCAATGGCCTGGCGAACCTCGGCCAGGTTTGAAACCTTGGGGTCGGCGAAAGCGGTCAGAGCGTTGCCGGCAAAACCATTCTTCTTCCAGTCGTTCAGCACGTCCAGCTCAACGCCGCCGTTGTCGGTCTTGGGGTTGCCGGGGACGTAGCCGTCCCACTGCTCGTAGCAGGTCTCGATGGTGGAGTCGGGAACCGTGACCTCGGCCGCCGAATTGGCGGTAAACACCTGGATGGCGTGGCCGACGCCGGCGATGGTGCAGCAGCCCAGCGTGTCGTTCATCATCATGCCCCATGACTCGATGCCCCTGGTCCAGTCGGCGGCAGGTGGAGGCGGCGGCAGCGCAGCGGTCATGTATTTGCCCAGCATCAGGGTGCGGCTGTCAGTTTTGATGGCCTTGCGGCCCAGCTTCATTTGGGAGTGGTCTGCCATAATTACATCCTTTCAATTCAGCCGAGTGGCTTTTTGTGTCGGGCGGCCGCTCTGGGTGGGGTTGGCGGCTCGGGGTGGGCTCTTGTCTGAGGAAGCAAAGCAGGGAAGAAATAATTGCAGGAAGGTACGAGGTAAAAGTTTCAAATCCGGAAAGGAAAGTAAAGTGAAATTGGCTGAGTGTTTCTGAAATGGTTCTTCAGTCCCGGCGATCTTCGATTGACTTACGATGAAAGCGACGGGAGAGCGCGTACAGATGGGACGAGTTCTACTTGGTATTCTTCTGGGCTGCATTCTCTTTCCGGCGGCGCTGGTGCTTTACTTTCAGTACGGCTTTCCACCGGTGGCAGTTAGCGACAAGCCATTTTATGGGGAAGAGGCGCTGACCCAGGCGCCGCTGCACTACGTTATTCCGCGCGAGGCGCCGAAGGCCCCGCCGATCCCGATGAATGAAGAGAACCTGGTGGCCGGGGCGCATATTTACGTTGAGCAGTGCGCGGTTTGCCATGGGGTGCATGGCAAGCAGTCCTCGGTCGGCTCGCGCATGTACCCGGTGGCTCCGCCGCTGTGGCAAGCGCATGCGGGGGACGACGTGGTTGGAGTGAGCAGCGACCCGCCTGGGGAAACCTGGTGGAAGATTTCGAACGGGTTAAGGCTCTCGGGAATGCCTGCGTACCAGGGAGTATTGACGGATACTGAGATTTGGCAGGTGAGCCTGCTTTTGGCCAACGCCAACAAGCCGCTGCCGCCGGCGGCGCTGTCTTTGCTTCATCAACCGGCGCCCGACAATGCCGTGAAGGCGAAAAAGCCGGGGGAGGATGCGGACGAGTAGGCGGCGGCGTGCGGACCGGCTCCGCATTGTCCGGGCTCGAACGGGTGAGAGACTATGAACATGCTTGACCTGCTGAAGAGAGGCTTCGGTTACGTGCTGATGAGCATGGGTGTCTCGAGCCCGGCCCACAAACCTGCGCCGAAGCCGAAGGCTGCGGCTGCGCCTGAGTCGAAAAAGGGTGAATGAGGGGCGTGCCGTCCCCGGTCGCCGTTTTTCGTGCTCGATTTGAGATAGGCCCATTGGGGTTCGAGGTTTCCCACCCTGGCGAAGCTTGGGTGGGGCGCCCATTTTCGTGGCTGGTTGAGATCGCCTGATCCTGCCAGATTTTGCGGCGGCGGCGGCTCTTTCACATCCAACAAAGGTGCGCCGGGCCGCTTTTAAGGTGTCGGGGGAAGTGCGCCAGCGCATTTGGGAGGATTTTGTTCCCCGTACAATGGGGATGGATGCGTGATTGATGGCTGAAACGGAGAAGGATAAACCCAAACAACTGAATCAGCAGGAGCCGGCCCGCAAGCCCGACGAAGACCCCGTAGGAAAGGTCTACGATTCACGGCTGATGCGGCGGCTGGCCCATTACCTGCGCCCCTATTGGCTGCAGGCCATCATTTCGGCTATTTCGGTCACCATCAAATCCCTCGGAGACGTGGCGGGACCTTTCCTGGTAATGGTGGGCATCGACCACTACTTTCCGCAGAATCGGGCGTCGAACGACGTGCCGAGCGCCACGCATTGGTTCAGTTCGGCGAGTTGGCTCACCCACCGGCTTTCGCCCGACCCCATGCACGGCATCACGCAACTGGCCGAGATTTTCTTCGCCATCCTGGTGTCGTCGTACCTTTTCGAAGGGGTGCAGACCTACCTGATGCAGTGGACCGGGCAGAAGATTATGTTCGATCTGCGCCGCGACATCTTCCGCCACATGCAGCGGATGCACGTGGGATTTTTCGATACCCACCCGGTTGGCCGGCTGGTTACGCGCCTTACGTCGGACGTGGACGCCGTCAACGATATGTTTACCGATGGCATTCTGGCCATTGTGAACGATGTGATCACGCTGAGCTTTATGGCGGTGGTGATGCTGGCCATCAAGTGGTGGCTGGCGCTGCTGGCCTTCGCGGTGCTGCCCATCATTCTGATTGTCACGCGGATTTTTCGCGATCACGTTCGCGAGAGCTATCGCCGGGTGCGCGCGGCCATTGCCCGCATTAACAGCTTTACCCAGGAACACATCAGCGGCATGAGCGTGGTGCAGCTGTTTAACCGCGAGAAGCGCGCCTACCAGGATTTTGAGGTAGTGAACGAGCAGCATTTGATCGCGTTCAAAGACACGATCTTCGCCTACGCGCTCTATTACCCCGCCGTGGAATTGCTCTCTTCAATTGCGATCGCCATGGTGATCTGGCGGGGGGGCTTCGGCGTGCTTGCCGGCACGGTGACCATAGGCATGCTGGCCAGCTTCAACATGTATTCGCAGCGGTTCTGGCGTCCGATTCAGGATTTGAGCGACAAGTACAACATTTTGCAGGCGGCGATGGCGGCGTGCGAGCGCATTTTCAAGCTGATGGATACCGCGCCCGAGATTGTGAACCCGGCGAGGCCGAAGATCGGCGACGGATCGAACCGGATCGTGTTCGATCACGTGTGGTTTACGTACCAGAAACTGACCGAGGATCAGGCGCTGGCCGTTAATGCAGCCTGCACCACCAATGCCAGTCCAAAGGGTAAAACAGCGGAGCTGCTGGCCGCGATTGAAGGCGTTGAATGGATTTTGAAAGATGTTTCATTCACCATTGAGCCAGGTCAGACGGTGGCGATTGTGGGCCACACAGGCGCCGGCAAAACCACGCTGACGAGCCTGATGATGCGCTTCTACGAAGTGACGGCGGGGCGAATTTTGTTGGACGGGGTTGACCTGCGCGAGCACGATCTCGATGAGCTGCGCGAGCATTTTGCCGTGGTGCTGCAGGATCCGTTCCTGTTTACCGGCACCATTGCCGACAACATCCGCATGGGCAACGACGCAATTGGCGACGACACCCTGCGCTGCGCCGCCCGCGATGTGAACGTGCTGGACTTTATTGAGAGCCTGCCGGCGCAGTTCAATGAGCCGGTGCAGGAACGCGGCAACTCGCTCTCGACCGGCCAGAAGCAGCTCATCAATTTTGCGCGGGCGCTGGCCTACAATCCGCACATTCTGATTCTGGACGAGGCCACGTCGAGCGTAGACACCGATACCGAGTTGCGCATTCGCGGCGCCCTGGAGCGCATGGTGGAAGGCCGCACCAGCGTGCTGATTGCGCACCGGCTTTCGACGGTGCAGCGCGCCGAAAGCATCCTGGTGATGCACAAGGGGCAGTTGCGCGAGATTGGATCGCACCAGGAGCTGCTGGCCCAGCGCGGTCTCTATTGGAAGCTCTACCAGTTGCAGTACAAGGATCAGGAAATTGGCGCGGGCGCATCGGCGCTGGGCGAGGCGTCAGTGGCGTAAAGGCAGGGAGCGAGGGAGCAAGGGCGCAAGGGAACAGGGAACAGAAGTGCCCGGTCATTGAAGTCGTGATCGGGATATGATTAGACAAGGGTTTTTCCGCCAGGTTATCTCCACAAGAATGCATTTGAGACGGACGCAGGGACAGATGGGCGAAGGTGTAGCCAGAAAAAAGGTTGAGCTGTTCGACACCAGCCTGCGCGATGGGCTGCAGCAGCCGAACCTCGAAATCTCAGTGCCCAACGCGATGATGCTGCTGGAGCGCATGGGAACCTTCGGCATCAAATACGCGGAGATTGGGTTTGCCGGAGCCAACAAGCTGGTGAGTGATTTGTGCGCGGCAGTTGGCGATATCGACGCTGGCGGCATGAAGCTGGCGCTGTTCGGCAGAACGCGCGGCCGCGGAACCAAGGTGGAAGACTGGCCCGATGTGAGATTCATTTTGAATCAGCGTCACCGGATTCCTGTCGCGGTGGTTGTGGTCAAGTCGCGGCTGCTTGATGTGATGCAGTCGCTCGAAACTACTCCTGAAGAGAATCTGCTCATGGCGTGGGAGACCGTCGAATGCCTGCATGCCAACGGTCTCGAGGTGATCGTGGACCTCGAACACGGCATGGACGCGTACTGCGGGCGGCGCGAGATGGGCGCCAGGTGCGAGGCCGACTTTGCCAAGCGCGGCCGCGATTATTTTCGCGAGTTGACTGACCAATGTGCCCGGCAAAAAGTGAGCCGCATTGTTGTGTGCGACACCAACGGCGGTTCGAGCCCTGAGGAAGTGGAAGAAGTGATTGGCGGTCTGGTGAGGGATTTCCCTGAGGCAGCCATCGGATTTCACGGCCACACCGATCGCGGCCTGGGCGTTGCCAACACCCGCGCGGCAATTCTGGCGGGCGCCATGCACGTGCAGGGCACGCTGCTGGGCACGGGCGAGCGGTGCGGCAATGTGAATTTGACGACGGTAGTGGGCGCCATGCAGGTGCGCGGCGAAGCGGAATTTGTTCCGCCGCAATCTCTCGCCGGGCTTACAGGCCTGGCGCACTTGGCCTATGGCGCGTTCGCTCTCGATCCGCCTCACGGCGCGCCGATCGTAGGACCCGGCGCGTTCGGCACGTGGGCGGGCATGCACGGGTCGAGCGAGAACAAGAATCCCGGCGCGTATCTGTGGTGCAATCCGGCGGAGGTTGGCGCGGTTCCCACCATTGGCGTGAACGGGCAATCGGGGCGCGCGAATATTGTTTTGCTGTCAAAAGATCTGGGCGTGCCGCTCAATTCAAAACAGGCGCAAACGCTGCTTGACTCGAACCAGGCGATGATTGAGGGCGGCGGGTTTACGGCCAGCGAGATCTCGTTCAAGCTGGCCTGTATGAAGGTGCTGGGCACGCTGGGCAACTGGTTCAGCGTTCGCAGCTGGCGTGTTTTTGACGAATCCGATGAGATCGGCAACCGCTTTGTGCAGGCGTTTATGACGCTCGCCGTGAGCGATACCACGGTGACAACATCGCGTGCGGAGGGCACCGGGCCGGTGGACGCGCTTACCAAGGCCATGCGCAAGGAGCTGGAAAAGTGGTACCCCGCGCTGGTCGAGATGCGGCTGGGCACCTTTACGGTTGCCGCTCTCGATGTTTCGGCTCACGACTCGGCCGCGCATGTGCGCGTTACGGTCAGCTTCCATGCCGACGGTTACGATCCGTGGATCACGGCAGGCGTAAGCGGCGACATGAACCAGGCTGCGCTGATGGCGATTGTGGATGGGTTCCACTACTGGCTTGAGACGCGGAACATGAGGACGGAGGAGCTTAGTGGTGAATCAGGCTTGGCCTCCCAGGTCCCCAAGGGCTAGGGACCTGGGGCACCCATTTCTACGGCTGAGTTATAAACTTCACAATCTTGTCCAAAACTTGCGGCCCCTCGTCGGTGCCAAATAGATACTGCGCGTGGGCCGAGCCATTTACGATGACTAGCTTTTTCGGCTGCGGGGCTTTTGCGTAATGCGCCTTGATGCCGGGCAGGCGCGGGCCGTCGCCGCTTGTATCGTTGCGAGCCACGAGATAAAGCTTGCGGCCTTTCAGCTGCTCGGGGTGAGAGCCGCCTTCAGAGCCAAGAAATACAACGCGATCAAATTCGCCAGGATTCGATTGGGCATCCGCATCGCCCACCGCGTCGCCACCCAGGCTCCCGCCAATGGCTGAAACAGTGCGCATGCCCATTGAATGCAGATAGCGGACCGCTGCCAGCACGTCGGCGGCGTTGTCTTCATAAGGGCCTTCCGCGCTGGTTGAGCCGTCTGGATTCTTTTTGTCGCCGCGGAATTGAACGGCCAGTACCGTGAATCCCTTTTCAGCCAGGACCCGTGCCTGCGGCGCCCATCTCTCTTTGCCGAATCGCCCTCCGTGCGCCAGCACAATGCCGCGATTGCCGGAGCCATAAATGTCGGCCTGAATGGATGCGTGGCCATCGGGAAGAGGAATAGTTACGGTTTGCTGGGCGATTGCGGGCAGGGCAAGCAGCGCGACTGACAAACGAGCAAGCGCGCGGAGGAACATGTCGATGCCTCGAACCTGACGGTGAAAATCCGAGTGAATTCTCTCAAGGGCAGAATACCGCAAAGCGGGACTTGTGTCCGCGGTGTGACCTAAGGCACACTGGTTTCCACAATCCCGCGTAAGAATTAACTCGTAAGGCCGGCGAGCTCAAGTGCTCTCAAGGCCTGGGAGGAATCGCACTTATGAGTGATCTGGCTCCGCTGGCAGAGGATGTAACCGTTGACCCGCTTGTTGGTCATCCGCCCGACTACCACGTCTTTGACAAGTTCATAACGCGCTGCAAGGCGCTTCCAGCCATTACCACCGCAGTGGTTTGGCCTCTTTCCGATGTTGCCCTGCGCGGCGCGGTTGAGGCTGCCATCGCCGGCCTGATTGAGCCTACCCTGATCGGTCCCGAGGGCCGGATGAAGGCTTTGGCCCAGAAGATCGGCGTCGACATCAGCAGCTACCCCATACTGCACGCCGAGAATGAAGGCAAGGCCGCCGAGATTGGCGTATCGCTTTGCCGCCAGGGAAATGCGCTGGCCCTGATGAAGGGCAGCCTGCACACCGACGACCTGCTGAAACCCGCCATGGCGCGCGACACGGGCCTGCGCACCACGCGGCGCATTTCGCACGTGTTCATCATGGATACCCCGGCCTACGCTCGCACGCTGCTTATTACGGACGCAGCCATCAACATTACGCCCGAGCTTGAAGACAAGGTCGACATTGTGCAGAACGCCATTGACCTGGCTCACGCGCTTGGCATTCCCGAGCCAAAAGTGGCGCTGCTCTCTGCCGTAGAGACAGTGAATCCCAAGATCAAGTCGACGCTCGACGCCGCGGCGTTGTGCAAGATGGCCGATCGCGGCCAGATCACGGGCGGAATCCTTGACGGCCCATTGGCTTTCGACACCGCGGTAAGCGTGAAGGCCGCCGCCATCAAGAAGCTGGTTTCGCCGGTTACCGGCCAGGCCGACATTCTGGTGGTGCCCGATCTTGAGAGCGGCAACATGCTGGCCAAGCAGCTTGAGTATCTTGGCGGCGCACAGCTCGCGGGCATTGTGCTCGGCGCGCGCGTGCCCACCATCCTTACCAGCCGGGCCGACTCGGCTGAGACGCGGTTGGTAAGTTGCGCCGTGGCCGTGCTGTTGCATTATGCAGCCCATCCAACGTTGAAGGTGTAATTCCGGAATCAAGAGTCAGAAACAAGGGCGGGCGCTGACCATGGTTGGCGCCCGTTCTGCGTTCACAGGAAATTCAAGGTCTTTTCGCAGTCGGCTGAAGATAGGTGGGAACTTGTGTAGGTTCAGGCGCATCCAATGGATACAAGAGAAGCGCGGCAACTTGCCCCTCCAAAAAAGGTGCGATTCACTTACCATGCGCCGCGCGCCTGAAAGGAAATGAAATGTCTACGCATACAATTCCACAAACTGAAGCGGCCAAGGCCAGCAACCCCGATGGATTCACTCCGGAAAAGGTGAAGGAACTATCGATCACGCTGAACGCGTTGCTCGCGGATTTCTTTGCGCTTTACATCAAGACCAAGAACTTTCACTGGCACATGAGCGGCCCTCATTTCCGCGACTATCATCTTCTGCTCGACGAGCAGGCCGACCAGATCTTCAAAGTGACCGACGATATTGCAGAGCGAGTGCGCAAGATTGGCGGGCAGACGATCCGCTCGATCGGCCAGATCGCAAAGCTGCAGCGGGTTGCCGACAACGACTATGAGTTTGTTCCGGCGCACGGCATGCTTGAGGAGCTGTACTCAGACAACCAGGCGCTGGCAGCAAATTTGCGCAACGCGCACGAGGTTGCAGCGGACGCGAACGACTACGCAACCACAAGCCTGATCGAAGTGTGGATCGATGAGGCCGAGCGGCGCGCGTGGTTCCTGTTCGAGTCGACGCGATAAGGGACGACGCGCTGGGCGCCGGCGATGGCCGGCGCCCGCCATTTTTTGTGGGTGCGCACCGTCTCTTTGAGACGTTATATTCGTTGGCATGAAGACTCTTCCCCTGTGGCTGCCTGTGGCCGCGGTTCTCTGTGCCTTCGCCGCCATCGCCAGCGCGCAATCCCCGGGCATGCCGCCCATGGAGGGCATGGAACCTGTTCCGCCTCCCGACCAGCTTGCTGCGCCCATACACATGACCGGCATCGGCAACTCGCACATCACCATCAAAGCCACTCCCGAGGCCCAGGCGTGGTTCGACCAGGGATTGACGCTGCTCAATGACTTCTGGGAATACGAATCGGCCAAGGCTTTTGAGCAGGCCATCCGCACCGATCCCAATTGCGCCATGTGCTACTGGGGCCTGGCCCAGGCTGTGGCGTTTCGCGGCTCCGAAGAAAAGGCCTATGCCGACAAGGCGCTGGAGCAGGCGAAACGCCTGAAGGGCAAGGCAAGCAAGACCGACCGGCTCTACATTGAGGCCGCGGTTGCAGAGAAAGACGATGAAGGCAACGGTAATTCGGCAGCGATCGCCATTTATCGCCAGCTGGTTAAGAAAGAGCCGAAAGATATTGAAGCGCGCATTTATCTTGCCAACGCGGTCGGTGACGGCTTTGACGACGGAGATCCCAAGCCGGGCGAAAAAGAAAGGATTGCAATTCTCGAAAGCGTGCTGAGGGATGCGCCCAACGACTCGGCTGCCAATCACTACTGGATTCATGCGTTGGAACCGAGCAACCATCCCGAGCGCGCCATTCCCAGCGCGGCACTGCTTGCGAGCCTCGCGCCCAACAGCGGCCATATGGTTCACATGCCGGGGCACATTTACTATCGCGTGGGCGACTACGCCAGCGCCGACCACTGGTTTGCCGCGTCAACCGAGACCGACGAACGCTATATGCGCGAGCAGCATGTGAGTGTGGACAACGACTGGAATTACGTTCACAACATGATGTACGGCATTGCCAACCTGATGGAGCAGGGCCGGCTGAACGACGCCAACGCGCTCTCAGACCGCCTGGCGGGCGCGCACGGCCACCTGGCTGCATCGCTCTACGTTTGGAATGCGCGCGATCAGATGTCGCGCTTAAGCCTGCGGCTGCCGGTTGCGCTGCGCATCGGCGACTGGAAGACCGTGCTGGCCATGCTGGACGACTCGAAAATCGCCGAGAGCGACAATACGGCGCACCTGAGGTTCCTGCAAGAGGAGCTGCGCAGTTTTGCTGCCGGCATGCAGGCGCTTGACGAAGGCGATGGGGCCGCGGCGCAGAGCGCATCGGAGCGGCTGGATGCCGGCCTGTGGCGCGAGCATCGGGATACTGAAGCCGAAGCCGACAAAAAGGCCGATGAAGAGAAGGCTGATGCCAAAGCGAAGAAGACAGACGCCGATAAACCTCCGACAGTCAAGCTCAATCCCGACGCCGAGACCGAGCCGCTGATGATGGCTCTCAACATTGCGTCAATGGAACTGCGCGCGGGGCTGTTGCTTGGGCAGGGCAAGAGCGCAGACGCGAAGAAGCTTTACGCGCAAGCGGTAACGGCAGAAAAGAAGCTCGGCTACCGCGAGCCGCCGTTTTATATCCGCCCGGTTGCTGAAACCGAGGCCGAGGCATTGATGCGCGCCAGGGACTACGAAGGCGCGAAGACTGCGTACCAGGCTGCGCTGCTTGAGCGGCCGGCATCAGGATTTGAGCTTTACGGCATTGCGCATGCCGACGAACTGGCCGGCCACAAAGCAGCGGCGCAAACTGAGTATCAGGCATTCTTGAAAGCATGGCCCTCAGCCGACGCATCGCTTCCGCAGATGGTCCGTGCGCGCGAGGAGCTTGGGAACGCTCCGTCTTCGGCTGCGCGATAGGCCTTGCGGGCGTTGTGGCGCGGTTAAATGCGAAACTGGAAGCATGCTTCATCCGCTTCCGGCCCTGATCTTCGATCTCGATGGAACGCTGACCGACTCAAAGCCCGGCATAATTGGCTGCCTGCGCAAGGTGATCGACGCGCGTGGTTTGAAATTCGAGGAACCGCTCGACCGCTTCATCGGGCCGCCGGTTGAAGTGTGGGTCAGGTACTTGTTGCCTGACGGATCAGAAGAGGAACATGCGGCGCTGGCCAGTGATTATCGCGCCTGCTACGACCGCGAAGGCTGGTCAAACAACTCGGTCTATCCCGGTGTGCGGGAGATGCTGGAGAAGCTTCGCGCGGCGGGGTTCCCGCTTTACGTGTGCACTTCGAAGCACCACCATTTTGCGGTGCGCATTCTTGAGGCGTTTGAGCTGGCGCCGCTGTTTACGGGCATCTACGGCGACAAGCTTGAGTATGCGAGCCACGCCAAGGCCGATCTGCTGGCGATGATCCTGAGCGAGCGCGCGATCGATGCGGGAAATGCGTGGATGGTCGGCGACCGCTGCTTCGACATCGAGGCCGCGCACGCCAACAACCTTCGCTCGATCGCGGCCGGTTGGGGTTACGGCTCGGCTGAAGAGTGGGCCAGAGCCAAAGCCGATGCAGTCGCACTCACGCCTGCGGACATCTTTACCATCGTTTCCGAAGATCCAGCGATCTGAAAAGAATCACGTTGAGCGGCGCCCGCTGAGCCAACGCGCCATGCGACGAGCCTGATGAAATGCAACCGATGGCCGCGCGTGCCCGGTTGCTTCCCTGGCTTGAGCCTTCCCGGAAAAATTGACAAAGCTCATTTGCGGCGGCACGTTGTCGCCCGAAAGAGAGCTGCTCTCAAAGAGGCCTGTGGAAATCTCTAAATGCGATATGGTATTTGATTTGAATCAGCAACATGCGCTGCAATAAATGTTTTAAAAATAATAGCTTCTATAATTACGTTGACAATCGTTGATGAAGCTGGTTAAGCTAATGACGGTTACTACCGTCTTAAAGGAGGTTTTACATGCGTCATATACTCGCTTCTACCGTGGTGCTTTCATCCCTGCTCCTCCCCGCAGCGGCTTTCGCCAGCAAGCCAAACGATGATCCCGCTGCCTCAACCCCGTTGCCGCACGTCAGCACCGGCGTTACCGAACCCACGCTTTTAAACTCGTTGAATCTCAGCGCTCCCTCGGGACCTGCCGCATCTTTTATCACGGCCAATGCCCAGGTTGGTGTTTCATTCGTGGTGGATGAGAATGGTTGGCCTGAGAACATCCAGGTGACCAAGAGCATCAACCCGGTATGGGATTCGCAAGTTGTTGACGCAGTCAGCAAGCTGCACTATCGCCCTGCCCGCATCGACGACCGGAAGATTCCAGTCGACATGAACCTGACCGTGGTTATCGCCAAGTAGCCCTCCCCAACAGGTAAGCCGCCCTTCCACCAAAGAAAGACAGACCATGCGCCCCGTGCTGAGCATGACACCCAAAGTGTGCAGCGCGGGGCGTATGAGTTTTCTTTGATTTCAACGCGCGGCGTCTTCGCGCTCGTCGAAGTCGGCACTTAGCACGCGCGGGTCTGCGCGGCCTGCCGATTTACGAATGCGAGCATTTCTGGCGCAATCTGGCCGGCGCACTGCAATGGAGCGAGATGGCCGCAGCCGGCGATGACCTCGAGCTCAGATTGCGGGGCGAGCTGGTGCATGGCTTCGCCCTGAGCAAGCGGCGTAATGCGATCCAAAGAACCCCACACAATTAGCAGCGGCATTTTGAACGCGGGCAAGAGCGCGTCTGTGGTGTCCCGGCCGGTAAGCATTGATGCAACGGCCCGCTGAACTACCCAGGCTTGCTGGTGAGAGACACGCAGAATGTCGCGCGCCACAAAGCCCGGCACCCTGGGCGGACTGGGCATGAGCAGCGCATCGAGCTGGTCGATTTGCGTTGCGTTTACCGGCGTAAAGAGCCCCGTATCCCAGTCCGGGTCAATGTGCAGTCCGGCAGAATCGAAGAGCATCAAGCGCTCAATGCGTGCGGGAATTTCGCTGGCGGCAATTTGCACGATCCATCCGCCCATCGACCAACCGCCCAGGTCGACGCGGTCAAGATGCATGGCATCAATAAAGTCGATGACGATGTGCGCCTGATCGCGCACCGAGTAGGAGAAATTCGCTGGCCACTCGCTGCGGCCGAATCCGGGCAGGTCGGGCATGTAGACGCGGTAGCCGGCGTGGGCCAGCGTGGGCGCGAGGTTGCGCCAGTCTTCAGCGCGGCCGCCGAGGCCGTGCACCAGCACGACCGGCTTTCCATTTCGAGGTCCCGCCACAAGGTAATGCACGCGGATGCCGTCGATCGAGATTTGGCCATTGTGAACGCCGGTGAGCGCTTCGCGCAGGTACATCGAGCCATTGAAGTAGCTCACGGGGCGCAGAACAAAGCCGATACCGGCGGCGATGGCCAGCACGAGCGCGACCCAGATTGTCCGTCGTACCAACTTCATTGCTTTCCTCAGCCGGTTATTTGCTGGCGGCCATTCGCCATCTGCCAACCCATCTCAATTACGCGAGTGGTGATGGGGTCGATTTTGAGCGCGCTATGGCTGTTCCACTCTGCCCGCTCCACCCAGCGCACCGCATCGGCGTCAGAAGCTGCCTGCAACTCCCCGCCCGTCACGCGGCAAAGATAGTCGGCAATCACGTAGTGGAAGCGCACGCGGCCGTCTTCGCGATGGATACGGTCGAGCAACTCCACCAGTTCCAGCACTTCAACTTCGAGGCCCGTTTCTTCGCGGACTTCACGGGCAACGCCCTCGACCAGCGACTCGCCTATTTCAAGCACGCCTCCGGGCAGGGTCCAGTGGCCTTTCATGGGCTCGCGGCCGCGCCGGACGAGCAGTACCCGTCCATTCTGCACAATTACCGCGCCCACGCCCACCAGCGGCGCTTGAGGAAACTCTCGCTGCATGAACTCACGATAGTTGGTTACACGGTGCGTACCGCAAGCGGGGACTGCGCGCGCATCCGAACTGCGGCCACTATCATCAATAAAGAAGCGTGTTTGGGTACGGGGGCCCTGAACTATGGCAGAAGTTACGTTGCAAATCGATGGAATGCATTGCGGATCGTGTGTTCGCCGGGTGAGCCAGGCGCTTGCCGCAACTCCGGGAGTTGAAGTGAAGGAAGTGCGCGTGGGTGCGGCGAGGTTCGCTGCAAATGACGAGGCTGCGACCATCGAGCAGGCGATTGCGGCGGTGGCGCGAGCCGGCTATAAGGCGCATGCTGAGTCCGCGCAGGTGAGTTAAGAGGCAGATTGGCTCCACAAACAACAGAATCGCTCGATCTGCCGGTGCTGGGCATGACCTGCGCCTCCTGCCAGCATCATGTAGAGGAAGCGCTGCGCTCGACGGCGGGAGTGGAGTCGGCGCGCGTGGATCTGATGGCGCATCGGGTCAACGTGGTCTTTAATCCCTCAATCACTCAGCCCGAACAGCTGGTGGCGGCCATTCGCGGCGCGGGGTACGACGCGGTGCTGCCGCGCGCGGGCGAGATTTCCGCAAGCTCAGACGAACAAGACGAAGAGAAAAACGCGGCACGGAAGGCATGGGTGACTATCGCTGCCGGCGCAGCGGCCATGCTGCTGGCCATGCCGCTCGGCAATGAGATGCATGCAACAGACCATGCGCTGATGAAACTGTTGCCGTGGCTCTACGCGATTCCCGCCCAAGATCTGCGCTGGCCGCTGTTAATTCTGACGGCGGTGATTCTGGCGTGGGCGGGCCGCACCATTTATTCGAGCGCTTTGCGCACACTGCGCCACGGCGCTACCAACATGAACACGCTGGTTGCGCTGGGCACGGCTGTTGCATTTGTCTACTCGGCCTATGCGACGGTTGCGCCTGCGCCCGGCCGCGCGGTTTATTTTGACGCGGTACTCTTGATTCTCGGATTTCTGTTGCTGGGCAAGACGCTGGAAGCGCGCGCTAAACGGCGGGCGCTTAGCGCGCTGAACTCGCTTTCGCGTTTGCGTCCTGCCACGGCGCGGCGCATCGTGGATGGCGTCGAGGTGCTGACGCCGCTTGAGGAGATTCGTCCAGGCGACAGGATTGTTGTGTTGCCCGGCGAGCGGATTCCGGTGGACGGCGCGATTGTTGAAGGCCGCACCACGGTGGACGAGTCGATGCTTACGGGCGAGTCCACGCCGGTTCCGCGCGAGACAGGTGGGCGCGTGCTGGCCGGCTCGCTCAACTACGACGGCGCAGTGGTGTGCCGCGCCGAGTCGCTGGGCGAGGCTACCGTTCTCTCGCAAATTACGCGCATGGTTGAGCAGGCGCAGCGCAGCCGCGCGCCCATGGAGCGGCTGGCCGACCGCGCCAGCGCCATTTTTGTCCCAGTGGTGCTGGTGCTGGCGCTTGTCACCTGCATTGCATGGCTGGTGGCTACGCGGTCAGTATCAATGGCGATTGCAAATACGGTTGCGGTGCTGGTGATCGCTTGCCCTTGCGCCATGGGGCTGGCTGTGCCGGCCGCGCTTACAGTTGCCGTGGGCCGCGGCGCGCAGCTAGGCGTGTTGTTCAAGGGAGGGGAAGCGCTGGAGCGGCTCGCGCATCTCGACGTGGTTGTGCTCGACAAAACCGGAACGATCACTGTGGGAAGGCCGGTTTTAGAAGCCATTCATGTGATCGACCAACCACAAAACATGGGTGCCCCAGGTCCCTCGCATTTGGGGACCTGGGAAAGCAAGAAGTTGAACGACAACGATCTGCTGCGAACGGCAGCTGCGGCTGAAGAGCGATCGAATCATCCGCTTGCCCGTGCAATTGTGGATGCGGCGCATAGGCGGGGAATGGAGTGGGCGCCGGCGCAGGAGGTGCAGGTGCTGCCTGGCCGGGGGCTCACTGCGCGTGTTGAAGACCACGAGATCCTACTCGGTAACGAAGCGCTGTTTGCGGAGTATGCTGTTCAACTGCCAGCTGGATTGACCGCACCCGAGCCGGGCGTTACGCGGCTGTGGATGGCCATTGATTCGCGGCCCGCGGCGTACTTTGGCGCGCGTGACGCATTGCGGCCCGATGCGGCCGGAGCGGTGGCCGCGCTGCGACGCTCTGGCCACCGCGTGTTGATGCTTACCGGCGACTCGGCCGCGGCTGCCGCTCCTATTGCGCAAGCCGCGGGCATTACCGAGGTCGAGGCCGGCGTTGACCCGGCGATGAAGCTGGCGCGCATTCGCGCATTGCAAAAATCGGGCCTGCGCGTTGCCATGGTGGGCGACGGCATCAACGACGCAGCCGCGCTGGCACAAGCCGATGCGGGCATCGCCATGGGGTCCGGCACTGACCTGGCGCAGGAGGCCGGCGACGTGCTGCTGCTGCGCGCGCAGCCCGCGCTCATTCCCGCATCCATTGGCCTGGCTCGCGCGACGCTTCGCATCATGCGCCAGAATCTCTTCTGGGCGGCCGGCTACAACGTGATTGGCATTCCGCTTGCGGCCGGCTTGCTTTATCCGGCGTTTCACATTCTGCTCACGCCGTGGCTGGCGTCGGCGGCCATGGCGCTCAGTTCGATCTGTGTGCTGGGGAACAGCTTGCGTCTGCGCGGCTGGCACGATGATTCTGCAATGAGCGCGGGCCGTTAGCCCGAGAGGTTGACAACTTGACAAATTGTGAAGTACTGTAGAAAGAGGTGTTGACTTGCACATTGTCACTCGCCGCCATCTGCGCGAAGCAATCAAAAAGTATCCGGATGCGGCAAGCGAGATCGAGTCGTGGGCAAGCATCGTTGAAGCAGTCCGATGGCGGAGTCTTGCCGAGGTTCGCCGCTGGTTCAAGGACGCCGATAGCGTTGACGGCTATGTGATATTCAATATCCGGCAAAACCGGTACCGGCTCATCACAGTGATTCATTACGCCAGGAAATTCGGTGACAGAAAGACCGCAGGACACGTTTACATCCGGTCGTTTCTTACGCATAGGCAGTACGATAATCGCAGCAACTGGGATAGGAAGTTTGGCACAAAATGAGCACAATTCTTGCCAACCCGGCCAAGATGATCGCCCGCGGAGCTCCGCGCGTGATTCGCAACGACGAAGAGCTGGAGGAGTATACGGATGCGCTCTTCCGGTTGACCGCGCTTGCAGATCCCTCGCCATCGGAGTTGGACGCGATCGATCTGCTTACATTGCTGGTGGAGCGTTACGAGCGCGAGCATTACTCAATCCCAGCCGCCGATCCCATCTCGGTAGTGCGGTTCCTGCTTGAGAAGCAGGGCCTCTCGCAGCGAGATTTGATTCCGCAATTCGGTTCGGAGAGCGCGGTATCGATGTTCCTGGGCGGACGGCGGAAGCTTACTGTTGGTCAGATCCAGAAACTGGCCGCGCGCTTCCAGCTTCCCGCCGATGTCTTTCTTGCCGCGGAAAGAGCGGCGTGAGCGCCAATACTACGAGGCGCTGATTAACTTCTGCCTGCGCAGCAACCCGGTATCCGTTACCTCGTCGTGTGCGGCCAAGCTAAACTATTAGCAGGCAATTTCGTGCGCATCCTCACCCGCTACATCCTCGGCGAGATTCTATCCCACACCTTCATCGGGTGCGCGCTGTTTACGTTCATCCTCTTCATGCCCAAACTGGGTCCCATTCTTGAAGTGGTGGTGCGCAACAGTTCGACCCTGAATGATGTTTTTGAGATATTCCTCTTCACGCTGCCAGATCTGCTTAAGTACACAATTCCCATGTCGGTGCTGGTGGGGGTGCTGCTGGGTTTAAGCCGGATGGCTTCAGACAGCGAAATAGTGGCCATGCGCGCCTCTGGCCTGGGCATCGGCTATTTTGTGCGCGTCTCATCCATCGTGGCAGTTGGCGGAACGTTGCTGGGTTTGGCCAACACGCTTTATGTCGCGCCGCGCGCCAACCAGGCAATTCTCAAAATGGAGCAGTCCCTTGAAACCTCGCAGGCCTCCTATGAGATTCAGCGGGGCGTCTTCTACGAAGACTTCAAGAACTTTGTGCTCTATGTCGGGAACGTGCACTCCGGCGCCGGCCCGTCAAACTGGGACCAGGTTTTTATGGCCGACGTGAGCGACCCGGCCAACCCGATCATCACCACCGCTGAAACAGCTACAGTGGTGAACGACGGCAGCCAGGAACTGATAATGCGCCTGCGCGACGGCGCCCGCCACGAGACCGTGCCCGGCGAGCCCACGCAGTACAACATCTCAACTTTTGTCACCAGCGATCTGCCGCTCCCGCTGAGCCAGACGAGCGACGTGCACCTGGGCCGCATGGATACGCCCATCCTGGCTTTGCCCATGGGTGCCTTGTTCGACCGTCTTCATGGTCCCGATTCCGTGCGATTCCTGGTGGAAATGCACAACCGGTTCGCATTTCCCGCCGCTTGCATTGTGCTGATGCTTGTTGGCGTTCCGCTGGGTGTGGCCTCACGGCGCGGCGGACGCAGCTCCGGCTGGGTTTTCACCATCCTCCTGGTCTTTGTCTATTATTTCCTCTCGTCAACGGGCATCGCATTGGGCCGCCAGGGCAAACTCCCCGTCTTCTTAGCCGTGTGGTCGGCCAACATTCTGTTTACCGCGGCGGGCTCTTTTCTGCTTTGGCAAATGGCCGCTGGCGGACGCCTGCTGGCCGGCATATCAGGACTGGCGGCGCGCGTGCCCCGCTTCAGCTTGAAACCGCAGTCCGAATCCGACGGCCCGGGAAACGGTTCTGGCAACGGTTCGACGTTAGGCGGACTGCTCAATCGCTTTCAGCCGCGCGCTACGGCCACTCGCGCGCGCAGCCGCCACGCGTTTCCCCGCATACTCGACGAATACGTGGTCCGCGAATTCGTCAACATGTTTCTGCTGGTGCTGGCGGCATTTGTCCTGCTCATGATCGTCTTCACCTTTTTCGATCTGGTTGGCGACATCATTCGCAATCGCATTTCACTGGTCACGGTCGGCGATTATCTGGTGAATCTCACCCCCAGCATGCTGTATCAGATTGCGCCGCTCGCGGTGCTGATTGCGGCGCTTGTGGTCTTCGGTGTCCTCAACCGCAACAGCGAGATAGTAGCCATGAAGGCTACCGGCATCAGCCTCTACCGGCTGGTGATCCCTATTGTTTCCATCGCCGTTATTCTTGCCATCAGCCTCTTTCTCTTCGACCAGTACTACCTGCCGCAGGCCAACCGCAGGCAAGAGGCGTTGCGCAACGTTATCAAGGGCCGGCCGCCGCAAACCTATCTGCACCCCGAGCAGAAGTGGATCTTCGGCGCGCCCAAACCCGGGGAGCCGGCGCGCATCTTCTACTACCAGTTCTTCGATCCCAATCGCAACGAATTCGCCAATCTCTCGGTCTTCGAATTCAATCCCCAGACTTTTGCGCTTACGCGGCGCATCTTTGCCGGCCGCGCCTTTTGGGATGAGGATTCGGATTCGTGGAAGTTCGAGAATGGCTGGGTGCGCGACATCAGCAGCGCCAGCGTGACCGATTACCGCACCTTTCTTTCCACCGGCTTCGCCGAGGTGCACGAGCCGCCCGATTACTTTGAGAAAGAAGATCTGCAGTCGCAGGAGATGAACTTTGCGCAGCTTGAGAAATACGTGCGCGACCTGCAGCAGAGCGGATTCGACACCATGCGGTTGCGCGTGGCGCTGTGGCACAAGCTGGCCTACCCGCTGGTCGCGGTGGTGATGGCAATGCTGGCCATTCCATTTGCGCTTTCGATGGGCCGGCGCGGTTCGCTCAGCGGAATTGCCATAGCAATCTCGGTTGCGCTGGCTTTCTGGGTGGTTGACGGGCTCTTTGGCGCAATGGGTAATGTTAACTATCTGCCAGCGGCCATGGCCGCCTGGTCGTCGGATATTTTGTTTGGCCTGGTGGGCGGCTACCTACTGCTCAAGACGCCGACGTAGCGTAGTGATCAGTGATCAGAGAAAAGAGAAAATAGATCCCGGGTCGCCGGCGGTGGAGCTCCGAAAGGCTGATCTAATTTGGCGCGGGTTGGTCAACGTGGTCGATTACTAGCACCTGCACAGGTGCTTTGCCGGGCTCGAGCTTCAACCCAAGCTGTTCCTGGACGGCGGTAAAAATGGATGGGCCGGCGGGAGCTGGCGGCGTGAGCGGAGAGTGTCCGTCGTTCACCGAAGCGTGGCCGGGGCCCAGGTCGGAATCGGGCGACCAATTGAGCTTGATGTCGTAGCGGCGGGTGAGCCCGGTCTTATCAACCACCATGCGCCCGGACCAAAACGTTAATTGATGAATAAACGACGAAATGGGCATATTGATGCCCTCAAACTCGCCCGATCGTGAATGGGGAACATAACCGAACTCGGGATTCATGCCCTTCGGTAGCTCCTCAGGGGTAGTCTCCTTCATTTTTGGCCCGTCCCTGGCAAGGGTCAACGCAAAGACCGGCATGGTCCTGGGTTCGTAGTGGACGGCCAGCTTGAAGCGCTCGGCGAGCAGCGCCTGCAGCATGAGCCGCTTCTGGTCATAGGGGAGTTTTTGAAATGCTGGCGCGTCAGCTTCGTCAACCTTGCCCTCGATATCAAACGGGGCGTCAGCCCACTGCGGAATTCCCTCGATCCTGGCCGGCTCGACGAGCAAGTATGCTTCCTGAACCAGATTGAGCAGCGATACTCCCATCCCCGACCAGCCGTCGGGGGTTGGCGAAAGGCGCCAGCCGGAGGCCTTCGGGTTAGGCTTGACCGAAGTGACGGCAAACGCGGGAAGCTTTGGCGGAGCATCGGTGGGAGAAAGGCCGGCCTGGCCGAAAGCGCAAGGGCAGGCGGCGAGCGCAAGGCACGCCGAGGCAGCCCAGGCCGCTATGCTTTCGAGGAGCCGAGGACGCATGGACTCTCCTGCCGATCTGGTTCAATTTGAGCTAAGTGCAACTAAAAGACGCGGAATAACGAATCGGCGCTCGGAAATCGCAGCGGTCGAGCCGCCAGCACGCGATTTATGCGTCTTCGCGAATTCACCCGCATCGATACAATAAGACATATGCTTCGCGATCTGGCCCCGCTCTTCAAATACATGCGCCGCTACCGATGGGATTACCTGTGGGGCACGCTGGCCTGCGTCGCCACCAACATCATCTGGGTGCAGTTTCCGCGGGTGCTGGGCACCGCCATCGATACCATCTCAAAAGGCACAACGCATCGCCAGATACTCTATTTTTCTGGTCTGATCGTTGTCATCGCGCTCAGCAAGGGAATCTTTCTCTACGCGCAGCGCTGGATCCTCATCTGTATCTCGCGCGATATCGAATACGACATGCGCAATGCGCTGTTTGCCAAGCTCGAGTCGCAGGATTCGGGCTTCTACCAGCGTTACCGCACCGGCGACCTGATGGCCCGCATGACCAACGACCTGAACGCGGTGCGCATGCTGCTGGGGCCGGGCCTGATGTACAGCGCGAATACCATCTTCCTGAGCGTCTTTGCGCTTTTCTACCTGCTCCACTACAGTCCCTGGCTCACGCTGGTGGCGCTCGCCCCCATGCCGGTCGCCAGCATCCTGGTGCAATACTTCGGCAGCCTCATTCACACCCGTTTCGAACGCATCCAGGCCAGCTTCTCTGACATCTCGGCGCAGGCGCAGGAAAACTACTCCGGCGTGCGGCTTATTCGCGCCTTTGTGCGCGAGAAGTCTGAGATCGGGCGCTTCGAGCGGCTCAATCGCGAGTACATTGCGCGCGCGCTGCGCCTGGTGCAGCTGATGGGCATGCTGTGGCCCACGCTCGAATTCATTCTCGGCATCTCCATGGTGATTACGCTGCTGGCCGGCGGACACCTGGTAATTGAGCATCGCATCACGGTGGGCGATTTCATTGGATTCAACACGTACATGCTGCAACTCATCTGGCCCATCATCGCCGTGGGCTGGGTGGTGAACATCTTCCAGCGCGGCACCGCGTCGGTCAAGCGCATCCATGAGCTGATGGAAGTCGAACCCGCCATCGCCGACAGCCGCTCCGCGTTTTCACTTTTTGGTGAGGAGCACAGGCTTAGGGGGGATATCGAACTCCGCAACCTCAGCTTCAGCTACGGCGATACACCGGTTCTCAAAAACATTTCTCTGAAGATTCCAGCGGGCTCGAGCCTTGCAATTGTGGGCCCGACCGGCTCGGGCAAGACCACGCTGGTGAACCTCATCCCCCGGCTCTACGACGCGCCTGAAGGCGCGCTGCTCATTGACGGGCGGCCGGTGACCGATTACCCGCTGGCCGCATTGCGCAGAAACATCGGCATGGTCCCGCAGGAGACATTTCTTTTCAGCGAGACCATCCGCGAGAACCTGGCGTTTGGCGCGCCGCAGGCCACAGCGGACGAGCTTTTGCGCGCGGCCGAGGCGGCCCACATCCGCCTCGAGTTCGAGGAGTTTCCGCAGGGCTTCGAAACCATGGTCGGCGAGCGCGGCGTCACGCTTTCAGGCGGACAGAAACAGCGCGCTGCAATTGCCCGCGCACTTCTACGCCGGCCCGCGATCCTCATTCTCGACGACGCGCTGGCCAGCGTGGATACCTACACCGAGGAACGCATCCTGGGCGGCCTGCGCGATTACACGGCCACTTCAACCACGATCCTGATCTCGCACCGCGTTTCAACCGTGCGCAATGCCGACCAGATTGCGGTCCTCGATCGAGGGCGCATTGTTGAGCTTGGCACGCACGACGAGCTTTTGGCGCGCGACGGCTACTACGCCAGCCTTTACCAGAAGCAGCAACTTGAAGAAGAGTTGACGGTGGCGGGGTGAGAGCGAGTCGGCAAGCCGGCCCCGAGAAGTTTGTGCGTTCCCACTCATTTCGCGATGAATCTGCGAAATGAATGGGGCACGGCGCATTCAATGAATGGGCACCGGGCGTCTTAAGGTACGAGTCGGCGTTTTCACACCGTCCAGTTCACCGGCTTTTGCGGCAAAGGGCTCACTCCGTCGCCATCGAACGGAGCGGCTGCCCCGCTTTCGGCGAAGCGCAGCGCGCCCATGTTTGCGCCGGGATCGCGCGCAACCTCCCGCCATGCCTCGCGCACATTCTTCACGCAGTCAATCACGTGCGAGTAACGCGCATTCGATGCCGATTGCGAAGCCTGCAGAATCTGCGCAAAAATTGCGACGTAGAAATCGCCCAGGGACTTCGCGGGCTCTCCGCCCACATCCATGCGCAGCCGTGCCTGCAGGTGGATAATGATGTCGAGCGCGCGCTTCGACGCGGCCCTGCGCCCCTCGATATCTCCGCGGTCAACCGCACGCATCGCCTCAAACAGAAAACGCACAATGCCGTCGTAAAGCGCAACCACCAGGTCGACGGCTGAGGCTCCGTCCAACGCGTGTTGACGATAACTTCCCATTGTCTACTGGCTCCTTAGCCGTTGGTACTCTGGCCGTATCCGGTGATGGCCGAATAAAGCTCGTTCATGCCGTCCAGCTCGGTCGGCAGCTGCTGCATGATTTCGTTGGCGCTGTTCAGTTCGGTAGTCAAGCTCTTCTGCTCAGCCGAGATCATGGTGTTCTCTTTCGAAATCTCGGCGTTGAGGCTTGACTCAATGCTGCTGTTCGAACTCGAGGCCAGCGACAGGATGCTGGTCGGCGAACTCGTCCCCGCGTTATTCAGCATGGTGGCAAAAGTCTGGCCCCAGCTGTTCGCGTTCTGGAAGAAGCCAACCACACTGTTGTAGTCGGTGTTCAGCACTGCGTCGAGCGAGCTTGAGTCGAAGGTCAGTGTGCCGTCGTCGTTCGTGCCGATGCCCAGGCTGGTGAGGTCGTTGATGTCCGATCCGCTGCCGGTGTAGTTCAATGCCGTGCCGGTGGTCGAGTCAGTCACGTTCGAGGTGACGGTGAGTGTGCCGGAGGCTCCCTCGGTTTGAGACAGCAGCTCAAGCTGCGAACCTGAGCTGCTGGATACAACCGTGGCGGTTACGCCGATGCTTGCCGAATTGATGCTTGAGGCCAGGCCGGCAAGCGTGCTGTTCGACGAAGGCACGTCGATGGTCTTCGCCGTGCCGCTGCCCACTTGAATGGTCATTGAGCCCGTGAGTGTGTCGCTCGCGTTGGTGATCGTGTCGAGATACCCGTTGGGGTTTTGCGTATTGATGCTGCCCAGAATCTGCTCCTGCAGCAGCGAGAGTGTAGGAGAACCGAAGAGCGGCTCCGCGGTGCCCGAACTGGTGTTGCCTTCCTGCGCGCCGATGGCGCTGACCAGCGAATTGTAATCGCTCACAAACTGACTAACCGTGCTCTCCACGTCGCTGTTATCGTTGCCGATAACGATCTGGACCGGCTCAGACGATGTGGCGAGGAGCTGAAAGGTGACGCCGGGGATAAGATTTGTGACGGTATTGGACGCGCTGGTGAGGTTGACCCCGTCGACGGTCAGGCTGGCATTCGATCCGGTTACCGCGGAGGTATAGCCAAGCGCGGTCGCGCTGTCTACCAGGCTGGAACTGACGGCGAGCGTTCCCGTAGTGCCGGCGGCAGCCGAGGTTAGCTCAAGGCTTGCGGTTCCATCACTGTTGGTGACGATCGTGGCGCCTTGGTTATCGCCCGCGAGTCCGAGGGCAGAGGCGTTGGCATTGATGAAGCTTTCCAGGCTCGATAGAGTGTTGGTCGAGGTTCCGGTATCGAGAGCGCCGGCAGGCGCGCCGGAATCAGTCGAGTTGCCGAGATAGATGGTCTGCGCGGCGCCGCTGCCGGCGGTGATGGTCAGTGTTCCCGTCAGTGGTTCGGTGGAACTGGTCACCGGAGACAGTGTCGCGCTGGATGTTATGCCGGCGGTTCCGGCAGTGACTGTTGCAGCCAGCGTGTTACTCGCCGCTGCCGCCAGGCTGTTGGCGGTAACGATGACGTTTCCCGTCGCACCTGAGGTGGCTGAGACCAGGCTCAGCCGCGAACCCGTGGCATCAGTCAGCACGCTGGCATCGATGCCAACGTTCGATGAGTTGATGTAGCTGGCGATATCGGCCAGCGTCGTGCCGCCCTCGGCCGTGTTCACGTCGGTCATATTGATGGTCTGCGGCTTGCCGCTCGAGCCCACCTGCAGCGTGACTGCCCCCGAGATCGTATCGGACGCGTTGGCGACTTCAGCCAGGTAGCCGCTGGAAGTGGATGCCAGGCTGTTGACCTGCACGGTGTGGGTCCCGGCTACGGCCGAGGCCGAGGCGGAAGTAAGTTCGAGGACGTTGGTATTCGAACTCGAACCCTCCTTCTCCGCAAGAATTCCGTTAAAGTCGGTCAGCGAGCTGATGTCATTGGAGAGATTCGAGACCAGAGTGCCCAGGCTGGAGATGACTGTGTCCTGGCTCTCCAGCGAGGTCAGCTGGGTCTTCCATGGCGTTTCAACATTCTGCAGGTTCGCCACAATCTCAGAGACGGTTGTGCTCACGTCGAACCCGGCGCCGCTGGTGGGCGAGCCGAAGCTCAAGCCTACTGTGCCCATTTGAACCCTCCGCGGAGTTTTGAAGCAGCCCTCAGGCCACAAGGCGAAACAGGGGATTTGAAACGGCTCATGACGATTCGCTAGAGGATGCAAACGCAGAACAGGGCGTCCATCGCGGACGCCCTGTTCTGTTGTACGCCAACCGGCGATTGATTCTGCCCCGGCAGCCTGGTCGCTCCCGAGCCCTTGGGTTTACTCCGCCCCAGCGGCAAAAGACCGGTCGCCGGGGCCCCGGTTACTGCAACAGCTTGGTTACTTCCTGTTGCACGCTGTTGGCCTGTGCCAGGGCTGCGATGCCGGTCTGGCTCAGGATTTCGTACTTGGACATGTTGGAGGTTGCCGACGCATAGTCGGTGGCCTGCACTGCGTTCTGTGCCGCCTGGATGTTCTCAGTCTGCGTGCTCATTACAGTGCTTACCGCATTCAGAGTGTTGATCTGCGAGCCGATATAACCATCCTGCGAGGCCACATCGGCGATGGCGGAGTTGAGATCTGTAAGGGCCGTCTGTGCGTCGCCGGCGCTTGTCAGATCGGTGCCTTCCAGGGATTCGCCGGCGGTGCCTGTGTAGGAAATATTGGCGGGTGTGCTATCAGCGGCGGCAGTGTACGTAATCGTTCCGCCGGCGTCGCCCACGGTCGCGCTGGCGTCGGTTGCATCCAGTTCATCCAACGTCAGAATGTCCTCGGACGCGCCTACCGAGGTGGAGTCTCCCGTGTAGATCGTAAATGTGCCGGTAGCCGTTTGGCTGCCGTTCTGCGCGAAAACCTGCTGCTGGTTATAAGTCGTTGTGGAGCCGATGTTGGAGATTTCATCCAGGATTGACGAGTATTCCTGGTTGGCCGCAGCGTCCTGCGTGGTGGTGAGCGTGCCGTTCGAGGCTTCGGTGGCCAGCGTAACAGCGCGGTTGAGCAGGCTGGTGACCTGCGAAAGTGCGCCATCGGCAACCTGCAGCAGGCCCACACCTTCCTGCGCGTTGGTTCCCGATTGCGTGAGGGCCGTCTGGTTGGCTCCCAATCCGTCAATCAGCGAGAGGCCTGCCGCATCGTCCGCGCCGGAGTTAATCTTGGACCCCGAGGACAGCTGCTGCAGAACCGTGTTCAGGCTGTTGTTTGTGTTATTGAGGTTGTTCTCCGCATACACCGCGGAGAGATTGTTCAAGACACCCAGGGACATGGGGTTCTCCTTGTGGGATGCGGTGATTTGCGGCCCTTTCCCCGTCGCGCTTCCCTTTATAAGTCCATGGGTTGCTGCTCTCGGTTTGGAACCGTCGCATCTGGCGGGTTTTTCGGCTTTTGGCCCTGGGACTTTACATTCCCACGCCGAGTGTCCCGGGGCAGGACACTCTTACCCGCCGGATTTTAATTTTTTAACTTTTGCCCCCGCCTGCCGATAAACCACGCGAAGGAGATCACGGCCATGATCGAATTGACTCGCCTGAACGGCAACGCGATGGTCGTTAACAGCGACCTGATCAAGACCGCTGAGGCTTCGCCAGACACCATGCTCACCCTGATTAATGGAGAGAAGCTGATTGTGCGGGAGGAAATTGGCGAGGTCATCGAGCGGGTGCTGGTATATCGCGCCCGGCTGCTGGCTGCCGCAGGCCGCCGCATGAAGCACTTCGGCGAGCTTGAGCGGGTTGTAGCCCTGGCTAGTCTTGACGTCGCCGATTCGCGGCATTCCTCCCAACCCCAGTCCGCCGGACGCACCGAAAAATAAATGCCGTGAGACATTTACCCCGCAACTTCCGGTCAGGCCTAGGAACAGTCAGCCGAGGAACAGTTTATGGATAAGGCGAGCATCGGTGGTGTTCTTCTGGCGATTGCCGGCATCGTCACCGGTCTTCTGATCGAGGGCGGCAACCTGGGCCAGATTCTGCAGCCAACAGCGGCGCTCATCGTATTTGGCGGCACGCTGGGCGCGGTATTGCTGCAGTTTCCGCTTACCACTGTAGTGGCCGCATTTCGCAGCCTGGGCCATATTTTTACCGCGCCGCGCAAAGAAGAAGGGCAGATCATCAAGCTGCTTGTCTCCTTTGCCAACAAGGCTCGCCGCCTCGGTCTGGTCTCGCTCGACGGCGATCTCGAATCCATACAGGATACGTTCCTGAAGCAGAGCCTGACGCTGGCGGTGGACGGCACCGAGCCCGCCGAACTGCGCAAGATTATGCACGTCAGTCTTGACTCGATTGCCGAAGACGAGGATCGGCTGCCTGCGGTCTTTGAATCGGCCGGTGGATTCTCGCCCACCATCGGCATTCTCGGCGCAGTGCTGGGGCTTATCCAGGTGATGCATCATCTCGACAACATGCAGGAAGTGGGGCGCGGCATTGCCGTGGCCTTTGTGGCCACCATCTACGGCGTGGGCATTGCCAATCTCTTTTTTTTGCCATTCGCCGGCAAGATGCGCATTCGCATTCGCGAGCGCCAGCGACGCCGCGAGATGATGCTTGAAGGCGTGATCTCCATCCTCGAAGGGCTCAATCCGCGCATGCTCGAGATCAAGCTGGCGGGCTTTGTCGACGACCCGGGCCGCGAAAATCAGGAGCGCGCCGCATGAGCGCTCGGGGACAGCGCAGCCACGTGAGCCACGACCGATGGCTGGTCTCGTATGCCGACTTCATCACGCTTCTCTTCGCCTTTTTCGTTGTTCTCTACGCCTCGGCCAACGCCGACCAGAAGAAGCAGCATGACGTATCCTCGGCCATCGATGTGGCATTCCGCTCGCTGGGCATCTTTCCCAGCGCCACGCGCACTCCGACCAACGTGGCGGGCGCGGCGGCAACCGCGGACCGTCCCGTTGCGCCCATGAATATTGTGATGGGTGAGGACGTGCTTTCTCCTGCCGCGGTCAAAGACGATCTCGAGCGCATCCGCCGCGATCTGACCCAGGCTCTCTCTGACCAGGTAGCTACGCATACCGTCTCTATAAAAATGGGGCGCGACGGATTGGTGATCAGCCTGCGCGAAGCGGGATTTTTCGACTCCGGCTCGGCCACGCCCAAGCCAGAGACCCTGCCGATACTGCGGCAGATTGCCGCGCGCCTGGGCGCGACGCCCTACGATCTGCGCATCGAAGGGCACACCGACAACGTTCCCATCCATAACGGCGAATTCGATTCAAACTGGGAGCTGTCTTCGGCGCGCGCCACGCACATAGCGCGCCTGATCCTTGATCGAAAACTGATTGCGCCCGACCGGATCTCGGCGGCCGGATACGCGGAGTTTCATCCGGTGGCAGCGAACGACACGCCTGAAGGCCGCGCTGAAAACCGCCGCATCGATCTTGTGGTTCTGCCGCGCGCAAAGATCGATTTTTCCTCATCCGCGCAGGGTTGGTCGGCGGCGCAGCCAAGCGGCCCCTGGCGCAAGATTACGGACGAATAGCGAATAGCGAGTCAGCAAGTCAGCGAGTCAGCGAGTCGGCGAGTCGGCGAGTCAGCGAGCCGGCGTTCGGGTAATAGCGACTTCGCAAGTCTCGGATTCGATCGTCAGGTCAATGGGATGATCGAGGTGTGCCAGGCAACTCGCTGACTTGCTGACTTGCCGACTCGCTGCCTTTCTCACTCCACCCCCAGCACCTTCACGATCACGCGCTTCGGGCGCTGGCCGTCGAACTCCGCGTAAAACACGCGCTGCCATGTGCCCAGGTCGAGCTTGCTGTTGGTTACGGGCAACGTGGTTTCATGGTGCAGCAGCAGCGATTTCAGATGCGCGTCGCCGTTGTCTTCGCCGGTGCGGTGGTGTTTGTAGTCAGGCCGCGCCGGCGCAAGCTCTTCGAGCCACTTGCCGATGTCTTCAATCAGCCCGCTCTCAAGGTCGTTCACATAAACGGCGGCCGTAATGTGCATCGGCGAGACAAAACAAAGCCCGTCTTTCACGCCGCTGCGCTCGACAATCTGCTCAACCTCATCGGTAATGTGTACCATCTCCCGCCGTTTACGGGTTTCAAATACCAGGTATTCGGTATGACTCTTCATGCGCGTCTCCTCACCGCTTATCCTAAACAAAGCGATGAATGAATTTGATGCACCCACTGCCGACGCCCTCTCGGAGCGCGGTCTCGAACTGCTGGCAGGCGGCGATCCCGCACAGGCCGCGCAGGCCTTTCGCGCCTCGATCGAGGCCGATCCCGCCCACGTGGAGGCGCATCATGGGCTGGTTCGCGCGTTGCGCGATGACGGCCGGCTCGAGCAAGCCATTGCAGCAGCACTCGCGCTGACCGCGCTCACTCCCAACGACCCACTTGCGCATACCGCGCTCTCGGTTTCGCTGCAACATGCCGGACACATTCCTCAGGCCGAGGCTGCGGCCGCCCGCGCCAAGGTGCTGGAGTGGAAGATGCAGCTCAAGAACCCGCCTGCCAATGAAGACAACAGGGAACTGAAGTGAAGCGCCGAGCCAATCCTGCACAACGGCTACGCCGCATGCACGATCTGCTGTTTGACGCATACGGACCCCAGCACTGGTGGCCGGCGAAGACGCCGTTCGAGGTGATCCTCGGCGCGTATCTCACGCAAAACACCTCGTGGAAGGCCGTCGAACGCTCGCTTGAGAATCTGCGCAGTGCGGGAGCGCTTTCGCTCGAAGGCTTGCGCGCAATTCCGCTGGCAAAGCTGCGCCGCCTCATCAAGCCTTCAGGATTCTTTACGCGCAAGGCGCCGGCGCTCAAAGCATTTGCCGCCATGGTCGACGACGAGTTCAGCGGTTCGCTCAAAAAGCTCGCGGCTACGCCAACTCCTGCGCTTCGCAAGCGGCTGCTGGAACTGCCCGGAGTGGGACAAGAGACCGCCGACGCGATTCTGCTTTACGCTTTGGGCCACGCGGTTCCGGTGGCCGATGAGTATCTGCGGCGCATGGTCGAGCGCCACGCCCTGATCGCAATCGAGCCGGGCCGCAAACAAATCTCGTACGACGCGCTCAGCGATCTCACGCGGCGCGCGTTCTCTGCCGACCCAAAAGAAAACTACGCGCAGCTTTTCAACGAGTTCCACGCTTTGACTGTCGCCGTGGGCAAGGCGCACTGCGGCCGCAAGGCGAAGTGCGAAGGGTGTCCGCTGGCTGGAGATCTGAAAGTCAGCCAACAGCCAGTAGCCAATAGCCAGTAGGCGGTGGCCTGAAGCGCCTGGCTACAAGCTGACGGCTGAGGCCGACCACTGATCACTGACCACTGGCAGCTGAAAGCTGCCCCATGTCGTAATCTGTCTTCATGAGTCCAACACCGCAACAGCCCCAACTGAATCTCTCCCAGACTGCCGACTACCGCGAGTCCTATGCCAACAGCGTGCAGGTGCGGGTCAGCGTCTGGGACTTCCAGCTCACCTTCGGCCTGGCCGCAAGCGAAAGCCCCGACCAGGTGACCATTCGCAACCACCAGGCCATCTTCCTGAGCCCCCAGCAGGCCAAGGCTCTGTGGAACATACTTGGCCAGAACCTTGCCCAATACGAACAGGCCTTCGGCGAGCTCAACCTGGAGCCGCAGACGCAGGGCTTTCCGCGCGGACCCGTCAACTAGCTTTCAGCTCTCAGCTTTCAGCTGAAGGTGTGGCGAGGCCGGAGCTTGGCGGAATGCGCGATCTGTCGATTCAGCGCGATGAGCTGAAAGCTGAAGGCTGAGAGCTGAAAGCTGTTCTCCAAGGAGCAAGCCGCTTGCGTTTGAAACGGATCTTCAATCCATGGCCCGACGCGCCGCTCCCGCTGTGGATGATCTTTCCCGTTATCTTCGCGGCGCTCTACGCCAGCCACTTCACGCTGCTCCGCGTGCCGTATTACTGGGACGAGGCCGGCTACTACATCCCGGCTGCATGGGACTTTTTCCGCACCGGCTCGCTGATTCCCACCACCACGCTCAGCAACGCGCATCCGCCGCTGCCCAGCATCTATCTCGCCTTGTGGTGGCGTCTTTCAGGCTATTATCCCGAAGTCACGCGCGAAGCTGTGCTGATGGTTGCCTCGTTCGGCCTGCTTGGCGTCTGGCGTCTGGCAATGCGCGTGGTGGGCGTGGCTTCGGTCGCCTTCTGGACTGCGGTTCTCACCGGCCTCTATCCCATCTGGTTTGCGCAAAGCTCGCTGGCCCATGCCGATATCTTCGCCGCGGCCTGTTCCATCTGGGGCATGGTCTGCGCTCTGCCTGCGAGAGGCCGCAATCCCAGGGCAGCGGCGCTCTGGTTCTCCGCTGCTGCTCTTTGCAAAGAGACGTCCATCGCCATTCCGCTCACGCTGGCCGCCATTTGCATTGTGGAGGGCTTCTTATCCCGACGCCAGGCCCGCAAGCGCCTGTGGGGCGAGGCGGCGTGGCTTTCCGCATGCATTGTTCCGCTCGCCGGCTGGTACGCCTACCACTGCACCAAGACCGGATTCCTCTTCGGCAATCCCGAATTCCTCCGCTACAACGCCGAGTCCACGCTTGCCCCCATCCGGATTCTCGCTGCCTTCGGCCATCGCATTCTGCACCTCACCGCGCACATGAACCTCTTTGTCCCGGTCGGAATCGCGTTGGCGTCGCTGCTGCTTACGCCGCGGCCCGGCTCCGACGGCAACGACCGCCCGGCGATTGAAAGGCCCGTCCAGCTCCGCATCGTGCTGGTGCTTCTTTTGAACGCAATTCTCTTCAGCGTGCTTGGCGGAGCATTGCTGACCCGCTATCTGCTGCCCATGTATCCGCTGGTGCTGCTGCTTGCGGTTACAGCCATTTACAGGCGCGTTCCTTTGTGGCAAGGGCTCGCAGTCATGTCGGCGGCCGCCTTCGTCGCGGGGCTGTTTATCAATCCGCCTTACGGATTTGCGCCTGAAGACAACTTGAGTTACGCGCGCGTTGTCAGGATGCATCTGGCCGGCATTGCGCAGCTTGAGCGCCGATACCAGGGCGCAGTGGTGCTCACGGCGTGGCCCATGACCGACGAGCTCACCCACCCCGAACTTGGCTACGTAAAGCAGTCATGGGATGTGTGCGCCATCGACGATTTTAGCTCGGCGCAAATTGGTGCCGCCGCCGCGGAGCCTGAAAAATATTCGACGGCACTGGTATTTTCAACCAAATACGATCCGCCGTCGCCGCTCTTTACCTTGGGACAGAAGAGCCGCGCCCTCGATGAGCAGTACTTCGGCCTGCATCGCGATTTGCCGCCCGATCTTATTGCGTTTCGCCTGGGGGGAACGGTGGTGTGGAGGTATGCGGACCACGGTATGTGGATCGCCCTCATCCGCTTCAACCGGCAGATTGAGGCGCGGGTGGAGCGGCCTCAGAATGTTGCCTGGCCACAAATCGTCGGCTGGCCGCAGCAACAGTATCCGGCCGTCTCGTCCAGGGCCGGGCGTTAAAACTTCTTCCGCAAAAACTCAAAGACCCCGTAGCCGATCGCGGCCGAACAGAGCCCGATGGCGAAGTTGGTGGGCGTCATAATATCGCCCAGCGCGAAGGCCAGCGTTTTGCCGTGGCCGGCCGAGCGCACAAACTCGCCCATCAGCAGGTTTGAATAAAAGAGGAAGATAATCGACGCGACTTCAACCGCCGCTCGCCAGAGCGGGTGGAGTCTCCGGCGGCCAGAGCGATTTTGGTCCATTCGTAATCTCACCTTCATTGTGCCAGGTGTCTCTTTCTTAAGGAAAGAGACACTCGGCAGCTGTGACTTCATTTAGGTTTGGACCAAAATCGCTGTAACGGGATCTTGCGCCATAAACAGATCATAAAGGCGAAGCGATCAATGGCGAAGCCGAATCGTGTGCGCCGGCGCCGACCGCAGCTCAAACCGGTTCGCCCACAGCCCAAACGCCTATAATCAGCCTTGTGCTTCATCGTTTCTTAGACCGGTTTCCGGGCCTGCGCAGGCGCGTGTCGCTCGCCGCTCTCGCACTTGTTGCTTCTTTGTTCTCATGCGCTTGCCTTAACGCCCAGCTCACGGCCGACCCGGTCAAAATGCTCACCAACCACGGCCGCATCCTGCTGGTGCTGCCCTTTGACAACCGCACTGGCCAGCCCAGCCTGGAGTGGATTCGCGAGGCTGCCGCGGACCTGCTGAGCACCCGCTTCGCCTCGGCCGGCTTTGCCCCAATGACCCGCGCCGACCGCGTGTACGCCCTCGACCATCTCGGCCTTCCCCAGGGATTCCAGCCCTCGCGCGCCAGTTCGCTCAAGCTGGCGCAGACGCTCGACGCCGACTACATCGTAGTGGGCAACTACCGCACGGACGGCAACACCATCGAGGCCCAGGCCGAGCTGGTCGACGTATCGCACCTGCGCATGACTCCCGCGGTCGGCGCCTACGGCGCCATGGGCAACATGATCGCGGTCTTCGATTCGCTGGCCTGGAAGCTGACGCGCGAGCTCGATCCCAGCTTCAGCGTGGCTGAGGACACCTTTGTCGCCGCCGGCCAGAGCCTGCGCATCGACGCCTACGAACAGTACATTCGCGGCATCACCGAGCCGGACCAGGCAGAGCGCCTGCGTCACCTGGAGCAGTCAGTCAAGCTCAGTCCGGGATTCAGCCCGGCGTGGATGGCTTTGGGCCGCGAGCAGTACCACGCCGAGCAGTATGAAGATGCCGCGCAGGCCTATGCCAAAGTCGACGCCAACAGCCAGGACGCGCTTGAGGCCGGCTTCTATCGCGGGCTGTCACTGCTGTTTTCAGGCAATTACGCCGGCGCTGAAAAGGCCTTTGCCGCCGTGGCCCGCGTGCTTCCGCTTGCCGAGGTGGTCAACAACCAGGCAGTTGCCATCAGCCGGCAAGGACGCGACGGCACCGCTCTTTATGTGCAGGCGGCATCGTCCGATCCTAACGCCGCCGACTATCACTTCAATCTGGCGGTAAGCCTCAAGCGCCAGGGACACACCACCACGGCGTTGAACGAGCTTTCCCAGAGCCTTAAATTGCGGCCCAATGACAGCGAGGCCCAATTGCTCGAACAGGCCTGGAAGAGTCCGGCAACCACGCAGCCCGCTGCCGGAGGCGACCCGGCCGCCGCCGCGCCCGACCCGCTTGAGCGCATTGTTCGCACCTTCGACGCCAATGCTTTTCGTCAGGCCGCGGCCATGCTTGACCAGGTTGACTCCACGCGCCTCGCCGCCCTTACGCCGCACGAACAGGCGCTCAAGGTTTGTGAGCAGGCCGGCGGCTATCTTCATCGCGGACTTCTGCTTGAAGCCGAACGGCTTTACCAGTCGGCGGTTTCTTTAGACAGCACGGCGGCTGAAGCTCATGTTGGGCTTGCCGAAGTGAGGGAACGCGTGGGCGATGACGATGCCGCGCGCAAAGAGGCGCAGACTGCGCTGGAACTCGCGCCCTCATCGGATGCGTATCTAGTGCTGGGGCGCCTGGATCTGGAAGAGAACCATCTGGCAGACGCAAAAAGCGAAGCCGGAAATGCTCTCAAGCTGAGTCCGGCCAGCCCCGCCGCCGCGGAACTGATGCGGCAGGTTGAGGCGCGGAACAGCGCAGGAAAATAAGCCGGCACTTGGACGGGCGGCGCATTTGCTTTTCGTCCGTTTTCCCTGCATCTGTCGCGAAATTCACCCCAGGTGTATGCTTGGCTCGCACGCGTCTGGTCGGCTGGTAACGGTGCATGTAGGAAAGGCACGAGTATGAATCGGCTCGGTAATGGATTTCGACTTGGATTGGCAGCCATCGCGGCAATGGTTTTCATTCTGCCGCTTGCGTTCGTTGCCCGGCTCGCTCACGCTGAGCAGCCGGTTGTCGACAAATTCGTGCTTGACGACACCATCCAGCCGGTCACTGCCGACGAACTGAAGCGCGCCATCAGCCGCGCCAATTCCGATGGCGCCAGCGCTCTCATCATTCAAATGGATACCCCCGGCGGCCTGGTCGACTCCATGCGCGCCATGGTGGGCGACATCCTGGCCTCGCATGTTCCGGTGATCGTGTATGTTGGGCCATCGGGAGCCCGCGCCGGTTCTGCCGGCTTCTTTATTCTCGAGTCGGCCGACATTGCCGCCATGGCTCCGGGAACCGAGGCCGGCGCGGCCCACGTGGTTTTCGAGATGGGCAAGCCCGACGATACTGAGGCGCAAAAGGTTGAGAACGACGCCGAGGCCTTCCTGCGCTCCTATGTTACTCAGCGCAATCGCAATGCCGAAGCTGCCACGGCGGCGCTGCAATCGTCCCATTCCTACACAGCCCAGGAAGCGCTGACCCAGCACCTCATCGACGATGTTTCGAGCTCTGAATCGCAGCTGCTTCAAACTCTCGACGGCCGCGTTGTGACCCGCTTCGACGGCAGCAAAATAACGCTGCATACCGCCGGGGCGCGCATTGAAACGCTGAGGCCCACGCTGCGCGACGGTCTGCTTGGCTGGCTCGTGAACCCGAACATTGCGCTGCTGCTGCTTTTCGGTGGCGCACTGCTCATCTATCTCGAATTCAACGTTCCGGGAACCATCGTCCCCGGCGCGCTGGGCACGCTCATGGTGCTGCTGGCGATTTTTTCGCTCGACCTGCTGCCCATCCGCTACACCGCGGTGCTGCTGCTGGTGGCCGCGCTGGCGCTCATGCTGCTTGAGGCCAAGTTCGGCGGCCACGGCGCGCTGGCCATCGCCGGCATCGTCTGCCTCACCTTCGGCCTGTTGACGCTGGTAGCCGCGCCGGTGCCCGAGATGGGCGTAAGCCCGCTGGTGGCGATCGCCGTGAGCGCTGCATTCGGAGTGATTACGGTGCTGCTTGTCCGCATTGCCGTCCGCGCGCGAAAGCGCAAGGCGCGTCTGGGTGCCGATGCCCTTGTCGGCTCGCGCGCCACGGCCATGGAGCCGCTCTCACCAGTCGGCCACATTCTTGTTGAGGGGGAGATATGGCAAGCCGTCGCCAGTGAGGCGCTGCCCGCTGGCGCGCCACTCATGGTTGTGGGCCGCGACCACGCGGTGCTGCGCGTCGAGCCGCTGAACGTGGGCCAGCCTGCGGCTACGGCGGTTTAGGCACAGTCTGACGAATCCTGATACAGGAGGTCTTGTATCAGTCCGCCACCGTCGTTTCCGACCCGCGACGAGTGATACACCGGGTGCCCCACCTGGGGACCCTCTGGGTACGACGTCTTTGTTTTTGTCGCCAGGGTGGGAAACCTCAAATCTCAATATGCCGGCAGTTGGCTTTGTTTCCTATCAGGGCGCGACTTAATTCGTGCCGATAGTGCCTCCAAAATGAGGGCGTGCCTTAGCCCCTGAGGAACGTAACCAGGGAGTCCCGCCGAGATCGGCGAGTTTTTCCGCGGCCCGATTGCCTATTTCTGAACCCTGCGGCGTTTTCCGTTAGTAATCGGCTCTTTCGCGAGCAAGTCATCTTCAGTGAGCGCATGGGTATGCGATTTGAACCGGCGACATTCAGCTTGAGAAACTGACCTTATGCCACTGAACTACCCCCACCCTGGGGAGGTACCGGCCTTCCAGTCTGGGCACGAATCTATTCCCCAAAGTGAGATTCTTCTTTTCTGCTGAACTGCCAACCTGCTAGCGTATCGGTGTCCCAGCAATCTGCTTTTGAGGAGAGATCGCAGTGCGTACATCGCATGCTTCGTTCCGTTCTGTGTTTGTTCACCGGCTCGGAATGGTCCTGGCGCTCCATGCCAGCGTGGTTCTGGCCGGATGCGGAGGTGGCTCGGCGTCAGCCCCCACGCCCGTCACGATTACGGTTTCAACCCTGCCCAACGGAAACATCGGGGCACCGTACACGGCAACGCTCAGCGCCAGCGGAGGCAATGCTCCGTACACGTGGACACTCAGCGGCAACCTGCCCACCGGCCTGTCGCTGAGTACGAGTGCGGGAACCATCAGCGGCACGCCAGCTTCGGCGGCAAACTCGACTGCGCTCACAGTAACGGCGATGGACTCATCGAGTTCCGCGCAAAGCGCTTCAGCAACGCTGCACCTGACTGTGTACGCGAGTGTTGCGGTCTCGCCGCAGAATGGCGCGGTGGTCACCGGCCAGGCATTGAACGTGGTCTCGACCACCAACGATCCAACCGGTGTGAACTGGAGCGCGTCGGGAGCAGGCTGCTCCGGCAGCGCCTGCGGAACGTTCTCTCCAACGTCAACCCTGAACGGTGTGGCCGCCACATGGACGTCGCCTTCCACGCCAGGAGTCTACACGCTGAATGCTGTGAGCGCTGGCGACGGCACCACCTCAGCCAGTACCACCGTGGGCGTTACTGACCTTGCGGGCCTGAGTACCGTGCACTACGACCTGGCGCGCGATGGAGCAAACACGCAGGAATACGCGCTCACCCCCGCGTTTGTGACCAGCGGCAGTTTTGGCAAGCTCTTCTCCTGCACGGTTGACGGGGCCATTTATGCCGAGCCGCTATGGGAGCCTCAACTCGCCATCGGCGGGGCGAAGCACAACGTTATCTTTGTGGCCACGCAGCATGACAGCCTTTACGCTTTTGATGCGGATACCAACTCCAGTCCCTGCACCCCGCTATGGCAGGCGAGCCTGATTGATTCGGCCCATGGCGCCCAGACCGGTGAGACCCCCGTTCCTTCCTACGGCCCAAACGCGCTGGTGGGAGATGGCTCCGGCGACATTGCGCCGGAAGTGGGCGTGACGGGCACTCCGGTCATCGACCCTTCTACCGAAACTCTGTATGTTGTCTCCAAGTCGGTTGACTCCACGGGGACGAACTTCTACCAGCGGCTGCACGCGATCGACTTATTCAGCGGCAACGAGAAGTTTTCGGGGCCGGCTACGATTGCGGGCACTTTTCCCGGCACGGGAGATGGCGGCACGACGACGACTTTTGTGCCACGACAACAGAATCAGCGGCCTGGCCTGGCCCTTGCCGATGGGACCGTCTACATTGCCTGGTCGTCGCATGAGGATGATCCGCCGTACTACGGCTGGGTGATGGGCTACGACGCGGCGACGCTGGCGCAGAAATACGTGTCGAACATCTCGCCCAACGTGCAATGGGGCGGCATCTGGATGAATGGCGACGCTCCGGCGGTTGACGCGGATGGCTACATTTACTACCTCACCGGCAATGCGGGTTACGACGGCAACAGCCCCGGGCCGCCGAACAACGATTTTGGCGACTCGGTACTGAAGATGGACGAGACGCTGAACATAACCCAGAGCTTTACTCCCAGTGACCAGCAGATGGACGACCTGGACGACGCCGACCTGGGTTCGGGCGGTGCGACGTTGATTGATCTGCCGGCAAATGGAACACTCCCCACGCACCTGATTGCGGGAGGCGGGAAAGACGGTTACCTGTACGTCCTTGACCGCGACAACCTGGGAGGCTTCGGCGACGCGAATGCCTGGCAGCGCATGAACTGGGGCGCGTCGATCTTTGGCACGGTAGCGTACTGGAATGGCACCTTGTACATGGCGGGCGCGTGGAGTTCGTTGCAGGCCTATACCCTTGATCCGCAAACGGCGATGGTAGACGCTTCGCCCAGCTCCGTCTCGTCGACGTACTTCGGTTTCCCCGGGAGCTCGCCGGTGGTCAGCTCCATGCCCGATAATTCGAATGGCATTGTATGGGCGCTCGAGATTACCAACTACTGCACGCCGCAGTCGCCTGGGTGCGGCCCGGTTGTGTTGCACGCCTACCCGGCCGGCAACCTGGCCAGCGAGTTGTGGAACAGCAGCAACAAGACCGCCGACACCGCCGGTTACCCTGTCAAGTTCACGCTGCCGACAGTCGCAAATGGCCGCGTGTATATCGGTACCCGGGGAAACAATACCGGAGGCGCGGAGAACTCCACCACCATCCCCGGCGAACTGGATGCTTTCGGTCCGCTGAAATAGTGGGGCACGAGGCCGCGGGGCAGAGGCCCGGCAAATCGGCGCTGAGACATCCAGTGCTTGAATGAGCGGCTCTCTGCAAAGATTGCCGGGTCGGGATAAGGAATGGAGCGGGAGACCGGGATCGAACCGGCGACATTCAGCTTGGGAAGGTGGCATTCGGGAGCGCAGACGAAGCCCGTCGCTCGAGAACCAGATCGGTACCCTGCAGTTGGCCTATCGTAGGTTTCATTTAACCCCAGGGCGTACAATTCCTGCTGAGTGAGGAAACCCAATGTCAGCCAGCGATCTACCCATTCCGTTACTGATTTTTTGCGCCATTGTGCTGCTCTACCTGATCAACTGCATCAAGATTCTGCGCGAGTATGAGCGCGCGGTTATCTTCAACCTCGGCCGCCTGAGACCCGAGCCGAAAGGGCCCGGCATCATCTTCGTTTTCAGACCGGTGCAGCAGATGGTCCGCATCAGCCTGCGCCAGGAGGTGCTCGAGGTTCCCGCGCAGGACGTGATCACCCGGGACAACGTCACCATCAAGGTGAACGCCGTGGTCACGCTCTACGTGGTGAACCCCAACGACGCAGCCGTCAAGGTGGCCAACTACGTTTACCAGACCTCGCAGTTTGCGCAAACCACACTGCGCTCGGTGCTGGGCGAAGTGGAACTGGACACCCTGCTCAGCCATCGCGACCAGCTCAATCTCAGGATTCAATCCATCATCGACTTGCGCACCGAGCCGTTCGGCGTGAAGGTGACGTCGGTTGAAGTCAAGCAGGTTGACCTGCCTGAGACTATGACGCGTGCCATGGCCAAGCAGGCCGAGGCGGAACGCGAACGCCGCTCCAAGATCATCCACGCCGAGGGCGAGTTTAACGCCGCACAAAAGCTGGTGGATGCCTCCGCGCTGATGGCCACCCAGCCCATGACCCTGCAACTGCGCTATCTGCAGACGCTGACCGAAATCGGAGTTGAGAAAAACACCACCATCATCTTCCCGCTGCCCATGGAGTTCCTGACGCTGATGAACAAGATGGCAGGCACTAATCCGCCCGAACCTCCCAAACCGTAGCCGGCGCATCGCGACAATCGGTAGCGCCGGTCTCCAAACCGGTTGTCCCTGCGGGCCTCCAGGCCCGCAGGCGCCTTTCCAATTCAAGACCCAACCCATGGTATGAGAAATCCAGCTTTCGCCGGCGCATCTGTAACAATAACGATAAGGGCGGACTATGCGGGGTGTTTTTGACGAAGAAGATGTTGAGCCGGTGAGGCCCCGGCGCGATACTGAGCTCACGCTGGGGTCGGGCACGCTGCTGGCTATCTTCTTCGGCCTGGTGCTTCTGTGCGGACTTTGCTTCGGCCTGGGATACGCCCTCGGCCATCGGGGCACGCAGAACGCAGCCGCTGCGGCGCCCGGCGCAAGCGCTCCTCAGCCGATGGCAAGCGGATCGGTGGCCAAACCCTCCGCCGCGCAAACGCCTGCCCCACCGGCTGCCGACATCGCAACCGAATCCGCGGTGGGCGCAACCCAGCGGGCGGCGCTGCCTGCCGGTGCGTCTCCAAACGGAACTCCTCAAGCCGTTCCGGCCGGGCAAAATGCCGGGCAATCCGCAGGGCAACCAGCCGGCAACAGTGCTCAGCCGCAGGCGCGCCCGGCAATTACCGCGGGAAACGCCGCAACACCCGCAGCGGCGCAGGCAAACGGCGCTGTGCGCCCCGCGCTTGAGCCCGCCGGCTCGTTTATGGTGCAGATTGCCGCAGTCTCAAACCAGGAAGATGCCGACGTGCTCAGTAACGCGCTGCGCAAACGCGGATACGCGGTAAGCGAAATGCGCGACCCGGTCGACAATCTGATCCATGTGCGCATTGGCCCGTTTGCCACCGCCGCCGAGGCCGACAACTGGAAGAACCGCCTGCTCAACGACGGCTATAACGCGATCGTGCAGCAGTAGGTCCGCTTAACAGCGACTTAGCTGAAAGCTAGGAACGGTTCTCGCTCCCTTACT
>Ga0182016_10000277_pt1 | contig 64283 bp, 50 predicted proteins | sample 712S2MmetaG_FD_120491 | JGI IMG/M metagenome (GOLD analysis project Ga0182016, IMG submission 120491) | Permafrost microbial communities from Stordalen Mire, Sweden - 712S2M metaG | ecosystem: Environmental > Terrestrial > Soil > Wetlands > Permafrost | place: Sweden: Stordalen | collected...
ATCTCGCGCTGCGCGAACATTGGCGTGCTCACCACAGAAAAAGCCGTTTCCTGCGGCGTGGTGGGGCCAACCGCGAGAGCCGCCGGACTACCACAGGATATTCGCCGCGCTGCGCCCTATGCGGCCTATGAGGAGATGGAGTTTGATGTTCCGGTGCAGCCTGCCGGCGATGTGACAGCCCGCCTGCTGGTGCGCGCGCTGGAGATTATGGAGAGCTGCAAGATTCTACGCCAGGCGCTGGCCAAGCTGCCGCCCGGCGAGATCAACACTGGGGACGATAAGTTTCCCTTCACAACGGGAACGGCCACCAGCCGCGTCGAAGCGCCGCGCGGGGAAGTCATGTACAGCGTCTCGTGGAAAGAGGGTTCCAGAACGCCGAGCCGGGTGCATGTGCGCACGCCCACCTTTGCCAACATGCCGGCTATTCGCTGGATGGTGATGGGCGCGCGGCTGGCCGATACGCCCCTGATTCAGGCTTCCATCGATCCTTGCTACTCCTGCACCGACAGGTAGCGAAGTCAGGCCGGACGATTCTGCTCCGGCCTGCGAATTCCTCGACAGACTCTCAGAATCCGGCCCAGCGCTGATATGCGGCGAGGATAGTCTGTCCCCACAAGCTGCTGACGATGCCGCCGATGCAGAGGAATGTGCCCAACGGCAGTTTGCCCATGGCCCAGCGTTCTGATTGATTGCGCGTGGCAGGAACTGCCAATTGACCGAGGGCGACGAAGGCTCCCAGAACTACCCCAACAACAAAGGCCAGCAGAGCACCTGGAAGACCGAGCCATGCGGCAAGCAGCGCCATCAACTTGGCGTCGCCCAAGCCGACGCCTTCGCGGCGGCGAATCAGCCAGTAGACCCAGCGGATAAGCAGAACGAGGCCGGCGGCGGTGAGGATGGCTAGTAACCTCTTGCCGGCTTCTTCGGCGTCTTCCCACGGTGTGGGAGGAATGCCCAACGCCCATCCGATCTGTTTTCCCTGGAAAAACCACCAGGCGAATCCCAACGCGATGCTAGGCAGGGTAATGGCATCCGGGAGCCAAAGGTGTTCGGCGTCCAGAACGGCAAGACCGATTAAGACCCACACAAGAAACATCATTCCCGCAGCAAATTCGAGCGGAAAGAAGGCGTTGTAAGATCGCCACGCGACAATAGCCAACAAACAGCCCACCGCCAGCTCCACCAGCGGATAGCGCCAGCCGATCCAGGCGCGGCAGGTGCGGCAGCGGCCACGCAGAGCGAGCCAACTGACCAGCGGCACATTCTCCCACCAGGTAAGTGTTCGATGGCACTGGCGGCAATGGGAGCGCGGCTTGACCACGCTCTCGCCCGCGGGCCAGCGGCTGAGGCACACGTTCAAAAAGCTTCCAAAGGCGAGGCCGAACAGGCCCGCGAAGATCGTTCCCAGAATGCGAATCATAGTCGAGGTTGAGTATACGGCCTCGAATCAACGTGCGGGACGCCCGGAAATCGGCAAGGTAGACTGAAGATGCATGGACCTTTCGCCTGAACGCACGGCCGCAGAGGCTTCCGCGCCGCAAATCGCAAGCGATCCGGCGCGGGCGGCGGCGTTGTTTGAGCAATCGGTTGCTATCATGGCACGGCTGCGCGCACCGGGCGGCTGCCCTTGGGACCGTGAGCAATCCTTTGATTCCATTCGCAAATACACTCTGGAAGAGACTTACGAGGTCTTCGACGCCATTGAGCGGCGTGATTTTCCGCACTTGGCCGAGGAACTGGGCGATTTGTTGCTTCAGGTGTTGTTTTATGCCGAGATGGCGGCTAACGACGGCCATTTCAGCATTAATGATGTACTCGACCACCTGAACAACAAGCTGGTGCGCCGCCACCCTCACGTTTTTGGCGATGAGGCTTCACGAGCGGCTGGCAACCGGGCTGATGTAGATGCTGCGGTTGGTGACTCGTCGGCTGCGGTGCTGCGGAACTGGGAAGAGATCAAGACGGCGGAAAAGGCCTCGCTTGCAGCCGGCGCGCCTTCGGCGTCGAGACTGGATACAGTCCAACGGGCGATGCCGGCGTTGGCCGAGGCTGCCAAGCTTGGCGCCAAGGCAAGCAAATCAGGATTCGACTGGCCTAACTGGCGCGATCTGCTGCCTAAGCTGGTCGAGGAGACAGCGGAGTTGGAGGCCGAGGCAGCATCGGGCGACCCCGCGCGCAAGCCGATGGTCGAGGCGGAACTGGGCGACCTGCTGTTTACCGTGGTCAACCTGGGACGGCACCTGGGCGTGGATGCGGAGATGGCGCTGCGGGGCTGCAACCGGCGCTTCCGGCAGAGATTTAGCGCCATGGAACTGGCGTCGGAACGGCCGCTCGAAGAACTTTCCCCGGACGAATTGGAAGCATTGTGGGCGGCAGCCAAGCGAAAGCTGGCCGAAGCCGGTTCGACGGAGCAGCCATGATTACGATCCGCTCCTGCTCAGGCTTTGACGAATTGGAGGCCTGCGTCCAACTGGAGATAGAGACCTGGGGCTACGACATGACCGATGTGCTTCCGCGCAAGGCATTTCTGCTGTCACAGAAGATCGGTGGACAGGTGATTGGCGCGTTTGATTCCGGGGTTGCCGGCGTTTCCGCGGCGAGAGGGCCGGAGTTGCTGGTTGGATTTGCGCTGGCGTGGCCGGCTGTGAAGAGTTCAGAGCAGGGACCGAAGGCGTACCTGCACTCGCATATGCTGGCGGTGAGGGAGGGCTATAGGAACCGCGGCCTTGGGGCAAAACTCAAGCTGGAACAGCGCCGGGATGCTCTGAAACGCGGAATTCGGCATATGGAATGGACCTTTGATCCTCTTGAAATTAAAAATGCTTATCTCAATATCCACAAGCTAGGAGCTATTTCATGCCGGTACGAGGAGGATTTCTATGGTGTATCCTCATCTCGTCTGCAAGGTGGGCTCCCGACGGACCGGCTCGTCGCCGAGTGGTGGCTGGATTCGCCGAGGGTAGAAACAATTCTCGAATGCCGCCGTGCAGGCTCACGTTTTATCCAGGAAAAAATCGACGAACGAATTCCAGTACCGGCTTCCATCCGCGAATGGAGGGCCTCGGAATCTGACAGGGAACGTGCCTTGTCTGTCCAGTTAGAGAACCGTCGCCGGTTTCAACAAGCGTTTTCTCAGGGACTAGCTGTCGTTGGCTTCATCCGCGATGCAGAAGGAAACGGAAATTTTGAGCTGGGTCCCCTTACACATGTCGAAGCTAATCTTCAATACCAAGGAATGTAAAAATTTATGAGAATCGATGCCATCATCTTGCGCGAAGTGCACCTGCCCCTGGTGCGCCCCTTTGAAACCAGCTTCGGCATCACCCGCGAGCGGAGGATTCTGTTGGCGGAGATCCAGTCGGAAGGGCTGAGTGGCTGGGGCGAATGCACGGCCGGCGAGCGGCCGCTCTTTTCTGAGGAATCGACCGACAGCGCCTGGGCTGTGATCGTGAATGAGTTGGCGCCGATGCTGGCGGCTGAGACTCCCGAGCATGGCGGCGAGTGTCTACACATATTCCACAAGGTACGCGGCAACCGCATGGCCAAGGCGACGCTGGAGAATGCTATTTGGGATCTGGAAGCGCAGCGCGAAGGGATATCGCTCGCACAACTGATTGGCGGAGTGCGTGACGTGATTCCTTGCGGCGCTTCGCTGGGCATTCAACCTTCGATTCCGGAATTGATGGCGACCATCGAGCGTGAACTGGCAGCGGGCTATCAGCGTATCAAGCTCAAGTGCAAACCGGGCTGGGATGTGGACGTTTTCGAAAAGGTGCGTTCGCGTTGGCCGGCAATCATGTTGAGCTGCGACGCCAACTCGGCTTACCGGTTGCGCGACGCCGACCACCTGACAGCCTTCGACGCTTTCGACCTACTGATGATCGAGCAGCCGCTGTGGCACGACGATTTCTACTACCACTCGATGCTGCAAAAGCGGCTGCAAACGCCCATCTGCCTGGACGAATCCATTCGCAACCGGCGCGACGCGCTGGCGGCCATCGAGATGGAGTCGTGCCGGATTATCAATATAAAACTTGGCCGCGTAGGCGGATTCAGCGAGGCCATCGCCGTGCATAACGCGGCGCTTGAGCGGGGTATTCCGGTCTGGTGCGGTGGAATGCTGGAGTCGGGCGTGGGACGCTCGCACAACATCGCGCTCTCGACGCTGGAAAATTTCACCCTTCCGGGCGATGTTTCCGCTTCGGCGCGTTACTGGGCCGAAGATATCATCGAGCCGGAAGTTACGGTTTCATCGGCGGGCGAGATTACTATTCCCGATACACCAGGCCGCGGGTATGAAGTCCGCACAGAGTTAGTCGAGCGGCTCACCGTGCGCAAGGAAACGATTCGGGCGGTTGAGTTGGTGAGTTAAGGCATTTGTTTCGGGTTACAGAACCAGCAATCTCGGTTTGACTGTCTGGATGTGGAGAAAGAGACCGGCTACTCTGGTGTCTGCAACAAGAGGGTATGCTCGTGCGATTTCAACCGGAACGCTTGGCTCGCCAAATTGCTGAATGACAAAGCCGGCTTGACAAATCATCGCGACCCAAGAACTCAGCGTGCGGTGAAAGCGCGCCACGCGGAAGGGGGCAACCTGCTCCCGTTCCTCAGGGGGAAGGGTTGAGAACCACCACGTCTCCACTCTGCCATCCATCTCCTCGAAATAGTCGCGAATCTCGACGGAACGCACGCTACCGTCCTCTTCGCGCAGAACTTTGCGGTGTGGTGGAGCAAAGCACGGGTGCAATATGGAGAATTGCAAGAATCCGCCGGGTCTGAGCACGCGATGCAACTCCCGAAGTGCCAGGCCCTGGTCTGGCATATCCATCAGAGACATGAACGCAGTGGCAAAGTCGAACGAATCGTTGTCATAGGGCAGAGCCATTCCGTCACCGACATGAAAATCGATTCCCAATGGCTCCGCTTCCTCTGTTTCACGAGCGTGCCGGATGAATGTGGGCGCAATATCGACGGCGCGCATCCTGGCTCCGCGCTGTGCGAGCTTGCGGGTGTTTGATCCTTCTCCGCAGCCCACGTCCAGTCCGTCGAGTCCATCCACAGGCGGAAGCATCGCAAGAAATGCTGGTGTGTTTACCGTATCCCGATAGACGTCATATCCGGCGCGGGAATGGCGCGTCCAGGCCTCGGCATTCGCTTCCCAAAGCGCCGCAGCTTCTTCACGTTCCATCACCAGACCCTCCCTTTGGGCAATTAGAGCATGTTTCAAAAGACCTTCTGTGTGATATGGAGGGAGACTGGATTAAGTCGGAACATCTTTATTCTTTGAGTATCGCCGCGCGTTTCCGCGCCTCGCGCACAAAGGCTTCGTCTTCGGGCGATTCCAGCTTGATTGAATCCAGATTGATTTGAACGTTCGCCAGCGCTCCTTCCAGAGCGGCTCTTGAAAGTGCGATCGCAGTGATCAGGTCCGAAGCCATGTTGGGGTTGGTGATGGTTTGCAGCGAAGCAGCGATGCGAGCTACTTCAGCGGATCTTTCGGCCACACCGAGAGGGACGCCGGCTGCCTGACTGAGCGCTGCGTTGATTGCCTTGCTTCCACCATCGGCGGACTCTTTCGCAGCCTTGCACGCCTTCATGACCACGTTGTAGGAGTCGGAGTCGGCGTCAATGGCGGCCTTCAACTCCTCGCGCAGCGGCGTGAGCCGGGCGATGGCTTCGCTGTACTGGCTTTCGTATTGCAAATAGGCTTTTTTCCCACGGCACATCGTCGCCACCATGGCCACGAGGCCGGCGGCCATGGCGCCAGAAGCCGCAGCCGCGCTGCCGCCTCCGGGAGTTGCCGTGGGAGCAGCCAGTTGTTCGATGAAAGGCTCGACGCCGGCACGCAAGCCGCCAACGGCCACTTTGCCGCTCATCACCGCAGCCAAGCGGTTTTCCAAGATGAGCGAGGAGCTAAAGTTCTCCACTTGCAGGAACCACTCCGCAGCCTGCTCTAAAGCCTGTTTGGGAATCAGTCCAATAATCTCGCTGGAGACGGGAACGCAGCCGTAGCGCTCAGCCTCTCGTTTCACGAATTCAAAGGCGCGATGCACAGGAGTCTGCTCGAAATCGGTCAGGTTCATGGAGACCTGGGCCATGCCGCGCACCAGGAATCCCGCAGCCTTGACGTAGCGCAGGCCGCCCGCGGAAAAACGAACGGCCTTGGCGATCTTCTTGGCGATTGCGACATCGGGCGTATTCAGAAAGACGTTATAGGCCACGAGAAATTTGCGCGCTCCCACCACGGTTGCGCCAGCCGTGGGATGCACGCGCGGATCGCCGAAGTCAGGCTTGCGCGCTGGGTTGGTTGCGATCTCGTCGCGAATTCCCTCGAACTGACCGCGTCGAATGTTCTCGAGATTTTGGCGTTCAGGCGTCGCGGCTGCGGCTTCGTAAAGGTAGACCGGAATCTGGTAACGCTTCCAGATTTCAGCTCCCACGTGGCGGGCCATGGCGACACAATCTTCAATCGTCACGCCGTCAATGGGGATGAAGGGAATTACATCAGTCGCTCCCATGCGCGGGTGCGCGCCCTGGTGGCGGGTGAGGTCGATCAACTCGGCGGCCTTGCCCACGCCGCGCAGGACGGCCTCCTGAATGGCCTCGCGCTCGCCCACGAGCGTAATGACGCACCGATTATGATCGGAATCCATCTCCCGGTCGAGGAGATAAACGCCGGGAATCTTCATGGCTTCGACAATGGCGTCGACCTTGGCTGGGTCGCGGCCTTCAGAAAAATTGGGGACACATTCGACAAGAGTGCTGGACATGCCAAGAAGGATAACGACCCACGGCTCCGCTCGGCAACCGGCTGTTGAGCGAGCAAACGAATGTCGGCGAAATGAATGGTTAAGGTGGACTTCTATCATCGAATCAGCGCAGGTTCACAGGTTCCATAAAGGATTCCACGGTCACTGAGACATCCAGCCTGCGTTTATTGCTGTAGAAAATCGGTCTGTAGGGGTAATATCCTGTTTAGAATCACTCAAAGAAGAGGAGAGGCGATGACCACGACAGCTGCTGAGATTCGGGCGCCACGCGGCAACCAGCTGCGCTGCAAGGGCTGGCAGCAGGAGGCGGCGCTACGCTGCCTGATGAATAATCTCGATCCGGAAGTGGGCGAGCGGCCTGCAGACCTAGTGGTATATGGAGGCATCGGCAAAGCGGCGCGTAACTGGGAGTGCTACCACGCCATTGTGCGCGAGCTGGAACAACTGGGCGGCGAGGAGACACTGCTGGTGCAGTCGGGTAAGCCGGTAGCCGTTTTTCCGACGCACGAGATGGCGCCGCGGGTGATTATTGCCAACTCCAACCTGGTGGGCAAGTGGGCCAACTGGGAGTACTTCAACGAGCTGGACCGCAAGGGCCTGATGATGTACGGCCAGATGACGGCGGGGAGCTGGATTTATATCGGTGCGCAAGGGATTCTGCAAGGAACTTTCCAGACGCTGGCCGCGCTGGCGGAGCAGCATTTTGGCGGCACTCTCAAAGGCAAGCTGGTTGTGACCGGCGGGGTGGGCGGCATGGGCGGCGCGCAGCCGCTTGCAGTTACGATGAACGATGGAGTCGCGCTGGTTGTCGAAGTAGACCGCAGCCACATTGAGCGGCGCGTGGCCACGCGTTACTGCGACATGGTCACCGAGAGCCTGGACGAGGCTCTGAGGTTGTGTGAGGCGGCTGTGCGTGAGGGCCGCGCCTTGTCGGTGGGCCTGGTGGGCAATTGCGGCGATGTGCTGCCGGAAATCGTGCGGCGCGGAGTGAAGGTGGATGTGGTGACAGACCAGACAAGCGCACACGATCCGCTGAATGGTTATGTGCCGCAAGGGGTGACGCTGGCTGAGGCCGCTGAACTGCGGCGGCGTGATCCCGAGGAGTATGTGCGCCGCTCGACGGCCACGATGGTGGTTCACGTCAACGCGATGCTGGCCCTTCAGCGGGCGGGCGCGGTGACATTCGACTACGGGAATAACATTCGCAGATTTGCGTTTGACGCCGGCTGTGCGGATGCCTTTTTGATACCCGGCTTTGTCCCGGAGTACATTCGGCCGCTCTTCTGTACCGGCAGGGGACCGTTCCGCTGGGTTGCGCTCTCAGGCGACCCGAAAGATATTCACCGTACCGATGAGCTAGCGCTGGAGCTGTTTCCAGAGAACGAGATTCTCACGCGCTGGCTGCGGCTGGCGCGGGACCGAGTTACCTTCCAGGGATTGCCGGCGCGCATCTGCTGGCTGGACTTCGGTGAGCGGGCGCGCATGGGTCTTGCGATCAACGAATTGGTGCGCAAGGGCGAGATTTCGGCGCCGATTGCGATTGGTCGCGATCACCTGGACACCGGCTCAGTCGCCAGCCCTTATCGCGAGACGGAGAAGATGCTGGATGGCTCGGATGCAGTGGCCGACTGGCCGATTCTGAACGCGTTGCTCAACACGGCCTCGGGCGCGACATGGGTGAGTTTCCACCATGGCGGCGGCGTGGGGATGGGCTACTCGTTGCATGCGGGACAGGTGACGGTGGCCGACGGCACGGAGATGGCTGCGCGCAAGATTGCCCGCGTATTGAATAACGATCCGGGACTGGGAGTAGTGCGGCACGCTGACGCGGGCTATGAGCTTGCGCAGCGAACCGCAGGGGAACGGGGCATTCATATTCCCATGGCGGGGAAATAGTTGTGGCTGGCTCTGTAGCCATCGTCAATATCGGTCAACTGGTGACGCTGTCAGGACCCAAGCGCCCGCGCATGGGTCCAGAGCTGCGCGAGTTAGGCATCATTGAGAATGCGGCGCTGCTCGAGGAAGATGGCTGCGTTCGCGCGGTTGGAAGTTACGCCGAGCTTCGCCCGATGATTCCACCGGAAGCCACAATGATCGACGCGCAGGGCTGCTGTGTCACGTCGGGATTCGTGGATGCGCATACGCATCCTATTTTTGCCGGCAATCGCGCGGCGGAGTTTGAGCAGCGCATCAATGGAGCGACCTATCAGCAGATTGCCGCCTCGGGCGGAGGGATCTTGCGCACAGTCGCTCTGACGCGAGCGGCTAGTGAAGACGAGCTATTGGCAATCGGGCGCAGGCATCGCGACTGGATGCTCCGTTCAGGCACAACGGCCATTGAAGCCAAATCCGGCTACGGGTTAGACCACGCGACGGAGTTGAAGATGCTGCGGGTGCTCAAGCGGCTCGGCGATGAGGGCCCGGCGACAATTGTTCCTACGCTGCTGGCCGCGCACACCGTACCGCCGGAGTTTGCCGGCTGCCGCCAAGAGTACGTGCGCTGGATTGCCGAGGAATTGATTCCCGACGTTGCAGCGGCTGGGCTGTCGCAGTTTTGCGATGCTTTTTGCGATGATCATGCCTTCACGGTGGAAGAGACGCGCACGGTGCTCATTGCTGCGCGACGGCATGGATTTCGGCTGAGGGTTCATGCAGACCAATTCCGGGCGGGGACAGGCGCGGAACTAGCCGCTGAACTGGGCGCGGCGACCGCGGACCACCTGGAGACAGTGACCGAGGAGACTTTGCTTCGGTTGCGAACGGCCGGGGTGCAGCCGGTGCTGCTGCCAGGCTCGGTCTTCGCGCTGGGGCGAACAAACTATCCGCCTGCGCGCTCGATGGTCGAGCTTGGGCTGGCAATTGTGCTGGCCACGGACTTTAACCCCGGATCTTCGCCGATTGCGTCGATGCCATTTGTGATGTCGCTGGCTTGCCTTCAGATGGGGCTTTCGCCTGCCGAGGCGCTTACCGCCGCAACTATCAACGCTGCATGGAGCCTGGGGCTTGGAAAACGCGTGGGCTCGCTTGAATCTGGAAAACAAGCCGATTTCCTGATTCACGAGTTCAGCGATTACCGCGAACTGGCATACTTCATCGCCGCGCCGCTGAGGCCTAGAGTTTTTGTTGCGGGAAGGGAAGTTGGGGCGGGCTGACGAAGCGTTGCTCGGTCAGCCCGGATGGTTTTACTGCTTGGCGGCCTTAAGTGCCTCTGTGAGCGCCGGGACTACTTCCATGAGATCACCAACAATTCCGTAGTCGGCGACTTCGAAGATGGGCGCGTCGGGGTCCTTGTTGATAGCCACCACGCACTGTGAACCCTTGATGCCGACCAGATGCTGGATGGCGCCGGAGATGCCCACGGCCAGGTAGAGCTTGGGCGAGATGGTCTGGCCTGAACTGCCGATTTGCCGCTCCATGGGCAGCCAGCCGTTGTCGCAGATGGGCCGGGATGCGCCCAGCTCCGCGCCCAGCGCCGTTGCAAGTTCCTGAGCTATGGGGATGTTCGCAGGGTCTTTGATGCCGCGGCCCACACCCACTATCAACTGCGCCGAACCAAGGTCCACAGTCTGCGCCGCGCCTCTGAAACGCTCACTGGGTTTGGTGCGAATCTGCGCCTGCTCGATGGTGGGCGTAAAGGCGCTGATTGCGGCAGAGCCGACTTGAACCTCGTCGGCACGAAAAGCTCCAGCCTGCACTGAGACAAAGCAAGGCCCGTTGCCGGAGTGCCGGTAGGAGCCATTGAGACGCCCTTGCATAAGCTGCCGCACGAAGACGGGGCCTTCGCCGAAGCCGGTTACGTCGCCAATGAGCACCTGGCCCAGCCGCGCGGCCAGTTTTGGGGCGTAGTCGCGCACCTGGTAGGTGTGCGGGAAGACCACATAATCGGGTTTCTCGCTCTCAATAAACTGCTGCAGAGCGAGCGTAAACCCGTCTGCCGTGTAAGCGGCCAGCAGCGGATGCACGATGCGAACGGCTTTGCCCAGCGCCTTGGCGGCAACTTCGGTGGCCAAAGCCTCAGTCTGCGCGCCGATGACCACGGCATTCGCGGCCAGGCCGGTGAGCGCGGCTAACTTCTGTCCGGCGGAAACGGCCTCCCAACTGATGCGGCTTACACGCCCGTCCCGCTCTTCAACTACGACCCAAATGCCGCTCATAGCACCCTCGCTTCAAATTTCAATTTTTCGACCAGCGCAGCCGCAGCTTCCTTGGGGTTGCCGGGAAGAATCTGGGTGGATTTTTGTTTCTGCGGCAGCGCAACCCGTTCGAGAACCGCAACCGGCGCGGAGTTCACGGCCAATTCGGCCGCGGTAACCGTTCGCACCTCCTTGGTCTTGGCGCGCTTGATGCCCATCAGCGTGGCATAGCGCAGCTTGTTGCCGCCAGATTGAATGGTAAGCACAGCCGGGAGGGGCAGTTCGATGGTCCGGAACCAGCCTTCTTCCAGCTCCCGCTTCACGGTCAGGCCGGTATCGGTTTTCTCCACGTGGAGGATGAGCGAAGAGTGGGGCAGGCCGAGCAGTTCGGCCAGAATTACGCCGGTTTGGCCCAGGCCCAGGTCGTCGGATTGAAGGCCCGTGAGCACGAGGTCTGGATTTTCCGGCTTGACGGCGGCAGCCAGCAGCTTCGCCACGCCGAGCGCATCGCGAGAGCCGAGATCGGCGCAGTCAATGTGAATGGCCCGGTCAGCACCTTTGGCGAGAGCTTCGCGAATAGTGGGGCCAACTCGCTCAGGGCCAGCTGTGAGCACGACCACTTCGCCGCCGTGCTTCTCCTTGAGCTGCAAAGCTTCTTCCAGGGCGTAGGCGTCCGACTCGTTCAGTGCGAACTGAACGCCGGATTCTTCAATCCATTTGCCGGAAGCGTCGATGCGCACCTGCGCATCCCGCTCGGGCACTTGTTTGATGGCAACGATGATTTTCATAAAGCAAGGCTCCCGTATATCTTAACTGGTGCCACGCGTCGGCAATCCACGTGCGGTCAGCTGGGCAATGTCGAGCAGTTGTGGCGCACATTCGCCCTTTTCAGCCAGCGCGTCGCGGAACATGGAATTACAAAATGGGCAGGCGGTTCCCACCGTTGTTGCTCCGGCGGCCACAAGCTCAGCGGCGCGAACCTTGCTGACGCGGTCGCCGGTCTCTTCGCCGAGGAAGACCAACCCCCCTCCAGCGCCGCAGCAGAAGCTGCGCTCGTGGTTGCGCGGAGCCTCGACCAACTCTCCTGCTAACCCGACAACGGTGCGCGGCTGTTCGTAGACGTTACGATAGCGGCCCAGGTAGCAGGGGTCGTGGAAAACGATGGTTTCCCCGTTCGCCTGCTTGGGCAGCTTGTTCGCAAATCGGGCCAGAAATTCGCTGTGGTGCTCGACCTGGGGCGGCGCGCCGAACTCCTTCCAATCTTCCTGGATGGTGCGGACGCAGTGTGGGCAGATGGAGACGATCTTCTTTGCCTTGTTCTGCTCAAAGACTTCGAGGTTAGATTCAGCCAGTTGCTGGAAGACCAGATCGTTGCCCAGGCGGCGCACTGGGTCGCCGCAGCACTTCTCTTTGCGCAGAACGCCGAAACTTGTGCCCAGGTAGTTCATCACGCGGGCAAAATCGGCAATGATCTCACGGCCCTTGGGGTCGTAGCCGCCCATGCAGCCCAGCCACAAACAATATTCCTGCGTACCGTCGAAGATGGGTAGTCCTTGCTTCTCGATAAACTTATCGCGCTCGGAGGCGGGCAGACCGTGCGCATTTGCTCCGCGCTCAAGGGCCAGGAAGAGCTTCGAGCCGTACTCGTCTTCCCATGCGCCGGTGTTTACCGCGCCGCGGCGCAGGCCGACGATGATGGGCACGTGCTCGATGCCGACCGGGCACTGGAACTCGCAAGCGCCGCAAGTAGTGCATTGGAAGGCAGCTTCCTGAGCGTTGTATTTGCCCAACAAAGGCTCGTCGGATGTTGGGCCTAAATCATTCAGGTAGCTGCGAAGTCCGAGGATAATCTCTTTTGGATTGAGCGACTTGCCAGTGTTAGCGGCGGGACAGTGCTCAGTGCAGCGGCCGCACTCCACGCAGGAGTAGGCTTGCAGGCTCGCCAGACGGGTGAGGTCAGTGCCGGCGATAAGACCAAAGTCTTCGTCGCCCACCAACGGGGGAATCTGGCTGAATCCGCCGCGGGAGAGAAAAACCGTAGCTGGGCTGAGAATCAGGTGCAGGTGCTTGGTGTGGGGAATGATGACCAAGAAGATCAAAATCGCCAGCGAATGAACCCACCAAAGAACACGCGTAGCCGGGTCGGAGTCCGCGACAAAAAACGAGGCCAGGTAGGTGACCATCAGCAGGAAGATCAAGAAGGCGATGAAGCCGGATTCCCATGAGAGCTTCTTGCCGAGCCACACGGGCCGAACGAGGAAACGGCGGACGAAAAGGCCGAAGATGCCCGCTGCGCAGGCCAAGGCAAAGACGGCGGCAAAATATGTGTAGAAGCGACCAAAGAAACCTGCGGGGTCGAGGAAGCCAAGGCCAAGGCCGATGGCGAAGTGGTTCAGCGTGACCAGGGCAAAGGCGCAGAAACCCCAGAAGACGAATGCGTGGGCGAGACCCGGCAGTGGGCGCTGGCGGATGACTTTGGTCTGGAAGAGCACTTCGCAGACAAAATCCCAAACGCGCTTGCCGATAGGGAAGAGGTGGAAGCCGGGGTCTTTCTTCGATTTGAGGATTTTGCCGAGGACAACACCGAAGCGACGCCAGAAACCGGCGGCGGAGGCGGCGACCAGCGCGGCGAGGAGCAGTTTCTCGGCGAGGGAGAAGTGCTGAGGTTCAGCCAGAGTTGCGGTTAAAGCGAGCATAAGCGGAACAGATAACGATACATGATTGGCCGCGAGGCTGTCGCGCGCAAATCCCAGTTCTCAAAATCGAAACCTGGGGCACCCGTAACAGTCTTTTCGTCTGTCCTCAGCAGTGCAGGATCTTGGGAGAATTGATGCCTTTGGTGGCGTTCCGGGTGTCCACTACCAACTGCGACTGCTCGACGATGGCCGTGTAGTCGTAGTCCGAGTGATCGGTGACGATGACCACCGCGTCGTACTGCGCTAGATCGTCGAGCGGAGTGCTGGTCATATTCAGATCGTAATGACGGCCATGACCCACTTTGGCAAAGTAGGGGTCGTTGTATGCGACATCGGCGCCCTTTTCGCGCAGCAACTCGATGATGGTGAGCGAGGGAGACTCGCGCAGGTCGTCGATGTCGCGCTTGTAGGCCACGCCCAGCACCAGAATCTTCGAGCCCTTGATGGACTTGGAGAGCTCGTTAAGACCGGCGGCGATCTGCTCGATCACAAAGTAGGGCATGGCCGTGTTGACCTCGCCGGCCAGCTCGATGAAGCGTGTGCGGAAGTCGAACTGCTTGGCCTTCCAGGAGAGATAGAACGGATCGATGGGAATGCAATGGCCGCCTAACCCAGGGCCGGGATAAAACGCCTGAAAGCCAAATGGCTTGGTCTTGGCCGCGTCGATCACCTCGTGGATGTCGATGCCCATCCTCATGCAAAGCTGCTTGAGTTCATTCACCAGCGCGATGTTGACGCAGCGATAGATATTTTCCAGCAGCTTGGTCATCTCCGCGGCCGAAGGGCTGCTAACGGGCACAACACGGCGGAAGATGGCGCTGTACATTGCTGTAGCCAGTTCAGTGGCCGCAGGGCCGCAGCCGCCCACCACCTTGGGGATATCGTGGCGCGCCACGTCCGTATTGCCGGGATCCTCGCGTTCGGGCGAGAAGGCGACATGCACGCCGGGCTGGTCGAGCGAGCGTGAAACTTTCAAGCCGTTCGGGTTGCCGAATTCCAGCAGAGGCACGACAACCTCTTCGGTAGTGCCTGGATAAGTGGTGCTTTCCAGCACAATGAGCTGGCCTTCGTGAAGCCAGGGAGCAATCGAGGCGACCGTCCCGGTAACATAGCTCAGGTCAGGCTCGTGGTGCTCATTGAGCGGTGTGGGCACACAGATGATGACTGCGTCCATCTGCGCGATCTGAGCGTAATCCGCAGTGGCGTGAAAGCCTGCCCGCTGCGCCTCCTTGATTTCACTGGGGAGAATGCGCACGATGTAAGAGCCGCCCGCGTTGAGTGTGTTCACTTTGACCGGCTCGACATCGAAGCCCGTCACACGGAAGCGTTCGCCGCTGAAGAGCAGCGCCAGCGGCAAGCCTACGTATCCCATTCCGACGATTCCGATGCGTGCCTGCCTGGACTCGATTGCTTGTTTGAGGCCGGCCAGCCGGCTCTCGTTCGCAGTTATCATGGTTCTGATTGTAAGACCAAAATCGAGTTCCGGCGAAGCTATAACACGGGCAACAAGCCATTTGCCCTGAAGTAGTATTCTCTCCAATGTAGGCAGCGGTGGTTGTCTTCGCCGCAAATAGGTCATTTTCGGGGAGAGTCAACTTGGCGAAGTATCTTGTGACGGGCGCGGCAGGCTTTATTGGACGCTCAATTGCCGCGGCCTTGCTGGCGCGTGGCGAGACCGTACGCGGCATCGACAGCCTGATTACCGGCAAGCGTTCAAATCTTGTTGGGTTGGCAGCGATGGAGTTCATTGAGGGCGATCTGGCCGATCCGGCCGCCTGCTCGAAAGCCTGCGCCGGAGTCGAAGTTGTTTTTCACGAAGCGGCGCTGGCTTCGGTGCCGCGTTCGGTGGCTGACCCGGTGGCCACCAATGTGAACTGCGTGGACGCGACCTTGAATTTATTGGTAGCGGCGCGGGCTGCTGGCGTGCGGCGGGTGGTGTACGCGGCTTCATCTTCGGTTTACGGTGATGCGCCAACCTTGCCCAAGCACGAACAGATGTTGCCGAGTCCTATCTCTCCCTATGCTGTGGCCAAGCTGGCAGGCGAGCACTACCTGGCGTGTTTCACGCGGGTTTACGGGCTGGAGACGGTGGCTTTGCGCTACTTTAACGTCTTCGGGCCTTATCAGGATCCAACCTCGCATTATTCCGGCGTGCTGGCCATCTTTTGCCGCCGGATGCTGGCTGGGGAGCAGCCGACAATATATGGCGACGGCGAACAGAGCCGCGATTTTACCTACATCGATAACGTGGTCCACGCCAACCTGCTGGCCGCCGCTGCCCCGGCGGACAAGGTTTCGGGCCGAATGATGAACCTGGCCACCGGGAGCCGCATCACGCTGAATAAGACGGTCGCAATTCTGCGCGAGTTGACCGGGTACGGCGGTAAGCCAGCCTACGAACCGGCGCGCCCCGGCGACATCCACGACTCGCTGGCCGATATTCGCCTGGCCGGGGAGCTGCTTGGCTACGCGCCCATTGTCGATTTCCGCGAAGGCCTCCGCCGTACCGTGGAGTGGTACCGGAGTGGCGGCGGAACTGACTGAAGACAGGACAACACGGTAAATTTTTCATTGGCCGGTTTTCCTAAGCGATGGCATCTATTGACGAATCGATTCCAATGACGCACACTGGCGAAGATTACCTGTGTCACTTTTTGTTTTGATTTCCAGATCTGCCTCCACCTGTGTGACGAGGGGATGGAGGTTCCCTAGATGTGCCGGAAGTAACCGAAGTTCGGTCTGATACGACTTTCGAACCCCATGCGTGGTCCGGCAACGGCGCGCGCAACTCCACGCAAACCCTGCGCGAGCTTTGGGAGGTACTGGCACGCCGTCGGCGCTTGATTGGCTCGGTGGTGGGCGGATTGCTGCTGGTCTGTCTGCTCTATTGCCTGATTGCTCCCAATCAATACGAAGCCAGCGCCAGCGTGGCGTTGCGCACCTCGCCGGCCTCCGCGCTGAACCTTGAAACACCGGAGCAGTTTGGGTCGGCATCGATTCTTTCGGCGCCGGTGCAGCAAGAGACGCTGGCTAACGTTTTGCGCAGCGACCAACTGGCTTGGAAGGTGATTATTGGCCTGAAGCTTTATCAGGCGCCGGGCTTCATGGGCCGGTTTGCCAGCAAGTTTCCAGGTTTTCATCCGGAAGCGCCGTCTCCCGATGCGCAAGCTTGGCTGCTGGAGAGGTTTGAACAGAGGCTTCGCGTGCAGACCCTGCCGCGCACGCTGCTGGTTCTGATTCGCTTCCGGTCACGCGATGCCGCATTGTCGGCCAACGTGGTGAACGCCCTCATTGCCGCCTACGGCCAGCAAGACAGCGATGTGCGCGTGCAGGCTACCGCCCAGGCCTCGGGTTGGCTGTCGAGCCAGCTCAAGGATCTGAAGGCTCAGTTGGACCAGGACGAGCAGCGACTGGCGGCTTTCCAGCGCGAACACAATCTGCTGACCACGCCCGAGACGATGGCGAACGGGCAGCCAGGCGAGACGCAGCACAACTCGGCCGTGATGGAGATCGATGAGCTTGGCCGCCAGTTAGTGACGGTTTCCACGGACCGCATTCTGCGAGAGGCGCAGTATCGCGCGGCCTCTGAAGGCGATCCGGAGCTGGTGATAGCCTCTGACCCGCGCCTGCAGGCCGAGAGCGGCAACTTTGCCACCGCTCTTCTCCAGCAGATTCACGCCCGGCGCAGCGAACTTGAACAGGAACAGGCCCAGCTCAACATTGAACACGGCCCCAACTTTCCGCGCGTGGTGGAGATTCGCCATTTGTTGCAAGACCTGGACCAGCAGAAAGAGACCGAGGACATCAGGCTGGTGGAGCGTTTCCAAAGCGCCTGGAAGACCGCTGCCGACCGCGAGCAACTGGTCCGCAAAAATCTGGATGAGCTGACCACGCAAGGCATGAGGGCCAACGAAGCTGCCACCCAATACGCGGCCATGCGCGAGGAAGCTAACGCGAGCCATGAACTCTACGTGCGGGTGCTGGAAAAGGTGGAGGAAGCTGGGCTGACCGCCGGAATCCAGAATTCAACTCTTTCTGTAGTGGACTATGCGCGTCAGCCGGACAAGCCCGTGACGCCCGATCTGCCGCTCTACATGGCTATTACCTTGTTTGCCGGCCTCTGGCTGGCAATTGGAGGCGCTTTCCTGATGGAGTCGATTTGTCCCTCCTCGCATTCCACAGCTGGCCGTACAATGCTGGCGTTGCTTGCCGTTGCCCTGGCTGGAGCGGCGAGTCACGCCCAAGCGCCTACGCCGAGCACCTCCGGCCTTCCTACTGGGGTGGTCCGCTTACCCTCGTCGCAGCAGCCGCAGAACCTGCCCAATGCGATGGAATCGCCCGCCGTGTGGAATGACGCGGGCCAGGCCGGACTGCCGGCAGTGACAAGCACAAAATCCGCGTCTCCCATGCCCGCTCCTATCGCTCCGGGCGATTTTCTCGATGTGAGCGAAGTTCATACCCCGGAGTTTCGCTCCGCCGTGCTCGTGTCTCCGTCAGGCACCGTAACGCTACCCATGATCCATGAAGTGCGGATTGGCGGGCTGGATGAGCAGAGCGCAGCACACGCAATCGAATCGGCGTTAGTGACGCAAGGAATGCTTTTGCATCCGCTTGTCTCGGTGCTGGTTATCTCTTATGCGGGGCAAGACGTGAGCGTTCTGGGCGAGGTGGTGCGTCCCGGTGTTTATCCATACACAATGCATCATCGGCTGCTCGACCTGATCTCCTCCGCATCTGGTCTGGCGCCAACTGCGGGACGCCTGGTGAATGTCTTTCATCGCGACGACGCCAGGACGCCACATCCGGTGGTACTGGACCCCAGCGGAACCGACACCGCATCGGACCACAACCCGGAACTGACTCCGGGCGACACCGTTCAGGTCAGCCGCGCTGGGCTGGTTTACGTGGTGGGAGATGTACTGCGTCCCGGCGGATTTCCCGTCGATCCCGCGCAAGGACTGACCGTGGTGCAGGCAATCTCGCTGGCTTGGGGCCCGACGCAAAACGCATCCATAGCCAAGGCCCTGCTGATTCGGGAACAAAAAGGCGGACGGACGATCACCACTCTCAATCTGAAGCGGATGCTGCACGGCCAGGAGCCCGACCAGCCGGTGCGCGACCACGACATTCTTTACGTGCCCGACTCAGCGGCCAAAAATCTTTGGAACCGAACCATGGAATCGGCCATTCAATCAGCGATTGGCGTCACGATTTATGCTGGATTGGTTTATTCACAGAGGTTCTAACGGCATTAATGCATTAGGCTGACTTTCAGGGAAGGGAGGTTGCCATTGCCTAAATCAACCTTGCAAGAGCAAATGGGACGCGCAACATTTCTGGCTTCCATTGTGTTGGTCGCGGCAGGATGCGGAGGCGCTATGTATCTGCTCCGCACCCATGCGGAGAGCCGGCATTTGTTGATTGCCACGGCATATGGACTTGTACTTATCGGCGTCTTCTGGATCCGGAGCCTGGGGCAGCGGCTAACAGATATGGGATGCCCGCGCTGGTGTTTCTGGCCGAGCTTCCTCACGATATTCACTGCATGCCTTGGGACGCGTTTGCTCAAGGTAGTTGATAACCCGGAGACGCTCGCTCTCTTTGTTGTTCTCCAGATTCTGCTGGTGGTTTGGCCAGGCAAGCCAGCTGTCGCTAACTTATCCGCATCGCAGACAAACAAATCGCCCCGAAAAGTTACGCCGATCGACGCGCTGGAGTTTGCGGTGTATGTCGTCTTGATCGCCGGACTATTGCATGTTCTGCATCTCCTGAGATTGGATGTGAACGGCATGGCCCACTCGCGAGCTCTGAAACTGGCCCTCGATGCCGGCTCGGGACTGCTTTGCGTGTTGTGGATTTTCAGCGTGCGAGGCAGACTCAAAGCGCTGGGCCTGATGCGCTGGACGCTGGTATTTTGCTCGATTGTGCTAATTCCGTGCCTGCTGCTCTTTATGCTGAGAGTTGTCAATTTCCCGCGCGCGCTCGAATTGTTTGTCGTTCTTCAAATTCCAGCCGTAGTGTTCCGGCGTGAATTCACTCTGGCGAGCTTTTTCTCCGTTGATAAGGATTCCTGAAAGGCTTCGCCTGATGCGCCGCATTGCCTGGCTTCTTTTGCTGCTGTTTGCCTTTACGATTCCATGGGAATACTCCCTGGAACTGGGCGAGCCGCTTGGCAATATTGCGCGTGTGGTGGGCCTGCTGGTGCTTCTGGCGGCAATTCCGGCGCTTTTTCAGAGTGGCCGAGTGCGCAATCTTGGACCGATGCAATGGTTGGTGCTGGCCTTTTTCCTCTGGTTCAGCTGCACGTATTTCTGGTCCATCGAGCCGCTGGAGACGATGGCAAGATTGCGCGGCTACTTTCAGGAGTTGATGATCGTGTGGCTGGTCTGGGAGTTTGCCGAAAACGCCAGGGATTTGCGCGCGCTGTTTCGGGTCTACGTGGCCGGGTCCTGGGTGCTGGCTGTGCTTACAGTGGCCAACTTCGCTTCGGCCGAGGCGATAGCTGACGCGCAGGTGCGTTTTGCAGCAATCGGGCAGGACCCAAATGACGTGGCTCGATTTCTCGATCTGGGCTTTCCGCTGGCTGCGCTTTTGCTGAACAGTGAACGGCGTTGGGGGTGGCGCCTACTGGCGGCCGGTTACTTGCCGTTGGGTCTGTTGGGTGTGTTGCTCACAGCCTCTCGCGGAGGGTTTCTGGCGGCGATCGTGGCGCTGATCGGCAGCGGACTTCTGCTGGTTTATGGCCATCCAAAGAGACTGCTGGCTGGGGCCCTGGCTTTGCCTGGGCTTGCCGCCGCGCTCTGGTTCATCGTTCCCCGCGAGAGCCTTGAACGGCTGGCCACCATTCCTGAACAACTTCAAGGCGGAGATCTCAACCAGCGGTTGAACATCTGGACGGCTGGCTGGCATGCCTTTGTGCGTGCACCGTTCTTGGGCACGGGAGCTGGCTCGTTTGTCTCGGCTGCCGGTCTTGGCCCCATCGACACAGCACACAACACGGCTTTGTCGATTGCGGTCACCGGTGGGCTGGTTGCGCTCTTTCTGGCCACCGCTATTGTGGCAGCGGCGATCTGGTCAATCGTGCAAACACGCGGCCCGCTCAAATGGGCGATAGTTGTGGCGTTGCTGGTTTGGCTGACTACTTCGCTGATAGCTACCGTGGAGGAAAGCCGCACCACATGGCTGCTGCTGGCCATAATTGCATTGGCTGGGCGGCTGGGGGCAGAACAGCCGGAGGAACTGGCTGTTTGCTTCCCAGATGCTGCTTCGCGCTGTGAACTACCGGCACTTGCCGGGCCGGTCTTGTCGACTGGCGACTAACTCCGCCAACATGTGTCCCATCCCCCAAATCGCGCGGCTCTTTCAGGGCAGCAGTGTCAATCGCTGCATTTTCCGAGCGGCGGTGTCGGTTACGGCGGCGGGGATTCTGGTGAAGATTGCCGCCACATTCAAGGAGTTCGCCGTTGCAGGGGTCTACGGGCGCTCGGACGCGATGGACGCATTTCTCGCAGCGTTCTTGATTCCCAACCTGCTCATCAATCTGATTTCGGAATCGATGAATCAGGCCATGGTGCCTACACTTGTCAGGGTGAGGGAACAGGAGGGGCACGATCGCGCGCAGGAGTTGCTTTCGAGTTCGATGCTTTGGGTCTGCCTGCTGCTGACTGTGGCTTCGGCCGTGATGGCTCTGACTGCGCGCGGGTTCTTTCCGCTGATCGCATCTCACTTTCCGCCGGCAAAAATGGATTTGGCAATCCGGCTCTTTTACGCGCTGCTTCCAGTGGTACTTATCACCGGCATTGCCACCAACTGCACCGCCGTTCTGAACACCTTTGACCGCTTTGCGTTGCCCGCGCTTGCGCCCATAGCGACCCCAGTCGCGATCATCCTGGGAGCACTGCTGTTGAGTGGCAGGATGGGGATTTGGGCGATGGTTTACGCGACCCTCGCTGGCGCGCTGATCCACGCCGTGGTGGTGGCGTGGATGATGGACTCGCGCGGCTATCGATTTCGCCTCTACTGGCATGGAGCGACCGAGGCCACGCGCGAGGTGGCGAGCCAGTATGGGCCGGTGCTGCTGAGCGGCGTGGTGGCATCGGGCGGCCTGCTGGTGGACCAATCGATGGCCGCGATGCTGCCGGCCGGAAGCGTCTCCGCGCTGGCCTACGCCAACCGGTTTGTGAGTGTGGTGATCACGTTGATGGCCGGGGCGGTCTCATCGGCGGTGGTGCCGCACTTTTCGCGCATGATCGCGCAAAAGGACTGGGCCGGATGTCGGCACACGCTCATCACCTGGGTGCGGCTCACGGCACTGGTCTCCACGCCCATCGCATTGGCGCTAATCGCCGGTTCGCATCTGCTGATTCGCACGGCCTTTCAGCATGGCGTCTTCGGACCCGGTGACACGGCGCTGGTCACCCCGGTTCTGGCCATGTATGCCATTCAGATTCCTTTCTTTGTCTCCAGCCGCGTCTTTTACCGATTTCTGGTCGCCATGCGCCGAAGTGACTTAATTTTCTATTGCGGCGTGCTGAATCTGGCGCTGGATGTTATTTTGAATCTGGTTCTCATGCGCTGGTTTGGCGTGGCCGGCATCGCGCTTGCAACATCGCTATGGACCGTGAGCACCTTTATCTTTCTCTGGTACTGGACCTGGAAGCTGCTTCCTCGATGCTCCGCAAACGGCACGTAAGTCAAACGGCCACGCATCGACCGAAGGCGGCGGACCTCGTAAGGGGTGACGGGCAAATCAACATAGGGGGCGGAACGATGATTCCCAAACCTGCGCAATACCTTCTACGCTTCGACGACCTCTGCCCCACGATGGCGCTTCATCGCTGGCAGCGGTTTTTGCCGCTGATCGAGGAGTTTCACCTGCGGCCGATTCTCGCCGTGGTTCCAGCTAATCAAGACACCGAACTGAACCTTTCGGCACAGGACCCGGAGTTCTGGGCGCGAATGCGGGCGATGGAGGCAGCCGGAGCCACGATTGCACTGCACGGGCTTCATCATTACTGCGCGAGCCTGGGCAAGAGCCTGTTGCCGCTGCATCTGCACACTGAGTTTTCCGGCGTGCCGGAAGAGATCCAGAGTGAGTGGATTCGTGAAGGGCTGAAGATTTTACGCGGCCATGGGCTCAATCCGAAAATTTTTGTTGCGCCGCGACACGGCTTCGACCACGCCACACTGCGTGCGCTGCGCGGCGAGGGGATCCAAATGCTGTCCGACGGCTTTGCCCGGGTTCCATTTGTCCGTGGCGGCGTCGCCTGGATTCCGCAGCAGCTTTGGAGGCCAGTTGAGAAGAACAAGGGCCTATGGACTATTTGCTTGCATAGCAACTTTGCCAACGCAGCCCAGGTTGCGCAGCTTCGCGATTTCCTCAGCGAGCACGGTACGCAATTCACCTCAGTGGAGCGCGTGATGGCCGAGCTTTCGCCCGCGGAACTGAGCCTGAACGAAAAATGCCGTGAAAATCTGGCGTTGTGGCGAACCCACGCCGCCAAGGCAAAGAGGCGGTGGAAGCTAAACCCGCGCTTTCGCGCCCGGATTTAAACATCGGTGTTTACCTCAAGCATCCGGTCGATCAGATTTTCATAAGCGCCTATGGCGCGATTGGCACGAAACGCTTCAACAAAGGGGTGGAGAAACCTTTCACTGGGCCTGAGGGCGTGCAGAGCCGTGCGCAGAGAAGCAGCAAGAGCTTCGGCAGAGACTTCGTGTGCGAGCCACACTCCGGGCTGATCCCGCAGCAGATCCACTATGCCCGCTGATGCCGGCAAGGCCACGATAGGCAATCCTCCCACAGCAGCTTCGAGCAGGGCACTGGGCATGCCTTCGTGACGAGACGGGAGTACAAACAGCGTTGCCTGCGGGAACAGCGTCCAGGGACAATCAATGGGCCCTGCAAAGCGGACCGCGGAGTCGAGCGCCAGTGCGCGGCACTGAGCCTTCAACTCTGCCTCTTCACGTCCTGTGCCTGCAATCAGGAGACTGGCATCGGGAAACTCTCGCTGGACCGAAGCAAAGGCCCGCAGGAGCAAATCAAAACCCTTTTCCCGCGAGAGCCTTCCCAGAGCGAGAAGAACCGGGCCGGTGTTGGAGGGCAAGGCGGTTTGCGGCGCCGGATTCAGGCAGATAGAACGGCGAATCTTCTCCACATCCACCGGGTTGGGCAGCACAGCGAGCTTGCTCTGCTCAATTCGTAACTCACGGGCAATGTCATCGGCCATCGACTGCGTCTGGCAAATCACGCGGTCAGCGCGGTGGTAAAGCGTCCGGTAGAGAAGGCGGGTGTACCTGGGCAGCCCACCAAAGGCCAACGCGGATGAAACTGTCCCGTTCTGGCGGACAATGACTCGAGTATTAGGCGGAAAGAAGGGGCGCAGGAGCAAGACGAGAAAGTTTAGGTGGAACATCCCCGAGAGAATCAGGTCCGGCTTGAGCCGGCGAACCAGGTGAAGCAGCCGGAAAATTCCGCCACGCACCCGTCGCACACCCAGAGCGTGGACCTGGACCCACGACGGCAGTTCCTCAACGCCAGTCTGTGCCTGAGTGATCAGACCCAGATGCAGTTCGTACTTCTCCGGGGAAAGGTTCCGCGTAAGAAGCTCCGTCACGCGCTCCGCGCCGCCATCACCCAGATGCGGAATCAGCAAGAGAACTCTCGGACGTGGTTTCGCGGTCATAAGTATATCGTTCTTATCCCAGTGCGAATCGAGCCCGTTCCCTAGCTATCAACGCAAAGTTTTCCTAAAGAGAGTTTCTTCTTGACATATTAGAGCAGACTAATGTTTCCTGTGAATACTGATTCTATTTATCTCCAGCGGAAGAATATGTTCCGAGGTTTCTTCTGCGTTGTCACGAGGGGAACGGCTGAACCGGAGAACGGGAGTGGACGCAACAGTGCAGATGATTGCCTGGCAAAGCGTCTGGTAGGCATGAACTCCTGAATCCGCCGCGCACGTTTCCTAACGCGTCTCCGATGCCGGTTCTCAACCCAAGCGACGAAGGAATGTCGCCTGCGGCTCCCGATTTGCGTCAGGACGCGAAAGTCCTTTCTAGGAGAGGCTCGTGTCGAGACGCAGCGGAGATAGTGCATATACTGCTTTCTTGCACGCATTCCTGCGTGTGTCTTCAACCGCTCCTCTGGCGGGACTGTCTCGTCCATTGCCAAGCCCACATATAGTTGTCGGCATCACTAATCCACAAACCTGCCTGGTTCTAAGCGGCCGTCTGCGGACTCTGCGCGAAGCAGGTTTTCGTGTAACGCTGGTTGCAAGCCCCGGCGAATTGCTTACCCACACGGCCGCTCTGGAAGGGGTGGAATCAATTGCAATTCCCATGCGGCGGGAGATCGCGCCGGTTGCGGATTTTGTGTCGCTGGTGCGCTTGTGGCGGCTGCTCTATCGGCTCAAGCCGGAGATAACGGAATTCAGCACGCCTAAGGCCGGACTGCTGGGCGCAATCGCCGGTATGCTCTGCGGTGTGCCGGCGCGGGTCTATTTTCTGCGCGGGCTCAAACTGGAAACTTGCACTGGAGTCAAGCGCCGGATTCTGCGGGCGACCGAGAAACTGGCAGCAGGATGTTCTCATGTTGTGCTGTGCAACAGTGACAGCTTGCGCAGCCAGGCGCTTGCCTTGGGCGTGGCATCCGAGAGTAAACTGCGCCTGCTGGGTTGCGGTAGTAGCAACGGAGTCGATGTGGAGCGTTTCCACCCCGGTCCGGGCGTACTGCGAAGAACGCTAGGTCTTCCGCTCGATGCGCCGGTAGTGGGTTTTGTGGGGCGCTTGACCCGCGACAAAGGACTGCCGGAGTTGATAGAGGCGTTCGACGCCATACTGGCGGCGAAACCGGACGTTCACCTTCTGTTAGTGGGCTGGTTTGACGCTGCTGAGGATGCATTGAGCGCTGATCTGCGCTCGCGCATCAAAAAACATCCGAGAATTCATTTGACTGGATTTGTTGCCGACACGGCGCCTTATTACCGAATGATGGACGTGATGGTGTTGCCAACTTGGCGCGAGGGGTTTCCGAACGTCGTTCTGGAGGCAGCAGCAACCGGGATTCCCGTAGTGACCACCTTGGCCACTGGCTCTCGTGACGCCGTGGTGCCGGAGGTGACCGGTTTGCTGATTCCCCCTGGTTATCCGGTTGCCATCAGCGAGGCTGTGCTTCAATTGCTGCGCGACCCGGAACGCCGCTGGCGCATGGGCAGGGCCGCGCGCGCCTGGGTTCTCGACCACTATGTGAATGGCCGTGTTCTGGGTCGAACCGTGCGTTACTACCAGAGCCTCCTAGACCAGAATCTGTCGGGAGGGACGACTAGCCGGCCGGTTGCTACCGATTCCGCGCTCAATCCGATTTAAGGCAGGATCATTTTTCGATCGACGGAATTGGCGGGTGTGCTGGTCTCGGTGGAGGGCGCCTGCAGCGTGTACGCGGCGTTCTCGGCCGCATGAAGCACGTCGCCCGGAACAATTCCCAGCACCAGGGTCGCAGCAACAGCGAGCAGCAGCGCTGCGCCCACCGCGACGCCTACACGAGGCACAGGAACAACAGGCTTCTGCGCGTCCGGTTGCTGCGCTGCTACCAAAGCCAGGCGCAGGTAGTACGCGGCAGCCAGGCCCGAATTCAGCAGGCCGATGATGGCCAGCCAAATGGCTCCCCCGCCCACCGCGGCTGAGAATGCATAGAACTTGCCGAAGAATCCGCCTGTGAAGGGAATGCCAACCAGCGAGATCAGGAAAAAGATCAGCAAGCTACCGAGCAGGGGCGCGCGGTAGATTAGCCCCCGAAAATCGTCAATCAATGGCCGCTTCTCGTCATATCCGCTGACCAGAGTGACCACGGCAAAGATGCCCACGTTCATTGCCGCGTAGGCCGCGGTATAGAAGCTGGCGGCGGCTATACCGGTCTTGTCGAGCGCCGCAAAGGCTGCCAGCAGGTAGCCGGCATGGGCAATTGAGGAGTAGGCCAGCATGCGCTTCACGTTCTGCTGGCGTAGCGCGGCGAGGTTGCCCACGGTCATCGAAAGCACGGCTACCACCCACATCAGCGGTTGCCACACGGAGCGCAGAGTGGGCAACATCTCGTAGACCACACGCAGCAGCAGCGCGAAAGCCGCGGCTTTGGGCGCGGTGGATATCAGCGCCACCACCGGCGACGGCGAGCCTTCATACACATCCGGCGTCCACACGTGGAAGGGCGCGGCGGAAACCTTGAAGAGAATGCCTACCAGCATCAGGCTCGTTCCGGCCAGGATGAATCCGTGATTCTGTGCCATAGGCGCAAGCCGGGCAATCTCGTAGATCTGTGTTGTGCCTGTGGCTCCGAAAATCAAAGCGATGCCATAGAGCAGGAAAGCTGTGGCAAAAGAGCCAAGCAAAAAGTATTTAATAGCCGCTTCTGGTCCGCGGGCGGTGTCTTTGCGGTAGCCCGCGAGAACATAGGTTGCGATGGAGGAGATTTCCAGGGCGATGAAGACCAACAGAAGTTCGACTGCCCCGGTGAGAAGGCACATGCCCACAGCGCCAAAGACTATCAGGGCGTAAAACTCGCCCTGGTGATGGCTGTCCTCCGGCAAGGTGTCCAGCGAAAGCAAAAGCGTCACGAGAACGACGCCGCAGATGAGCACGTGGAAGAATATGGTGAAGGCGCTGGTCTCAACCGTTCCCGAGAAGCCGGTTCCTTCAGGAAGCGAAAGCTGCCCGAGGCTGCCCCAAAGGGCGAAAGTGGTTCCGAGAGCGGCTACCCAACCCAGCGGACGGCGCGCCCAATGAGGAGGTAAAGCGGCGTCGAGCAGCATCACCAGAACGCCGGTCAACGTGAGAATGACCTCAGGAAGAATGCGGAAGATGTCGGGGACAGGATTCACCGGGGACCCTCCTCATTCAACGATGTCGGCGATGCGGATTGAGGCAATACGAAATGCAAAATGTCTGGCGTCCTTAATTGCGGCGGGTGTGCGCCTGTTTCGATAGTTGGCAGCCAGAGCATCGGCGCCACTCCCATGACCATCATCAGCGCGGTCAGAGGCCACAGAACGGCCAGTTGACCCAGACGCAGGTCATGAGGCGGTTTCGAGGCGGCCAACGCGCTTTCTGGTCCGAAGAAGAGCCGCTGCACCAGCCACAGCATATAAGCCGCGCCCAGAATCACGCCCACGGCGGCGGCAATCGCCCAGCCTTTGCTGACGCCGGTAAAAGTGCCCAGCAGAATCAGAAACTCGCCGACAAATCCGCCCAGCATGGGCAACCCGATCATGGCCAAGGAGCCAATGACGAAGAATGTTGCCGTGCGCGGCAACTTGGCAGCCAAGCCGCCATAGGCATTGATCTGGCTGGTCGCGTAGCGGTCATAGAGAAGGCCCAGCAGCAGGAACAGCGCGCCGTCCACCACGCCGTGATTCAGAATTTGATAGACCGCTCCTTCCCAACCGGTGAGTGTGAGGCCGTAGATGCCCAAAGTGATGAGGCTCAGATGGCTCAGGGCCGCATAAGCCATCAGCCGCCAGAAGTCGCGCTGCACAAGAGCCAGGCAGGCGCCATAGAGAATGCCGATAACCGCGAGGCCAACCAGCACTGGAGCCACAGCCCGCGCCTGCACCGGGAAGAGCCCGATGTGGAAGCGCAGCATGGAGTAGAGACCGAGTTTGCCGGCGACGACCATTGCCAGTGCAACAGGCGCTTCACTGAAGGTGTCCGCCACCCAACCATGCAATGGAAAGACAGGAACCTTGACGGCAAAGGCGAAGAGAAACGCAAGAGCTACCCAGAACAGCGCACCGGCGGGCAATGCTCCGCTGGCGACCCAGAAGCGAAGAGTTGCAAAGTCAAAGCTGCCGGTCTTCGAATAAAGCCACAAAATTGCAACCAGCAGCGGCGCGGATGGAATGAAGGTGAAGAGGAAGAACTTCAGCGCGGCTTTCGGTCCATCCTTGCGGCCGTACATGGCGATGAGGATCGCCATGGGAACCAGCGACAACTCCCAGAAGCCGTAATAAACCATCAAATCCAGCGAGATAAAGACGCCGAACATGGCGGTCTGCTGGACGAGGAAAAGCGCGTAGAAGAGCTTGCGCCGCGACTGGATGGCGTTCCAACTAGCTACTACGCCGATGGGCGCGAGCAGACCGACCAGAACTACGAGCCATACGCTTAAACCATCTACACCGACGTGGTAGAAGATGGCCGGTTTCTCGATCCACAGGCGGGTAATTTCGAATTGGAAGCGTGGCGCGTCCGCAGCGAACGAAATGTGCGCGGGCAGGTGCAGGGTGAGGCCGAAGGTGCCGAGCGCTGTCAGCAGCGCAATCCAATTGGGCAGCTTTAAGCGGTCAGGGACAAGAGCTACCAATACTGCTCCGGCCAGCGGAACCAGCAGGATCAACGTGAGAATCGATTGGTTGATTTCGTTCATTCTCTCAGTGCCCCGCCATGCCAAGATGAATTGCCGAAAGATTGGCCAGCACCGTTGCCCACGGAACCAGCAGGAATAGCAGCACCGCCGCAGCTCCCGCGGCCAGCCATGCCGCATAGGAACGCAGATTGCCCGATTGCCAGCGTTGCAGAATCGCTCCCGTAAATGTGGCAATGCCGCCGAGCAACCAGGCCGCGCCGCCCAGAATGACAAAATCGACGACCCACTCCAGCACAAACTTCGAGAAGCCAAGTAGCGGCTTGACCACGGCAGCGCTATAAAGCTCGTCGACAAAATACTTGCCTGCCAGCAGCTTGTAACCGCCCGGCAAGGCCGCAGCCCATTGTGCCGGACGCGCCGGTTTGCGCCGGTAGAGCTTGTCGGCAATCAGCCAGCCTTCCAGCGCGACAAGAACGGCAACTATGCTGAGGATGATTTCCAGGCGCGCGTTGCCAGCCTCGGTGGGTAACAAGCCCACTGAAGGCGCGAGGAAGCTGCCGAAGCGCTCCATTCCGATCCAGCCTCCACCAATCGAAAGCAGAGCCAAAATAACCAGAGGACCGCGCATCGACCACGGACTCTCATGCGGATGAACTTCGGGACTGCGCGACTCGCCCAGGAAGGTCAGGTACCAGAGTCGGAACATATAGAACGAGGTCAACATCGCTGTCAGTACGCCGACAAACCAGAGAATTTTGCCGTTCGTTCCCTGCAAAAATGCCGCGTAAAGAATGGCGTCTTTGGAAAAAAATCCGGCAAACGGAAAGAAGCCGGCGATGGCCAGAACGGCTGCAGTCATGGTCCAAAAAGTGACCGGCAGCTTCTTCCGCAACCCACCCATCTTGCGAAGGTCCTGCTCACCACCGATAGCGTGAATTACCGAGCCAGCCGCCATGAAAAGCAAAGCCTTGAAGAAGGCGTGGGTCATGAGATGGAAGATGGCCGCCGAGTAAGCCGCAACGCCGCAGCCAAGAAACATATAGCCGAGCTGCGAGATAGTCGAGTAGGCCAGAACGCGTTTGATGTCGTTCTGAACGAGCGCAATGGTAGCGGCGAATATGGCTGTGGCCGCGCCGATGATGGCAACGACACTCAGCGCGAAGGGTGAGTGGTCAAACAAGACATGCGTTCGGGCGACCATGTAGACGCCCGCTGTGACCATGGTGGCCGCGTGGATGAGCGCGGAGACCGGCGTTGGGCCTTCCATCGCGTCCGGGAGCCAGATGTAGAGTGGAAGCTGCGCGCTCTTGCCGGCCGCGCCGAGCATCAGGCAAAGCGCAATGACGGTGACGACGCCGCCGTTCCAGCCGGGGTCTTGACCGAGTTTAATAGCAATCTCGGTGAAGGTCAGCGTGCCGAAATTGGCGACGAGCAGAAACATTCCGATAAGAAAGCCGAAGTCGCCGATGCGGTTGACGATGAATGCCTTCTTGCCCGCGTCAGCCGCCGACTTTTTCTGAAACCAGAAGCCGATCAGCAGGTACGACGCCAGGCCCACGCCCTCCCAGCCGATGAACATGACCAGCGCGTTGCCGGCCAGCACCAGGACGGTCATGAAGAACAGAAACAAGTTCAGGTAAGAGAAGTAGCGAGCGTAGCCCTTGTCGTCGCCCATGTAACCGACGGAGTAAATGTGGATTAGGAAGCCGACGCCGGTGACGACGAGAAGCATTACCAGCGAAAGCTGGTCGAGGACGAAGCTGAAGTTGATATGCAGTATGCCTGCGCTGATCCATGGCAGCGGGCAGGTTTCGACGTTGGGCAGGGAACTCGCGGCCGGGATGAACCCAAAGACTCCTAGAGAGGCGTTCAGCACCACACCGAATGCCGCCAGCGGTGCTGCAAGCGCAATCGTGGTGACAACCCACTTGGGCAGTCGTCTGCCAAGGATTCCATTGATAAGAAATCCCGCGAAGGGAAGCGCCGGTATCAACCAGAGATAAAGGTGTGCGTTCATAGTTTCATCAGGTCGATGCGGTCGACGGCCAGGGTTGCACGGGCGCGAAAGACAGCAATAATGATGGCCAGGCCCACGGCAGCTTCCGCAGCGGCCACCATCATTACGAAGAAAACGAAAATCTGCCCTTTCACCGCGTGCCATTGGTGGGCGAAGGTGACAAAAGATAGATTCACGCCGTTGAGCATCAGCTCAATGGACATGAAGACCGTAATCAGGTTGCGCTTGATGAGAAAGCCGACGACGCCAAGCGAAAACAGCGCCGCACTCAACAGCAGATACCAGGAGAGCGGGACTTCTTGTGAAAGGAAAGAACTCATTTGCCCATCCTTTCTGAGTTACCCTGCGGGTCTGTGTCATCGTGACGGGCAAGGGCAACCGCGCCAAGGATCGCGATGAGAATCAACACCGAGGTCACCTCAAACGGCAACAGCAGTTTAGTGAAAAGCACCGTACTCAGTTCTTCCGTTGAAGTGATGCCGTCACTCAGCCTCGCCACGCCCAGGCCCTGCGCATGGAGAATCACGGTGGCAATCACGGCCAGGATGGCGGCGACAGCGGGAAAGCCAAGGGAGCGCGCCGCGCGGCTGCCCATGGTGTGCGCCTCGCGTCCGGCGTTGAGCAGCATGACGACGAAGGTAAAGAGCACCATGATGGCGCCGGCGTAAACGATTATCTGCGCCACGAAGAGAAACTCCGCGCCCAGCAGCAAGTAAAGCACGGCCAGCGAGACCATCACCACAATCAGCGAAAGAGCACTGTTGATGGGATGGCTCTGGATGAGCAGGTTGATTGCTCCTCCCAGGCAGAATCCGGCAAATACGAGAAACAAAATCAGGTGCATCGTTTTGTCACCTACGGGCAAGCCCGATTGTAACTTAGCGATAAGCCAGCCAAAGGCTTGTCGCCACAATATTCAGAATGGCCAGCGGCATCAGCCAGCACCATCCAAAATTCATCAACTGGTCATAGCGGAAGCGCGGCAAAGTTCCGCGCACCCACACATACAAGCAGAGAAAAGAAAAAACCTTGAGCATGAACCAGCAAAGAGGCAGCAATGCGTGGACAAGAATGTTCTGCGGAGGCGGAATCAGGTCGCCAAAGGGGCTGGTCCAACCGCCGAGGAACAGCAGCGTAGCAACACAGCCCACCGTAATCATGTTGCCGTACTCGGCCATGAAGAACATGGCGAACTTCATTGAACTGTACTCGGTGTGATAGCCGCCTGTCAGTTCGCTTTCCGCTTCAGGCAGGTCGAACGGTGAGCGGTTGGTCTCGGCGTAGGCAGCCATCAAATAGATGAAGAAAGCCACAAACTGCATTCCGCCGAAAAGATTCCAAGTGAGCATGCCGTTGGTTGCCTGTTGCTCGACAATCACTCTCAGATTGAGCGAACCGGCGCGCAAAACCACACCGACCAGGGAAAGGCCCAGCGCCAGCTCGTAGCTGACCAACTGCGCCGACGAGCGCAGCGCGCCCAACAGCGAATATTTATTGTTCGACGACCACCCGGCGAGAGCGATGCCGTATACGCCGATGGATGTGACGCCGAGGATCACGAGCAAGCCGACATTTACGTTTGCGATTTCAAATAGATCCAGAGATCCCGGACCGATGTTGGGCTCGCCGAAGGGAACTACGCCGATGGAGATCAGCGCGCAACCCAGCGCGAGGATGGGAGCGATCAGGTATAGCGGCCGGTAAACCCCTGTGGGGATGATGTCCTCTTTGAGAAAAGATTTTGCCCCGTCAACCAGCGGCTGCAATAGCCCGAACGGTCCCACGCGGCTTGGTCCCCAGCGGTTCTGAATGCGGCCCACCAGCTTGCGCTCCAACAGCACGGTGTAGGCGACGCCAAGGAGCATCACCACCGTCACCACTGCAACCTTGAGCAGGCTCCACAGAAAAAACTGCAAAATTGTCACAGGTCTTCAGCCTCTTCTTTTCACAAAACCTTGAGTCCGCTAACGCGCGTCTGAAACTGTTTCAATTCCGTGAGCGCTGCGCTATGCTGCCCCAGCGTTCCGGAGGTAAACAAACCGTCTCGAACGGGCGAGATCAAACCGCGCCCGGTTAATGCCGCAACCGGCACAAAGCCCGGCTCGGTTTGCACATCGTTGCCGCCGAGCAGATTCATGCGCTCAACAACGTAGCCCGGAACCAGCCGAGCGATTTCGTCGAGCACCGCGAGCGGATCGAAGGGGCTCAGCTTCGGTTCAAGCCCATTGGCCTGAAGCCACACCGTATGCCTGTCCGCTTCGCCGGCCTGCGCTCCGCGCGACTGACCCAGATCGGCCGTTGTGCCGTTCTTGCCAAAAGGCACAAGAGTCTTCACGTCCTCGCCCATTGCACCGGCTAACCGTACAAGAATCTCGAAATCGGGTTTGACGCCCGCGCGGTCGGCGGCCTTCCTGGCCAGCTGCACATCGCCAAATGTGTTGGTCACAGTGCCGGTCTTTTCATAGAGGCTCGCGGCCGGGAAAACTACATCGGCCAGCGCTGCCGTCTGGGTGAGAAAAATATCCGAAACAATGACGAAGGTATTTTGCAATGCCGCCGGTGTTACGCCCAACTTTGTGACCGGGTCAGCGCCGACGACCAACAATGAGCCTAACTCGCTTTTGCCCGCCGCCTCGAAAATCTCAGGCTGTGTCTTACCTGGCGTTGCAGGCAGGCCTGGATACTCGGAGAAGTCACCGGGCGATGTGACTGGCACATAGCCCGGAAGCAAGTCGGGCGACAGACCCATATCGGCCGCACCGCGTGAGTTTGAATAGCCACCAAGGAAGGCAAATCGCATATTGGCGCGCTTCAATCCCCAGGAGACAAGCTCCGCTAGTTGTGCGCCGTTGTACTCAGGGCCGAAGACCACCAGCAACGACTCCTCGGCCAGCACCGCCTCGCGGAAGGCTGTGTCCTTGATAACCGCATCGCTGCCGCTCAGATACGCGGCAAGGGCAGGGTAGCCGTCAGCCGGCAGCCGCAGCGTTGCCTTTGCCTGGCGCTCCAGCTTGATAGGGTTTGCGTTGGCCACAAAGAGTTTGCCACGATTGAGCCGGACATTGGTGCGGAGATTCCAGGCCAGCAGCGGATGCTCTTCTGTCGGATTGCCACCGATGAGCAGGATCGCCGGAGCGGTGGCCGTATCGCGCAGACTGGCTGCCTTGTCCTTGTTTCCTGCGAGCGCGCGCGCAAAGGCCGCATAATCCGCGGTTCGCTCATGGTCAATGTTGTTGGTCCGCAGCACGGTACGCGCAAATTTCTGCAGCAGATAGTTCTCTTCGTTGGTGCTCTGATTGGAGCCGATGACGCCGATGGCCGCGCCACCCTTGCTGTCACGGGTCTCCTTGAGTTTGCCGGCGGCCAACCGCAGCGCATGTTCCCAGGTAGTCTCAGTGAGCTTGCCCTGGTTGTCGCGCACCAGCGGCCGGGTCAGGCGATCCGGGCTTTCGACAAAGTCGAAGCCGAAGCGGCCCTTGGCGCAGAGAAAGTCGCCGTTGATGCCGCTTTTGTCTCGGTTGTCGGCGCGCACAATTTCAGAGCCATCGTTGTTTTGCCGAACGCCCAAGGTCACTTTGCAGCCGTCGGCGCAATGCGTGCAAACGGTCGCAACGTGGTTCATCTCCCATGGCCGGGTCTTGTACCGGTAGCTACCGCTGGTCAGCGCGCCCACCGGGCAGATGTCGATGCACATACCGCACTGTTCGCAGTCGAGCTGATTTCCGCCGTTCGGTGAAATCACTGAGTTAACCCCGCGACCCTGTACGCCCAGCGCCCACACATCCATCCCCTCGCCACAGACGCGAATGCAGCGGTAACAGAGAATGCAGCGCGGGCGGTCGAAGTAGACGGCCGGTGACCACTGCTTCTCTTCACGATGATTTTTGGCCTCGGCGTACAGGCTCTCGCCCGCGCCGTACTTGAAAGTCATGTCCTGCAACTCGCACTCGCCGCCGGCATCGCAGACCGGGCAGTCAAGTGGGTGGTTGCCGAGCAGCAGTTCAATCGTCGCCTTGCGCGCCTGCGCGATTTCATCCGATTCGGTGATGAAAACCTGGCCTTCGGCGACGGTGGTGGTGCAGGCGGTTTGCAGCTTGGGCACTTTTTCCTGGCGCACAACACACATGCGGCAGGCGGCCTGCAAACTGAGGCCGGGGTAATAACAGAATGCTGGAATCTCGATGCCTGCTTTGCGGCAAGCGTCGATCAGCAGCGTCCCCGCGGGAGCCGTCAGCTTCTTCCCATCGACAATGAAGTTTACATCTGCCATTCGTCTCCAGCGCTTCTATATCACAGCCATTTCTACATGTTTTGCGAAAGGACAAGGCTTTCCGTTCAAGTGCGCCTCGAACTCCTTGCGAAACTTCTTTACAAATCCCAGCATAGGCATTGCTGCCGCATCGCCCAACGGGCAAAACGTCCGGCCCAGCATGTTTTCAGCCAGATACTGAATATTGTCAATATCTTTTGCCTCACCAAAGCCCGCATGAAAGCGCATCAGCGACTTCTTCAGCCAGTCGGTGCCTTCGCGGCAGGGAATGCACCATCCGCAGCTTTCATGCTGGTAAAAGCTGATGGTCCGCAACGCAAACTCGACGATGCAGGTCTGGTCGTCGATTACTACAACGCCGCCTGAACCGAGCATCGATCCAGCCTTGCCCACCTGGTCGAAGTCCATGCCGATGTCGATCTCCTCGGGCAACAATACAGGAGTGGAAGAGCCGCCTGGAACCACAGCCTTCAATCCGCGTCCGCCGCGAATGCCGCCGGCGACTTCGTAGACCATCTTCTTCAGGTTGTAGCCCATGGGCAATTCGTAGACGCCGGGCCGCTCCACGTGGCCGCTGATGCAGAATAGGCGCGTGCCGCCATTGCGCGGCGAACCGATCTCAGCGTAAGCTGCTGCGCCCATTTCGATCATATGCGGCACGGTGGCGATGGTTTCGGCGTTATTGATGATAGTGGGACCGCCGTAAACGCCGACCACGGCGGGGAAGGGAGGCCTGATGCGCGGCACGCCCCGCTTGCCTTCGAGCGACTCCATCAGCGCAGACTCTTCGCCCACTTCATAGGCGCCCGCGCCAGTATGCGTGATGATCTGGAATTCAGTGTCGCTGCCGAAGATGTTCTTGCCCAGAAACCCTTTGGCGTAGGCATCGGCGACGGCCTTTTCCATGATTTCGAGAAGATAGCGGTACTCGCCGCGCAAGTATATAAAGCCCAACTTTGCGCCGATAGCCAGCCCGGCGATAATCGTGCCCTCAATCACTGCATGCGGATCGTGCAGGAAGATCAAGTGATCCTTACAAGTGCCCGGTTCGCTCTCGTCACCGTTGACCAGCACGTACTTCGGCTTGGCAGACTGCTTAGGCACAAACGACCACTTCAGGCCTGCCGGAAAACCTGCGCCGCCCCGCCCCCGCAGGTTACTGGCCTTCATTTCGGTGATGATCCAGTCGGGACCCTGTGCCAAACACTTTTTCGCGGACTCATATCCGCCGAGTTCAACGTAGCGATCGATCTTTTCCGCGCCCAAGCCAAAGCGCCGGCTGACAATTTTCACTTCATCGGGATGTGAGACCAATCTAGGCATGAGTTTTGGTCCCTTCCTTTTTGGCTTTGAGGCGGTAAGTCTGGAGAATGCCGGGCACAAGCTCGGGTGTCAGATCGTCATGGAATTCGTAGTTGACCTGAATGGCGGGCGCCCAACAGCACGCTCCGATGCACTCAACCTCCTCAAGCGAGAAAAGCCCGTCGCTTGTTACGCTCTTGTGGCCAATTCCCAGTTCTTCTTGGAACCGCTCGTAAATCTCAAATCCTCCGCGCAGCATACAACTAATGTTGGTGCAAACCTGCACGTTGTACTTGCCCGCCGGTTTAAAGCGCAGCATCGAGTAGTAAGTGGCCACATTGCGGACTTCGAGTTCGGTGATGCCGATGCGTTGGGCCACTTCGCTAATGACGGCGTCCGATAGGTAGCCAATCTCATCCTGCGCATAAAGCAGCATGGGAACCAGCGCAGAGCGGCGCACCGGGTACTTCTCGACCAGCGCGTCGAGCCGCGCTGCCAGCTTGGGCGAAAATAGAGTCATGGTCTCATCGCTCACTGCATCAACTCCCGTGCCCATATTCTGGCGGCCAAATCCAACTCAAATCCCTCATCCATCCGTTTTGTGCCACTCATTCATACGTCTCTCGCTAATTTCCGTCCTGCACATCCCTTGGACCACAGTGCAGCACAGAATTTAGAAAACGAGCGACACGCATATCTCAACGCCAACAGCCCGGTCAGCTCAATCGAACTTGCCCACATCGAACTTGCCCACGAGAAAACTCGAGATAATGTCTACTGCAATATCACGGGGGCTGACTACTACGTTTGGCAACCCCGCTTCTGCGGTAGCAAGCACTTCTTTGCAGGCAGCCTCTTGACGGCAAAGATATTCCTTCCTCGAAATCTCGTAGCCATTCGGGGGGCCGCTGATTACGGCTGTGATATGACATTCCCCGGATTTGATTCCAGGTCCCACTCTGCAGAGCGAATCTGTGCCGAATGTTAGAAAGATCTCGGTATCGAAGCCTGGCAAATGGTTTTGCTCAATAGAGGCAGCGCCCCTCTTGCGAAGCTCAACATTGGCCTTCCTCATTTCCGCGACGAGATGAGCCTTCACGGCGTCAAAGAAGGCGCGTGGGTCAACTTTCAGTTCCTTGTGCGTGAAAGAAGCCAATTTGTCGGCATCCTGAATCTTCTTTGCGCTATCCGCGAGCGTTGCATAGTTGACCATGAGCACCCCCTTTCATCGGTCGATCTCTCCCAGAACAATATCGATGGACCCAACTACGGCCACCACGTCGGCCAGCATGCGGCCCTTGCACATGGTCTCCAGCGCCTGCAAGGTAGCAAACGATGGATTACGGAAGTGGACGCGATATGGCTTTGCCGTGCCGTCGGAGACCACGTAATAGCCCATCTGTCCGCGCGGCGATTCAATTCCCTGATAAACTTCGCCGGCCGGCACCGCGAAACCTTCCGTGACAATCTTGAAGTGATGGATCAGCGCTTCCATCTGCGTCTTCATCCTTTCCCGGTCGGGCAGCACGATTTTGGGAGCGTCGGCTTTGATTGGCCCCTCCGGCATTCCGTCCAGCGCCTGCTGGATGATCTTCACACTCTCGCGCATCTCGATAAGCCGAATTTCATATCGTGCCCAGCAATCGCCTGCGGTGGCAATGGGCACCTTGAACTGAAACTTCTCGTAGCCGGAGTAGGGCATATCGCGGCGCAGGTCGAAATCGACTCCAGAACCGCGCATATTCGGCCCGGTCACGCCCAACGCGATAGCGTCGGCGGCCGACAACATTCCCACGCCCTTCAACCGCCCCTTGAAGATGGGGTTGCCCGTCAACAGGTTTGAATATTCGTCGATCTTTTCCGGAAATGTCTTGATGAACCCTTGCACCCGGTCGAAAAAGTCCAGCGGCGGCTCCATGGAAAGCCCGCCGATACGGAAGTAGCTGGTCATCATTCGCTGGCCGGCCAGGCCCTCGAAGATTCTCAGAATTTCTTCGCGCTCGCGGAAGGTATAGAGAAAGACAGTCAGCGCGCCGATGTCCATGGCGTGCGTGCCCAGCCAGATCAGATGCGAATTCAGGCGAGTCAGCTCGGACAGCAGCACCCGCATCCACTCGGCCTTCTCGGGAATCTCCAGCGAAAGTAGGCGCTCGACGGCAAGGCAATAACAGAGGTTGTTCGCCATCGGGCTGAGGTAGTCGAGCCGATCTGTGAGCGGAACCACCTGCTGATAAAACTTGGCCTCACAGGTTTTCTCGATACCAGTGTGCAGATAGCCGATTTCGGGGTAAAGCCGGACCACTATCTCGCCGTCAATCTCCACCACGAGGCGCAAAACGCCGTGCATCGACGGGTGCTGCGGGCCCATCTTAAGGATCATGTGCTGATCGCGCGCGCCCTGAGCTAAAGGGGCTTCGAGGATGGGTGTGCCTGGATTCATTTACCGGTACCCCTCCACCGGATAGTCCTTGCGCAGCGGATGGCCCTGCCAGTCATCGGGCATCATGATGCGGCAGAGGTTGGGATGGCCTTTGAACACAATGCCGAACAAATCGAAGACCTCGCGCTCGTAAAAATTGGCTGCGGGCCAGACAGGCGTAATCGAATCAACTGCGGGCGCGGCGCCCTCGATCATCACCCGCAGCCGGATGCGCTCCTTATAGGAGTGCGAAACAATGTGGTAGCTCAGTTGAAAGCGCGGCGAGGAAGGGAACCAGTCGACCGCGGTTACATCCTCGAAGAAGTTGTAGCCGGCCGCCTGCACCGTGGCGGCTGCGGCGCGAATCTGCCCGGCGGCAATGGTCAGCGTCAACTCGCCCCGGTCGAACTTCGCGTCGAGCAGAGCCTCGGGGTTCCAGGCCAGGACCGCCTTCACCGCCGGATTTCCGGCGAGCCCTTCGAGCACGGCCGTCTTGCCGATGAATGTCTTCGCCTCGGCCATGTTTAAAGGTCCGCCTTGTCCTGGCTCCAGTTCAGAATGCCCTTGCGCACAATGTAGAAGAGGCCCACGGCCACAAATCCCAGGTAGACCACCATCTCCCAGAATCCAAAGAGCCGTTGGCCGGTGATCGCGGGCAGTTTGCGGTAGATCACCGCCCATGGCATCATGAATACCGCTTCCACGTCGAACAGAATGAACAGCATGGCGACCATATAGAAGCGCACGCTGAATCGGCCGCGTGCATCGCCGACAGCGACAATTCCGCACTCGTAGGCTGCCAGCTTGGTAGGAGTATTGCGATGCCGTCCGACAAACCAGGAGGCAACAACCATTCCCAACCCAAGCCCAAAAGCTGCAAGAATCTGCAGAAACAGCGGAAGATATTGCCAGTGGTAAGGGATCATCGCGGCCCAGCCCAGAAAATTCCCGGAAAATTTCACCCGGCGCACTGAAGCCGCAAAGCTGCTTCGAAGTGACAGGATGCTGGTTTGAGCTTAGGTATTCAGCCTCGTTCCGTCAAGGCCGGCAGATACTGCGCAACCGCCAATGGCCTCATCTCCACCTCCGCCTCGGTTCCCGGCGGTTGGCGTGGGCGAGAAGCAGGCTCGCGCCTCACTTGGAGAACTAAAATTTGGCTCCAGTCCAGTCTTGATGCGGGTCTAGAGTTCTACGGTAGGCGATTCTGCTGTCAGACGCGAAATCACTGCATCTAGAGCTGACTCCCAAGGCGCTAACTTGACGCCAAAACGGGCGAAAAGTCTCTCGTTCGACAAAACCGAGTTCCGAGGTCGCATTGCCGAAGTTACATAGTCGGCAGAAGTGATCGGCTTGACTACCGGAACTTTGCCCTGAAGCAAGCCGGCAGCACGAAAAAATATAGCGCTGGCAAAGCCGTACCATGAGGTCGATCCAGAGCAGGTCATATGATAGAGGCCGGCCCAGTCTTCGGTAGATCCAAACCTGCCCTCCAAAACGCCGCTGACAATAGCCCGCGTGGCGTCGGCGAGTTCGATGGAACTTGTCGGTGCTCCAAACTGATCGCCAACAATGCCGAGTTCATCACGCTCGCGCGCCAAGCGCAACATGGTTAGAAGAAAATTCCGGCCATGGGGACCGTAAACCCAGCTTGTCCTGAAAATCAGATACCTGCCGCCCACCTGTTGGACAGCTTCTTCGCCTGCAAGCTTGGTTGATCCATAGACACTCAGTGGATTCGGTTTATCTGACTCTGTCCACGGCTCCGTTTTCGAGCCGTCAAACACATAGTCCGTGGAATAGTGCACAAGCAAAGCGTTGCAACGGCGTGCCTCTTCAGCGAGCACGCGAGGCGCTGTAGAGTTAACAGCCATAGCCGCATCCTTTTCGGATTCGGCGCGGTCCACAGCTGTGTAGGCAGCGGCGTTTAGTATGATTTGAGGCTCAGCGCTACGCACCATGGCGCGAACCTGAACAGGATCAGCCAGATCAACCGTATCGCAGTCATGACAGATAATTTCGCCCGCATCGGCAAAGCTGCGCTGTAACTCGCGACCAACCTGCCCCGCAGCGCCGGCAATGAGTATGCACAGCCGGCTGTTCATGCAAAAACCTCCGCATCAGTCAGTGAGAAGCCTTTGCGATCCTTGTCGGAAACTATAGCGAGATTCGGGTCAATAGACCAGGGAATTGCAATATGTCGGTCATTCCACAGAATGGTTCGCTCGCCTGAAGGAGAGTATTCGCCGGTCACCTTGTAGGCAATTCCAGTAACATCGGAGAGAGAAAGAAAGGCGTGACCGAAGCCTTCGGGAATCCATAGCATCTGCCCGCTTTCCCCGGTGAGTTCCACTGCAACAAATTTTGCAAAGTAGGGTGAGCTGCGCCGCAAATCTATAGCTACGTCGAGAGCAGCTCCATGGGTAACTCGCACCAACTTTCCTTGAGGATGAATCAGCTGGTAGTGTATGCCTCGTACGACATTCTTCTTCGAAATAGAAAAGTTATCCTGGGTCCACGTTGACGGAAGTCCAGCCTCGGTCATGATGCCCTGATTCCACGTCTCCCAGAACGCGCCGCGACCATCCCGATAAATAGCCGGAGTTAGCATCAAAACGCCAGGCAGTGAGGTTTCATCGATCTTCATAACTCGCTCGCTTCCATCAAAAATCGCGGCTCGTCTTTGAGTGCGAGCAGGTATTGGCCATATCCGCTCTTGTATACCGGTTGAGCCAGCTTTTCGAGCTCTTCGGCGGTAATGTATCCGAGACGATAGGCTATTTCTTCAGGGCAGGCAATCTTCAATCCTTGGCGCCGCTCAATTGTCTGAACAAAAACCCCAGCATCTAGAAGCGAATCGTGCGTGCCGGTATCGAGCCACGCCATGCCCCTGCTCATCATTTGCACCTCAAGGCAACCTGCCTTCAGGTAAACCCTATTTAGATCAGTTATCTCCAGTTCGCCGCGTGCTGACGGCTTAAGCGATGCGGCATAGCTCACAACTTCGCTATCGTAGAAATAGAGGCCAGTCACAGCGTATCGGGATTTGGGAGATTTGGGCTTCTCTTCGATGCTAATCGCCCGGCCTTGCTTATCAAACTCAACCACACCATAGCGTTCAGGGTCCTGCACGGGATATGCGAATACGACCGCTCCGCGCTTAACAGCGGCTGCGCGTCTCAAGTATGCGGGAAGTGATTGACCATAAAAGATGTTATCGCCAAGTATTAGCGCGCTCGTATCTCCAGCTATAAAGTCGCGCCCAATAAGAAAGGCTTGGGCAAGTCCGTCCGGGCTAGACTGAACCGCATAACTCAGGTTGATGCCCCACTTTTCGCCGTTACCAAGCAACTCCGCGAAGTGAACTGTATCTTGCGGTGTGGAGATGATTAGAATATCGCGTAATCCAGCTAACATAAGAGTGGTAAGTGGGTAATAGATCAGCGGCTTATCATACACGGGCAAAAGCTGTTTTGAAACGACATGGGTTACAGGGTATAGCCGTGTCGCTAACCCACCCGCAAGGATAATTCCTTTCATTGTGAATCCCTCTCTTGATAGTTTTTGCGGATCCAATCCCGATAGGCGCCGGTACGGACACCATCCACCCAAGAAACGTTTTCAAGATACCATGCAACTGTTCGACGCAGCCCTCCTTCAAAGTTCTCGGCCGCCTGCCATCCCAACTCGCTATTGATCTTCGACGCATCGATGGCATAGCGGCGGTCGTGTCCGGGTCGATCAGTCACGAAATTGATAAGACGTCTACGCGGCCCGAGTACGCCATCCGGTCTCAGTTCGTCAACTACATCGCATATATCCTGGACTACTTCGATATTCTTTCGTTCGCTATTGCCTCCAATGTTATAAGTTTCCCCGATGCGGCCGCGTTCGATTACGGCGCGGATGGCTGAACAGTGGTCCCCCACAAAGAGCCAGTCGCGCACGTTGCCACCATCACCGTAGACAGGCAGTGACTTACCTTCCAGTGCATTGAGAATCATCAGCGGAATCAGCTTTTCCGGAAACTGGAAAGGGCCATAGTTATTCGAACAATTAGTCGTGATCACAGGCAAACCGTATGTATGGTAATAGGCTCTTGCCAAATGATCGGAGGCCGCCTTTGACGCTGCATAGGGACTGTTTGGCGCATAGGCCGTAGTCTCAGAAAAGGCTCTATCTTGCGGCCCTAGTGATCCGTAGACTTCATCAGTAGAGACATGCAGGAAGCGAAAAGTTCGCCGGCTGGTTTCATCCAGTCCTGACCAATACGTTTTCGCCTGTTCAAGCAGAGTGAAAGTTCCCTGTACGTTGGTACGAATGAAGGCATCCGGCTCAGCAATCGATCGGTCCACATGGCTTTCTGCTGCAAAATGGACAATAACCCGAGGCCTATGATCCCGTAACAATGCTGCCACCAACTCGGCATCGCAAATATCGCCGCGGACTAACTGGTGCCGTAGATCCTCTGCAAGAGGTGCGAGATTATCCGGATTGCCAGCATAGGTGAGCAAGTCAAGATTGACTACAGCAGTGCCGGTATTCTCAATCCACTGCAGCACAAAGTTAGAACCTATAAACCCTGCACCGCCTGTGACCAGAATAATATTTCTGACGCTTGTCATCTCTCTGAATGTCCTTCAAACGCTGGGAGTGGAGAGAGCACTGCATTCCTCTGCTGCATACGCGTGAACGATGCTATCGGAACGTGCACAAATTTCGTTGCGACAGTGTTCGTTGCCCCTTCGCTCTCTCTCATTACTCATACCCCGCGAGACTAGCATGATGAATATTATAAACGCAAGGGTTATATAGCGTTCTTGTTAGCTGCCGAGAGTTGTATATAACATTGCAAGCCCGTAAGGCAGCATCTTGCCGTGCGCGAATAATTGTTTGGGAATAGTCAAACTACTGCCTAACCGGAGATAAAACGCATCGGCATTTGTATCTTCTCAGGCTTAGCTAATCCCGAATCCAATGTATGCTTCTGTTAGGAGGCAGCCTGGTCCAGAAGTGGGTTCACTATCTGAATTGCCCCATAGCGCTGGAGTCTTGTCAGATGTTCCGAATAGAGAATGGACGCGCCGGCGCGCTTTGCGGCCTCAAGAATCAGTGCATCCCAAAAGGGAACCTCCTGGCGCCTCTCGGCTTCCAGTGCTTCCAGGACCAATGCCGGAGTGGTTGTAACTACATCCCAGGTTGAGTAGTCGCGAACCATCAGACAGACTTCCTCTGCGGGCAGTGGATTCCCCGCGTTGTGGCAAAGTTGGATGCATAGCTCCTCAAGAACCTGCGTGCTCAGTACACCCCAACCCGAAGTCCATAACTGTTCCAGCAGCATTTGTGCGCGCAAATGTTTCATCCCTGCAGAACGATCATGCGCGTAGATCAGAATATCGGTATCCACAAAGCACTTACCGCTCATGTAGCTCACCTCGCAAGCGGGTTGGAGTCCAATGCAAATCAAAGCCTGAACGGAGACGCGCAACGGCGCTACGGCACGCCTGGTCGTATCCTTTGTGTTCGCGCACTAGATGTTCCAACTGGGCCGCCAGAAGCGCGCTGACCGATGAGCCATCTTCTGCGGCAAGGATTCTTGCCTCGCGCAGTAGATCCTCTTCAACTTTCAAGGTGATGTTCGCTTTCACAATTGCACCTATTTTTGTGTAGCACCATTTTACGTGCCTTGCGCAACTGATACAAGCAAGTTGAAGGTTTTGGCTTGATAGGCGAGGAACTGCCAGGTTGCTGTCTCCCAATCAACAGACTGACGGAGGGGATGGGGCGTGGAAGATTGTAGCGCGCCCTGTCAAATTGAGTTGTTCAATGGTATGCACCTGATTCTGTGGCGCTTTAACGTTCTATTCATCTTGGCTTGATAGCCTGTTTCCAGGGATGGCCCAGGTGTCCGAGATTCTCGTCAAGCAGTCCCAGCTTTTGCCAGAACCCGGCTCTCCAGGCGAGCAGCCTTCGGGCAAGGAGCCTCAACGTGAGGTGTCTGCCGTACGAGCGTTTCTGCTTTCGCGCGGCAACTCGGCGCTCGCGGACCGCGGCTTTCATTGGCTTATGGTGCTATGTGCTTTGAGCATCTTCGGCATCGTGGTGCTGATTGCCTTTGAGCTTGTAGTTCGCTCCCAACTCGCCTGGGGTAAATTCGGCCTGGACTTCTTTTACAAGGCGTTCGTCGATACTTACAGCAAGCAGACACTGTACTGGGATCCGGTGAACGGGCATTTCAGCGCCCTGCCGTTTCTCTACGGGACGCTTGTTTCGTCGTTCCTCGCGTTGCTGCTGGCGGTTCCGCTGGCCATTGGCGTGGCTGTTTTTTTGACCGAAATGTGTCCGCGCTGGCTGCGGGCGCCGCTGGCCTTTATAACCGAATTGCTGGCAGCGATTCCGAGCGTTATCTATGGGTTGTGGGCGGTCTTCGTACTTGTGCCGCTGCTCCGCGAGCATGTGAATCCCTGGTTGATCAGTGGATTCGGATGGACTGGCTTTTTTGGCGACGACAACCCCACGGGTCTCGGCTTTATCGCGGCGGGCGTGATTCTGGCCATCATGATTCTGCCCATCATCTCCTCACTCACGCGCGAGGTCATGTCGGCTGTACCGCAATCCCAGCGTGAGGCCGTATTGGCTTTGGGGGCCACTCGTTGGGAGATGATTCGCGTGGGCGTGCTGCGCAACGCGCGTATCGGTATTGTGGGCGCGGTGATTCTGGGCCTGGGGCGTGCGCTGGGCGAGACGATGGCCGTGACAATGGTTATCGGCAACAGCGCGGAGATTCACCGCTCGCTGCTTGCCAATGGAAGCACCATGGCTTCGGTGATTGCCAATGAGTTTGCCGAAGCTGCGAGCGACTTGCATCTGAGCGCTCTGATGGAGTTGGGGCTAGCGCTCTTTATCGTGACCATTATTGTGAACGCCTTTGCCCGGCTCTTGGTCTGGGCCGTGACACGCGGGGCGCCGGCATCGACCCATTGAAATTCAGGGAGTAGGGAACAGGAAATAGGACCGCCATGGAGAAAACAAGCTGAAGAATGAACATAAATTACGGGCACAAGTTCGAGCGTTAACCGATGGCGCGGCCACGGGGATGGCGGTTCTGTCGACTGTGCTGGTGGTGGCGCCGCTTGTGGCAATCTTCATCTATCTGGTTTACAGGGGCGCCAGCTCGCTGAACCTGGACTTCTTCACGCAGGTTCCCAAGCCGGTGGGAGAGACCGGCGGCGGCATGGCCAACGCCATTGCCGGCTCGGCGATTCTGCTGGCCGTCGGCAGTCTTATCGGCGTTCCAGTTGGCATAGCCGGAGGCGTCTTTCTGGCCGAATTCGGGCGCGGCACCAAGCTGGCTAATGCGGTGAGGTTTACGGCGGATGTGCTGAATGGAGTGCCGTCAATTGTGATGGGCATTGCCATCTACTCGTTGATCGTGGTGCCGCAGGGTCACTTTTCTGCGTTCTCCGGGGGCGTGGCGCTGGGCATCATGATGATTCCCACGGTCTGCCGGACCACGGAAGAGATGCTGTTGATGGTGCCTAACTCGGTGCGCGAGGCGGCGCTGGCCCTGGGCGTACCCAATTGGCGTTCGGTGCTGGCCATCACCGTGAAAACCGCTTCTCCGGGTATCATCACCGGCTGTATGCTGGCCTTTGCGCGCGTTGCCGGGGAGACGGCGCCTTTGATCTTCACAGCCTTCGGGAATGTGGGCTGGAGCGCGCGGCTGGACCAACCTATCGCCGCGCTGCCTTTGCAGATTTATGTCTATGCGCTCTCACCCTACGACGACTGGCACAGGCTGGCGTGGGGGGGATCGCTTGTCTTGATCGTTCTGATCGTGTTGGCGGTTACACTGGTGCGTTTCGTCACCAGCCGCGGCGTTTTGAAAGGGGCAAGCTAAGTGGGCGTCGGCATCGAGGTAACCAACCTGAACGCGTGGTATGGCACCAACCATACGTTGCAGGAGATTAATCTGAACATCCCCGCCAACCATGCGACCGCTTTGATCGGACCCTCCGGTTGCGGCAAGAGCACGTTTGTGCGCTGCATCAATCGCATGCACGAGACCAACCCCATCGCACGCGTGACGGGCACGGTGCTTATAGGCGATCTGGACATATACGCCGACGCCAAGCCTGTGGAGATTCGGCGCCGCGTGGGAATGGTCTTCCAGAGGCCGAATCCGTTCCCGACCATGTCCATCTACGACAATGTGGCCGCCGGGCTGAAACTGAACGGCTACACCAACCGACGCGCGCTGGACGAGATTGTCGAGAAGTCGCTGAAAAACTCCGCGCTGTGGGATGAGGTAAAGGACGATCTGAAAAAGAAATCCGGCGCCAGCCTCTCCGGCGGCCAGCAGCAGCGGCTTTGTATTGCGCGCGCGCTGGCTGTGGACCCCGAGGTGCTGCTGATGGACGAACCGGCCTCGGCGCTGGACCCGGTTTCCACATCCAAGATTGAAGACCTTATCTTTCAACTGAAATCGCAGTACACTATTGTGATTGTGACCCACAACATGCAGCAGGCAGCACGCGTGGCCGAGAAGACCGGCTTCTTTTTGAATGGCCGCATGGTCGAGTTCGACACCACACACAAAATCTTCACCAACCCCAGCGACAAGCGCACAGAAGATTACATCACGGGCAGGTTCGGATGACGCGCATACGCTTTCAACAGAGCCTTGATGAACTGAAGGAGCAATTGCTGGTGATGGCGGGGCTCGCGGAGCAGGCCATACAGCGCGCCATTGAGGCCTACCGCGTGCGCGATCTCTCGATCTGCGACTTGGTCAGCCGGAGCGAAATGGCGATCAACAGGCTGGAGCGCGAGATAGATCAATCTGCGCTGGACCTGTTGGCCATGGAGCAGCCCACGGCCATCGATCTGCGATTTATTTTGAGCGTGATCAAGATCAACGCCGATCTGGAACGTGTGGGTGACGCGGCCAAGAATATCAGCGAGCGCGTGCGCGGCATGGAACAAATGGCCGCGGTAGATCTGCCGGTGGATATTCCGCGCATGGCGACCCTTGCCTCTGGGATGGTGCGCAAGAGTTTGCAAGCGTTCATCGAAGCCGACGCCGACCTGGCGCGCACCGTGCTCACCATGGACGACGCCGTCGACTCCATGAACCGCGCGGCCTATAAGGCGCTGACCGCGCTGATGGCCGAGCAGTGCCACCTGGCTCCGCAGGCGCTGAATGCGCTGATGATCGCGCGCATTTTGGAGCGCGTTGCCGACCACGCGACCAACATCGCCGAAGACGTGATTTTCTGGGTGCAAGGCGACGATGTGCGCCACAACAAGAAGATGAAAACAGTCCCCGACCCCCACGCAATGGAGTAGAAGGAAGGTGGCGTCCGAGGTGCACGGATTCGCAGGGTGAGAGCCTTGAGGACGGCCTTTTTCTGCTCCTGGAAGTACAAGTGATTTGTCGTAGAACTGGTACATTTTGCAATTTAACGGAATATCGGGCGCAAATGTGCTGATAAACTATTTAATCTACATTAGATACAGGTGGTGCGAGGCGTTATCCATGCGCAGAGAAATGCAACAGGGGTCGCGTTTTCGTTTTTTTGTTCGCATGGAGAGATGGCGGAAGATGGATACCCAGCGATGGGGGCGAGAGTCGGCTGGGGCTGGCGGCTAGCCTCCCAGGTCCCAGAACCGAGACATTCTTCAGGCGACCGGCATCAAACCAGACGAAGTAGTTGGCATAGTAGACGACTGCCATCTGATCGGCTGCGGCGTAGCTGGTGCGGATTTCAGTGGTCAGGGGCATGAAATGAACCTCATCAACGTCTGATGATAAACAAATTTCGTACCCTGTTTTCCACGTGGAACACCAATTTATCCACGTTTCATCGGGTTTCTTCGGGTTTTGTCCGCACCTCCATAGCTCGCTACGACCCGGTCATCGCGATGAGACGCAATGAGCGGGGCACAGCTTCTCAAGTCACAGGGTTCTTTTCGGGGTTGACGAGCGGGCCACATGGCACCGCGCGTGTAGTCCCTCCGGGGCTGAAGCCCGGGATGTTCTTGTTGACTCTGTGCGGGGGTGTAAAACCCCCGCCTGCCTCCGGACCAAGTCCTTCCGAAGCAGGCGAAGCCCCGTTGCTCTCCAGCCCAAGTGCCCCCTATTTGGGTGTAACGGCTGTGCCGTGGTCCGCTCCGGGCAAGGGGCTGACTGGGGCCATGGCATCGAGCCGCGTCTGCACCTCGCGCAAGGATGGATCTTCGGGAAAGAGTGCGCGAAATTGCTGCACGAGGCCGCGGGCACGCCAGGTTTGGCCGCTGAGGAAGTAAGACTGCGCCAGCCGGGCTACCAGCGGTCCCGAGTAGGGATAGGCTGCAACGCCGCGCTCAAGCACCACTCGGGCTTCTTCGGCCCGGCCCATATTTCCTAGAGCCGTGGCCAGGTTTAGAAATGTAATCGGCTCCACCGACCCCTGCTTGAGCGCACGGGAAAAATAATCGGCGGCTTTGGCATAATCTTTTTTCTCGGCCAACGCGACAGCTCCCAGCGAGGTGAGCACTGCCGGATCGTTGGGCGCGGATTTGCTTAACTGGTCCAGCTTCCGGAACCAGTAGGGCCAGAGGCTGGGATCCTTGCGGGCAACCGTGAAGTAGGCTTCCAGTTGCGCCGTTTCGGGGATGCGCGCATTCGGCTCCCCATCGGGGCGATTGAGCCACAACAGGCCGGGCAGATCAGGTTTGGGCTGTTCAAACGCAAATTCGGGTAATGGTTGGCCGGGATAGCGCACGATGCGGTGCTTGGTGTCGTTGGAGTGCGCAATGCCAGCCACTGGCCGCTTCTCCATGTGACATTCGATGCAATCGTCCTTGATTGCGAGCCGCTTGTTGTCGTCGGGCTTCAGCGTGCAACTGGACTCTTTATGACATTTGAGACACGCGGCGCGATAAGCTGCCTCTTTGTTTTCCGGCTGGGGAGCGTGATGTATTGAGTGGCAGGTGCTGCATGTGAGCTTTCCATGGCTTGCCTGGTAGCAGACACTCAATTCGAGCGTGGAGTTCTTCCACCAAAGCGGCTGCTCCAAACTGCCGCGAATGGGTGGGTTGGTCTCTAGCCGGTTGGCCTCTTCATGCTGCTCGGGCTTGATGGGCCGCTTGACAATGATCATGGTTTCGGTCAGAGGAGTTCCCGGCCGGTAGTCCATCACCGTTTTGCCTGGGTATATCACCTCTGAGTCGCCGGCCTGGTGACACTCGCGGCAGAGGTCGTCGGCAAGGCGCGGGGAGAGCTTGGCAGGATTCACGATGGAGGTGTCCACTTCATTGGGTCCGAGGACGCGCCCTTTTTTCGTCTGCATTTCCTCGACGTGCAGCGCACCGGGGCCGTGGCAGGTCTCGCAACTCACCCCCAACTCGCCGAAGCGGAAGGGAGGTTCCTTGAACATGCCGTCGCGTTTGGCGACCGGATCTGGCTGGCCGTTATGGCAGAGCAGGCACCCCGTGGTCATTACGCGGCTGAAGCCCACGTCGTCGGCCACATATCCGGGCGAAAGCTCCCAGCTTTTTGTCCGGTTGTAGTAGGAAAGCGGCGCCTGGAAGAGCCATGCGCCGACGCGGTAGAGATAGGAGTACCCGACGATATCGCCGCCTGAAACGTAGTCGATTTTGTGAGCGATCGAATAGATCTTGCGCCCGCTCTTATCCAGCTCATAGGCGCTCTGATACATGTTCCCGTCCTGCTGGTAGACGGTGTAGGTGCGGTTGTTTTTCGCGTTGAAGACGGTGACCGGCCGGGGCACGCGCGCCAACTCCGCGGGCGAGTTGGCCGGCGCCATCGATTGCCCGTGCGGCGTGGGGAAGTAGGAGCGACTGATCTCTTCATGGCAGCCGGGCGCTCCGCAGCTCTTCGATCCCACATAGGCCACGGATGGATCCACGTTGCGGAAGACGCTTGGGCCGGTCTGCGCGCGAAGACTGGCGGCCGGCGAGAATGCAGTCAACGGAGCCAGGCATAGAACTGCAATGGAGTAGGGAAGAAGAACGGAGATACGGATAAGAAGCTGCATAAAAATTCAGCCGTGAGCCAGAGCGGGTTGCTCTCTCTTCTGGGCGTGGTGGACACTCCGGTCAGTATCCGGCCGCCCCAGTGTAGATCACGCAAATACCGGCAGGCAATGCGCTCGAGAAGATGATGGGTTGCAGGAGCGCGCTTTAGAAAAGGGAAACTTAAAGCACGGTAACGTGAAGCTGGATCAAGTGATTCGATGTATTGTATGTAACAACTTCGAGCGTGTCGTTTACCCTTACGCAGCTCATCCAAGTCTTTTAGTTTCAATCGAATAATCGCCGAAACGGACGATTTGTCCTGTTCTCTGCATCGACCCAGGAATTGAGAATGCGTCATCCGTAATGAACGGGTGGAGCGGAGGGCGAACAGGCTCTCCACTTGAATTCCTTGCCGAAATTGCGGAACCGGGTCTGACCATGGCGGTCGTGAGTCGCTACGGCCTTGTGTAGATCACATTTTTCCTGCATCCACTCAAGAGCCGCGGCGGATTGCGTGGGCAGAGATGTCCGAATCCGCCGCGATTCAAAACGCGGCTGACCGCAGGCCGAATCAGCTTGTGTTCGCGGACGCAGCGGATATGTTAGCTTGTCTGGAGTCAGCCGTTGCTGAAACCACGAGCAGCGGGAGAAATATGAGGAGAGCGAAATGCGCCCGACCAAATCCATCACAATTTGCGCCATAGCCCTGTTTCTCGGGGCCATGGCTCTGTCTGCGGGAGGACAGAATGCGCCCGCCAAACTTGCTCCTCAAGCCGCCACTGCCGCCGCCAGGGACTGGTGGAAGAACGCCGTTATCTATGAGATCTACCCGCGCAGTTTTCAGGACTCGAACGGCGACGGTATCGGCGATCTGAATGGCATTACCCAGCGCCTGGACTACCTGAAAGAACTGGGCGTGGACGCCATCTGGCTAACGCCTGTTTATCCCTCGCCCCAGATCGATTTCGGCTACGACATCTCCGACTACAAAAACATTGATCCGCAATACGGAACCTTGGCCGACTTTGACCGGCTGGTGGCCGAGGCCGGGAAGCGGAATATTCGCATCGTGATGGACATGGTGATGAACCACACGTCGGATCAGCACAAATGGTTTTTGGAGTCGCGCTCGTCGCGCACCAATCCCTATCGCGACTGGTATATGTGGCACGACGGCAAAGGCGAGACCGCAACCAGCAAGGGCGCGCCGCCTAATAACTGGCAGTCGGAGTTTGGACACTCGGCATGGCAGTGGGACGAGAAGACGCGCCAGTACTACTATCACAAGTTTTATATCCAACAGCCGGACCTGAACTGGGACAACCCGAAGGTGCATGAAGCTTTCAAGGACATTATCGGATTCTGGCTCAAGCGCGGCGTGGGCGGCTTCCGCTTCGACGCCATCACTACTCTCTTCGAGGACCCGAGTGATACCGACGAAACTGTCCTCCTCGACAGAAGCGGCAAACCTATCCTCGACGCCTTCGGCGAACCCACGGTTGACGGCTTGAAGACCGAGTTCCTCCCCGGTGCACACGCGGTCATGCAGGAGATGCGCTCGACGGCGGACACATTCAGCGCTGGCAGCTTTCCAGGCGAGCGAGTGCTGATCGGCGAAACCTACGTGCCGAACGTCGCCGCTCTGGCCGAGGAGTATGGGAGCGCCGGGAAGCCGGAGTTTCACCTGCCCATGGACACACAACTGGGCATGCTGAACACCCTGAATGTGGCCAAATTCCGCGCTCGGCTACTCGACGCCGAGACGGGCCTCAACGGCAACACGCCTCTGTTCGTCTTTGACAATCACGACAGGCCGCGCCTGGACGTGCGCTACGGCGATGGCGTTCACAATTCAGATATTCAGCGCGTCATCTCCACGGTTCTGTTCGCCAGTCGCGGAGCGGCGCTGTTTTATTACGGCGACGAGATCGGCATGAAGACCACCCCGCCCAGCCGCAAGGAAGATGTGAAGGACCCAGTGGGCGTGACCGGCTGGCCCAAGGAAAAGGGCCGCGACGGCGAGCGTACTCCCATGCAGTGGAATGCAAGCGCAAACGCGGGCTTCACCTCAGCCAGCGCAAAGCCATGGCTACCCATTCCGCCCACCTCCGCCACAGTCAACGTGCAGGCTGAGGAGGCCGATCCTAACTCGCTACTGGCTTGGTACAAGGCCCTGATTCACTTGAAGAAGACCAATCCGGGATTCGCTGATGGAACTGACATCATGCTGGACCCTAAGAATACAAAGGTGCTGAGCTGGATGCGCCAGCGTGACGGCGCGCCTCTGGTGGTGGTGACAGTAAATTTCACCGCCGATCTGCAGACCGTGAATCTCTCGGCAAGCGAGGCGGGTCTCAAGGCCGCCCACCTTAAGACGCTGCTGAAAAGCCCAGGCGGCGCCGACCCTGCGTCGACCGAGGCCATCGAATTGGCTCCGTTCGGAGTTTATATAGGAGAGGTGCAGTAACGGCTGGATCGCAGGTGGTTCTTAATTGCGCGGCGGCGATTGCACCTTGCGGGGTTGGCGCGCGCTGGAACGCCCTGCGCTGCGAGTAAACTTTGATCGCTCGAAGGCCGGCTGCTAGAGGATATACTCGCTTTTCGGGGCGTGGCTCCAACCAGCCATGCCTCAAGGAGCACCTGCATTGCCGTTTACACGTCGCGGATTTCTGAAATCGTTGTCGAGATCGGCGCTGGTCTTGCCGCTTGAAGAGGTGTTGAGACTGGCAAGGCCAGCATTTGGACTTGAGGGACGTTCCCCGCAGGAGGGGCAGTCGCACGGTACGATGGGCAGCGAGCGCCAGGGATATGAAGCGCAGGCCCGCCCCGCGCCGAAGGGCATTCCTTCGCCAGTGACCGGTACACCGCTGGGAGTCCGGTTTGTCGACGTGGCCAGGCAAGCCGGACTCAACGTAAAAACCATCTACGGTGGCGAACACCGCAACAAGTACCTGCTAGAAACCACTGGTTGCGGCGCAGCCTTCTTCGACTACGACCAGGATGATTGGGTGGACATTTTCCTCGTCAACGGCTGGCGGCTCGAAGGATTTCCCAAAGGTCAGGAGCCGGTCTGCCACCTGTTCAAGAACAACCGCGACGGAACCTTTACCGATGTGACTGAGAAAGCAGGACTGGCTCGCTCGGGCTGGGGTCAGGCCTGCTGCGTGGGCGATTACAACAACGACGGCTGGAACGACCTGTTCGTCAGCTACTACGGCCAGAATGCGCTCTTCCGCAACAACGGCAACGGGACATTTACTGAAGTGACCAAAGAGGCAGGCCTTTTGCAATCCCGGCTCCGCTGGAACTCAGGCTGCTCTTTTCTGGACTACGACAAGGACGGCCATCTCGACCTTTTTGTCGGCAATTACATCGACTTCGACGTGAAGACTGCGCCCACGCCAGAGGACGCCAATTGCACGTACAAAGGGATTCAGGTAGCCTGCGGGCCGCCGGGACTAGAGGGCGGCAAGAACCTGCTCTACCACAACAACGGTAACGGCACATTTACCGACGTTAGTGAAAAATCCGGGATGTGGAGCGCTGTGGGGAGCTATGCGCTCAGCGCAGAGGTGGCCGACCTGGACAACAACGGCTGGCCTGACATCTATGTGGCCAACGACTCGACGACCGCTACCTACTACCAGAACCAGAAGGACGGCACATTCAAAGACCAGGCGATCGAGGCAGGGGTAGCGTACTCGCCGGACGGCAAGCCCCAGGCGGGGATGGGCGTTTCGATCGGCGACTACAACCGGGATGGATTACTGGACATTGTGAAAACGAATTTTGCCGGCGATACCGATTCGTTGTTCGTAAATCTGGGAGACGGCTCGTTCGATGACCGCACCTACCAGGCGGGACTGGGCATGAACACGCGGCTTATGGGCTGGGGCGTGAGCTTCGTGGATATCGACAACGATGGCTGGCTCGATATCATCATCGCCAATGGCCACGTCTATCCCGAGGTGGACGGAACGCAGGTGGATGCCGCGTATGCCGAGCGCAAGTATCTATACCGCAATCTGCGCAATGGCCAGTTTGAAGACGTAAGTTTGATCGGCGGCAGCGGCATCATGGCCGCGGTTCCAGCCCGGGGCTTCGCAGTGGGCGATTACGACAACGATGGCCGCCTTGATATGGTGGTGAACTGTGTAAATGCCGCACCCCAGTTGCTCCGTTGCGAATCGGCACTGAAGCGCAACTGGATCAAAATTCGCGTCGTGGGGACCAAGAGCAACCGCACCGGTATCGGCGCGCGGCTGAAGGTTGTGGCCCGGACCGGCACTCCTCTGCTCAGCGCGAAGCCCGATGCGCCCCTTGTTCAGATCGACGAGGTCCACTCCTGCAACGGCTATTACTCGGCCAGCGACCTTCGCACTCACTTCGGACTGGGCGACGCAACGAAAGTGGACCTGCTGGAGATTCGCTGGCCCTCCGGCGCAGTGGACACATTGAAAGACCTGGACGTGAACAGGCTTTATGTGATCGAGGAGGGCGGAGAGATCCTTAAGATCGACGCTTTTGGCGCAACAAAAGTGAAGGCCTGAGCTGGCATCGGGGAGCAGAAGTGAGATGCAAGACTGGTGAGCAGTTCAATACGTTTCAGCGAGACCCCCTCGGGAAAAGCGTGGTTGTTTGTCCGTGGAGCGATGGAGTAAGTTATTGATATTAAACAGTTATTATGATTAAATTGCGCTTGGGAAAAGTGGCCACAAAAGGTTGAACGATTAATTGCATAAAGCACATAAAGCAGTTGATACATTGTATTTAACGCTGGTAGCCTTCCATTTTTTCTGTTGACAATAGCTCAAAATGTGGATTACTTTCTTGGGCATTCCGGTTTACGCCGGTTTTTGTGCTCCTAAGTTTTCCCCATTCAGGGAGCAGCGATTCCGGATTTTAGCCACCCTGCCATTGCGGCGGGTGAGTCTTTCGCGCCGACCGTGAGAAGCGAGCTTGCTTGTCGGCAGATACATCCCAAGTTCACACAGAAAAATCGAAGCATCCTCAAGAGACCAGGAGACCAAATGATCAAGACATTACGTACAGCCCTCGTGCTGACGCTATTCGTCTGCGCGAGTTTCCTACTCATTGCGCCGGCCAGTGCGCAGTCGGTCTACGGATCGATCTTCGGCACCGTGACCGATTCGACCGGGGCTGCCATCGCAGGCGCCACGATCACAGTAACGGACGAGGCTAAAGGCACTTCCGTTACCGCTACCTCCAACGGTGCGGGCGACTACAGCGTCCCCCACCTTATCCCAGACGTTTACGACCTCAGGGTAGCATTCAAGGGATTCAAAGCCTTCGAGACCAAGGGCATCCAGGTCGAGGCCGATACCGCGCCCCGCATCGACCCCATTATGGTAATCGGCGGCGGCAATGAGTCCGTCGAAGTAAACGCCGAGTCGCAGCCGGAGTTGAAGACCGACCGCGCCGACGTTTCCACCGTCTTCAACGAGCAACAAGTTTCCAGCCTCCCGGTTGGCGACCAGAACTTTACCAACCTGCAACTACTGCTGCCGGGCGCCCAGATTCTGGGGTGGTCCCACGCGGCCGATGAAAATCCTCAAGGCTCAAAGCAGATTCAGGTTGACGGCCAGGCCTTCGGCGGAACCGCGTTCGAGCTGGACGGCACCGACAACCAGGATCCGATTCTGGGCATCATCGTCATCAATCCTGCTATGGACGCGGTGACTGAGACCAAGGTCACCACGCAGAACTTCGACGCCGAGTTGGGCAAGGCCGTCTCCGCGGTGGTTACCGCCCAGACCCGTTCGGGCACTAACCAATTCCACGGAAGCCTGTATGACTTCCGCACCGGCAACGCGAATCAGGCACGCGATCCCTATTCCTCTGAGACGCGCGGCAAATACGACCCCGTTGCCAACCCCACAGGTCTACCGGCCGGCTTGAAGAACCGTTTCGGCGGTTCAATCGGCGGACCGATTCTGAAGAACAAGGCGTTCTTCTTCGGTAACTATGAGGCGCAGCGCCAGAAGGTCGGAACTTCGGCCTCCGACACTCTGCCCACTGCGCATCTCACTGCGACCGCCTTGGACACCACAAGTCCCGGTGCCGACTTCAGCGAGTATGCGACACAACTCGGCGCTGCAGGCATCATTTATGAACCCGACGGTATGACGCCATACCCGGGCAATGTGCTCCCGAGGAGCGTGCTTTCTCCTCAGGCGCTTAACCTGCTAACGGTTCTCGCGCCTTATACCAAGGGCCTCGCTCTTGGCGGCCCTGGAGACGTGGGCGGTTTGGACAAGAACTACAGCGAGACCGGCACGGGCTTGTTCAACAGCAACCAATGGACAGAGCGCGTGGATTACTCCCTCAGCGAGAAGATGCACGCTTTTGAGCGCTTCTCTCGTTTCTGGGACACATTGTCAGGCACGGTGATGTTCGGCGCGGCCGGCGGACCGGGCTTCGGCATCGGCGGCTACGGCGGCACCTCGCAAGGCTCCGACGACAGTCTGGCCTCGGGCATGGATATCGCCATCAGCCCCAAGCTGCTTACTGACTTCCGCCTGGGCTATCTCCGTTACAACATCATCGACTCCAAGTATGACCAGAGTACCGATTACGCGACTACCCTAACAATCCCCGGACTCAACGTTGCTACTTATCCCGGCTCAAGCGGCGCACCTGGATTCTTCATTCAGAACGTGCCCACCGGGGGCACAACACCCCAATATGGCGGCGCTCTGAACATCAACCGCTGCAACTGCCCTCTGGATGAGCGCGAAGACCAGGGCCAGATCGTCAATAATTGGACGATGGTCTGGGGCAACCACACCTTCAAGGCCGGCGCGGATCTGCGCTATGGCCGCAACCTCCGCGTTCCTTCCGATACGGATCGCGCCGGAGACTTGAACTTTGGCAACGGCCCGACTTCGGGAGGCGTGGGAACCCCGGCCGGCGCGGGAACTACTGGCGGCCTGGGCTTCGCCTCGTTCCTGCTGGGCGATGTCTCTTTTGCCCCCAACACCGGAGCTGAAACCGGCACCTTCGGCCGCTATGTCGGCAACGTCACTGAGGGCAACGCCAAGGAATTCCAAAAGCGGACCTTCTTCTACGCGGAAGACGCATGGCGCGTCACCCACAACCTGACTGTCAACCTGGGCCTGCGCTGGGAGTTGTACTTCCCGGAGACCGTCAATGGGCCGGGTAACGGCGCATTGATGAACATGAACGACGGCTATCTGCATGTGGCCGGCATCGGCGGCGTCCCCAGCGATATGGGCTGGTCCGCGAAATTGTCGAAGCAGTTTGCGCCTCGCATCAGCGCCACCTACCAGTTTGGCTCGAAGACCGTTATTCGCGCCGGTTACGGGCGCAGCTTCGACATTGGCGTCTTTGGCTCCGTCTTCGGCCACACCGTTACCCAGAACCTGCCGGTTCTGGCCAACCAGGAAATCAACGCGCCCCAGACTTACGGAACCGCCTTCAATCTGGCGGTGGGACCTGCGGCGAATGTCTTCCCAACAGTCCCCAACAATGGCCTGTTGCCTAATCCGGGACATCTCGTCACCAGCAAGGTACGTCCCAACCCGATGAATTTCCCGACGATCGATGCCTGGAATCTGAGCGTGCAGCGCGCCCTCACTCCGACACTCACACTGACCGTGGCTTATGTCGGCAACAAGGGAACGCACACGCTGGGCGACGGCGACAATCGCAACACCAATCCCAACGAGGCGGCCATCCAACTGCCGGCCTCCTATAATGGCTTCAACGGCCAGACGTTGCACTATGATCCCAGCGTGCCGGCCAACACGATTGCGGCCAACGGCGGTGTTTCCACTCAGAACTACCTGCAGCGCTACTACTTTGGCTCTCTGCCTGCTTGCAACGACACCAATTACATCCCCCCCGTCGAGTCTAATATCTTCCCCGGCATGTGCGGTTGGGACCAAAGTATCTTCTACCAGGGCGACAACCAGAACACTGAATACGACGCCCTGCAAGTCACGTTAGCCCAGACTTTCTCCAAGGGGCTTGCGGTCAACGTCAACTACAACTGGGCAGCCGCGTTCGATGAGAACTCGACCTACTGGACCTGGAGCCACGCCGTAACCCGCGAACCCGACAGCAACGTCCGCAGGCAAGCACTGACCATGTACGGCAGCTACGACTTGCCCTTCGGCAAGGGTAAGCAGTTCCTGACTGCCGCCAATCGCCTGACCGACCTGATTATTGGCGGTTACCAGGTGAGCACGGTGCTGAGCTGGTCGGGCGGCTTGCCATTCGGGGTCTCCTACAACAACACCAGCAAAAACGTTCCTGGCAGCGCGCCGAACTTCCCAAGCGCTTCCGGAAAAATGAAAACCAGCCTCGCCGGCTTCGACGCAGCAAAGAAGCATCGCGAGTTCTACGCGCAGCAGGTTCCCTGCTTGGACAAGACAATCAATCCCGCAACCAACCTACCGATTTGCTCCTCTCCGACGGCAACGGGTGACCTCACCGACCCGATCGATACTGCAGGCGGCACCGGGATCTTCGTGAACCCCGGTCTGGACAACATCGGCAACGTCGGCTACAACACCTACCGCGGTCCTGGGTTCTTCAACGAGGACCTCGGGCTCAGCAAGGCGTTCACCATCCGTGGGAGCATAGCCACCAAGTTCCGCATGGATGCCTACAACGTCTTCAACCACATCAATCCCGGCAACCCCGGCAGCGACATCGAGTCGGAAGGCGACATCACTGGCCAGGGACCGGGCGGCACAGCTCGCTACCTGGAATTCTCTCTCCGCGTTCAGTTCTAACTTGCGAAGAAACTCGAACCGCAACACGAGGGGAGCTTCGGCTCCCCTCGTTCTTTCACTCAACATCTATCATCGAAGCATGGAAAAGATTGCGCTTCACGAACTAAACTACGAACCAGGCTTCTAAGATGCAGCGCACGTTCACTATCGCATTTCTCGCTGTACTCCTCGCACTGGCCGCCCCTGCCCAGGCTGCGCAAAATGACAGCACGCCGACCGGCGAACCGACTGCGCCCGCGCCCACACCATTTGAAGTTGCCAAGGGTCTGGCAGCCAAGGGACGCCTGGACAAGGCGCTGGCGCAGCTTGATCAACTGGCCGCCAAAACTCCCGAGGAACCCGGTGTGGAACGGCTGCGGGGCATCATACTTTACCAGCAAGAGCAACTCCCGGAGGCTGTTGCAGCCTTCACTAAAGCCGAGGCTGAAGATCCCAGTGATCGCGAGTCAATAGAGATGCACGGCGTGAGTCTCTTTCGATTGGGCCGGGCTCTAGAGGCCCTTCCATTTCTTGAAAAGGCCCACGCCGCCGTGGAGCGGGCCAACATCGACCCGCAGTACGTACTTGGCCTCTGTTATGAAAACCTGACGCGCTACGACGACGCGCGCCATGCCTTTGCCGCGCAATACGGCTTCGCCCCCGACTCCGCTGAAGCGTATCTCCTTGCCGGCAGGCTTTTTCTGCGTGGTGAGTTCGCGGACGAGGCAGCTGTTCAGGTCCACAAGGCCCTCGAGATCAACCCTGCGCTCCCGTTGGCACACCAGCTCCTGGGTGAAGTGGCGCTGGCCAAGGGTGACACGGCGGGGGCAATCCTCGAACTTGAGGCCGAGCGCAAGCTTAACCCGCTCGACGGAGTCCTTTATGACCGGCTGGGGGACGCATATCTGCGCAGCGGGCAGTATGCTGACGCCCAGCAGGCTCTGAATCGCGCGATCCTGTTGGAACCCGGCTCGACCGCTCCTTACATCCTTCTGGGACAAACCTTACTCAAGCTCCAACAGCCCATCCAGGCACTGCATTACCTAGACCGGGCAGCGAAGATGGACCCATCCAACTACATCACGTTTAACCTGCTTGGCCAGGCCTTCAAAGCGACCGGACAAGTGGCAGAGGCCAACCACGCATTCAAGATTTGTGCGGACCTGCAACACGACGGCAAATCACAGTCTGCGGGAAGATAGACCATGCGCAAGCAGCACCGTCTTCTAATCGCCGCGCTCGTCAGCCTCCTGGCCTACTGGCCGCATTTTGTCACGGCACAGGCGCAGAGCCCGCGGAAAACTGGCCAACTGAAGCGCGCCGATGCGGCTTTCCACGCTGGTTATGATGCTCTGCAGTCGGGAAATCTGGAGTTGGCGCGCGCAAAATTCGCTCTGGCTTCCCAACTTGCCCCGCAAATTCCCGAGGCCCACGAGGCTCTGGGTGCGGTTCTGGTCGAGTTGGGGAAACCGGTGGAGGCCGTCGAGGAACTCGAAGCCGCTGGCAAGCTGAAGCCCGCGGACCAGGGGATCGAAACCAATCTGGCTTTGGCATATGTGAAGGCTGATTTGCCCGCAAAGGCGATTCCGCATTTCAGCGCCGCGTTCAATCTTTCGCAACAGTCCGGGCATCCGCAGGCCGATGCAGCTTTCTGCGAGGCGTACGCCCGAGCATTGGCGGCCACTGGCAAGTTGACTGAGGCCATCGAGATGCTTCAGGCCGCAAATAAGCGAGGGGGAGCAAGGGCTGAGATCTGGGATGCCATCGGCTCGCTCTACGCCCAACTGGGTAAATGGGATGAGGCGCGATCCCAGTTCGAGCTTGCCCTTACGACAGACAGTTCATATGAGCTGTCACGCATCCACCTCGGCGTTCTTCTCCTCCACGAGCGCGATTACCCGGCTGCTGTCGATAGTCTGGAAAAAGCGGTCAAGCAGGAGCCGGCGAACGCGCTGGCCCAGTTCGAGTATGGACGGGCGCTGGAGGCCTTGGGCCAGGATGATGCCGCCGTTCCCAGCTTGCAAGAGGCGGTCAGGCTCAATCCCGAGTTGCCCGAAGCGCCAAATGAGCTAGCCATGGCGTTGCAACGGCTGGGCCGTCAGCAGGAGGCGGTTCCATGGTTTCAAAAGGCCATCGAACGCGAGCCGCACAACGCTAGCGCCTTGACCAATCTTGGTTTGGCGCTCACGATGACCGGCAAGGCCAAGGAGTCGCTCGAGATCTTCCACCTGGCGCTGGCGGAGACGACCAAAGATGCAGTCATCTACAAGGACATGGGCGTGGCGCATGTTCAGCTTTCCGCATTCGACGAGGCCATTAGCGACTTTCAAGCAGCAATGGCGATCGATCCCAATGACCCCCAGATCCACTATGACCTTGGCTTGGCCTATAAATTCAAAGATCGCGCCAACGACGCCATCGCCGAACTGATACGCGCCGGCGAATTGGACCCTACCCTACCAGATCCGCCGTACACTCTGGGCATTCTCTATATGCAGATCGGCAAGCTGGACATGGCTGCTGTTGAACTCAAAAAGGCTGTTGCTCTGCGCCCCGACAACGGTGACGCCTGGGCGATCTTGGGCAGTACGCTCAAGCAGGACTCGCGACTCGATGAGGCCCGGGATTCGCTGGAAAGAGCGATCCCACTCCTGCCCGGTCAGCCTGGCCCACGCGTCACATTGGCGGCGGTACTGGCCGAGCAGGCTGGCCTCACGACCGCAGCTGCCGACGCCAGTGAGGCGGCCGGAGACCAGCAGCAGGCTGAACAGCAGCGCAGCCACGCGAAGGAACTGCGTAGTCAAGCTGCCGAATATCGCCGCCGGGCTGCCGAGCTCAGCCGTGCGGCCGTCAGTCGTCAGAAGGCGTCGTTCGCCCTCAATGCCGGCAATCAACTGCTGTTGCGCGGTCAAATTGCCGATGCGGTTGCCCGCTACCAGGAATCCATCGCAGACGATCCATCTTTTGCCGATGCGCACAACCAGCTTGCAATCGCCTATGAGCGCCAAGGCCGAATTGACGAAGCCAGCACCGAACGAGCCAAGGCGAAGGATCTCGCGGTAGTCAAATAGAATGCTCTTTCAAAGGAGGACTTTGAGATGAATAGAGATACTTATCCATCGCAGACGCCAGCGGGCTGCATGGAATTACAATTGTCTGCTCCGATGCTTAGATTGAGATGCGACTGCCGTTTAATGAGATATCGCTCTTCGATTCTGAACGAGCGGACGTTGTGGTTTAGTCGTGGCCTCATGAAAGCCTATTTTCTAATCGCTCTTCTTGTTGCTTGTGGTGCTCCGCTTCAAGCCCAGGCACCGGCGAATTTGCCCCAAACTGCGGTGACCCATACCTACACGTTCGACGTGGGCTTCAGTTACAGCTTCCCGGACGACTGGGATGTGGTGAACATGAGTGCGACACTCCCTGAAGCGCAGAAGCAGGCGCAGCAGAGCGCTACCACTGAGGATGAAAGGCGGGGTGCTGCTTGCACCCAGATAGCCCTCAGTGCGCGGCATGGAAGTCCTGCTTCCACCGTGGTCGCCGTGGTGTTGCCCTTTTCCTGTCTGGGAGCGGAGATGACGGAAAAGGATCTTCCTGGCATGGGTTCCGGAGCCATGGAGGGAATCCAACAGAACTTCGACATTGCCGAGCCTGTCTACGGCGTCTATTCGCTGGGCAGCCACAGCGTGTGGATCGAACGCGCCAAGGGCACACTCAAAGGCCGCTCCGATATCCAGTTCACTGTGGAGACCGTCTGCAGCATTATGAAAAAGGGCGCAGTCTGCTGGATGGCTATAGCCGCTGACGATGCCGCGCTGCAAACCTTCGAACACGGTGCGGTCACGCTGGGAAGCGAAGCCCCCACGGCACTGGTTCCGGCTGACGCTTTTGTGAAGAAGCCGTCGTAGTGTCCTTAGCCGCCGGTGGACGACTGACGCGAAGCGAGTTTTGAAAGATGCTGCCCGACCAAAACTATTCAGGATGGTCGGGGGTCATGATGCAGATGTCGGGCAGGTTGCGGTAGCGTTCCGCATAGTCCATTCCGTAGCCGATGACGAAGAGGTTGGGAATGGAAAAGCCTACGTAGTCCGGCTGGATTTGTTCGAGACGGCGGGAGGGTTTGTCGAGCAGCGCGGCGATGCGCAGCGATTTGGGATGCTGCTGGAGGAAGAGCTTGCGCAGGTAGGAGAGCGTGAGGCCTGTGTCGAGGATGTCCTCGACTACCAACACGTTCTTGCCTTCGATGGGCTCATCGAGGTCTTTGATGAGCTTGACTGCGCCGGAAGAGCGCTGACCCTGGCCGTAGCTGGAGGTGGCCACGAAGTCGAAAGTGGCGTCGGCCTGCACAGCCCGCGCGAGGTCGGCCAGAAACGGCGCCGCTCCCTTGAGCACACCCACCATTACGAGCTTCTCGCCGTTGAGGTCACGGGTAATCTGGGCGCCCATCTCGGCGACGCGCTCGGCAATCTGCTGGCGGGTAAAAAGGATCTCAAGACCAGAGTAGGTGTTCGTAGCCATGCAGACAGTATCGCCCGAATCAT
>Ga0182016_10000278_pt1 | contig 64074 bp, 43 predicted proteins | sample 712S2MmetaG_FD_120491 | JGI IMG/M metagenome (GOLD analysis project Ga0182016, IMG submission 120491) | Permafrost microbial communities from Stordalen Mire, Sweden - 712S2M metaG | ecosystem: Environmental > Terrestrial > Soil > Wetlands > Permafrost | place: Sweden: Stordalen | collected...
CAAGCTCAACTTCTCTGCTTCGCGCACGCTGATGTTCAATCTCCAGCATGCCTAACCCTTCAGGCTCATCTTGTGTTGGAATCAACTTCTGCCTTCAGGCTCATCTTGTATTGGAAGAGAGTCGCACTTGTGTTCCAACTCACACACGGGTATGATCTTTCTATGGATGTTATGACCTGTTGTCGCTGCTGTACGCTCGCTTGCGTGCGCAGTTTGATTTGGGTCTAAAAGTCCGAACCTGACCAATCAAGTATTTCAACTGCCCGCGCATGCAATTGCTGCCGCGGGTTTTCTGTTTTGTGCCCAGGAATTCAGGAAGGATTTGAAATGACCGACGCCGTACAACCCAAAGAAACCAAAGCCCAGCGCCTGGAGCGATTGAAGCGCGAAAAGAATCCCTGGGAGGCCTTTGACGAAGTTCGCGCTTATGCACAGAGCGGCCGCTCGAGCGTTTTGCCCGAGTGGGCCAACGTGTACTTCAAGTGGTGGGGCATCTACACACAGGGTGACGGCGTTGGCGCGACCGGGGGCAAGGGCGGCGAAGGCCTTGCCTCCGATTACTTCATGATGCGGATTGGGATTCCGAACGGCATTGTTACTTCGCATCAGTTGCGCACCATTGGCGGGCTGGCGCGCAAGTTTGGACGCAACCTGGCCGACATTACGGTGCGGCAGAACATTCAGCTTCATTGGTTGACAATTGAGTCGCTGCCTGAGGTGGTGGACGCGCTGGCGTCGATCGGACTATCGCCGAAGGGGGCTTGCGGAGACGTGGTGCGCAACGTGACTGGCTGCCCGCTGGCCGGCGTTGCGGCGGATGAGTTGATTGACGCATCGCCGATTGCGCGGGGGATTGCGCAGCTGCTTACGGCCAACTCAGATTTCTACAACCTGCCGCGCAAGTTCAAGATTTCGGCCACGGGCTGCCCGAGTTGGTGCACCTATCCCGAGATTAACGACATTGGGCTCACGCCGGTGCGCCGCGGCAACGAGGTGGGGTATTCGTTGCGCGTAGGCGGAGGGCTCTCGAACGAGCCGCATCTCGCCGTCCGTCTCGATGCATTTGTGCGGCCCGATCAGGCGGTAGATGTGGTGCGCGGCGTGGCCGAGATCTTCCGCGAGCAGATTGGCCTGCGCCAGAGCCGCGATCGTGCGCGGATGAAGTACCTGTTTATGCGCGACGGCTGGACGGCGGAGCGCTTTCTCGACGAGCTGAAGTGGCGGCTCGGATTCAAGCTCGATGCCGCAGAGCCTGAAGAAGTGCCCGACGATGTGTTGCGCGATCACGCGGGGATACATCCGCAGCGTGAGCCGGGCCTGAATTATGTTGGCGCATCGGTGCTGCGCGGGCGGCTGACCGGAGAGCAACTCGAGGCGACTGCGGAATTGGCCGAGCGATTTGGATCAGGTTCGCTGCGGGCAACGGTCTCGCAGAACTTGGTGATTGTGAATGTTCCTCGCTCGAAATCGGGCGAACTGGCGCGCGAACTGGGGCAGGTTGGACTGCACGTCGATGGCTCGCCTTTCTGGCGCGGGGCGGTGGCCTGCACGGGCACTGAGTTCTGCAAGCTGGCAATTGCCGAGACCAAGGGGTTTACACGCTGGCTGGTGGATGAGCTCGAGGAGCGGCTGCCGCAGTTCGATCAGCAGTTGAAGCTGCACGTGACCGGGTGCCCCAACAGTTGCGGCCAGCACTGGATTTCGGACATAGGACTGGAAGGCAAGAAGATCAAGTACAACGGCGAGCTGACCGATGCTTTTTACTTCTGCCTTGGCGGGGCGGTGGGGCAGTTTGCAGGGGTTGCGCGGCCCGTGGGGTTTCGTTGCGCTGCGCCGATGGTGCCTGAGGCCATTGAGCGTTTGCTGCGCCAGTACCTGGTGGGCCGCACCGAGAACGAGAATCTGCGTGCGTGGTTCGCGCGGCACACCAATGAGGAACTGCGCACCCATCTTGCCGGCGTAGAGCTTGAGCCGGTGGAGCGCGATGTGCCTGTGGGCCGGGTGCCGCATGGGGTGGGAGAGTAGGGGCTACGGACTAGGGAATAGGGACCGAGTACTGACAACTGACCACTAATCACTGATCACTGATTTATGACATTGCTGCCGATTTTTTTGAAACTCGAAGCACGGCCTGGGCTGCTGGTGGGCGCGGGAAATGTGGCGCTGGATAAGCTTGGCTCACTGCTGCCAACCGGGCTGCGGCTGCGCGTTGTTGCGCCGGAAGCGCGGGCCGAGTTCCACAGGCTTGCGGCCGAGGGGCGGATCGAGCTTGTGCTGCGTGCGTTTGAGCCCTCGGACCTCGATGGACAGGTCATTGTGATCGCGGCGACGGATGTGGCCGAGGTGAACGCCGAAGTTTATCGGCTGGGTCGCGAGCGGGGCATTCTCACCAACTCAGTCGACGACATTCCCAATTGCGATTTCTTCTTCGGGTCGGTGGTGAGCAGGGGCGATCTACAGATTGCAATTTCAACGGCAGGCGAGAGTCCCGCATTTGCGCAGCGCCTTCGCCGCGAAATTGATGCGCAGTTGCCTGCGGATATTGGTCCTTGGCTTGCCGGCCTGGGCAAACTGCGCCGCCAGATTCTGGCTTCGTTACCCGCTGGCGATTCACGCAAGGCGCTGCTGCATCGGTTGGCCAACCGGTCAATTGACCCTTCGCGCGATACGGTCCTGGGCGCGGAAGCAAAAAGGGAACTGACCAGGGAAAGCAACGATCTTCAACCGGGCCGGGTTGCACTGGTGGGCGCGGGACCGGGTTCGCCTGATCTGCTCACGGTCAAGGCTTATCGGTTGATTCAATCGGCCGATGTCATTCTGCATGACGACCTCGTCGCCCCGGCAATCCTCGCTTTGGCTCCGCCCCACGCAGTGGTTGTGAACGTTGGCAAGAGATGCGGCGTGAAGACCATTACGCAGGACGAGATTAACGCGCTCATGGTTGAGCACGCGCGCGAAGGCCGCTTGGTTGTGCGGCTCAAGTGCGGCGACCCGCTGCTGTTTGGCCGCGCGGCTGAAGAGATTCGGGCGCTGACCGAGGCTGGTATCGCGCATGAGATTGTTCCGGGTGTGTCGGCGGCCTTCGCTGCTGCCGCGGCCATCGGCTGCTCGCTTACCGATCGCGAGTGGGCGTCGAACGTGATCTTTTCGGCGGGACAGCACGCCCAGTCGCACAACAAGGCGGCGCTGCCGGCGATTGAGGATGCAACGCGCGTGGTCTACATGCCGGGCCGCGACCTGACGCTGCTGGCTGCCCAGTGGCTCGCCGAAGGGCTGCCCTCGGAGCTGCCTTGCGCAATCGTCTCCCGCGCTGCGCAGCCTGATCAGGCGGTCTTCTCGACCACGCTTGGCGAGTTACATTCAGCGCCAGTTGCGCAGGCGCCGAGTTTGTTGCTTGCAGGCTGGGCGGTGCGCGAGCGCGTTGCCGAAGAGTCGGCGGCGGGAGGCTCGTTCTCTCAGGCCCTGCCAGACTCGCGTTCGGTTTGAAGCGCGAGATTTGTCCGGTTTGCCGGCAATCCGGAGGTATTGGCGGGGTTGAACCTGTGAAGAACAACTGCAGATCCTTCCTGATTAGAGACAAAACCAACTGCCGGGATATTTAGATTCGTGGTCTCCCACCCATCGACCAAAAAGCGCTCGATACATGGGGCACGGGTTCACCTGCTGTGGGTCGGCTTCGACGGTGGCGGACTGATACGACTCGCACAAAGGCGATTGTCTGCATCTAACGGCGAGTGCGGCCTTTCGAGCACTACTCGTGGGTTCGATTCTGCCCTTCATTCGGCATGAATCGGGAAAAGAGGATTACATGTTTCTTATACTGGGCATCGTGCTGCTTTTGGCGTGGATCGGCGGCTTTGTTGTGTTTCACGTCGCAGGCTTTCTCATCCATCTGCTGCTGATTTTTGCGCTGATTTCGATTGTCTTTCACTTTTTGCGTCCCCGGGGAGGGACGGCATAAGGCGTAAGCGACTGCGGGCAGTGATTCGTGGGATGTGGCAGCGCCGCGTTTCAGAATTCGGCGGCGAATGGTGGCCGCGATTTGGAATCGCTGCGAAGCTGCTAACCTATATTCATGAAGTTCGGCGTCATTGTCTTTCCCGGCTCGAACTGCGACCACGATGCTTACAACGTGATCGCCGAGGTTGCCCGTCAGCCCGTCACGTTTCTCTGGCACGACTCCGAGGACCTCAAGGGAGTGGACGCGGTTCTGGTTCCGGGCGGCTTTGCTTACGGAGATTACCTTCGCACCGGCGCTATCGCGCGCTTTTCGCCGGTAATGCAGTCGGTGAAGCAGTTTGCGGCCGGAGGCGGCCTGGTGCTCGGCATCTGCAATGGGTTTCAAATTCTCACCGAAAGCGGCCTGCTGCCTGGGGCGCTGATGCGCAACGCGGGACTCAAATACATCTGCAAGCAGGTTCATCTGCGCACTGAAACCGCCGATAGTCCATTTACGAGCCAGCTCGAAAAGGGCCAGGTTTTAGAGATCCCGATAGGGCACATGGAAGGGAATTACTTTTGCGACGCGGAGACGCTGGCGCGGCTGGAGTCGGAAGACCGCGTTGCATTCAGGTACGCGACTGCGAAAGGCCAAATAACGCCCGATGCGAATCCGAATGGCTCGCTCGGGAACATTGCGGGGATTCTGAACGAAGGACGCAATGTGCTGGGAATGATGCCGCACCCTGACCGGTCGAGCGAGGCACTGCTTGGTTCGGCGGATGGCTGGAAGATATTTGCTTCGATGATTTATGCTTTGGCAGCGCATTGAAGGCGCAATCTGGAATACCGGCAGCCCTTTGACTTCGGCGTGGCAGGCTTCCGCCTATTTTTTATAAGGCTGACAAGATGATCGATATTCATCAGCACCTGATTTACGGCGTGGATGACGGGTCGCCCGATCTGGAAACTTCTCTGGCAATGGCCGAGGAAGCGGCGACAGATGGCATCACCCATGTTGTATGTACTCCCCACGCGAGCGATCGTTACCCGTACAACGAGGCGGTGATTCTGGAGCGTTACAACGAGCTGCGGGAGCGGCTCCGCGGCACGCTTGAACTGAGTCTGGGTTGCGATTTTCATCTCACGGCCGACAACGTCTTTACTGCGTTGGCAAACCCGCTGCGTTTCTCGATCAACGAGAAGGGCTACCTGATGGTGGAGTTTCCCAACCAGACGATCGGCACGCATTTCGACGAGGCGCTCTTCAAGCTGCAGACGGTGGGATATACGATCGTTATTACCCATCCGGAACGTTATCCGGCAGTCCAGAACAAGCCCCACCTGCTGGCGGACTGGCTGCAGCGGGGAATGCTCATCCAGGTGACTTCGAGCTCTCTTTACGGGCGTTTTGGGGTCAAAGCCCAACTCCTCTCCAATGAGCTTCTGGAGCGCAACTGGATTCATTTTCTCGCGACCGACGGACATCACATCAATTGGCGCCCGCCGCATCTGAAAAACGGCTACGAATATGTAAAGGGGCGGATGGGCGAGGAAACGGCACGGCGGTTGTTTGTTACCAACCCGCAAGCCGCGGTGGAGGGTGCGGAGTTCCCAAAGCAGCCTGAGCCGATCGGGCTGCAGGAGCAGGTTCCGCTGAAGTTCAATGTTGCGCACCACCGGCCAAAAGCAGAGAGCAAGGCGCCTCCGGGTCGTGACAAGTCAAAGGGCCAGCCGTCGCCGCCGCGAAGTAGAATTCGCGGGCTTTGGAATACGCTGGTCGGCAAGGATTGAAATTTCAGAGAAGACACCAGCTTCTCGCGCTTGATTGAGACGGGTGGGGCGAGGTTCGTGCTATCCCACCCAAAACGCCAGGAGCGCGTTTTGGATGGGGCAACCTCATCACGCTTCAACGCCCATATCACGCGTCAAAGAGAGCTAGGCCAGGCCCAATCCGCCATCTACCGCCAGAACCTGTCCGGTGATAAATCTTGGACCGGTGGCGAAGAACAGGACGGCCTGAGCAACATCTTCCGCTGAGCCGTTGCGCTGCATGGGAGTGCGGACCGCAAACTTTTCGGCTGTGACCGTTTCAGTTTTCGCGCCGAGTTCGATAAAGCCCGGTGCAACGCAGTTGACCGTGACCTGGGGCGCGAACGCCTTGGCCATTGCCTGGGTAAGCGTGTGCAGCGCGGCCTTGGAACTCGAATAGTGACCATGCGTGGCCCAGGCCTTCAATCCGCCCAGCGAGCCGATGTTGATGATTCGTCCTTCGGCGGCGCGCAAATGGGGCAGCGCCTCGCGCGCCATTAGAAACGGGCCGCGGGTGTTGGTTTCAAATGCCGCGTCCCATTCTTCCAGGCTGAGCGATTCGAGCGGCGCGGTGGAGAAGACCGCGGCGCTGTTCACCAGCACATCGAGACGCCCGAATCCCGCGATGACTTCAGTGACAGCATTGTGCGCAGAAGCCTCGGATCGCACATCGCATTCAACGGCCAGCGCATTGCGCCCGAGGGACGCGATCTCCCGTACCGTGCTTGCTGCTTCAGCGCTCGATGCGCGATACGTGATGGCGACATCGGCGCCGGCTTCGGCCAATGCGAGCGCAATGGCGCGGCCAATGCGGCGCGCTCCGCCGGTGACGAGAGCCGCTTTGCCGCTCAGTAGAGAAGTCGTCATTGTGAGCTTGGCACGCTGCAGAGAGTTGATGGTTTGAGGGCTTACTTCGGCTGCGGCTGGCTGGCTGGCGGAGCTGGCTGAGTGCCCGACCCCGAGCCGCTGCCCGAGGCGGGTGGAGTTCCGCTGCCCGATGACTTGCCACTACCCGATCCCGAGTCCGGCTTCGAAGATTCACCGCTGCCGTAGGTTGAATACTGCGCAGCCGGCCGCTTCATCTTGATCTCCATGGTCATCTCGGCCTTGTTGATCTTGTAGTCTTCGCCGTAGGTCTGGTAGCCGTTGGCAATCACCTGCAACCGAACTGTATCGCCGATCGGAATCACGTCGATGATGGCCTTGCCGTCTTCGTTCGTCTTCAGCTCGAGAACGCCCTGGTCTCTATCGCCCTGGATGGGATGAAAGATGACCGAGGCATTATCAATGGGCTTGCCATTGAAGGCCTTGATCACCGTCACTTCAATGCGGGAGGATGGCGGCGGCGTTTTGTACTTGCGGCTCCAGCCGGCGTCGTCTTTGGAGTCCTGGGCAGCGGCGGGCAGAGTAGCAAAGCTCACGATTGCGAGCGAGATTGCGGCGAATAGGATGGGGCGGCGAAGCATGGCTTCAATTGTATCGCGATGTGAGGTGTAGTTGCATACGGGTAAACGGGGCGAGGCTGGTCCCCCGGAAAGCCTTCAAGGATGCCGGTTAGACTCGAAAATGCTGGAAAAGAGTGAAAGGATGGTTAAACTAAGAAAATATGAGTGTATTACACTAATATTGTTGTATCGGCACTCTTGACAAATCAATGCAAGGTTGCCTATCGTTAGCAATTGGAAGGCGAGAGTGCTAAAAGAGCCCCATAGGTTGCAGATCAACGACAGGACCGTGGGCAGGCACTCCGACGTTCCTCAGATTCTATTCAAAAACCCTCAAAACCCCGCAGGCGGGTCAACCCGTTTGCGTATGAAGGAGAAGCGAAGCAATGGCAGCAACCCAGGTAGCAACCAGTTTTATTCCGCTCCATGACCGCATCCTGGTCCGCCGTGTTGAAGAAGGCGAGACCGTCCGTGGAGGCATCATCATCCCCGACAGTGCCAAGGAAAAGCCGCAGGAAGGTGAAGTGATTTCCGTAGGCAAGGGCAAGTCGAACGACGAAGGCAAAGTTTTCCCGCTCGACGTGAAGGCGGGCGACAAGATCCTGTTTGGCAAGTACTCCGGCACCGAGATCAAGATCGACGGCGAAGAGTTCCTGATCATGCGGGAAGAAGAAGTGTTGGGAATCGTAAAGAAGTAATCAGTTATCAGTTTTCAGTTGTCAGTAAGAGCGCCTGAAGGAACGATTGGCCAATGACAACTGGATAGCAATGACTGAAAACTGACAACTGACCACTGACAACTGTACTAAGGAGATTTGAAGACAATGGCAAAGCAGATTTTGCACGGTGAAGATTCCCGGCAGGCGATTCTGCGCGGCGTGAACATTCTGGCCGACGCAGTGAAGGCGACGCTCGGGCCCAAGGGCCGGAACGTTGTAATCGAGAAGAAGTTTGGTTCGCCCACCATCACCAAGGACGGCGTGACGGTGGCCAAAGAGATCGACCTGAAGGACCCGCTGGAGAACGTGGGCGCGCAGCTGGTGCGTGAGGTTGCTTCGAAGACCAGCGACGTGGCCGGCGACGGCACAACGACTGCGACCGTATTGGCGCAGGCCATCTTCCGCGAGGGCGTGAAGACGGTTGCGGCGGGCGCAAATCCGACCGCTTTGAAGCGCGGCATTGAGAAGGCCGTTGCGACGGTCATCGGCATCCGCGACAAGGAAGGAAAGTGGACCGATGGCGGCGCTCTTGGCAAGCTTTCCAAGCCTGTGAACGAGGGCTCGGTTGCCCAGGTTGGCGCTATTTCGGCCAACGGCGACCAGGAGATTGGCGACATTATTGCCGAGGCCGTGAAAGTTGTGGGCAAGGATGGCGTGATCACCATTGAAGAGTCAAAGACCATGCACACCGGTCTCGAGACTGTGGACGGCATGCAGTTCGATCGCGGCTACCTGAGCCCGTACTTTGTGACGGACGCGGAGCGGTTGGAAGTGATTCTCGAAGATCCCTACGTTCTGATCTATGAAAAGAAGATCAGCGCGATGAAGGATCTGCTTCCGTTGCTCGAGCAGGTTGCACGCGGCGGCAAGCCGCTGTTGATTATCGCCGAGGACGTTGAGGGCGAGGCACTCGCGACCCTGGTAGTGAACAAGCTGCGCGGAACGCTGAACGTGGCTGCCGTCAAGGCTCCTGGCTTTGGCGATCGCCGCAAGGCAATCCTGGGCGACATTGCGATTTTGACCGGCGGCAAGGCCATTACCGAGGATCTGGGCATCAAGCTGGAAGGCGTGAAGCTCGAGGATCTGGGCAAGGCGAAGCGCATCACCATCGACAAGGACAACACCACGATTGTGGACGGCGCCGGCAAGGCCAGCGACATTGATGGCCGCGTGAAGGAAATCCGTTCGCAGATTGAGAAGACCACCAGCGACTACGACAAGGAAAAGCTGCAGGAGCGGCTGGCCAAGCTCGTGGGCGGCGTGGCCATTATCAAGGTGGGCGCGGCAACCGAGACCGAGCTGAAGGAGAAGAAGGCTCGCGTTGAGGATGCGCTGCATGCAACCCGCGCGGCAGTCGAGGAAGGCATTGTCCCCGGCGGCGGCGTGGCGCTGGTGCGCTGCGTACCTGCGGTGCAGGCGCTTATCGGCACACTTACCGGTGACGAGAAAACCGGCGCACAGATTGTTCTTCGTTCGCTCGAAGAGCCGCTGCGCCAGATCGTTGCAAACGCCGGCGAAGAGGGTGCGGTGGTTGTGGCCAAGGTTCTGGAGTCGAAGGAACCGCACTACGGCTACAACGCCCAGACCAGCACCTTTGAAGACCTGGTGAAGGCCGGCGTCATCGACCCCACCAAGGTTACCCGCACGGCACTGCAGAACGCGGCTTCAATCGCGGCCCTGTTGCTGACCACTGAAGCGCTGGTTGTGGAACTGCCTGAGCCCAAGTCTGCGGCTCCGGCGGGCGGCCACGGCGGCGGCATGGACGGAATGTACTAAAGACAGGGATCAGGGAACAGGGACCAGAAAAAACCCGAAGTTCTTGACTCTATCGAGCATCCTGAAGAAACAAAAGGCCTCCGGCTTCGGCTGGGGGCCTTTTTCTCAAGATGTTGCCGTACGTACGTATTATAGGTATCATACCTTAATAGGAATCAACTAGGAGGGAGAAACATGACAATAACCACATCTGATCTTCTCTTGGCGGATCGCATTTGGATCGCGGTCGCCCTTCTACACCAGGAGTCTCCCGGCCGCGAAGGTTTCTCGAGAGACGAGATTCGCCGGAAACTCGACGATTCGGGCCTTGCAATCGGAACCGAGCCGGGCTCTGTGAACGCTCACCTGAAGGAGCATCTAGTCGCCAACGTTCCTCCCTCGTCGAGCAAATACCGAATGCTGTTCGAGACCACTCCGGGGGGAAAACTTCGCCTCTTTCGTCCGGGCGATTTTACATATGCAACCAGGTATCAGAAACGCAAGCCTTCAAAAACTGTTCCCAGGCGCGAGGAGATTCCACAGAATTACTGGCCGTTGCTTGAATGGTACGAGGAGTGGAGCAAAGAGACTCATGCTCCAGACGCGCCAATCAACTGGGAAGACGATCCTCTCATTCGACTGATCGGGTCAGGCAAGCACATTTGGGCCGACGAGCACGCCGACGAATATGTCGAGAACTTGCGCAGGGAGGACATTTGAGCAAAGTATTCTTCGACACGAATGTCTTCATCTACATGTTCGAGGGCCTGGAGCCAAATCGAAGCCGGACGCTCTCGATTCGCAAGCGTATGTTGGAGCGGGGAGACTGCATTGTCACGTCGGCGATGACACTTGGCGAGGTATTGGTCAGACCCACCAAACTCGGACAAACCTCATTGATTGAACAATACGACTGGGCTATTCGTTCCACTGCGCAGGTGGTCAGCTTCGATGCATCTATCGCATGGCGATACGCATCGCTGCGCGCCACCCACACCATTCGCAATGCGGATGCGATTCAACTCGCCTGTGCGGCACATTTCGGCGTGGACCTGTTTATCACCAACGACAAGAACCTGCACAAGCTTAGCGTTCCGGGCATAGGGTTCATTGCTCCGCTCGAGAAGGTTCCCCTTTAGCCGGAATTCTCGGCCGAAAACGAAACGCCTCCGGCTTCGGCTGGGGGCCTTTTTGTTGTGCGCAGAACGGCTTTGCGGCGAGGGCGCCGGTAAGGTCTGGAAATTGTTAAGGCGTGAATTGAGGCCTAGCTGCCGGCTACTGCAACGGCTGTGCGAACAATCAGCTGCGGGCCCGGCGCAGGCTCGTGATTCGCGGAACGAAGCCATCCCGCCGCGAGCCAGGAGCGGGGAACCGAGAACTCGCTCCAGCCGCAATCGAGGCAAACCCGGATATCGGGCGACGGGGTCATGGGCGGGTGACTCAGTGTGCGTTGGCGGTTGCGGTATAACCGGATCTCTGCCGGGATAATGGAAACTTCTGCTGACTGACAATTCGGACAAGACACTGCGATACACCTCGGCCCAAGTGATTGGAACGCCAAAAAACTGCACATCTACGGGGAAACTTCACTCTAGCGAGATTTCCACCAAATTTTCAACAGGAAAGACCAAGAAATCATTCTAAAGTAACAAACTTTGGATTATCGGTAGGGGCTGCGTAAAGCCCGCTCAATTGGTGGCTTTATTCGTGGGCCTGAAACCCCACGCTTCCTCCTGAAGAAGGCTGCGGAGGTCTGCGCGACAAACGGTCGAATTGACTCCAAATGAAACGGGGCTCCCGAGGGAGCCCCGTATTGATGCTTGGCACGGATGTTAGAACATCAGGTGCAGCGACATCTCGACCAGCCGCTGGCTGCCGATGGTGTTGCTCACCACGCCCAACCCGTTGTTGGCCGCCTGCGGCAGCGAATACATCTCGTAAGCGCAGTTCACCGAGCCGCCCTGGCAGGTTGCCGTCCCCTTGGGCATGGAAGGAGTGGCCACGGTGTTGGACTGATAGGGTTGGGCCTGCGTTCCGTTGGCATAACCGCCGGGAGGGTTGGCTAGCTCTTCGTAATTGGGGCTTAGCTGGATTTCACTGTTGGGCAAGTCGAAGCTTGGCGTGTTGGTCACGTTGAAGACTTCGAACTGATAACGAAGGCTATAGCGCTCGGTGAAGTGAACGTCCTTCTGCAGTGTCAGATTGAGGTTTTTCTGGTGGGACTGCCGAAAAATATTGCGCTCGCCGCCCACGAAAGTGGTTTCGTACACGTCGCAAAGGGGACCCCCGCCGGGGCCGGCATTGCCTCCAGCGGTGGTAGTGTCGCAGGGAGGAACGCCGCTCTGGCCTGGAGCCACAAGCGGAACGTAAAAGTCGGCCGCATTCAGCGCTGGGGCGTAGGTGGGGCCCGGGCCGGTATACGCACCGGTCTTGCCGGTTTTCACGGCTGCCGGCGACAGTCCTGGCTGGATGGGGAGGACCGGATTGGCTTCATCGATGTTCCCGCCGAAATACAAGCTGCCTACCGTACCGGAGTAGTCGTATACGCTGTATGGCTCGCCGCTATCGAACACCCCAATGCCGAGCACCGACCAGTTGTTGGTTGCCTTACTTAGCCAGTTGTGCTCGTTCTTGATTGCGTTGGGCAGATTAGCGACGAAATTAACCGTCAGCATGCTGGTCTGGTCGAAATCCGCATCCGCGTACGATTCCCTCAGATTGTCAGGGTTGTCGCCGGTGAAGAACAACCCCACGTCGCTTTGCTCGTCGAGCGTGTGCGACCACGTGTACGAAGCGCCCACCTGGATGCCGTGCGACATGCGCTTGGTGAACTGCGCCTGCAGCGCGTCATAGGACGAGATACCGCGCGTCTCGAAGGTTGTGGAGTTGGGATCGTAACCGATGTACGGCACGCGCAGGTCGGCGTTACCGCCGCTGTATGTGTCGTAGGGCTCGTTGGCCATTGGCAGGGGATTGCCGGACGTGTCGGTGACGTTGCTGAGGACCTGAACGCCGTAGGAGTACTGTTCACCGTGGCAAGACGCCAGTTGGTTGCCCGGTGTGCAGAGGGCCGGCTCGTTGAAGGGCACCGGAATCACCTGGTGTTTGCCGCGATTGCCCACGTATCCGATATCAATGGACATATCGCTGCGCGGCTGCCACTGGAAGTCGAGCGTCCAGTCTTCCGTATAAGGCAGCACGTTGTTGATGCCGTAATTTCCGATCACCAGCGGCCCATCGGGAGCGCCGTCGTCGCAGTCATACGGGATAAGGTTGTAGCCGTTGTAAACATTGGCAGCGGTGCACGTCGACTCCATGGAGTCAATGGTGGGCATGATCGAGGCGAGATCGGCGGGCGTGGTGGGCGCGACCAGCGTCGGGAAAGGATTGCTGAGGTTTCCTGTCGCGCTTGTGTAGGCGGCAAACGGAGCTTCCTGGGTGACGCCGAAAGGCCCGCTGATGCCGTGCCCGGCCGGCGGCGACAGGTACTGGAAGTATTCGCCGCGGTCATAGTAGATGCCGGCTCCAGCGCGCCACACTACCGTTCCATGATTGAATTTGGGCGCCCAGGCAACGCCGATGCGCGGCGCAATACCCCACTGACGGCCTTTCAAAGTGGAATCGCTGACCCCCGGCGTGCCGAACTGCTTGTTGTTGCCGGCGACGATGAAGCCGGTGTTGGTGATGGCGTTGTCAGTCGACGAATAGAGCGATGGGGCAAAGTTGAACAGATCGCCGTTCTTCTCGCTGAATGGGCCGTCGAAATCCCACCGCACTCCCGCCGTGATGCTCACGTTCGGCAATATCTGCCATTTGTCCATCGCGAACGAGCCGGCATCGTTCGACCGGTAATACCGATCGGAGCTGCCGCCCAGCACAGTCCCCGATTTAATACTGCCGCTCAGGAATTTGTTGAAACCCTCGGTTGTGAGCTGCGAGTGATTTTCCGCGCCATTTTTGATATTCAGCTGGTTGTAGTTGTAGTTGAAGCCCACGCTGATGGTGTGTTTGCCGAGGGAAAAAATCGCCGTGGACGAGGGCGACAGCCGGTTCTCAAAGTATCCCTGATCGATAAAGCCATCGGAGTTGGATGGGCCGATTTTCCCGGAGTCGAATGGAGAATAGCTGTCCACGCCAAAATACTCCGCGTAAATGCCGGGCATGATGTTTCCGGGCGCCGTGATGTCCACGTCTGAAGCGGTCAGCGCATTCGTAAAGTCGCTGTACACCTTCTGCCGGGAGAGCCCGATCTGCTGCGCCCAGTTGATGCGCGAGCCGATGTTGATGGTGTTCGAGAGCGCGGCGACCTGCGCGCCGGTGTCTTCACTTGACGGAAACCCCACAGTGTTGCTGGAGCCGAAGGGGCTGACCGAGGGCATGTGCTGGTAGAAGTACTTCGCGGAGAGGCGGTCGTTGGTGGCAAGGTTGTAATCGAGCGCCGCATTGGCCTGATCGCCCTTGAAGACTGAAGTGCTCTGGATGTTTACGTCAGGCAGCCCGCCCGCGATCTGCGACATTGCATTCGCGTCCGCCGACGGAATGAGATAGCTGCCGTTCACCTTGGCGTTCAAGAGTGCAACAGCGGCCGGATTCCATGTCGTCGAAGCGGGACAGCTGCCGTATCCCGAGGCGGCGATATAGCTGGCGCAGGCTGCCTCAATGCCCCCGGTGGTGCGATCGTCGCTCAGGCCATACGGCACCTGGAACTGCGAGAGCGCGCCCGTCTGATCGGAGTCGTAGAGGTGCTGGTAGCCGAGGAAGTAGAACAGCTTGTTTTTCACAATGGGACCGCCCACGGTGCCGCCCGCCACCCAGCGGTGCAGTTGCGGGTCCTCCTCGGAGGCGGGGAGCGTGCCAAGCATCACACCCTGCTTGTAGAAGAAGGGATCGGCGTTGATGATGTTGCTGCCGAATTGCCCGTAAAGACTGGCATGAAGGGCGTTGGATCCACTGGCCGTGATGACGCCAACGTGGGCGCCACTTGTTTGTCCTTGCCCAGCGTCGTACATCGACGTGGTTACGTTTATTTCCTGCATAAACTCGGGCGGCGGCGATGCCAGGCCGTTGCCGTTCGATCCATAGACCGAGATATTGTCCTGGTATTGGCCGGCGGTCGATGCGCCTTCGCCGATGTTGAACTGATAGCGCTGAGACTCGTCCTGGCTCGAACTCTTGCCGTTGAACAAATTGGTGACATCTACGCCATCGATGGTAAAGGTGTTGCTGGTGTCGCGCTGGCCGTTCGACCAGATGGGCTGGTTGCCAAGACCGGCGTCGGTGCCGACGCCTGACAGTAACTGCGAACTGACGCCCGGGGCGAGTATGGCCAACTGCGTGAAGCTGCCCGTGGCCAGCGGCGTCGCGGCGATCTGCTCCTTATCGAGCGTGTAGCCGTTGGTGGTGTCGGTGGCATTGAGCAGGGGATTGGCGATGACCTCAACGGAGGTGGAAACCTGGCCAACCTTCAATGAAACCCGAACCGTGGATGCGTGACCTTCCTGCACCGTAATTCCCGACAAGTCGGTGGTGTCGAAACCGTCGTGCGTGGCGCGGACCTTATAGGTGCCGATGGGGAGGTTGAAGATCTGGAAGAAACCATCAGCCTGACTGGTCGCGGTGCGAACCACGTTGATGCTCTCATCCGTTACAGTTACCTGCGCGCCGGGAACCGCCGCGCCTGAGGAATCAAATACTGTTCCGTTGATTGATCCGAGAGTTTGCTGGGCTCGACCATACAGTGCGCCAAATGACAGCACGAGCATCGTCAAGGCGAACGAAGCGACACTCCTCCAAATAGAAGACTTCTTCATAATTCTCCTTGTTGTGCAGTTGATCTGTTGGTGCAATACGTCAAGGGAGGTGCTATTCCCCGAAAGAACCCCGCTGCCAGACTCCTTGATCCACATAAAAGGATTATTAAAACGAGAGTGCGCAAACGACTTAGGGACTTACCTTGGAGGGGCCTGAAGGCCGGTTTTTCAACAGACTTATAGCCGGCTTTTTTGAAGGAAGAAGTACCTTGCAGCGCGGTAGCAGCCCCAGGCCTCAGGTACAAGGCGCTGGCCGAACAGGGAGTTCGGAAGGTCTGCTCCAGAAGTCTTACAAGATGATGCTAGCCAGAAAAATCACTATAACACAGGGATCGGAATTTCCGACCCCTGTGGATTATGAATGACTCTATTGCTTGCTTCCGATGCCCCACTGAATGCGCAGGCCCGCACGTACGGTCATCGGCAGGCTGGGATAGCCGATGGGCGCTATGTGATGCTGGCTGAGTAGATTCTCGCCCTGAACGTAAATCCCCAGCATCTTGAAAAGCTGGTAGCTTCCGCCCAGATCGATCCTGGCGTAACCATGATCAAGGTCGCGGTTGGGCAACAGCAGGCTGTTGGTGCCGTAAGCGTCTTCGCCTTCAAGAAAGGTGGAGTCGTCGCTGCGGCTGGCAAAAGCTGAAGTGAGCACGCCGGTGATCTTTTTGCTGGAGTAAGTTGCCGAGATGAATCCGGTGTTGGGCGCGCGGCGGAATGGTCTTGCTCCCTGGAGCGGCGAGTAAGGACCGACCGGAATGCCGTCGAAGGTGGGGATGGGGCCGAGCAGCGCTTCATCGTCGTTGGTGAACGAACGCTGCACGACCGCATCGAGGTAAGTGTAGCCGCCGCGCAGGAAGATGTCTTTGCCGATGCCGCCTTCGAGGGTTGCCTCGACACCCTGTGCGCGGAATGCCTCGGAGTTGATGGTGAGCTCGTAGGCAAAGTTCGCTTGCAATATTTGTTCGAGCGCCTGTTGCTGGGCCGCGGTCAGGTTGGGCAGCAACTCGGGAATCAGGTCGAGGCCGACATACTCAATTTCGCGCCCGAACTGGTTATGGAAATAGCGGGCGCTGAATAGAATGTGCTGGCTCAGGAAGGCCTGTTCCACTCCGCCTTCATAGGTGCGGACGGCGGGCGCGGAGAGCTGTTTGATGTTGAGCGACTGAATCGTGGACTGGGCGCCGTTCTGAACCAGGAAGGTATAAAGAGATTCGTCTTGATCTTCAAGCGTGGGTTCACGCACCGAGTCGCCGAAGTTGAACAGGACGCGCGTTCCGCTGAAGACGCCGTTGCGTGGCTTCAGCGCAAAATACGAGAGCCCCGCACGCGGCGTGGTCTGCACGCCAAACAGGGAGTAATGCTCGAGACTCCCGGCCAGCGTGTAGTAGAAGCGGTTCTTGAAATCACCGTGAACCGCTGCCTGGTAGTCGTAATTGGTGCGCTCGACAGATGGATAGTAACCATGCGGGTCAGCGCCGCGCTCGTCTTCGTATTGGAAACCGACAAGGCCGGCCAGGTGGGGCGTGATGGTGATGTCGCCGCGGTAGACAAGCTGATCGCGGTTGTTTACAAGCTGCGTGCCGTACGTTGAGCAATCGAGCACTGCCTGGCCGGTAGCGGTGTAACCGTTGGCACCGGTGATGGTGACGGTGTTGCCGAGCGTGCCCGGCCCGAAGCAGTAAGGCGTGTACGTAACCTGATTGCCTGATTCGTTCCACAGATTATCCTGTTCGCGCTTACGCGCCAGCCCATAGCGAACGTCGTTGTGGATGGACGCGGTGGTCTGGTTGTCGATGGACGCGCTCAGGTAGATGTTCTGATCTTTCTGCGTTGCGTCGTCGGCAACGCCATAGAAATCCCATGCGTTGGGGACGCCGGTGCCGTCCACGAGATAGTGGGCGGTGCCGCGAATCTGCGTGGTTCCATTGGGCTGCCAGCCAAAATTTCCGGTAGATGTGGCCACGTGGTACTCATCGTTGGGCAGAGTATTGCCAGTTTGCATCCAGTTGAACGAGCCGAGATAGTCGAAGTGCCCGTGTGCGCCGGCGAGCTCAAGCTGTTCGCGCGATGTATTGAAGGTTCCCGCGTCGCCTTCAAAAAGCAGTGATGGAAAACTTGTGGTGCCATGAGGCGTGGTCAGACTCACAACGCTGGTCATCGCGCCCGCGCCGAAGAGATTTGAATCAGGACCGCGATAGACTTCAACGCTCTCTTGTCCCGACGTGGTGAGCGGGCCGAAATCGAAAAGATTGCCAAGATCGCCGACATCTACGCCGTCCATGAGAATCTTGTTGTCGTCGGAGTCGCCGCCGCGCACAAAGAGCGAGGTCTGCGAGCCCATTTGGCCGTCCTGCACGGTTGAGGTGCCGGGCATCAGCCGTAGCGCGCCTGCAAAGTCAGTGCGAAGCGCGAGATCGAGCGGCGCCAGCACCGTGATTGCCGAACTGGTTTGTTGCTGGGTAGTCGGAGTTCCGGTAGCCGTTACCACGATCGACTCGCGCACCCATGCCGGTTCAAGCACCAGGTTGCGCTCAACGGAGTCGAATTGGCCGCCATAGAAGTCGGGGGTTTGCAACTGTCGGAAATTACTGGCCGAAACCAGCAGAAAGAAGCGGCCGCTGAGGCCTGTGGTGAGGGTGAAGCTGCCGTCTGCCACGGACGCGGCTGAAGCAATCACCTGGCCATTGCTGATGAGCGCCACGCTGGCGCCGGTTACGCGCGCGCCGGTTGCGTCGGTAACGATACCGTGGATTGAGGCTGCGTGCGCAGTAAGAGCTGAAGCAGCGATCAGGAGGGTCGCTGCGAAGAGAGGAATCAAGCCGCGGCGAGGCGCCGGGCGCAGCAAACGGAAAATAGCCATCGAAGCTCCTTCGTTCCCCTCGGAACGTGAAAGCAGTTGTGCGCCGATGGACCGGTCTCCTGACTTGCGCTGATCGATCAACCGCCTTCCCAGGAACCGGCTGTTACGGCTCTCAGTGGCTTTATGGCTGATCTACGGCATTTTCGGAAATACTGTAAAGTCTTGAGAGCCGTGCATGTGGGTTTTTCTTAAGAAAAAAACCACTCAGCAGTTGTGGCTCCGGGTTACACCATTTCCGAAAATGCTTTGTATAGCTCCATCCGGCTCTCAAAACGACGATTGCCTGACGGGCTGCGCTCACAGTTGCGGGGCAGTGGCGGACTTTCACCGCCTTCCCGAACATCCTGGCGTTATTGAATTGTGGGTACGCGCTCGAAGCGCGTCCGTGATGTCATCGAATCGATTTCGGTGACATCAAAATTTATAGCTGCTGCGACCGGGTCAAGTCAAAGGTGAGGCGTCCCTGGCAACCACTCTCGCTGCATCTACATCTTCAGAGCCGCAATCTTGTCGCGTGCCGTTGCCGGGAATTAGGCACAAAGCGAGCACAATTGATTCATGCAGATGTTTTGAAAGGGCAAGGACTCACGAGTGCCGCTAAAGTCTATTTAACGAGGACGGCTTTAGAGCTTAGTGAAAAAAGCCGGCGAAGAGGAGTTTTGTAACAGGGCACGAGTTTACTCGTGCCGCAAAAAGCCTTCCTTTCATCGTCGGGCTTTAGCCCCTGCCAGCCCCACTGGAATCACTTTTTTACCTAGCTGTTTAGCCGTTCCAATGATGCCGAAAACAAAAAAAACATACCCCCCCACCCCCCGGGGTGCTCAAAAAGTAAATAGGTGATCGTGATCGCAAGTTACGCAAACAAAATAACTTATCCAATAAAATGAAACAAAACTCCTGTTACATTCGTTCGCGCAAAAGGCCAGATTTGCACAAGATTTAGTGCAAATCTCGCTATTTTTGCGCAAAATGCGCGCATCTTTCCGGCAATCGAATTATCAGCGTAAACAGCAGAATGCAAACCGGTTCCTTGCATTTTCGACAACCACTTGATTTTCTTCAATCCGCGCAAAAAAGCACCGGAATCCGGTGAAGCTTGAAGCAGGTTTACGGGCTCTCGAATCAGCACTCGGTAATGAATTCGGTCTAGAGATGAATCCAGCCGGCGCGGATCAGGGCGAGAGATCCGCAGGCAACAACGATCCAAAGCAGGACGCCCTGCAACAGCGGCCGCGGACCCACCTGGCGAATGGTCTTGATTGAAAGCCCGGTGCCGATGAGGAAGAGAGTTACTGTTAATCCGATGATGCCCAACTGCTTGAGCCAGGGATACGCTGAGTGCAACGGATGGAAATAGGTATTGGCGACAGCAGCCAGGCAGAAGAAGAGAATGAACCAGGGCCAATGAATGCGCGCCTTGCTCTTCTTTACCGCAGCGGTTCCGAGCGCGAGTGGAACGATCCACAGGGCGCGAGCCAGCTTTACGGTTGTGCCCACGGCGAGCGCGAGGGCGCCGAATTTTGCCGCTGCGCCAACCACGGAGCTGGTGTCGTGAATGGCCAGCGCCGCCCACAGGCCGAACTGCGTTTGCGACATGTGAAGCGCGGTTCCTATCAGCGGGAAAAGAAACAGCGCAACGGAATTGAGGATGAAGATGGTTCCGAGCGACACCGCAATCTCTTCTTCGTCAGCTCCGGTAATAGGTGCGATGGCCGCAATCGCGCTGCCGCCGCAGATGGCAGTGCCTGTCGAGATGAGATAAGACGTTGTGGCTTTGACGCTCAGCAGCTTGCCCAGAGCCCAGCCGAGGCAAAGCGCAAACGTGATGCTGATGGCGGTGTAGACGAATCCCGAGCGGCCTGCCTGCAATACCTGGTGCAGGTTCATGCCAAATCCCAGGCCGATGACTGAGAGCTGAAGCAGCAGCCTTGAACCGTGCCGGGCTTCGGCGTGAAACGGATGAGCGAAGCTGAATCCGAAAGCTATGCCGAGGGCCAAAGCGATGGGCGGCGAAATGAGGCCGCTTGCCGCAACAATCAAACCGGCAAAAAATAGAATTTTCGCCACATATTCAGTGTGAGGCGCAGCCGGTCTGCAGGTCCAAGCAGAAAGACTGATGCCCCATCAGCGCGGCTTATCGCCGGCGCGCGAGCTTGCCTGCGTCTGCAGGCTTGCCGTTGCGTTTCGCCATGGTGCTGAACAGCACATAGTTGCAGAACTCCGCGGCCGGGCCCGGGAGCTCAGGACCTTTGGGCGCAATTGCGACAAAGTGCCGGGTGAAGCGCAGGCCTTTGATATCAACAATTCGAAATGCGGGACCAAGCCGCGCGTCTTTGGCGATGGCCCAGCGTGAAACAAACCCAACCCCCAAACCCGCTTCGACCGCGGATTTGATGGCTTCGGTTGAATCGAGCTCCATTACGACGTTGAGCGAGGCTGGCCGGATGCGCTGACGCTGAAGGGCGAGTTCGATGATGTGGCGCGTTCCCGAACCGCGCTCCCGCATCAGCAGCGGGGCGCGAGTCAGATCCTGGGGCACAATCTCCACCTGTTCGGCCCACTCGTGCGCGGCCGGCACAAGCAGCACCAGTTCGTCTTCAAGAAACGGCTTCAGCGTAAGATTGCGGCTGCGCGGCGGACCTTCGATGAATCCCAACTGAATTCTTTCTTCCTCAACCGCTTTTACGATCTGCTCAGTGTTGCCGCTGATGAGCGTGGGATGGACGCGCGGATGTGAAGCGCAAAACTCACTCAGCAGGCGCGGCAGCACATATTGCGCGATGGTTGTGGATGCGCCCAGGGTGAGCGCTCCGCTTTGCGTTCCGCCGAAGCCGGCCAGCGCGCGGCGAGCGTCATCGAGCAGATGAGCGGACTCCTCGGCGTATTTGAGCATGGCTTTGCCGGCCGGAGTGAGTCCCACATGCGAGCCGCTGCGATCGAACAAAATTACGCCCAGTTCCTCTTCAAGCGCCTTGATCTGCATGCTGACCGCGGGTTGCGTCAGGTAAAGTTCTTCGGCGGCTTTGCGAAAACTCAGCCGTTCGGCCACCTTGCGGAATACCGTGAGCCTGAAGTTCTCAAGCGAGATCATCCCCACGATTAGAACACCTGCGAGCGGGTACCCGATAGCGGATGGCGACCGCGGTCAATGAGCGCGGGGAGAGCATCCGAAAGCTGTAACAGCCCATCTAACGAAGACAGCCGAACGTGTGCGAAGACAGCCGAACGTGTGCGAGTTGCACGGAAGCGTTGTTGCGCCGGCTTTCGAAGTCTGACTATGCCACCATCCCTTTCGTCTTCCTATCGACTTCAGCTCCATGCCGGGTTTAACTTCGACGATGCCGCGAGAGTTGCGAGATACCTTCAAGCGCTGGGAGTATCGCATGTCTACTGCTCGCCTTACTTGAGCGCGGCAGCTGGAAGCATGCACGGATACGATGTGATCGACCCGCAGGCGGTCAATGCTGAGCTGGGTGGCGAAGAAGGGCACTCGCGATTCTGCGGCGTACTCAAAACACTCGATCTGGGCCAGGTGCTCGATATTGTTCCCAACCACATGGCCGCCAGCCAGGAGAATAAATACTGGTGGGACGTGCTGGAAAATGGGCCATCGAGCCGATTTGCCGCGTGGTTCGATATCGGCTGGAACTCGGCCGAGGTGAAGCTGCAGAACAGGGTGTTGATCCCCGTGCTGGGGGATCAGTACGGACGCGTGCTGAGCGCCAGTGAGATCAAGATTCACTATGAAGGCGGACTGTTTCAGTTGCGCTACTTTGAGAATTCTTTCCCCCTGGCGCCCCGCTCCCTCGCCATTCCTTTGAGCATGGCGGCGAAGTATGTGAACGCGCCGATACTTGGTTTCATTGCCGATAGCCTGGCGCGCCTTCCTGCGCCGGATTCGACGGAAGAGGAAGTGCTGACTGCGCGCCATCGCGACAAGACGATACTCTACGAGCTTTTAAAGCGTGTTACCAAAGAGCAGCAGGGAGTTGCGCCGGCGATTACGCGCGCAGTGGACGAGCTGAATGCAAACATTGACGCGCTCGATTCATTGCTGAATTTGCAGAACTACCGACTGGCGTACTGGCGAACGGCCGACCAGGAGTTGGGATATCGCCGCTTCTTCGACGTCAACACGCTGATTGGCGTGCGAGTGGAGCGGCCTCGGGTATTTAACGCAACGCATGCTCGAATTATGGAGTGGTTAAGGAACGGCGTTCTCGATGGGGTGCGGGTCGATCATCCAGATGGATTGCGCGATCCGGGATTGTATTTTGAGCGGCTGCGCGCGAGCTCGCCCGGGGCCTGGATTGTTGCGGAGAAGATTCTGCAGCCGGAAGAACGGTTGCGGGAAAGCTGGCCCATCGATGGCACTACGGGATACGACTTTCTGAATGCATGCAACGGTCTTCTTGTTTATGGCGAGGGGATGAATGAGCTGACGGAAATTTACTCAAACTTCACCGGGGATACGGTTCAATTTGATTCGATGGCTCATGCCAAGAAACTGAATGTAGAACATGAGGGTTTAGGCAGCGATGTGAACCGGCTGGCGCAACTGTTTGTGGAGATATGCGAGAACAATCGCGATCGCCGCGACTACACGCGCGCCGAGATCAGGCGAGCCATCAGAGAAGTTGCCGCGAGCTTTTCAGTCTACAGAACATACGTGGCGCCAGGACGGGACGAAGTTACGGAGGAAGATGTAAAGCAAATCTCGACCGCCGTGGGCTTTGCGAAAACACAGAGGACCGATATTTCGCCTGACCTTTATGACTTTATCTGCGACGTGCTTACGTTGCGGGCACGCGGCAAGGTTGAAACGGAGTTCCTGCTTCGTTTTCAGCAATTCACTTCGGCGGTGATGGCGAAGGGATTGGAAGATACAGCATTCTATTGCTACAACCGGATGATCGGGCTCAACGAAGTGGGCGGAGCGCCGGAACGCGGGGGAACGACTCTCGGCGAATTTCACTCCTACTGTGAGCGGATGCAAAACGACCATCCGCTGACGATGAACACTCTTACAACGCATGATACGAAGAGATCGGAAGATGTGCGGGCACGATTGGCCGTGTTGACGGAGATACCCGGGAACTGGCGGTCGACGCTGCACCGCTGGTCGCGAAGGAATCAGCAATTCAAAACCGGAAAGTTTCCAGATCGCAATACAGAATACTTGCTCTATCAGACACTGATCGGCACCTGGCCGATTACACTGGACCGCATTACAAGCTACATGGAAAAGGCCGTTCGGGAAGCCAAACAGCAAACCAGTTGGACGCAGCAGAACAAAGAGTTCGAGGACGCACTGAAGCTTTTTATCGAAAGGATACTGGCTTCAAATGAGTTTGTGTCGGCGCTCGAAGAGTTTGTGGAGAGGGTGCTGCTGCCGGGGCGAATTAACAGCCTGACGCAGACTCTTCTCAAGTGCACTGCGCCCGGGGTTCCGGATACATACCAGGGCAGCGAGATTTGGGATTTGCGCCTGGTCGATCCAGATAATCGCGGGGAAATCGATTATGAAACGAGACAGGCAATGCTTGCGGAGCTCGAGGCTGGGATGAGCGCGGAAGAAATCATGAACCGGATGGACAGCGGATTGCCGAAGCTGTGGGTCTTGCATAAAACGCTGCGCTTGCGCCACGAGACCCCTGAATGGTTTGGCCGGGAAGCCGCATACATTCCGCTGCCGGTGGAAGGATCGAAGCAGGCGCATATGATCGCGTTTTTGCGCGGAGATTCAGTTGCGGCCGTTGCTCCACGCTGGAATGTGAAGCTTGGTAGCGGCTTTGGTTTGACGAGTGTCGCGTTGCCGCAAGGGAGCTGGACTAACATTCTTACCGGAGAAGCAGTGAAGGGCGGAAGCGTGCGCGCGCAACTATTGTTTCAGAGGTTTCCAGTAGCGCTGTTGGTGCGGAATGCGGGAGAAGCTGATGCATCAATTTAGGGTTTGGGCGCCGCTTGCAAAACTCGTGTCGGTTGAATCCGGCGGCGTGGCACATGCGATGCAAGGGCCGGATGACCGCGGCTGGTGGCATTGCCGGGTTGAAGACGCGGATGCTGGAACGGACTACGGCTACCTTCTTGACGACGATCCCAAGTGCTACCCCGACCCGCGTTCCGAAAGGCAGCCGAATGGCGCGCACGGGCTATCGCGCGTCTATAGCCAAGCGGCGTTTGAGTGGGGTGACGCGGGTTTTCAGGCGCCTCCGCTGGCAAGCGCGATTATCTATGAATTACACATAGGAACTTTTACGCCGGAGGGCACACTGGATGCCGCGGCCGGCCGTCTCGTTTACCTGGCCGAGCTCGGCGTGACGCATGTTGAGTTGATGCCGGTGAATGCCTTTGATGGACGCCACGGCTGGGGCTATGACGGGGTTGCGCTGTTTGCTGTTCACGAGCCTTATGGAGGCCCCGGCGCGCTGAAGCGATTTGTGAACGCGGCACATAAGGCGGGGCTCGCCGTGCTGCTCGATGTTGTTTACAACCACTTTGGGCCGAGCGGCAATTACACCGGTAAGTTCGGACCGTACATCATTGCGTCGCACCATACTCCGTGGGGCGGCGCGGTGAATCTTGAAGACGCGGACTCAACGGAAGTGCGCCGCTTTTTTTGCGATAACGCGTTGATGTGGCTCCGCGACTTTCACATCGACGGACTGCGCATCGACGCGGTGCATGCGTTCGTCGATCGATCTGCCATTCACTTTCTGGAGCAGCTTGCGCGCGAAGTGGAAACGCTCGAGGCAAGTCTCGCGCGACGGTTGGTGCTGATTGCGGAAAGCGACCTGAACGATCCGCGCATAGTAACTCCGCGTGAAGCTGGTGGCTACGGAATCGATGCGCAGTGGAGCGATGATTTTCATCATGCTCTTTTCACCGTGCTGAATGCGAACGAGAGGCAAGGCTATTATGCGGACTTCGGCACGCTTGAACAGCTGGCCAAGGCACTGGAGCGAACTTTCGTGTACGACGGCATCTACTCCGGTTATCGACGCCGCATCCATGGCCGGCCGGCAAATGCGCTGTCGCAGCATCGTTTTCTAGGCTACATTCAAACCCACGACCAGGTGGGCAATCGCGCGATGGGCGACCGCATCAGCCACACTGCGGGCCTGGAGCGTGCCAAGATTGCGGCCGCGGTGTACCTGCTTGGCCCGTTCGTCCCAATGCTCTTTCAGGGTGAAGAGTGGGCAGCCTCAACTCCGTTTCTCTACTTCGCCGATCATGATGACCCTGATTTGACGCGCGCGGTTTCAGAGGGCAGAAAGAAGGAATTCGCCGCATTCGGATGGGATCTCGCATCCGTTCCCGACCCTGAGAGCCAGGCTACCTTTGACGCTTCAAAACTGAACTGGGAAGAGGTGAACGTTGGCAACCATGCCGAGATGCTGGCGTGGTACCAGGCGTTGATTCGCATGCGCCGGACCACGCCTTGCCTCAATGAGGGAGCGGACGGCAATGTGCGCGTGACTTTTGATGAGCAGGCGAAGTGGCTGCGGATGGAACGCGGAACCGTCACGGTCATCTGCAATCTCGGCGATCGGGAGCAGAGGTTCGCTATGTCTCAAGAGAGCCGCGTGGTGCTTGCATCGCAGAGCGCGATCCAGGTCAGCCACAGCCAGTTGGTTGTCCTGCCTGAATCCGTTGCGGTGGTGAGTGAATGCGCTCCTAGAAATGCCTGATCTGGCGGGTCGGAGTTGTGGCTTCATCGGGAATGTGAGTTCGCTCGCCGGTGTGCTCTACGTGGCTCTCAAGAGAACGGCTGACGAGATCGCGCGAGCCGAGGCCGACTGCGAGAGCAAGAGTAAGAACGATGCCGCCGAATAGAATTCCAAACGCGAGCTCGACGATATTTCCTCCTACTTCCAAATGGTCGAGCACCATGGCCGCGGTGAGAACAAGTACAAGCCACTTTACGCCGAGAGAAAGGACTCTGGCGTATTGCAACTGCGCGTTGACGGCGCTGATGAGGACTGAGCGTGCGAGGAACCTGGCCACCAGGACGCCCGCGATGAGCAAAAGAGCGGCGCCGACGGCATGAGTGAGATAGGGCAGCAACGAAATGGGCAGCGGCGCACCGGTTGCATACGACGCATCAAAGGCTGAAACACCGATGACGAGGCCGAGCAACACGCAAATCCAGAACGAGGCGCGGGCGACGATATCGGTCGGCGAGCTCGAGGGCGTCCAATCGGCGCCGCTCTTGCGGGCGATGCGAAGGTCGAACTTTGCCCAGGTAAGGCAGCGGCGCAATACCCAGGAGATGAGCATGCCGACCGCGCCAAAAAGCAACAGCGCCACAAAGAACGCAAGAATGCCGGGTAGCACCGCGATGAGTAGAGTGAGCACGCGATAAAGTGACTGGTGCAAAGCCTCAGACATGTGATGCCAGATGGAGACATCGTCGGTGTACAACGGAGATGCGGCGATCTTTCCATTAGCCTGTTGCATCGTGTTATCGACTGCGTATTGCATTGGATTCCTTCCTCACCAACACGCCGGATTGATGGTTTGCCCTGAGCGTGAAAAGTGATTACGAGTTGAACCGGTCTGGCCAGCGCCAGCGCGCGACCAGATATGGTTTGTCCGCTTCGAACGCTGCGGCAACTGCTTCAATGTGCCGCTCGGCCGGGGTTCCGGATGCCGTTAGATTGATATGGCCGGCAACCCACGCCAGATACAGCGGAATCAGCGCTCCTAAAAGGTGCCCGCGATTGATGGTGCGGAGCCGGTACGCAATAAGAAAGTCATAAACAATTCGCGCCCAAAGGCTATCGGGCATGCGGAAGGTTGCGGCATCGAGCATGGAGCAGCGCTTGAGCAGGAGCAGGGAATTTGGCGGCAGAACCAGCGACCAGATCTCCTGTAGATTCGCGTTGGCCAGTTGAAATGCGGCCACCATGCGCGCCACGTCCGCGCTTCCATCGCTGGGTTGAGCTTCAACCATGGGCTGGCGCATGGCCGGCGCTCTGCGGGGCCGCTGCCAAAGAGCCGCCTTTGCCTCGATATCGGCAAAGAGCGATCCCGTTACCATGGCGAGAATTGAGTTGAGGTCGGGATCGGAGGGCTGCGGCATGGCACGCAACCCTACATCGACTTCATCCACTGTAAATCCTGCGGCAACCGCCTCGTTCACCGGCCACAGAAGAGCTTCGGGCTGGCTGGCCGCAGAAATTCGTTCTGCCGCGCCGCTAAGCCGCTCCGCCATTCTGGGGGACATGCCGAGATCGATCGACAACGGGAATCGGACGCGCGAAGCGAAGGCCGCGCGGGTGAGCGGGTACAGAATGGCTGAGTTGATTAGACCGGCGTGCGAGGGGAGCGAATAGCGCGGAACTGCCAGGTCGATCGACGCTCTTGAAACGGCATCGGCAAGGCTGCGCAGAGCAAGCGGGCTGAGCGAATCGGCCTCTGGGCCGAGCATCATAATTGCCTGCGCGCCATGCTGGCGACCGCACTGCGCGGCATTCACAAAGTCGACCGGCTTGAGCGACCATGCGGCGTTCGATTGCGGCGTTGAGACGACGCGCAGGTTTGAGGGAAGATCGGCAGGCAATTGATTCTCCGTCGCGACGATGATTTGGCCGGGAGAAAACGCGGAAGCAAGATTCGCCAACACTCCCTTGAAGTGTTCGGGCGCCATGGCCGTGACGAACACCAGCAGATCGGCTGTTGTGTTTTCCGCGGCCTGCGCGTTCTCGGGGATTGAATTCGCCGTTGCCATCGTTCTCCAGGAAAGCCGCGAGGAACTTGATTATTTGGCCGGCAAGATTGCGCGGCAGAATCCTATAAAGCCAGAATGCTCTTGAGCGGAATCCGGACCCATGTGGGCCGGTTATCCAATTCGTACAGCAATTCGTACAAAGCTTTTTCAAGCAGGTAAGCGTCGAGCAGAATCTGCGCTTCAGCTATTGGCGGCAGCAGATCTCGATTTCCCGCCATGCCTTCACGGTAAGACAAAAGGAACTGAGAGGTAGCGGCATCCTGCCAAAGCTGCGCCCAAGCTGCAAGCGCGGCACGATCAATGGTTTGTTCTGCCTTCCCGACATTTTCAACAAAGCGATCGACTGCGGAAGATGCGGCATACGCAAAGGAGCGCATCATGCCAACAACGTCTTTCAGCGGCGACTGTTTTCTGCGCCGCTCTTCAATGGGCCGAGCCGGTTCACCTTCAAAATCGATGAGGATGAAGTCTCCCTTTTGATCTTTCTCCGCGACATGGCCGTTGCCCGCGGCAGCTATCCGCAACGTCTGACCCAAATGATAGTCGCCGTGAATTCTGATGCGCTGCCCGGCGGTTGCGATGGATCGAATGGAGCGGGCTCGTTGAAGAAGCTCGGTCCGCCGGGATAGAAGCAGGCCGGCCAGATCGCATGTTGCATCGTCCAGTTTAGGAAGGCTGAATTTGAGGGCGTCGAATGCCGACTTCATTTGTAACTCAATCCGTTCAGCGTCGTGAGCAAGGTCGGCGGCTGTAAGCGGCTCTGGAACGAACGCTGCCAGGGTGGAACTGCTTGCGAGTGCCAGGTGCAACTCGGCGGTGCGTGTACCCAACAGCGCTGCTGCTTCAAGCGTCGACCGAACCGGCTCAAGAGCCTCCTGGATCGGTTCGCGCTCGCTCAGCCAGCCGCGAACAATGGAACGCGCGGGAACCGCACGTTGCGCCGCTTCTGGAAGCCATGCGGTGAGCTCGTCAAGAAACCACTGCCATCCATCGCCCTGGTTTGCAACCATGCCTTGAAGCAAAGCCACTGTTGTTTTGGCTGCGCAGCCGGAACCGATAGAGATTTCGCCGAGGAAGGGCGGAATGCGATTGAAGTGCGCAACTTCAGTGAGAAAGCGGCCCACTTCAACATCGGGATTTTCATCCGGCTGCAGGCGCCTGTATAGCTTGAGAAAAAGTTGCTTGCCATAGATGATGGATGTGTTCGATTGCTCGGCAGAGCTGACGCGCGAAGACAACCGCTGAGCGGCCAGCACCGATGGAAATGCGCTTGAAGCACGCGCGTCGAGCCGGCTGCCCTCAGGAAACGAATCGCCTGCGGAAGGAGACTCGCGAGGCTGAAATCTGGACGGTCCAGCCGGCTGGAAGGCCGGAGTTTCAGTGCGTGGCGGAGCGGCAGTTTCGCCGGGTTGAGCGCTGAGAGGGGCCGGTGTGACCGCGGAGCCGACGGCGACAGCTTGCTCATCATCGACGATCGACGGCGGCTGAATGAAGCTGTCTTGAGCCGCTTCGGATGACTTTCCGTTCTCCATTACCGGGAGGGTCGCATCGGTGGCAATCAATTGCAACAGTTCACGATGAAACTCTTCGCTCACGGTCGCGTCGTGCAGAATTGCGGGGCCAGCGGTCGTGGTCAGTTTGGCGATGATGCTCTCGGGGTGATGCGCGGCGATTTCATCAAGAGCGTTGCCCGTACTCACCGCGAGCGGAATTTGATAGACATCAGTCTTGCTGTCGAAATAAGTCACGTCAAAAAAGAAAAGCGCGCTTGGAATGGCTGGCGGCTCCGATGTTCCATTTGTCGAATGGCCTGCAGTCTTCACATCGGGCGCAAGCTCCAACCAGTTGCGGACGCGCACAGATTCAATTTTGTGTGTTTTGGCTCCAAACCATCGCTTGCTCGGCAACCAGTCAAGCAGAGCCGGCTCAAGAATTGCGGAGCCACCGCTGCTGATGAACTGCGCCCACCCATTCGCGAAGACCGGTTGAAGGGTGGCTGCATCTTCGTGCACTGTGTCTTGAATCTGCATGTCAGCATCGGATGGAAAATGCTCGAGCGCACTGACCGCCTGGAGTTCAAGCCAGATGAACGAATACGGAGCCAGGGTGAGAGAGTAGGGCTCGCGCGTGATGGTGGGAAATCGAACATATCCCAGCATCTCGACTGGTTCGTAGCCGGCATAGTTTGCGAGATCGAGCGTAACCGGCTGGGCAAATCGGCTGAGATTGGCAACGCAAAGAACCGTTTCACGAAACCCATCGGGTAGGTCCAATTCGCGAAGATAAGCGAGGATTCTGCGGTTCGAGGGATTCAGGAAGGTGAGTGTTCCGCGCCCAAATACCTGGAACAGTTTTCTGAGCGCGATCATGTTGCGGGTCCAGTGCAGCAAGCTCGACTGATCGCTAAGCTGAGCTTCAACGTTCACGACCTGGTAGCCGTAAATGGGGTCCATGACCACCGGCAGATAGAGCCGTGCGGGATCGCATTTTGAAAAGCCCGCGTTTCGATCCGACGTCCACTGCATCGGCGTGCGAACACCGTTGCGGTCGCCGAGATAGATGTTGTCGCCCATTCCGATCTCGTCTCCGTAGTAGAGAATCGGAGTGCCGGGAAAGCTGAGAAGCAGCGAATTTAACAGCTCAATGCGGCGGCGATTGTTGTCGACGAGCGGAGCCAGCCTGCGCCGGATGCCGACATTGATGCGCATGCGCGGATCGGCCGAGTAGGCGAAGTACATATAGTCGCGCTCGTCGGCGGTGACCATCTCGAGCGTCAACTCGTCGTGATTGCGCAGAAACAGCCCCCACTGGCAGTTCTCTGGAATGGGCGGTGTCTGCGCCATGATGTCGGTGATGGGGAGCCGGTCTTCCTGGCGAAGCGCCATGTAGATGCGCGGCATGAGCGGGAAATGGAACGCCATATGGCACTCGTCGCCATCGCCGAAATAAGGACGCACGTCAGCAGGCCACTGATTGGCTTCAGCAAGGATCAGGCGATTGGCGTAGCCCTCATCAATTGCTGCACGCAGCTTCTTTACGGCGACATGAGTTTCAGGCAGGTTTTCGCATGAGGTGCCGTCGCGTTCGCAAAGGTAGGGGATGGCATCGAGGCGAAGCGCGTCGACGCCCATATCAAGCCAGAAGCGCATGGCCTTCAGCACTTCTTCCATCACCAGCGGGCTGTCAAAGTTGAGGTCTGGCTGGTGTGAAAAGAATCGATGCCAGTAATAAGCCTTCGCTGCTTCGTCCCAGGTCCAGTTTGATTTTTCAGTGTCGGTGAAGATGATGCGTGCGTCTTTATACTTCTGGTCGGTGTCTGACCACACGTACATGTTGCGCTCGGCCGAACCGGGAGGCGCCAGGCGCGCTGCCTTGAACCACGGATGTTGATCGCTGGTGTGGTTCACCACTAACTCGATCATCACCTGCAGGCCGCGGTGATGAGCGGCGTCAAGGAATGACTTGAAGTCACCCAGAGTTCCGTACGACGGGTTGACGTCGGTGTAATTCGAGATGTCGTATCCATCGTCACGTAAGGGAGAAGGGAAGAACGGCAGAAGCCAGATGCAGGAGATTCCCAGATCCTTTAAATAGTCGAGACGCGACAACAGGCCCGGGAAATCTCCGATTCCGTCATTATTCGAATCAGCAAACGCGCGAACGTGAAGCTCGTAGATAATTGCGTCTTTGTACCATAAAGGATCCGATGTGCTTGCGGTCTTCTTCACGCTTTCACTCTCCCGGAATACTTGAACCGGCATGCAGTTATTGGAATCGCCTTACGCGAAAGATGTGCGCCGGTTGAACGCCCGGCCGCAACGCCACATAATTGCGGTCACGCCAGGTGTACTGGACGCCGTTCAGCAGGTCATCGACAAGAAAGCTCCCGGTTGCGGAACAGCCGATCTGGTCGAGATCGAGAGCTGTCCAGCCGGTTTGCTCATTGAATGAATCCAGATTGACCACTACAAGAATGGTGTTATCGAAGCCAGGTGTCGTCTTCGAATAGCAAATCAATTGCGGGTTGTCGACCGTGTGGAAGTGCAGGGAAGCGTTCGATTGCAGCGCACGGTTGGCATGACGAATTCGATTGAGGCTGGTAATGAGCGGCACGAGCGAATCCGGCGTGTTGCGGCTGCGCTGGCGAATTTCGTATTTCTCGCTGTTGAGATACTCCTCCGACTCGGTCTTTCCAGTGGGCGATCCGGCCGGAGCGTTTTCAGCAAGTTCGTATGCCGGACCGTAAATGCCATAGTTCGAACTGAGGGTGGCGGCAAGAATCAAGCGATGCATGAACGCCGGGCGTCCGCCTTCCTGCAATGTTTTATGCAGTATGTCGGGCGTATTCGGCCAGAAGTTCGGTTGAAAGAAGTTACTCACCGGCGGCCGAGTTAGCTCTTCAAGGTAACTTTGCAAATCGGGCTTCGAGTTACGCCAGGTGAAGTATGTATAGGATTGCGTGAAGCCACGCTTGGCCAAACCATACATCACGTGCGGCCGCGTAAACGCTTCGGCAAGGAAAATGGTATCGGGATAACTGGCCCGCAAGGTGTTAAGGCACCAATCCCAAAAGGGCAGCGCCTTGGTGTGAGGATTGTCGACGCGAAATACGCGGACCCCGCGGTGAATCCAGAACTCGAACACGGAATAGAGTTCATCCCAAAGGCCGCGCCAGTTGGGAGACTCAAAATTCAGCGGGTAGATATCCTGATATTTCTTGGGAGGATTCTCAGCATATTGAATCGATCCGTCAGGCCGGATGGTGAACCAGTCAGGATGTTCGGTAACCCACGGATGATCGGGCGAGCACTGGAATGCAATGTCGAGGGCGATTTCGATGCTCTGCGATCTGGCTGCGGCAACGAGGTTATCAAAGTCGGCAAACGTGCCCAGTTGCGGATGGATGGATTTGTGGCCGCCCCGGTCTCCAGTAGCCTGCGCACCCAACGATGCGCTCGCGTAGACACTGCGGTCACCGATGGCCCACGGGCTGCCAGGCGCATTTGGCGGAGCGTAAGTGGTGTTGTTGGGTCCTTTGCGGAACGAGCGTCCGATGGGATGAATCGGCGGCAGGTAAACAATGTCAAATCCCATGGCGGCAATCTCGGGCAACTGGCGTTCGACATCGCGAAATGTGCCGTGCTGGCCTGGAATTGGCGACGCGGATCGAGGGAAGAGCTCGTACCACGATGAGAACCGCGCGCGCTCTCGATCGGCCCAGACGGGCAATTCGATTTCATATCGCGTGGCGTTGGCCAGATCGGGATAAGTCTTCATCAGCTGCAGCAACTCTTCATCGCATGGGTCGCTGTAGTTGGGCCGATTCTCAGCGGCCAATGTTTCGAGACTTTGCGCTATCTCGCGCAGGCGTTTCGCGTCGTTGCCTCGCGCTCGTTGCGCGGCCGCATCAACAAGCGGAGCGCCGGTGCGCAGCGCAAGTGCAACGTCCTGCTCACGGACTTTGGCCCCAACGTCAAGCGCCGCATCATTTACTAGCGTTGTGGCGGCGGTTGCGGGGTCATTTTGAGCGGCAATTCGTTTTTTCAATTCGGCAGCCCACGTGGCAAAGTGATCGACCCAGCCGAGAAGAGTGAAACGCCAGTTCCCGAGCTTGTCGAGATGAAAAGAGCCGCTCCAAAGATCGTTGCCCGTGGCACGCATCGGGGCAAACGACCAGCGGCGGTCGCTTGAGTGGCGATAGAGCAGCCGGGCAGCCAATTCGTCCTTGCCGTCGGCATAGATTGCGGCTGTGACTATAAGCTCGTCACCTGCAACCCGGCAGACGGGATGGCGGCCCTCGTCTACCTGGGGGCTGACATCTTCAATGACAACGCGCCTGCGACCATTGGGGGGAGTCAATGGCATGCGGGTCCTCAATAGCAACTGCCATTGCTACGATTTGGCCGAAGGAACGCTTAAGTTGGCCGCACGACGAACGCCAAGTATCCCGCCAATTGGGCAGCAATGACACATAATAAGATGCGCAATAACGGAGATAGTTTGTTCTAGCGGCGCGGGCGGAAGGCAGGCTTACATCTGATGGCAAGGAGTGGTGACCCCGGGAAGACTCGAACTTCCGACAAACAGTTTAGGAAACTGCTGCTCTATCCACCTGAGCTACGGGGCCACTTTTAGAATGAACAAGTTACAGGGTGTTGAAAACTTCTTCCCTCACAGTTCCTTACAGCAACTAAAACCCACTCAGGGCCGATAACCCAAGTGAGCTCAGATGGTGAGAGACGTGAGCACGAAAAGATCACAATACCAACAGGGTAGCATCAGGAAGGTGCGCAAAGCGAAGGGCTATGCCTGGGAGGTTCGCTTCTCAGAATGGCTGAACGGGAAGCGATTCCAGCGCACCATGACCTTCCAGGGCACCGAGTTTCCCAAAGAAGCCGATGTGCGCAAAGCGATCGACTTGACCGTCTCACAAATCAACTCCGGGACAGCCGGGGAGAGGGCCGACGCCAAATTTAGCGCGATCATCACGCTTTACCGACGCAAGTTCCTTCCCAGCGAAAGCCGGCTGCTCGAACTCAAGAAGAAGCTCCACAAGGTGTTTCAGGCCGATGGCGCACTTGTCGATGCCTTCACGGTCGCGAGAGAGGATGAGATCGAAGAAATCAATCTTCTGCTAACAGCGGCAGCGACTCCCGAGAATATTAATCTGCTTCCTCAGCGATCGACGGTCCCAAACGCTCCAGACCTTGAGTTCTCGACTCGGATAATGGCCCGCAGAGATTATGGGACGCTAAGCGGTTTATATCCAACGGCGTGACTTGCGTGGCCCTTGACAAATCAAAAGTGCGCCGACTCCGGGCTGCACTTGGGACGTCCCAGTGCCTCATCTAGCGCGAAATACGGCCTCAGAAGAGCGACTTTACGTTTAATGTCACCGTGGCTGTGTGCGTCAGAGTCTGCGTTCCGTTGGTTGCGGTTCCGGTCACAGTCACGGTTTGGGTTCCCACCGGTGTACCTCCCGAGATAGGACTGGGTCTGCCGCAACCGGTGAATGCCGTTCCAATCACAATGCTCACAAGCAGCGCGAAGAAAATGAAACTGCCGTTGCTATGGCGCTTCAAACGGCGGGGGATTAAAAGCAGGAAGAAGCCGGCGAGCAATGGCACGCCGACTTTGGTAGACAACCCGGAAACAGTTGAGGTTTTGCTGGGCGCGGTGGTCTGGATGGCCAGTGTCGAACTTAAGCTGCCTCCTGAAATGGTTGCCGGAGAGAAAGCGCAGGTGGTATTTGCCGGTGACTGAGAGCAAGAGAGGGTAACGGGCAAATTGAAACCAGGGAGAGCAGAGATGGTGACGGTGTAGGATGCCTCTACTCCCGTATAGACGGTTTGTGAGCCAGGTGAGGCTGCGATGCCAAAGTCTTCAACTACTTCCACCACAACGTTCGACGTGCTCCCGGAAAACAGCTGCGATCCGGCATATTCAGACGTGATGTTGTGCGACCCGATGGCGAGAGCATTGGTGGAGAATTGAGCCACGCCTGAGACCAGTGGAACAACTGCAAGCGAAGTGGTGCCGTCGTAGAAGGTTACGCTTCCGGCGGGCGTACCGTTGAGACTTGAAAGCGTGGAAGTAAACGTGACCGTGCCGCCAACCGGGTCGGGATTGGGTGCGGCAGCCAGCAGATTCGAAGTTGTGGCAGCCAGCACTGTGATGGCAACAGAATTCGACGTCGCTCCCAGGAAGTTCGCGTTGCCGGGATAGCTGGCAGTCATGGTGCTGGTGCCAAGAGTGGTCAATGCCAGGGAAAAGGTTGCAACCCCGTTGGCCAGTGGCGCTGTGCCGACCACGTTGCCACCGTTGTAGAAGGTCACAGTCCCGCTGGGAGTTTGGGATACATTGTCGTTGACAGTTGCGGTCAGAGTGAAGGGCGTGCCGGCCGGAACTGAGGTTGTGCTTGCTGAAAGCTGCATGGTGGTGGCAGCCTGCAACACCGTTAGATTGACGGTCGCCGTGACTGTCGCGTAGTCAGTGGTATCTGTGGGTGTGAAGGTGACAGACAAGGTCTGCACACCGCCCGGCAGCACTGTCCCTGCCGCGGGCGTGTAGACGAACGTTCCTGGCACTGTGGAAGTGGCATCGAGCTGGGCTGAACTCAGCGCCGTGCCGTAGGTGATCGCCGCGGGAGTGGGCCAACGTATTACAGGGGTGATCTGATTCACCGTTAGTTGCACGGTCGCAATGGCGTCGGTGTAGTCGGTTGTGTCGGTAGGCGTGAAGATTGTTGAGAGCGTATGCACTCCGGCAGGCAATACGGTGCCCGCGGGCGGGGTGTATGCAAAGCTGCCGGCCACTCCGCCGGACGAGGCGTCCAACTGGACCGAACTGAGCGGCGTTCCATAGAGGATGGGTGCCGGGGTGGGCCAGGTGATGGTTGGCACCTTCCCGACAGGGTTGACGCATACGTTCGATGTGGTGACAGTGAGATCGAGAGCCGCCTGGGTTTGACGGAGATCGATATAAAACACCTGGATGGTATGAGTGCCTGCGGAGATGGTCGACGTAGTGCAGGGGACTGCGGTGGCGCTATGCACACCGCCATCATCGCAAGCGATTTGTCCATCGAGATAAACGAAGGCCGAGTCGTCGGATGAGACGGTAAAGCTCACCGTCTCGGCAGCCGGGGCAAACAGGTTGCCGGTAAGAACCGCTGCCTGAAACCCGTTGGCGTCGTTGGGGCCGGTCCCGTTGGGCGGAAAGAAATTGTCGTTGCTGAAGGGGAGTGTAACGGATGCAATACCGGTCTCGACCACGTCGGAGGTTCCGCCGGAACCTCCCTTGTTGAGGGCCGGACTCCACCAGGTAATTTCGCCGTCGCTAAGCAGGTCTTCCGGAACGAACGGGGTCCCTGTCTCGTTGGGGTTATATACGGGAAGTCCGTTTGCCCCCAGAGCCGGTAAGACAAAGTTGGTGCTCACGCCTCCTCCCCCGCGGTTCTCGTCCTGGTCCGTTTCGGCAATGGTGAAGTAGTCGACGTTGATGGCCGAAGTGCTGGAACAGATTTGGGCCGCAATTGTGTAGGTGGCGCTCGCTACGGCGCTATTGGAGTAGCCTGTGGCCGTAGCAATCGCATTCAGAGTCTCAGTGGCAGACACGGTAATTGCCGTGCTGTAAACGGTTGATTCGGTGGTTGGCGTGGAGCCGTCGGTGGTGTAGTAGATAACCGCTTCGGGCGTTGTATCGCTGATGATGACTGTTTGCGGGGCGGAATAATTGCCGGCTGGCGGACTGAAGCTGGGGGCTGCGGCGACTGGAAGACTTATCGAAGTCGGACGATATTCCCAAAGGTCGTTCAATTCGCCTTCAGTACCGCCGGCATCGAGGCCCAGCCCCCCGAAGAGCCAGAAGTTGCCCTGATTGTCAGTCCAATTCAAGCCGCCGTATCGGGCTCCAGGAGTGTTACCCGGCGCTGAAACGCCTAACGCGCCGTACACACCGGGCTGCTCCGTCTGATCGCTACCGCTCATCCATGCCCACTGGCTCGTGGCAAGATTCAACTCCCACAGATCGTTAAGAAAGCTGGGAGGAGCGCTGAGAGTAAAACCGAATCCGCCAAACAGCCAAAGGTTTCCGTCAAGGTCGGTCCAGTTTGATGAGCTATACCGGCTTCCTGGAATATTGCCTGCGGCAGCAGTTCCGAGCGTGCCATAGACTGCATACTCAGAGGCCGTATCGGCGCCGCCCATCCACGCCCATTCGCCCGTGGAAGGGCTGAATTCCCAAACGTCATCGAGGTAGTCGTAGCCGTCGGCGTCATATCCGTAGCCTCCACAGAGCCAGAAGTTTCCATGGCTGTCGGTCCACTCCGCAGAGCCGAATCTGCTTCCAGGAATATTGCCGGCGGCGGGCGTACCCAACACCCCGCTCGTCCCTTGCTGGTCTTCGGTGGCGCTGCCGCCCACCCACGCCCATTCATTCGTGGTTGGACTGTACTCCCAAAGATCGTTCAGAGAAGCATCGAGGTTGGAGCCGTTTACGTTTCCTCCGAAGAGCCGGAAATTCCCCTTACCGTCGATCCAGCTCACAGCGGTCTGGCGGGCTGTGGGAATGTTACCCGCGGCAAACGTATCCAGTGCGCCGTAGACTCCGGGCTGGTTCACCGCGCTGCCGCCGCCCATCCACGCCCATTCCATATTGGATGGGTTGAACTCCCACAGATCGTTCAGAAAGCCGATATTGCCGGAGGCATCGATTCCATACCCGCCAAAGAGCCACAGATTGCCTTTGCTGTCGATCCAGCTCACCGCAGACTGACGGCCACCAGGCACATTTCCGACGGCAGGTGTGTCCAGCGCGCCGTAACTACCGGATGGCCCGCAAACGGTCGAGCCGCAGGTGATCGTATCGCTTCCAGACATCCACGCCCACTCGTTGGTGGATGGATTGAACTCCCAAAGGTCGTTGAGATAGTCGAAGTCGCCGTTTGTATATGTGCCGCCGCCGCCGAACAGCCACAGGTTTCCGTTGCCATCGACCCAGGTTGCAGAGTATTGCCGCCCTCCGGGGATATTTCCCGGGGCCGGCGTTCCTAGCGTGCCGTACACTCCGGTTTGGCCAAAAATGTTGCCGAGGGTACTGCTTCCACCCATCCAGGTCCATTGGCTGTTACCGCTCCCCGATGTGGCTGCGCCCAACGCACGCCTGTTTACGGCGCCCGTGCTTGCTGCGGGAAGGGCGCCTGCGGAATAAGGAATCGGATCCCGATGGGTGGGTATGGAATGGGGATTTTGAAACGTCTGAGCATCCAGATGTCCGGCCAAAAGAACAAGCGCGGAGAGACGCAGGAAGACAGAAGAGCCTGTCATGTCAATTCACCCGGATACTTAACAATACGCTTACGGAATGCTGGCTAATTCTATCATTGGCGTGAATACTGCGGTCCTTAGATTGGTCCGGCTCGATTGACAGGAATCGGGCATCGGTATTTAATTAATGATATAGTTAATTAAAGAAGGAACGCGAATGCCTGGAAAATCGACGAAAGCTCCTGGCCGTCCGCCGGCGAACCTGGAGCGCGATGCACGCGAGTTGCTGCTGGCGGCGGCCACCGACCTGTTCGCACAGCATGGTGTGGCGGCAACCACGTTTGCCGTTATCGCCAAGCGGGCAGGTCTCACGCCGGCCATGGTGCATTACTACTTTAAGAGCCGCGAGCAATTGCTCGACGCGGTTGTGGAGGAGCGGATTGCTCCTCTGATTGCCGCGGTGTGGAATCCCGTTGAGGCCGGCATGGCTCCGGATGAACTGATTCGCGGAGTTGTGGAGCGCATGCTGGCGGGGATTGAACGGATGCCCTGGATTCCATCGACCTGGATGCGCGAGGTTTTGAACGAAGGCGGATTGCTGCGCACCCGGATGCTGCGTCACCTTCCTTTCGGCAAGATAAAAATCTTCAGCGAAACCCTGTCGCGCGGCCAGGCTGCTCAAACCATCAACCCGGATATCGATCCTGGACTGATCGTCTTCTCCCTTATTGGATTGGTGATGATGCACATGGCTACGGTGCGCTTCTGGTCGGAGATATTTAAGCGCAAAGCGCTGGGCAGGGAGGCTATGTGCCGCCACATCACGGGGCTGCTGGTTAGCGGATTGGATCCTGGCGGCGGACTTGAGCCCGGCAATGGCCCGCAGACCGATGGGCGGATGAAACGCAAGGCTGGATCGAGGCGTAATTGAGTAAGGAGGGGAAGATGCATGTTCTCCGAGAAAAGATTGTGGGAGTCGCGCTTGCTGCAACGGTTGCCGTGGTGTTGATCGGCTGCGCGCACAAGCTGGCGAACACATACCAGGGTTACGTCGAAGGAAAGTTTGTTTATGTTTCCTCGGCCGAGAGCGGCAGGCTCGATCGTCTTTCGGTGACGCGCGGCGACACGATCGATGTGGGGCATCCGCTGTTTGCGCTCGACAACGAGCCTGAAGCCGATGAGGTGCATCAGGCCGAGCAACTGCTGCGCACTTCCCGGTCGCGGCTTGCGGATCTCGAGACTGGAAAGCGTCCGGCGGAAGTGGATGTGACTCGGGCGCAACTGATGCAGGCGCTGGCCGAAAAGAAGCAGGCCGACCAGATACTGGCTAGCGACGAGGCCCAATATGGCGCTGGTGGAATCGCACAAACGGATTTGATTAACGCGCGAGCTGCGGCGGAATCGAGCGGCGCGAAAGTGAAGGAGCTCCAAGCTTCGCTTGCTGTAGACGCGCTTCCGGCACGCGAACAGCAAATTAAAGCGCAGCAAAACCAGGCGGCGGCCGATCGAGCTTCTCTTGCGGATGCAGAGTGGAAGCTCGAGCAGAAGCAGATCGCATCGCCGCGGCAGGGGCTGGTCTTCGACACTCTCTATCGCCAGGGTGAGTGGGTTGCGGCCGGGATCCCTGTTGTGCAGCTTCTGCCGCCGGAGAATATCGAGATCCGTTTCTTTGTGCCGGAACCGGTGATGGGAAAACTGCGCACGGGACAAAGCGTTCAAGTGAACTGCGACGGCTGCGCGGCCGGCTTGAAGGCCGCCATCACTTTTATCTCTGCTCAAAATGAATACACACCGCCAGTGATCTACAGCAACGAGAACCGGTCGAAGCTGGTGTTTATGGTGATTGCCAAAACTTCTGTCCAAAGTGCGGCTGGCCTGCATCCGGGGCAGCCCGTGGAGATTGCCCTGCAATGATGGCCGCCACCAGTCCGGACTACGCCATTGACGTGCAAGGCCTGAACAAACACTTCGGCGACAAGCATGTGGTGAAAGACGTTTCGCTGCGCGTGCGGCGAGGAGAGATATTCGGCTTCCTGGGGCCGAACGGCAGCGGCAAGACCACCACCATTCGCATGATGTGCGGATTGCTGAAGCCCGATTCAGGAACCGGAACCTGCCTGGGATACGACATTGTGCGCGACAGCGCCGAAATAAAGCGCAGCGTGGGTTACATGACACAGAGGTTCTCATTCTGGGAGGACCTTACCATTGCCGAGAATCTCGACTTTGTGGCGCGCATGTACGAACTGCCTGGTCGTAAGGAGGCTGTGCGGCGTTCTATCAATGAACTGGGATTGACGGCGCGTGCCAATCAACTTGCCGGCGCGCTCTCCGGCGGATGGAAGCAGCGCCTGGCGCTGGCGGCCTGCATGTTGCACCAGCCCGAACTGCTGCTGCTCGACGAACCGACGGCAGGCGTGGACCCGAGAGCACGGCGCGATTTTTGGGACGAGATTCAGGCCCTGGCCTCACGCGGCATCTCGGTGCTGGTGAGCACGCATTATATGGATGAAGCAGTGCGCTGCCACAAGTTGGCTTACATTGCTTTTGGGAGCCTGCTGGTGCAGGGCTCAGCGGCAGAGGTGATTGCCGGCCAGCACCTGACTACCTGGGCGATTCACGGCGATCGAATCTCTGAACTGCAGGATAAGCTGCGGCGCGAGCCCGGCGTGGAGCAGACTGTCACCTTCGGCGATGTTCTGCACGTCAGCGGCACCGACGCTGAACAATTGCGCCGCAGCGTAGATGCGGTGGTAGCTACTGGCGGCAAGCGTGCTGAGCAGATCGACACCTCGCTCGAGGATGTGTTTATTCACCTGATGAGCGGCGCCGAGGAGAATTCCGGAGGCGGGCGATGAAACCACGCCATGGGTTTTCAATTGCGCGCTGGTGGAGCATCGTTCTCAAGGAGTTCACGCAACTGCGCCGCGACCGCCTTACTTTCGCCATGATCGCGGGCATACCGATCATGCAGACGATCCTGTTCGGTTACGCCATCAACACGAACCCCAAGCATCTTGATACCGCCATTATCAGCGCCGACGACACGGATATTACACGCAGCTTTATTGCGGCAATGCAGAACTCTTCGTATTTCAAGGTTGTGGGAGTGCTGCCCAATGAAGCGGCGGCGCGAGAAGCGCTGGCGCGAGGCCAGTTGCTGTTCGTCGTGAACATTCCGGCGGGCTTTACGCGACAGCTTTTACGGCACGAGCGGCCCTCACTGCTTATTGAAGCCGATGCCACAGATCCAACTGCAACCGCGTACGCACTGGGTGCGCTCGACGGCATTGTGCAGTCGGTGGTCCAGCGCGAGATGACCGGTCCGCTGGCACAGCTTCAACCGGCCCCGGCGCCCTTCAACGTGGTTGTCCATCAACTTTACAACCCCGACAACATTACGCAATACAACGTTGTGCCGGGACTGATGGGCATGGTGCTGACGCTCACCATGGTGATGATGACTGGACTTGCCATCACCCGCGAGCGCGAGCGCGGCACCATGGAAAACCTGCTGGCCATGCCGTCGACGCCTCTTGAGGTGATGACGGGAAAACTGATTCCTTACATCGGCATCGGCCTCATCCAGGCGTCCATCATTCTGCTGGCGGCGCGATTTGTCTTTAACGTGCCATTCTTCGGCAGCCTTGGTGCCGTGTACCTGTCGGCGCTGCTTTTTATTGCCGCCAATCTCACGGTCGGCATTACTTTTTCTTCGCTGGCGCAGAATCAACTGCAGGCAGTGCAACTCGCCATCTTTTACTTTCTTCCCAACATTCTGCTCTCTGGTTTCATGTTTCCGTTCAAAGGTATGCCGATGTGGGCGCAGACGATTGGAAACCTGCTGCCACTTACTTATTTCAACCGCTTGATTCGCGGCATTCTGCTCAAAGGCAATGGATGGGCGGACTCATGGCCCAGCGTGTGGCCGATGATGGTGTTCACGCTGGTGCTGATGTGTGTCGCCGTGGCGACGTATCGCAGAACTCTGGATTGAGGATCGGCAATGATGCATGGATTAATCAACTTAAAACGAGATATGAAGCGGAAGGCGAAGCGGGCGATCGCGGCGTTGGCAGCGGCCATTCTCGCGCTTGCCCAAGGGTGCACAGTTGGTCCGCACTATCATGCGCCTGCGCCGCCGATGGTTACTTCTTATACTCCGCAACCGCAGCCAGGCGAGACGGTAGGGAGCACGGGGCCTGCGGAAATTGCCCAGCACTTCAACCCGTCAGCCGAGATTCCCGCGCAATGGTGGACACTGTTTCACTCGCCAGAGCTGAACGCCATGGTGGACGAAGCTCTCAAAAACAGTCCCACTCTCACGCAGGCCACGGCCAGGCTCAAGCAGGCGCAGGAGGAATTGCGCGCTCGAACCGGCGCGACAAAGTATCCCACTGTGAGTGGCAATGCCTCGGTCGAGGGAGAGCAGCTGAATCTGGCTGCATACGGAATTCCGTTTCCCGATCCCTCGCCTTTCAGCTTGCTGAATGGCTCCATTGCGGTTTCGTATGCTCTGGACCTCTTCGGCGCAAACCGCCGGCTGATCGAGGGTCTGCGGGCCGAACGAGAGTATGAAGAGTGGCAGCTGGAGGGAGCGCGCCTGATGCTCGCAGGCAACGTGACAGCGGCAGCCATTCGACAGGCGCAATTGCAGCAGCAGATAGAAATCACCCGGCAGATAATTGCACTCGAGCAGCAGGAGCTCATAATTACTGAGCAGCGATATCGCGCCGGAGGTGTTTCAGACTACGACGTTCACAGCCAAAGAACAGCGATCGCACAGATCGAGGCTACGCTTCCTCCGCTCGACCTGCAGATGGACGCGGTTCACGATCAGCTTGCGTTGCTCATGGGGCTATCTCCGGCCGAGGCCCACGTTGCGGACATTTCACTCGAAAGCCTGCGCCTGCCTGACGAACTGCCGGCCAGTCTTCCATCCGCCCTCGTTAAACAACGTCCTGACATTCGCGCCTCTGAGGCGCTTCTTCATCAGGCCAGCGCGAATGTCGGAGTTGCAACTGCGAACGAGTACCCGCAGATTCTGCTGACAGCGAGCGGCGGCGGCATAGGAACCAGTTTCATCAGCGGAGGCGATATCTGGAATGCCGGAGCCTCATTGACACAACCCATTTTTAATGGTGGAGCATTGCAGGCAGAAAAGCGCAAGGCCCAGGCGGCATACGACGAGGCGGGCGGCGCGTACCGGCAGACCGTGCTCGAGGCCTTCAGAGAAGTGGCTGACGCTCTTTATGCAATTCAACACGACGCCGAAACCCTGCATGCGCGCGCCGAGGCTGCCGATGAGGCTGACGCGGCTTATCGAATTGCGGCCGGGCGCTACAAGGCAGGCGGGATCAGTCACGTGAATCTGCTTGATGCCCAACGCCAGCAGCTCGAAACTGCTCTGGATCGCGCGAATGCTGCCGCAAGCCGCTTTGTGGATACGGCAACGCTGATCGAGGCGCTCGGCGGAGGATGGTGGAACCAGGCAGGCCAAAGTGCGCAGATCAACGCGAAGCCGCGCAACGGAAAATGAAACCGTGCCCCTCCTGAGCGAGGGTCGCCGTGGCGACCGGAGTCGAAGGACCTGCTTCTTGGATTCGCTGCTCGATGGGTGGGAGACCACATAGGCCAACCATCGGCAACTCCTGCTTTGTTTCTTTTTATGATCGGTTGGCAGAAACCGTCAGTCCATTGGCTGGAGCGATGCCGACAGAATCAATCGGTATCACAACGCGCATGCGGGCGAGCAAGTCAGAGGGATGAACAGGCTTGCTGAGGATATCGAAGTCATATCCCTGGGCGCGTGCTTTTTCAAGCAGAGGCGCCGTAGCGGCCTGCCCTGAGAAGAGAAGAATCTTGCACGACGGCAACATTGCGCGCACTTTGATTGCCGTCTCAATTCCAGTAATGCCGGGCATGATGACATCGGAAATCAACATATCCGGTTTGAAGCCCGGCACTATCTCGAGAACCTTCTCGCCGCTGTACACAGCGCGCGCTTCGAACCCTGCCTGGCTGAGAATCATCGCTAACGTATCAGCGATCACGTCTTCGTCATCGGCAACTACGACTCGTGGTTTAGCTTCCTGCATGGCTGGGTCCTCGCACTTGAATATCTTTCTAAAAGGTCGATTTCTCGCAGGCAGAGAGATCAGTTCAAAACCGATCGCCTCTGAGTGTGCCCACGAAAATTCGACGCCGTTAAATGATTGCGCAGATTGCGCGTTGGGTTGCGATGGATCTTATTGTCGTAGCGCAGCCGGGAACTATCGGGTGAGACGAGCGCCCGCTTAAATTGGTCGGCCAACAGACGCCTGATACCCGGAAGGAGCTTGACCGGAGTCTGTTCCAGTGCCGCATCCGAAAAGACAGTCTCGTTTCCTTGCGTCCCCAGGATGCAGGCCACTGGAATGCGAGATCCCGACGCTCGTATCAGCCAGATCAGGCGTTCGCGATCCGTCGCGGGAAGGGTATGGCACAGGGCGATGAGATCGAAATCACCCTCCTGAAACAGATGAAATGCTTCTTTGATCGACATCGTTGAGACGACGATGTATCCCGCGGATCGCAGGACCGCTTCGCGAGAATAAAGCGTTGACGGATCCAAACCTACCGAGAGAACGAGAGTTTGAGACATTTTGTGTGAATCCTCATTTTCTGAACAAATTGGGTGATCGATCCATAAACTGGCCACAACATAGGTTGAAATTGTTTTGGGGCGGTTTGATCCCGTTCAATCCGTGCAGGCAATCGACGATTGATGCAAAGCGGTAACTCGATTCCAGGCTCATCTTGTTTTTTTGAAGCTGAAGCAGAAGTGCGGCATTCTTGAAGATGCTGATATTCACCCGCAGGTTGGCCGAATTTGCACCGTTACTGAACTAAGCGCACATCTAATGCTCTTCTGCTTCAAAAGCATTAACTGTCACGAACATCTTTCAAATACCAGCGGGATTCGCATCGAAGGCGTTTGTGGCATCCGGGGCGTTTGTGGATTAAGGATTGGTTGCAGCAGGGGTGCGTATGCGCATCACGCTGCAGTCTGTTCGCAATATTGAAAATCCTGGCCTTTCGTGTCTCGGATTTCGCAAAATTGAAGCCGCGCAGCGGCACGATCCGCGAGCGGAATGTTGCAGCTCTGGAAACTGCCGATGAGAAAATAAACACAAATATTTCAATAAGTTACTGTTTTTTTGCACCTGGATTAGTGCAGTGAGGGGTTGCAGTCTTCGAGTAGAAAGGCGAATATAAGGCGAAAGCTGTTCGCCATGCCCTCCGCCTCCGCAATCCGGCTGAAAGTTGAATCGGCGCTCGCCGCCCGGATCCCCGCTGCGCTTACGCCGGTAGCCAGGGTGGTGCGGCCGGTTGCTGCTACGGGCATCGACGCGCTGGATGAAGCGCTGCACGGCGGGTTGCCGGTGGGGGCGATTACCGAACTGATTGGCCCGGAGTGTTCGGGACGAACCTCGGTCGCGTTGGCCTTTGTGGCCGGCATGACCCAGGCAGGGAGGGTGTGCGCGTGGCTCGATGTGTCGAACACGCTCGACCCAGCCTCGGCTGCGGCGGCCGGCGTTGACCTGAGGAGATTGCTGTGGGTGCGCTGCGGAGCGCGAAAAACTGAAACGCAGCAGAGAGGGCAACGGTTCGCTCTTCCGCAGCAGTATCTGATACCCGCGCCGGCAATCAAGGGGCTGCACGGAGGAGGCTGCGGAGGGCACCCGCGCCGCGAGGTTACCGGGATGGCGCAGGCGGTGAGCGGCTTTCTGCAGCCGGAGACCGCATCGCAACCGAATATGGCACCGCGCTGTGCTGAGCCGCTGCGGAGGGATGGCTCGAGTCTTGGTGTGAGCACGCTGAAAAATCCTCCCTCGGCGGCCACGCAGAGTCTGATGAATCCTGAACTTGGGGGTCTTGTATCAGGGCATGGCTTTAGCCGTGCCGAAAATTGCCCTCAAATTAATGGGGCTTTAGCCCCTGCTGCCTTTCGTGCTCAGCGCGAGCAGACGGGAAAGCCCTGGGCGCGGCCATGGGCGCAACTCGACCAGGCACTGCGCGCTGCCGACCTGCTGCTGCAAGGCGGAGGATTCAGCGCCATCGTGATGGACTTTGGAAGTCTGGCGCCGGAGTTTGCTTCCCGCGTGCCGCTGGCCACCTGGTTCCGTTACCGTGCCGCTGCTGAGAGCACGCAGGCGAGTCTTCTGCTGCTGGCGCAGTATGGCTGTGCAAAAAGCAGCGCGGAACTGACGCTGCGGCTCGAGCCAGGCGATGCACTGCAAGATGAACCGACCGTATTCACCGGCATGGCGCACAGCGTTGAAGTGGTACGGCGGCGATTTACCGGTGCGCACGACAACGTTGTTCCGTTGCGCAAGCCTGTGCAACGCGCGAACGTGGCGCACTGGCAGAGCCGCGCCGCATGGGCAGGTGTGCGATGACGACGCCGGCCGAACTCTACGCATGCCTTTATGCAACCGAGTTTCCTGCGCAGGCCTTGCTGCGCGTGCGGCCGGGCGCGAAGGAACAAGCCTGCGTGGTGATGGATGGCGAGCCGCCGCTGCCGATGGTTTGCGCGGTCAACCGCAAGGCGCGCGAGCTGGGCGTTGAACGCGGCATGACCAAGGTTGAGGTAGATACTTTTCCCGCGGTTACCGCGTTTATGCGCTCGCTTGCCGAAGAGGATGCAGCCAGGGCCGCGCTGCTTGAATGCGCGGGTTGCTTTTCTCCACGCGTTGAAATGTTGAGCGCCGGCAGCGCATTCCAATGCGTCATCGACATTGCGGGAACCAGCCTGCTGTTCGGGCCGCCTCTCGCGCTGGCTCACAATCTGCTGTCTCGCGTTCGCGCGCTGGGCGTTGAGGCCGTGGTTGCCGTGAGCGGTAATTTTCATGCGGCAATCGCACTGGCCAAAGGCCTGTCGCGGCGCGACCCGGCGCAGGTTGTGGCTGCAGGCGAGGAGGCGGCTGCGCTGGCCTCGCTGCCGCTCGCAGTCCTCGATATCGACGAAGGACAGGCCGAGACATTCATGCTGTGGGGCATTCGTACGCTGGGCATGCTTGCAGCGCTGCCTGAAAAAGATCTGGTGGCGCGCATGGGGCAGGCAGGGAAGCAGCTACATCAGCGTGCGCGCGGCGAGTTGCCGCATCTTTTTCAGCCCGTAGAGCCGCAGTTCACGCTGGCTGAGCGCATGGATCTCGATTCGCCCGTTGAACTGCTCGACTCGCTGCTGTTTGTTGTGGGCGCAATGCTTGAGCAGCTTATTGTGCGGGCCAAAGCGCGCATTGTTGCGCTCGCCGCGGTCACGGTCGCGCTGGAGCTTGAAGGCGGCCAAAGGCACGCGCGCACGGTGCGGCCTGCGCTGCCGGCCAATGACAAACAGCTCTGGATCAAGCTGCTGCATCTCGATCTTGAGGCGCATCCGCCGCCGGCCGCGGTGCTCGCTGTTGCACTCGATGCGGAGCCGGGATCGACCAGCAAGGTGCAGCTCGGATTGTTTTCTCCGCAACTGCCCGAACCCTCGCGGCTCGACGTGACGCTGGCCCGCATCCGCGCCATTGTGGGCGAAGAGAACGTGGGGCACGCGGTGCTTTTGGATACGCATGCGATTGACGGATTCAGAATGGAAGGCTTTGCCGTGCCGGCTGTCGATGCCGAAACTGCAGCGCCAGTGCATTTGCGCGGCGCGGTGCGGCAACTGCGGCCAGCCGAGGAAATTACCGTCACGCTCAAAGCCAGGCGGCCGGTGCGGTTCAATTTTCGCGGGCAGCGTTACATTGTTGATCGTGCCTACGGCCCATGGTTCGCCGGCGGCGACTGGTGGCAGCCGTCGCTGTGGGGCCATGAGCAGTGGGACCTGGTTGCGCAAATTGAAGCGAGATCTGAAGCCCAACTTGAAGCGCGAATTGAAGCTGGCGTAATGCTGTGCTGCTGCGCGGTGCGCGACCTGATGCACGGCGGCTGGCAGGTGGCAGCGCTGTATGACTGAGCGGTATATCGAGCTGCACGCTACCAGCGCCTTCAGTTTTCTTGAAGCAGGCTCGTCGCCTGAAGCGTTGATTGAGCGCGCGGCCGAGCTTGAGATGCCGGCCATCGCCATCGCCGACCGCAACGGCCTCTACGGCGCGGCGCGGTTTCATACCAGTGGCAAGCGCGTGGGTGTTCGCGCGCATATCGGCGCAGCAATCGCGGTTTCTTCATTGGGGCCGCGGCTTGCGCCTCCTGCCTGGTTGCCGTACCAGCCGAACGCCGAGCCTGCGCGCATTCCCTTGCTCGCCGAATCGCGCACCGGGTATCAGAATCTCTGCCAGCTCATTACGCAGTTCAAGATGCGCGAAGCAACCAAGCAGGATGGCGCCGCGAACTGCAACGATCTTGAGCAGTACGCAGCAGGCCTCGTCTGCCTGACCGGTGGCGACGAGGGCCCGCTCGCAGCAGCGCTGATGCGCGGCGGAGAAGATGCAGGGCGCGATGTGGTTGAGCAGCTCACGCGCATTTTTGGCCGCAATAATGTTTACGTCGAACTGCAGCGACATTGCGAGCGCGAAGAGGAGTGGCGGAATCAAGCCGCGATCCGCATTGCGCGCTCTCTCAAGTTGCCGCTCGTCGCCACCAACGGCGTTCGCTACGCAACGGTGTATGACCGCGAAATTCTCGACCTGTTTACGGCGATCCGCAATCACACTGAACTCGACCGCGCCGGACGATTGCTGGCGGTTAACAGCGAGCGGCATCTGCACGCGGCGCGCGAGATGGTCGCGCTTTTTCGCGACGTGCCGGGCGCGACCGAGAACACTATCGAGCTTTCGTCGCGACTCAGCTTTGAGCTCAGCGATCTGGGCTACGAGTTCCCGCGCTATCCCGTGCCCGAGGACGAAACGATGGTGAGTTTTCTGCGCAAGCGCGTTGCCGAAGGCGTGGAGCGGCGCTACGGGCCGAAGCGCGACCCGAAACTTTTCGAGCGCGCGAAGAAACAGGTCGAGCATGAGCTGTTGCTGATCGCGAAACTCGGCTTCGAAGGATATTTCCTCATCGTCTGGGACATTATTCAATTCTGCAAGCGCAACGGCATCCTGGTGCAGGGCCGTGGCAGCGCTGCAAACTCCGCGGTGTGCTATGCGCTTGAGATTACGGCCATCGATCCCGTGGGCATGGAACTGCTGTTCGAGCGCTTCCTGAGCGAGAGCCGCGGCGAGTGGCCCGACATCGATCTCGACCTGCCTTCAGAAGCACAGCGCGAGCAGGCAATTCAGTATGTGTACCAGCGCTACGGCGAGTTAGGCGCGGCGATGACGGCCAACGTGATCTGCTATCGCGGCAAGTCCGCGGCGCGCGAAGTGGGCAAGGCGCTGGGCTTCAATGAAGACACGCTCGGGCGTCTCTCCGGCCTCGTCAGTCAATGGGAATGGCGCGGCACGAACGATACGATGGCGCACTCCTTCAAGCACGCCGGCTTCGACATCCGGCATCCGCGCATCGCGAAGTATCTTGAGTTGAGCATGCGCATTCAGGATCTGCCGCGGCACCTTGGGCAGCATTCGGGCGGCATGGTCATTTGCCAGGGCCAGCTCAATCATGTTGTCCCGCTGGAGCGTGCTTCGATGCCCGGGCGCACAGTTGTGCAGTGGGACAAGGAGGACTGCGCCGATCTCGGCATCATCAAGGTTGACCTGCTGGGCCTGGGCATGATGGCCGTGCTCAAGGATTGCCTCGAGCTGATTCCCGCGCACTACGGCGAGCGTGTTGACCTGGCGCAGTTGCCAGAGGACGATGAGATTTACCGCGTGGTGCAGAAGGCCGACACGGTTGGCATGTTTCAGATCGAAAGCCGCGCGCAGATGGCATCGCTGCCCAGAAACAATCCCGAGCGCTTTTACGATCTTGTGGTGCAGGTGGCCATCATTCGCCCCGGGCCGATTGTGGGGCAGATGATGCATCCATATATGCGGCGGCGCCAGAAACGCGAGGCGGTCACGTATCCGCACCCGTCGCTCGAGCCGGTTCTAAAACGCACGCTGGGCGTGCCGCTGTTTCAGGAGCAGTTGCTGCGCATTGCCATGACGGTTGCCAACTTCACCGGTTCAGAAGCCGAGGAGTTGCGGCGCGCGGTGGGCATGCGTCGCTCGTGGGAGCGGATGAAGAATCTTGAATCGAAACTGCGCGCCGGCATGACCGTCAACGGCATTGACACCAAGACGCAGGATACCATCGTGCAGAACATCAGCTCGTTTGCGCTGTATGGATTTCCAGAGTCGCACGCGGCAAGCTTTGCGCTGATCGCATACGCATCGGCGTACTTCAAGGTGAAATATCTGGCCGCGTTTACCTGCGCCATACTCAACAATCAGCCCATGGGTTTTTATTCAGCTGCCGTGCTGGTGAAGGATGCGCAGCGGCACGGACTGCGCGTGAAGCCCATCCACATTCAGCTATCGAATTGGGAGTGCACGGTTGAGCATGAGCCGGATGGTACGCTGGCCATGCTGCTGGGGCTGGGGTACGCGAAGGGGCTGCGCAAGCAGGCGGCAGAGGCATTGATCGCAGCGCGGCAGGAGCGCGAATTCAGTTCAGCCGGCGACCTTGCGCAGCGTGTGCCCGAGCTCAACCGCAGAGAACTTACGCTGCTGGCGCGGATCGGCGCGCTCAACCGCATTGAAGATGTGGCCCACCGGCGCGACGCGCTGTGGCAAGTTGAATGGGCAGGCAGACCCGAGGGGCCGCTGCTCAGCCTGCAGAGCAACACAATGCGCGAAGAAGATCGAAGCCTGCCGCTTGCGCAGATGACGGTTGAAGAGCGCCTGGTTGCCGACTATACGGGCACCGGGTTAACGGTTGGCAGGCATCCCATGCACTACCGCCGCGCCGAGCTTAGCGCGCAGGGCATCTTGTCGTCACATGATCTGCGCAATTGCCGCGATGGAGTATTTGTGCGCGCGGCTGGATGCGTGATCGCGCGGCAACGGCCGGGAACCGCTAAAGGGTTCATTTTTCTTTCGATGGAAGACGAGACCGGCATCGCCAACGTGATTGTGACTCCCGACGTTTACGAGCGCAACCGGCTAATAGTTACGCGAAGCAAGTTTCTGCTGGTAGAAGGTGCGTTGCAAAATCAGGATGGAGTGATTCACGTGAAGGCCGTGCGGCTGACACCGCTTGCGCATGCCGGAGTGGAAGTGCGCTCGCACGATTTTCATTAGCCGCAAATTTCACACTCAAACGAATCCAGTACCGCCGGCCTCCTGACCGGCAGTACCGAGGGCCTCCCGGCCCTCGGTTAATAGGCCATCAAAGGGTGAGGTAAATCGCGCCCGACTCGACACTCAGCTCAACCCCCGCGGCCTTGGCGGCTTCCTGTAGCGCCGCATTGAGCATGACAACCGGATCGGGGCCCACCTCCAACCGCCGCATCAGGCCTTCGCCTTTTTTGCCGCCGGCTGAAAGCGTGACCTTGAGCCCGCGGCGTTTGCAGCGAACAGCAGTGCCATCTTCAAGCTTTACGTTCATCGGCTTGATGTAGGCGTCAACGTAATGCACTCCGATGCCCGACTTGTCGTCAGTGCGTCCCGGGAGTTTCTCGTCGACTGCCGGATTCAGATCGCAAAGTTTAACTTTCAAGCGCCGCTCCCTGCGTCACAACTCCTTTGGTCTCGAAATATTCATCCATCGTTGTTCGAAACGCGCGGATGTGATCGGGCGTGCTTCCGCAGCAGGCCCCGATGATATTCGCGCCTGCCTCAAGCAGCGGCACTACGCCCTTCACCATCTGCTCCGGCGATTCATCGTAAATAATCTTCATATTCACCAGGCGCGGCTTGCCTCCGTTGGGCTGCACCATCACCGGAAGGCCGGTCACCTTCTTGTAACGCTTGACTGCTTCGAGCGCCCGCGCCATCTCCATGCCGGTGCCGCAGTTAAGCGCCACAATGTGCACGCCGTGCTTTTCCATGAACTTCGCCGCGCGTTCCGGATCGACGCCCATCATGGTTCTGAACGTCGAGCCATCCAGCGTCACGTCGTATGCCATCGACCCGACAATGCAGGGTGCGCCCGCCTTCTTCGATGCTTCAATGCCGATCTGCAACTCCTCGAGCGAGGTCTGCGTCTCCACAATAATTGCGTCTGCGCCGCCTTCAACCAGTGCTGACGCCTGCTCGTCGAATGCCTCCCGCACTTGTTCCTCGGTAAAGTCACCGAACGGCTCCAGTAGTCCGCCGAACGGGCCGATGTCGCCCAGCACGTACCCGCCCTTTTCGCCAAATGCCTCGCGCGCAATTGCTACACCGGCCTTGTTAATCGCAACTACGTGATCGGCATGTCCGTGCCGGTTGAGCATAATTCGCGAACCACCGAAAGTATTCGTGATCAGGCAATCCGAACCGGCATCAACGTAGCGCCGCTGAATGGCCAGCACATGTTCCGGGTGTGTGAGATTCCATTCTTCGCCGCAGTTGCCCTGTTCCAACCCGGCCAGCATCAGTTGCGTGCCCATGGCTCCGTCGCCAAGCAGCGTCCGCTGCCTGATCACATCGTGAAGTAACGCTTTGGTCGTCATTCCAGCTCTCTTTCTTGCTGCACTAAAGCATAGTGGATAGTTTCGAACACCAGGCCCCACTTGTGCTCGCGGCTTGTGGATTCGCAATAACAGCCGGCTGCTGAAGGCATTCGCTGCCAGGCAAGTACCGTTTCAAGTTTCTCACCAGCCAGTGGCTTTTCGCTGCCGATGGCGCGCATCAAGGCGGCTTCGTCTTCGGTGAACTTGCACATCAGCATGTGTCCCTCGTCGCCGGGGGCGGGAACGCATTGCTGCATTCTGATCGGGTAGCCCTCGGTGCTTGCGCCCAGTTTCACGTGGTAAAAAAACGTCAGCGGCCGGCCCATGTTGGTGCAGGTCGTGCCATCGTAGCGAAATTCTGCGTCGACCGTGCTGTCGTCATTCACACGCAATTTAAGCCGCTCTTTCGCCCAGCGCACCAGCGCCTTGCGGTTCACGCTGTACGCTGCATTCTGATTCAGTGACGATGCACGCGCGGCGATCACTTCGCCTACCGGCCGCGGGCTGCGGCGGAATGGTGCGCGACGATACCGGCACGGTCCGAATGAACATCTCTCGCAGGGAATCAGGCTGGTGAGCCGCGCCAGACGATCGGTATGCGATGTCAACCCGAACACTGCGAGCAGGGTTTTCTTCGGCCGCAGCATTCCGGTCTCAAAAACTTCAACCGGGGATGGGAATTGTTCGCTTCGCGTCTGCTTCAACAGCTCAAGCAATCGTGGCTGCTCAGCAATATCCCACTCTGTGTAACCTGGGCTATGGTGCGGCAACACCGCCATGCCACGCTGTTCGGCCCAGTCGCACAGGCGCGCACCGGCCATGGTCGCCAGGCGCTCCACTACTGCCGATGCATACATATCGAAAAAAAAATACTCATCGGGCTTTTCGTCGGTCCAACGCTGCCGTGCTTCTTCTTCAGCCTCGGTTCCTGCGCCCACGGCAACCATGATCACGGAGTGAGCTTCGGCCTGTTGCAGCGTTTCTTTGAGCCGGCTGCTTATGAATTGCGCTCCATCGATATTGATGGCGTTTCCGCTGATCGAAAAGTTTTCGGCCTGTCGCGCGTACATCCACGGCCGTCCATGCTGCGCGTACCATTCGCGGGCCCAATTAGCCAATTCTCTCGCACGATCCTCCAAAACAAAGCCACGCGGATACCCGAGCAGCCGCGCGTATTCCTCGTCGAGAACATCGACTTGGGTGATTGCTTCGGCCAACTCGATCGTATCCATCACTTCGCGCATGGAATTGGCTCCACGGGTTTGAACTGGCAGCCTTCAACAAAGAACTCGAAAAAATTCGGATGGGTTTCAAGACGGCAATGCTCGACTCGCTTGACCATCTCTTCAAGCTCCTGCCGCTCCTTCTTCGAGAGCAGCGCGATGGTCGCGCCTTCAATCGCGGTATTGCCTGCGCGCACAATCTTTTCTTCCGGCAGATTTGGCACCAGGCCGATTCGTCTTGCCGCATCAACGTTGATGTGGCGGCCAAACCCACCTGCAAGATAAAAGACGTCGATTTCGTCAAAATCAATTCCGTATGTAGAGAAGACCGCGTGCAATCCGGCAACGTTTGCGCCCTTGGCCTGGGCCAGCTCATTCACTTCGCTTTCGAGCATGTACACGCTTCGCTCTTTGTCCTTGTAAAGGTCGATGCGATGCAAGTCGTCTTCGAACCGGCCGCGTTCGTTCATCCGGTCCGTGCGCAGCAGTTCGCTCAGCGCATCGATGAGACCCGATCCGCAAATGCCTTCGGGTTTCACGTCGCCTATTACGCCCAGCCTGAATTCGCCGTCGTCCTCGATGCGAACCTCTTCAATAGCGCCATCGAGCGCAGGCATTCCGCAGGCAATTGCGCCGCCTTCAAACGCCGGTCCCGCGGGGCACGAAGCCGCAAGGATTCGATCTTTGTTGCCCACAATCAACTCGGTGTTGGTGCCAATGTCCATGATCGCAATCTTTCGAGTCTCATGGGCAAGGTCGGCAGCCAACATGCCGGCGGCGGCATCGGCTCCCACGTGTCCGCTAATAATGGGAGCGCCGTAAACGCGCGCCTTGGGATTGATCGGCAGCAAACTGTGCTGTCCCGTTTGCGTGAGGCTGGTAGTTTTGCGTTTGCCCTCGGCCATTTCAATTTCGGTGATCGACTGGTACGGGCTTTGACCGATCGAGTAGACGCTCTGCCAGAAAAACAGGTCGCGCATGGTGGAGTTACCCACCACCACCATCTCGTAAATGCTCTTTGGATCTACTGGAAACTTTTCAATCGCGTGACTCAGATATCCGGCGAGCGTGCGCATCAGTAGCCGTCCCGGATGATCTGTGTCATACGAGATGCGCGACATGACTTCAGAGCCGCCGAAGCGCTGAGGATTTTCAAACGAAGTGTCTGCAATAAGCCGCCCGGTTTCAAGGTCGATGAGCCGCAACACCACGGTCGTCGTGCCAAGGTCCATCGCAATTCCATGGATCGGCCCGGGCGAGCGATCGACCTCAATGCCGTCAATCAGAATGCGGTCGCCGTCGCGCGTTACCGCGGGATCGAGCTCGAAGCTGCAACCTGTAAAGGGCAGCCCCACCGCGCCGCTCTCAATGCGCATGTGCCCGCGGCGCATGGTGTGGCAGCGGACGTGGCCGCTTTCGCCAGTCACATTCGTCTGGCATGAAAGCCTGAAATTGCCTTTCAGATGCTGCTCCGGCTCGGCAAGCGGCGAAAGGGAATTCATCCCCTCGACAATCTCAACCAGGCACTCTTTGCATTTGCCCTGCTTGCGACACGATGTGGGTACGTCGATGCCAAGGGCTTCGGCCTGGTCAAAGAGGGAGAGGCCCAGCGAGGCTTCGACGGATTGGCCGTTCACGGTGAGGATTGCGGGCATGAATTTCAATTCAGTTTCGTGCCGGCCCTACGGAACGGCACATTCCGGGTTCGAGCCGACCCATGGTTTCACCCTGGGCTATTTTCGTGCGCTCCCTACGGGAGCTAAAAGCATCGTCCTCCACCTTGATCTGGGTGGGGATCTCCTGCCAGTAAAGAATCTTGTATATCGCCACTCGATTTACCTGCCGGTTATGCCTGTTCTGCGAGCCGCAAAAAAAGATCCACCGCGGCTGAAGCATTCGCTCCGTAGCCATCGGCGCCGATCTCGTCGGCAAACATCTGGCTGATCGGCGCTCCGCCTACCGCCATCTTGATGTCTGTGAGTCCTGCGGCGTTGAATCCGTCGATCACGGTCTTCATGTACATCATGGTGGTGGTCAGCAGGGCACTCATCCCGATGATGGTCGGCTTGCACTTCTCGGCCGCGGCCATGAATTTCTCCACGCTCTGGTCCACACCTATATCGTGCAGTTCAAAGCCCGCGCCCTCGGCCATCATGCCCACAAGATTTTTGCCGATATCGTGCAAATCACCGCGCACCGTGCCCATCAGCAGCACTCCTTTAGGCCTGGTTACGCTATCTTTCGCAGTCAGCAGCGGCTTGAGCACCGCCATGCCGGCCTTCATTGCGCGCGCCGCAATCAGCACCTCGGGCACATAGAGAATGTTGTGCTTAAAATCGTCGCCCACCACGCTCATGCCCGCAATCAGCCCATCGTTCAGTATTTCCTGCGCGGTTCGCCCCTCGGCGAGAGCTTCCTTTGTCAGGCGCTCCACCTCGTTGGCATTGCCCTCGTACAGGTACTGATTCATCAACGCGTAATCGGGCATCAGGCTCTCCTTAGTGCGCACCGGGTGCCCCAGGTCCCTCGCACTTGGGGACCTGGGAGACCAAGCTTATATGCGTACCGCACCGGTAACAGCAACAGCAGCGCGCTTTGCGTTGTATTCGACAAGCGCTACAAGCATGGCCAGGATATTCTCGCGCGGCATTCCGGGGCTGGTGCCTCCGCCCACCGAAAGAATGATTCCTTCGCCTCCCGAACCTTCAAGCACTTCAAGCGTCTCATCCTTCACTTCTTCGGGAGTTCCGCGCACGCCTACTTCAAGCGGGTTCACATTACCCATCAGACACATGCGATCACCCACGCGCTGCTTCACTTCAGTAATGTGCCGTTGCTTGCCCCAGTTCAGCGCGTTAAAGCCGGTGTCGGGCAAATGGTCCAGGCAGGCGTCCACTTCAGCATCGTTGTGGTAGAGCTTTACCCAGTCCTTTGGGAATGCGTCGCAGATCCGCTTCAGATACGGGTGCGCAAATTCCATGTAGTGCTCTTCGTTGATGAACCCCACAATGTCGTCGAGGATAAAGATTCCCTCAACCGTATCGCCCATTACCTTGTGCTGCGCCTTCAGCCAGTCAATCACCACGCGCGTGCACAGGTCGATCAGCTTGTGCGCGCCCTCGGGGTTCTCAACAATGTCAATCATGAACTCCGTAGTGCCGCGCACAAATCCGGCCGTACACAACGGCCCGCGCGAAGTCACCATCGGCAAAATGTAGCCGGCATCCAGAATCCGCTGCTTGGCCATCTTGATGCGGTGCAGCGTGAGGCCCGCGAATGCGTCGCAATCGACTTCGTACTCAGGAAAGTTGTCGATGTCTTCAAGGCGGTAGAGCGTGTGGTATTCGCTGGGAGTATTGTCTTGCCAGAATTTGATCTTCGCGCCAAGAATCGAAGGCTCAGCGGCCATCCCGTACTCCATCCACCATGATGGAACAAAGATAATGTCTTTGAACTCCTCCATGATTTTCAGGTTCGACTGAAACCACAGCTCGGGATCGAGGAAATAGTCCATGTGCTGGATTCCCAGGTATCCCGGAATCCACGGGCTGTCGATAATCAGGGCCATGGGCACCTTGTCGAGCTTTTCGCGGCGCACCGCCTTCTTGAAAATCTCCCATTGCTCTGGCCGCATTCATTCCTCCCGAAGTGTGCATTCCCACGCGCTGCCGATTTAGTTCGGCTCCCGTAATAATAGAGTAGAAGCTTCGCGGCGGACAAGATTTTCTTGGTTATTGAGCGGGGAGATGGCCAGCGTGGGCTTGGGACGGATACGGCAGAAGATATTCAATCCCGCCGCTCGATACATTGCCATGCCGTCGGACACTATAGGGCGATGCTGCGACCGAAGCCTCAGAATCCCGTATTCAGGGCGGACGCTTGTGGGATGTTTAGCGATGAGTAATTGAAGAATGGGGGGTCATTCAGGAGTTAGCCGGATCTTCTTGAGCGCCTCGACGGTGGGCGCCATGTCAGACTTGCTTGCTGCATCAAGACCCATGTGGTCATGCACCGCCCAGTGCAAATAGTCAATGAACTGCGAATCATCAGCGTGGCTCACGAGCAGATCGTACAGCTTCCCGATGTACCCTTCGTACTCGTCTTGAGCATTCGGCTCGTCTTTGACTCCAATTGGGTCCCAAACCTCTAAAAGGACATGACGTATCAGCACACGAATTCGCCTTGACTCGGTCTTTTCGATTGGTGGTTTCGGGGTGCCCATGTCAGTTATATTCTCACGATCATTCAAGCCCTCACGTGAGCTCGCATCGCCCTAAAAACAGGTTTGGCTACCTGAACTCAGGATTCCGGATGTATGGTCGCCGATCCGGAAATCAAGTCAGTTTGAGGCACCGAAAGCTACTGCAGATTCTTCACTGCGTTCAGAAGGACACGGTTTTGGGGTGGGCGAATCCGTGCTCGACACGGTCGGGGACGGATGGTCGCCAATCCGACAGTATGGCGGGCTTCGGGGAGTGAAGAACAACCGCAGATCCTTCACTGCGGTTCAGGATGACAGCGTATAGGGAAGAAGGATGATACATTGCCGGTTCAGCCACTGGAGACCTATTGCCCGCGTCGCAGCGGCTTCTGCATCGGCACTACCTGCACCGTAACGTCGCGCACCTCAGACAGGAAACGGTTCAGCACCGAGCCGCGCCACAAAATATCCCAGCGCGAACGGGCCGACTGGCCGAAGACCACGTGGCTGATGTTCTCCTGCTGCGCAAAGCGGATCAGCGCATCGGAGACGTTGCGATCGGTCAGCATAACCACCTTGGCGCCCAGGTCGCGCGCCATCTTCTGGTACTCCTCAAGCCGGTGAAAGGCCTCGGGATCGTTGTGGCCCTTGTCGTCGGGCTTGGTCACGTAGACCGCATACCAGTTGGTCGAAAGCCGGCCGGCGATGCGCGAGCCAACCCGCAGCAGGCGTTCTGTTCCGGGCCGCGTGCTCAGGCACACCATCACTTTCTCAGGGATTGGCGCTTGTTCCAGTCCCTGCGTGCGACGGTACTCCGATGCACGGTTGCTCACCTGCTCCGCGGTTACGCGCAGGGCAAGTTCGCGCAGCATGTTCAGGTTGCCCTTGCGAAAGAAGTTGGCCAGCGACTGCTCAACTTTTTCAGCGGCGTAGATTTTTCCCGACCGCAGGCGCGTGCGCAGCTCATCCACTGTGAGGTCGATGTTCATTACCTCGTCGGCGCGCTTCAGAAAGCTGTCGGGAACCGTTTCGCGGATGACCGTATTGGCCGAGCGGTTGACTGCGTCGTTGAGCGTTTCAAGGTGCTGGATATTGACTGCCGTCAACACGTTGATACCGGCGTCAAGCAATTCGATCACATCTTCGTAACGCTTGCGATTTTTGCTGCCGGGGACGTTGGTATGCGCCAGCTCGTCAACCACCACCGTGTGCGGATGGCGCGCGATGATCGCGTCCACATCCATTTCTTTCAGCGTGACTCCGCGATAGGGAATCTCCCTGAGTGGAATGACCTCAAGATCGCGAACGCGGGCCTCGGTTTCCTTGCGCCCGTGCGTTTCAACCAGGCCGATCACCACGTCGATATTCTGCTGATGGCGCATGAGGTAGGCGTCATTCAGCATGTGATAGGTTTTGCCCACGCCCGGCGCAGCGCCCAGGTAGATGCGGAGCTTGGCGGGTTCCTGGCTCTTCTCGAGGACGATCTCTGCCATCAGCCCACCTCGACCGGATGGCGAATTTCTTCAACGGCAGTCACCGGAATTTTGAATCGAAAAGTTGTCCCGTGCCCCAGGCGGCTTTCAACGGCGATCTGCCCGCCGAGCGACTCAACCAGCCGGCGCACCAGCGCCAGACCGAGGCCGGTCCCTTTATCGCTGAAGGCATTTAACCGGTCGAAGATGGCGCCCAGCCGCTCGGTTTCAATGCCCCGGCCAGTATCGCGCACGGTGAATTGCACAAAGTCCTTGGTTTCTTCGGCAGCCAGAAGAATCTCTCCATCTGCCGGCGTATAGCGCAGGGCGTTGGTGAGCAGGTTGTCGAGAATTGAGCGCAGCGCGCGTCGATCGGCCTTTACCAGAGCCATGTCGGCGTATGCACTGACCTCAAGCCGGACGTGCTTTTCCGCAGCTTCTTCGCAGAAGCGATCGCGTGCTTCAACCAAAGCCTGCCCCGGCCTGATGCGCTCAAATTTCATCTCGCGCTTTCCGGTATCGAGTTCGGCAACCTCGATCAAGTCGGTCATCAGGTCATTCAGCTTTTCGGCATCGCTGGTAGCCGTCGACACCAGCTCGGCCTGCAGCGGCCTGAGCTCACCGCTGAATCCCTGGCCCAGCGCGTAAAGTCCGCGTCGCAACTGGAGTAGCGGATCGCGCAGCTTCTTGCTGGCAACTGAGATGAACTGAGTTTTGAAGCGGTCCGTGTCTTGCAGGCTGGTCACATCTTCAAGCGTGGTTACAGTGCCCAGCAGGCGGCCTTCGGAGTCGCGCATGGGCATAGTGCGCATGCGGTAGCTGCGCTCCAGTTTCCCGATCCGCATGGGCAGCACCGATGCTTCATCCTCGGCAGCGACCGGCTTCTGCATTGATATAGCGTCGCGAATGGCGTTCAGAATCCTGTCTCCTCCCGGAGTAGTAGTGAGCGCCATGCGGTCAGTCGCGGCCTCGCCCAGCAGCTCGGCCGCCGCCTGGTTCACTTTCAGCACGTGCCCCTTGCTGTCGGTCACAATGATCGGTTCGAAGATGGATTGCAAAACCGCGTCGGAGAGCTGGAACTCCATCTGCCGCCGTCCGGCCTCGGTATCGCGCAGTTCACGCAGCCGAACTGCGATCCGGTTCAATTCGCTGGCGATTACGCCAAAATCGTCGCGGCTGTTCCACTCTACGCGATGCTCCAGGTTGCCCTGGGCGATGCGGCGGGCATCGCGGGCCAGGTTGTGTACCGGCCTGAGAATGAAAAACGCCGTCAGGGCCGCCGCCAGTACAACCGCAGCGATGAATCCGTAGCTGAGCCTGGCCAGTCCGGCTGCGAATAATGCGTGATGAGTGAGCGCGATAAACCCAGCAACAAGGCCAACCATCAGCAGGCAGCCGAGAATCGTTCGCTGGGTGAAGTTAAGCATTAGAAGGAGCTCCGTAACGGCAGTGAGGTGTAAGTTTCATTCTCAGGGATAACGGTCAATCGTGCAAAACGCGGCGATCAAAAACATTCCTGCGCGGTCGCGCCATGCGGTCACGGAATCTCGCAAACGGCCAGCGTGCCGTTATGCCAGCGGCAGTTGAGTCCGGCTGGCGCAGGATAGCTCACCACCACCCAATCCACGCCGAATTGCTGCTTCAGACGCTCGAAATCGTCGATCCTGAACCCTGCCCAGCCATGCTGCGCCTGAACCTGCTGGAGCCACTCGGCGCCGAGGGGCGGAATCTGGGTCACAACCGCCGCATCCTTCACCTCATCGGCCAGCGAACTGCGCTCGGCCAAAGCCCTGAAGCCGTGATAGTCCTCGCCCGGCTCATCGAGATAGTACGGATCGAGTGCGAAATAAGCGTTCTCGGGCGTGTTCAGCCTGATCCAGTCGAAAGCCTGCAGCCACTGGTTGCGCGGCGTCAGGCCAGGCAATTCCAAATGGCGGCTGGCAGGGAGCTGCGCTTCCTGGCTCAAGAGCATCCCCGAGTTCAGCACCGCCAGGTACACCACCCAGCGCCATGCGGTCTTTTTCAAAACAAATTGTCCCAGCAGCCCGCCGCCTGCAAGCGCCATCGCGAAGTAAACCAGGTGCAGATAACGCATGGGCTGCAGCGGCGTAACTCTGAGCCAGCCCACCGGCGGCAGTAGCGCCATGGCAACCGCCTGCTGAAAAATTCCATAGGCGAAAACGGCCAGGGCGAACCGTGCCAAAAGCTTGTCGCCGCGCCGGCCCGCCCAACGCCACAGCACCCAGAACAGCACCAGCGGAGCGATTGCGCCCAGCCACTCGTACCAGGGCCACGTGTAGATGAAATAGCAGTTGTGCGGCTTCACCGCTTCGCGCCACCCGGGGTTGCCGGCGGCGAAGACCCAGCTGAGCGGCGCAACGGCCGCAATCCTGCTGCCGATGCCCGCTCTTCCCGCCAATTCAAGCTCCGCAGCTTTAACCGGCCGTAAGTGTTCAACCCAGCCATTCACGCGCTCATTGAGCGCCAGCGCCAGAAACAGGCAGAACGATATCCCCATGGCCGCCATCAACGGGTGCATCAGCCCGGCCAACGCCAGCAACAGGATCGCCGGCCTGCGTTTCCCCTCGAGAATCTTTGCCGCTGCCAGAAGAATGAGCGCAGTTGCAACCGTTCGCGGATGCAGGTGCTGGTCGACCAGGAATAACGCGGTTCCCGCCACAGGCAAGGTAAGCATGGCCGCAACCATTGCCACTGCCGACCATTGTGCCTGGGCCGCAGTGAAGAGCCGCCGCGCGATACTGTGACACGCCCAGAGAATTGTGAAAATCCAAATCAGCTGACCCATCAGCTCAGACCATGCCACTGGAATGCCCGTTGCTCTCACAAAACCCGCCATCGCACTGTCAAACATGGTGGCTTGCATCTGCAGGCGGAAAAACTCTGAGTTGTGGGGGTAAAGTGCGGGATTGACATCGGCCTTGACGGCGGTAAGGTAGATGCCGTCGTCTTCTAACCCTGGGTGGTAGCCCATTACCGCGAAGCCGAGCAGAGTGAAGAGAAAGATGAGCAGGAACCTTCTGAATTGATGCCGGTTCCCCGACCTCTGAAACGTCATTTTCGGCTGCCCAACCCTCTGTGCGCGGGATAAAATCTAAGGTGCTCTTCTATGTTCTCACCCGTGACAGACTCGCCACAGATAACCGGCATAGCCTCAAGCGCCGGAGCTGCGGCAGGAGTGAAAACTGCGCCGCTCAAGCTGGCGCTTATCATCCCCACGCTCAACGAGGCGGGCAACATTGTTCTCGTGCTTAACCAGGTGCGGTCGGTTCTTGATCCCACTGGAATCGCCTGCGAAATCGTGGTTGTCGATGACTCGAGCAGCGACGGCACCGCCGATCTGGTCGCGGTCGAAGGAGTCAAAGATCCCCGCGTGCGGCTGCTGGTGCGCAAGGGCGAGCGCGGACTGTCAGGCGCGGTGCTCGACGGTTGGCGCTCGGCAGACGCCGAAGTGCTTGGCGTGATGGACGCCGACCTGCAGCATCCTCCCGAACTGTTGCCGCAGCTTTTTGAGGCCATCGTTGACGGTCGCGACCTGGCCATTGGCAGCCGCTACACGCCCGGTGGCGAAACAGGCGAGTGGAACCCGATTCGCAAGCTCATCTCCTCAACGGCAACCGCGATTACCTGGCCCATCCAGCATCGTGGGGCCCGCGCCAGCGACCCCATGTCGGGATTCTTCATGGTTCGGCGCTCGGCGGTTGACAAGATCGAGTTCCAGCGCGCGGGCTTCAAGCTGTTGCTTGAGGTGCTGGTGCGCGGCCGCATTC